>Ga0114951_10002720_pt1 | contig 19497 bp, 17 predicted proteins | sample AM7aDNAmetaG_FD_88677 | JGI IMG/M metagenome (GOLD analysis project Ga0114951, IMG submission 88677) | Freshwater microbial communities from Finland to study Microbial Dark Matter (Phase II) - AM7a DNA metaG | ecosystem: Environmental > Aquatic > Freshwater > Lake | place: Finland: Lake Alinen...
CAATATCCTTGGGGAATTTCGTCTTGTCGAATTCACGCAGGGCTTCCGGGCGCACCGGGCCATATCCGTCTTCGGGCTTCACGATGACCGTCTTGGCCATGCCAGGCGTCAATCCAACCAGCTCTTTTTCCAGGCCGGGGATGAGCATATTCTTGCCATGAACATATTCCAGGGGCTGTTTGCCCTGGGTGGTCTCGACCTGTTCCTTGTCAACCGTAAGGGTATAATCAAACTTGACCTTCATGCCGCTGGCAATAGCCTTGCCCGCTGCCACAGCTTCCGGAGCCTTCTTTTCTTCCTGCGCCGGCGCGGCCTGCAATGACCCAGCCCCCAGAACACATACCACTGCAACCGCCGCCATCATCAAACCCTTGTTCATACCCCCTCCTTATTAGATAAAGACACACGACCAAGCCGCCCCGATATCCATTAGGGATTCATCATATCACCCTGAACTTTTTTGTCAAAATTATCCGGAAAGAATTCGTGACGAAATCAAATCCGACACAAATAATACAGGGAATCGTCGGTCAGCTTGTCCCAGCGGCGCCAGTCGCGCACCTCCAGGCCTGTCCTCATCGAGAAAACACGCACGTCATGGAACCCCAGCTCCCTGAGTACACGCACCTGTTCCCTCGGCGTCCCGTAATAAACAGGCAAACGATAGCCTCCGTGTTCCTCAAACAGCAGTGCGGATGGCTGGCATTCCAGGCGCCGCAGACCGGGATTGGCCGCAGCCAACAAAAGACGGCGGCGCAGACGGATCAACATATCCAGCATCCCCCGGGCCGGCCCCAGCGTCAGGCTCTGCAGATTGCGGGACGAAAAGAAAAACAGGGCCCCCTCACGTCCCACGCGCTGGATCTCCTGGAAAACGCGCACCCGGTCTTCGTTAACAGCTTCATCCACCCCCTCGCCCGCAAACAGAACCAGGTCATACATCCCATCGGCAGCAAACCCCATGCTTTTGGCATCCGCTTCCAGGATATGGTGCGGGTCAAGATGATCATCCAGCTGGGTGCGCGCCATGGCCGCCGCCGGAGCAGCATAATCGATGGCTGTATAACTTCTCACGCGCGAGGCGAAATAAATGCTTGTCCTGCCGGCCCCCACACCGATATCCAGCATGCGGATCTCGCCCAATTCAGGGCGAAGCCGCCGCAACAGCTCGGCTTCCGGCTTGGCGATCACGGTAACGGTCTGCGGCGTCACCCCGCGCGCATAAAGTTCCTGGAACGATGCGACACCCTCCATGCTGCGGCGCGCCTCCTTCACAATTTTCTTACGGTGAAGCAGCACATGGAGGAACACCCCCCCCTCAAGCGCGAGGCGCACCGCCCGCCTGGCAAAAGGGATCTTGCCGGCCAGCCGCGCGGTCATGGCCAGCCCCTGGTCTCGCCGGCGGCGCAGGATCCTCACAGAACGCACACTGCCGCTGCGTTCCGCAAAACGCCGGACCACAGGCTCCTCGCTGCCGGTGCACACCACCTCACGGCATCCCTGGTCCAGGGCAAAAAGAACGACCTCGCGCCACAAAACATCATCGGAACAAAAACGCTTGAAGGCAATATCGAAGGAGGGAATATGCCAATAAAAAGTCTTGCCGTACAAAAATCCAAGATGAAAGGCGGCAGGCCGTCCGCCGGAACAAATGGCCGTGAACACCACATGAGCGCGCAAGGAAGCATCTTCCACGAGGCCGCGGCACAAATCGCGGGCCGGACGCGCGACAAAACACCCGGGTTCAGGACGGACACACCAACGGTAAATGTGCTGGATAAAAAAATCCTGCCATGGGACCGCCGCCGTCTCGGGCGCCCGGACATGCGCCACCTGAACGCCCCCCTTGAGCGCAAAAACCGCCGCGTGTTTCGCCAGCGTCCCGGTATTCAACGACCGCCGCACACGCTCCTCCCGGCCTTCCAGGGGCAATGACCACACCGGATTGCGCCGTACCGATACCGGAAACAAATCTTCCTTTTCCGCGGCATTCCTGAGATAACGCCATGTGGGCGAGGTCTGCGGCATCCCGTTAAGCTCCATGGAATCCCAGTCTCCGCGCGCCTTGAGGGCCTGCCACAACAACCCCATGTCCGGCACAGAAGCCTCATCATAAAGGATGTCAAGGCGCACCGCTGCCCCATCCCCGACAAACGTCAATCTCCGCCCCTCCTGCACCAGAGGAAAAATGACGCGTGGCTCGGCGCCGTCGTCGATAACAGCCAGGCACAAGACTCTCCCGGGCCGGGCGTACGCGCGCCACCAGGCACACTGCCAGGCATACGTCTGAAAGATCGTCCGCGTGGGGGACCTGCCGGCCAGGGCATCCCAGGCTTTCTCACCCACACGTTCCATGCTGTTGAAGAATTTCACATCCATAAAGGGATCACGCCGCCTCGTACGCTGTATTGGTCAGGATCCGGAGCAACAGCTGGTTCAGCGTCCGGATATTATATTGTTCCTCGATCAAGCAGCGCGCGGCCTGAGCCGCAGCTTCCACGCACGCCGGCGCATCCTTAAGCTGGCGCAATTTTGCCGCCAGCGCAGGCGCGTCCTTCTCCGGCACCAAAAACCCCGTGCGTCCGTCCTCCACCAGGTCCCGGATACTGCCGTTAGGTGTCGTCAGGACAGGCACGCCGCTGGCCATGGCTTCCATCAGGACCACCGGGATGCCTTCATGATCTCCGGTCTCGGCCGTAACACTCGGCGCAAGAAAGATATCCGTATCTTTCAGGTACCGGCGGATCGTTCCTGAATCCTGCCACCCCAAAAACCTCACCTGCCGGACCAGGCCCAGGCGCTTGACGTCCGCCTCCAGGGCCGGGCGCAGCGGCCCGTCGCCGATGATGACATATTCGTAAGGAAGATCCCGTGCCAGCGCCATGGCCTCAAGGGCATACCCCAACCCCTTCTTCTCGACCAGACGCGCGACCGAAAGGATCTTCAGGCTGCTCGCACCGAACCTGCGGCGCGCACTGACATCAAAATGAGCCACATCAACGCCCATGCGGTGAACCACAATCTTTCGCTCGGGGCATCCCAGTTCGATGAGCCGAAGCTTCACCGGACGGTTCACCGGCAAAAAGAGATCGCCCTCGCTGAAAAGACCGCCCAGTTCCGCAGGCATCTGCGCCTGGGCGAGATCCATCAGATCCGCCATATGAAATACCGTCACGATCCTTCCTTTGAGGATGCCCATCCGCTTCATGCGCAGGGCCAACAGACCGTTCACCCCCAGATGACAGAAGACAATATCATGATCGCGCGCCTCCAGGAACGCCGCGGCCGTAAAAAAAAGCCTGAGCGACCAGGCCTCGCGCCCATAAGCGAACACATTGATCGAACGCAGGACAGGGGCCGGCGCCTGCCATAACCGCAGCGGAAAAAGCATCAGAAACCTGAAAAAACGCCCCACCCAGTTCGACGGGAAATGATCCAGATAACGGGCATGATGCAAAAGCCCGTGACGCACGACATCTTCATGAACGACCGTATCCCCGGAACGTTCACGGGCAAAGATCTTCACATCGCACCCCGCGTCCATCAAGCCAGTGATCTGGTTGAGCAGGAATGTCTCGGAAAGGGCAGGAAAAGCACCCACAACAAAAGCAATGCGCATAAATTCCTACTTCCCCGGTCTTCGGGACCGGCAGGCATCCAGCTGATCCTGTATTTTTTTCATCGCATCGCGGGAAGCATCCTGCACCCGCTTGACTTCAAGGCCGGAATTCTCCCGCAGGGAAACGATCTGGGCTTCCAGTTTGCGGACATTTTCATCGGGCGCAACGCGCTCCTTCAACGCCGCCTCAAGGGCAACGATCTTTTCTTCCAGCGGCTTCTTCACCTGGGCCATCTTTTCATCAACCAGGATCTGCTCTGCGGACAAGCGCGTCTTTAAATCGCTCAGCCGCGACACATTTGAAAATCTTTCTTTGGCCACACGCGCAGCGCCATCCGCCCTGGCGGCATCCAGCTGTGCCGCGACTTTCTTGAGGGAATCCCTGAGAACGATCTTTTCACCGCTCAGGGCTTCGATCCTGGCACGCAGCGCGTCCTTTTCTTTTCCTGCCTGGGCAAAACGGGAATTCTTCTCTTCCAGGGTCAGCTGAAGGATCCGGTTATCCCTGGCCAGGGCCAAGGCCGAGGCACGGTAAGACGCTGCCGCTTCTTCCGCTTTCCGGGGAAGCTGCTCGTCGCAGGACAAGAAAGACTTCTCCAGGCCGCTTACCTTCAACTCGACCGCCGCTTTTTCACGCACCGCACGTTTAAGATCGGCACGCGCGCTTTCTTTTTCCAAAGACGCCCTGGCAACAGCCTCATCCTTACGGGCAAGCTCCGCCTTCAGTTTCTGATTCTCCTGACGGAGAAAATAATTCTCGTCTTGCAGGACCAGAATGCGGTCAGGCTCTTGCGCAGACACCCCCGTGCAGGAAAAGCTTGCGCCGATCCAGCAGGCCATCACAACAACAATTATGTATCGATGCATGAATAAAATCATACCCCCGAACCCGCCGGGTAACAACTTCAAATTAATAATATTTTCCCGCATTTTTTCAAATGACGAGAGCCTCATGCATAAACCCAGATTTTACAGCAGCACCATTTTATCGACGCGTCCCTGCGCACAAAATGGTGCGGATGCAACATGCGGGACAAAAAAGGGATGGGAACTTTTCAAGTTTCCCATCCCTTGCTTGCCTGCCTTTAAAACAGTGCTTATTCTTCGTATTTGGCGCGGGGCTTTTCCGGCGGCGGATTAAGGCGGACAACGTTCACGGCCTTGGGTCCGCGGGAATCTTCCTGCACTTCAAATTCGACGTCTTCGCCATCAACCAGATACTTAAACCCATCAGCCTGAATGCCGCTGTAATGAACGTAAACATCCTTGCCCTCGGCTGTGGTGATAAAACCATAACCTTTTTTCCGGTCGAACCACTTCACTTTACCTTTGTTCATGTGAGTCTCTTTCTTTGGATCTTGTTGTTAAGCTTTCCCTCACGGGAACTTATGCACATCAAACTTATTTCTGAACAGCCTCGGCGTTCACCGCCGGAGCCGCTTCTGCCGCAGGCGCTGCTGCCGCTTCAGGTGCTGCTACTGCTGCTGCGGGAGCAGGCGCTGCCGCTGCTGCCGGTGCCCCAGCTTCAGGTGCCGCGACCGCCGGTTCAGGCGCTTCCGCACCCTTGTCTTCCTTGACCAGGGTCGTAATGATCCGCTTGCCGTCTTTTTCCATGTAATCGATAACAACATCGTCATTCGCAGCAAGGTCTGTCACGGCATTGATATTGCCCAGCTCGGTTTCCGCTGTGACCTGATAGGCGACTTCAACATCCGCATCCTTGGCGAAATCATACTCTTTCACCGAGATCTGCTGGCCGGCAACGCTGACCACTTTCCCGAACGAAAATTTATCTTCATTCGCATTCTCCTGCGCCCGGGACACAGGAATATTGACCAGGCAGGCAAGACCAAGGGCAATAATGACCGCGACGGAAAACTTTTTCATTGTGACTCTCCTTTTATTCATTTTATAAAATCCGCCCCAGCGGAAAACAAGCCCTACAGCGCGTCAATCATCTCACGTAAAACAATGGTATGGATTTTACCTCCATGGACTTTCACTGTCAATGGATATGTTACGGTCTTGGGGCCGTTGTCAAGGGTCCCGGCATTCCCGCGCAGGCAGCCTCCAAAAGACGCCACTCATCCTCCGAAAAATCTGACGGACCGTCGAGCAGGGCCGGATCCAGCACACCGGCTTTCAGGTTGCCCCGCTGGAGTTTATAAAAACCGACAGCCCCCAGGAAACCCCGGATCGCCGCGACATCATCCGCGGCCACAAAACCCTTCACGGCAGTTGTCCGAAACATATACGGCACCCCCGACGCCTTGATGAGGGCAACAGCATGCGCCACGGCATCCATATCGACGGGAACACCCGCGGCCCTGGCATAACCCGCCGGCGATGACTTGATATCCATGGCCAGGTAATCCGCAAGTCCGGCCTGAAGAATGGCGGCAAGCACCTGCGGATTTGAACCGTTGGTATCAAGTTTAAGCAGAAAACCCATGTCTTTGACCCGGCGCATGAACGGCAAAAGGCCGGGCTGAAGCGTCGGCTCCCCGCCGGTGATGACAACACCCTGAAGCTGGCCGCGGCGTTTTTCAAGGAACGTCACAACAGCACCGGTATCGACAGGCTCTTTAAAAGACTCCGGCAGAACAAGTTCAGGGTTGTGGCAGAAGGGGCAACGGTAGTTGCACCCCTGGGTGAACACCACCGCCGCCACCTTCCCCGGATAATCGATCAGAGAGAATTTGAGCAGGCCCCCGATGCGCATACACTGAAGGTCTTTCTCTGGACGAACTCGGACTTTTTGCCCTTGTTCCACTGGTTAACGGGACGCAGATACCCCACGATGCGCGAATAAACCTCGCATTCGACCCCGCACTTGGTGCAATGCTTGTGCTCTCCGGCGATATAGCCGCACGACGGACATACGCTAAACGTCGGCGAGAGCGTGAAATACGGCAGGCTGTACTTTTCGCACACCGTACGGACAAAATTCTTCACGGATTCCGTGTCGTCGATGCGCTCGCCCACGAACACATGGATCACAGTGCCGCCCGTGTAACGCGTCTGCAGGGAATCCTGATGGTCGAAGAGGTGAAAGATATCATCCGTATGATGCACAGGAAGGTGCGTGGAATTCGAATAAAAAGGATCTCCGCCCGCAGCTTCTCCGGGACAATCACGCTTGAGCCCCGGGTACATGTCCTGATCCATGCGCGCCAGGCGGTAGGACACCCCCTCGGCGGGCGTGGCTTCAAGATTATAATTGTTGCCGGTCTCCTCCTGGAACTTGATAAGGACCTTGCGCATGAAATCGAGGGTATCTTCCGCGAATTTCTTGCCTTTGGGCGTGGAAATATTCTCCCCAAGGAAGTTCAGGCAGCACTCGTTCATGCCCACCAGGCCGATGGTCGAGAAATGGTTCGTCCAGTACCGGTTGAAACGCACTTTAATATCGCGCAGGTAGAACTTCATGTACGGATAAAGGTTGTCGTCCATGAGCTGTTCGAGGCCCTTGCGCTTGATCTCAAGGCTCTCACGCGCGAGGATCATCTGGTGCTCGAGCGCGGCATAAAACGTTTCCTCGTTCTTGCAGGCATAGCCCAGGCGCGGCATATTGATCGTCACCACGCCGATAGATCCCGTGAGGGGCGCCGCGCCGAAGAGACCGCCGCCGCGGGAATTCAGCTGGCGGTTGTCAATGCGCAGACGGCAGCACATGCTGCGCGCGTCATCCGGGCTCATGTCCGAATTGATGTAATTGGTGAAATACGGGATACCGTACTTCCCGGCCATATCCCACAACGGCTTCAACTCGGGGTTGTCCCAGTCGAAATCCTTGGTGATGTTATAGGTCGGGATCGGGAACGTGAACACACGGCCCTTGGCGTCGCCCTCGAGCATGACCTCCAGGAACGCCTTGTTGAACATGTCCATTTCCTTCTGGAACTCGCCGTAAGTTTCGGCCTGGACCTTACCGCCGATCATGACCCCTTTATCCTTGTAATAATTGGGGACGCGCACATCCATCGTCACATTCGTGAAGGGCGTCTGAAACCCGACACGGGTGGGGACATTCACATTGAACAGAAACTCCTGCAGCGCCTGGCGGACTTCCTTCGCGGAAAGGCCGTCATAACGGATAAAGGGGGCCAGCAGTGTGTCAAAATTGGAGAACGCCTGCGCCCCCGCGGCCTCGCCCTGAAGGGTATAAAAGAAATTCACCACCTGGCCGAGCGCCGAACGGAAATGCCTGGCAGGACGGGATTCGGCTTTGCCGGAAGCCCCCTGGAAGCCCTGCGTCAACAAATCGTACAAGTCCCAGCCCACACAATAAACGCTGATGCTGCCCAGGTCGTGGATATGCAGATCGCCGTTGGTGTGCGCCTCGCGCACCTCCAGCGGATACACCTTGTTAAGCCAGTACATCTGGGATATCTCGGAAGAAACATAATGATTCAGCCCCTGAAGCGAATAGGCCATGTTCGAATTCTCATTGACCTTCCAGTCGCGGCGGGAAAGATATTTCTCGACGAGATCAACGTTGAAAAGAGAAGCGGTCTCGCGCATGCGCGCATGCTGGTCGCGGTAGATGATATAGTTCTTGGCCGTCTTTTTATACGGCGAAGTGATGAGCACCTCTTCCACGATATCCTGGACATCCTCGACCGTGGGCAGGCGCTTGGAATAGGCCTGCAGGGCCAGGTTCAGGACCCGGATGGTCAATTTCTGGGCCACCTCGGCACCAAACTCACCCGACGCCTCACCGGCTTTCAGGATGGCACGGGTGATCTTGGCCGCGTCAAAACTCTCTTCAGCACCGTTTCTCTTGATGATCTTGTCAAACAACTCTGTGGTGTACACGCGGGACCTCCTGTTAAGGATGAATGATGGAAAAATCCGTCCTCTTTTTATACGATAATCCCGTGCCGGCGCTCTGTTGCCTGCAGATCAATGGGATGATATGGCTTTTGTTCCTCTTCATAGATCGAGCGCACATGAAGCCCGGCGAAACAGGTTTTGATCGACGCCATCTCTGCGGGCGTGAGCGGTTTTTCCGGGTTGGGACGCAAGGGCGTGTTCAACTGAACCTCATCCGCCCCGATCTCACGGGCCAGGCGCGCCATGCCAGGGGCCTGCTCCTTGTTCTTCCCGATCAACATCATCTGAAGCGCGAAACGCCCCTTAAACGTATGCCGGAAAGCCTTGATGCCCGCCACAACCCCCTTAAGAGTCAAACCCGGCGCAGGACGATTGACAGCCTGAAAAACGGCCTCGTCAGCCGCATCCAGCTTCACCAGGACCAGATCCGCGCCCGCCAGATCCGCCTGCACATCCCCGCGCCCCAGGAGCGTCCCGTTGGTGATCACCGCGGTCTTTTCCGGACGAACCGCCCGGACAGCCCGAAGCATCTCGCCAAGATTCAAGGCCAGCGTGGGCTCGCCATTGCCGGAAAACGTCAGGTGATCGATCGCCACACCCGTATCCAGGGTCTTGATCTCCGTGACAATGTCCCCCGTTGCGATAAAAATACGCCGCTCACCCGTACAGACCGCACCAACAGCCTGACCAAGCTGGCAATAGGTACAATTATAGTTACATATCCTGGAATTTGTTGAGATCGGGTCTATTCCCAGGGACATTCCCATGCGCCAGGAATAAACAGGACCATAGATGTGCTTGAACTTGGACTGGGCCATTAAGATCAGTGTGCCGGGTGTTATGTATATTATAAAGAAGCCAATGCAAGAAAACCCCCGAAATACAAGATGTTGCTACAGGCCGTCTCGCGGGGCACTAGATATAGTAGCTCTCAAGGTTCGTTTGTCAAGAATTTTTTCAATGTTTTTACGAAGATTTTCTCGTCGGAAGATGCAACATTGCCTGCCACAGGAAAGATTTGAAACCCCCTTGTGAGGGGAAGAAATATTAGCGCGCGCAGGCCTGTGTTGTCAATATTTTTTGTCCCGGCGAGAGACGTTGCGCCAAGCATGTTTGGCCCAATCCGCCGCGACGGCGTGGGCCTGCGGAGCAACAGGGGTAAAAATCTGCCGGACCGTTTTATGGGCCAGCTCCGGAACCCATTTCTTTATGTAAAGGCCGTCGGGATCAAAACGCGCCTGCTGAAGCCACGGATTAAAAACCCTGAAATACGGCTGATGATCGCATCCCGTGGAGGCGCACCACTGCCAGTTGCCATTATTGATGGCCGGATCGTAATCCACAAGCCGGGTGGCAAAATACCGCTCCCCCCAGCGCCAATCGACATGAAGATCCTTGACCAGGAACGAAGCCGTCAGCATGCGCACGCGGTTATGCATGAACCCGGTGGCGTTAAGCTCCCGCATGCCCGCATCGACGATAGGGACCGCCTCCCTGTTTTAAAACTTCCCCCGGTGGATGAAGCAGGGCATCATCGTACATTTCCAGATGAACGCCGTGCCGGGCGCAGACTTTTTTGATGGACAGGTCACGCCGGACACTAAAGGGGGTGTAGTCCCTGTTAAAGAACACGGCGTTGAACATGCCCCGCGCCGAAGCAGATCTTGCTGGAGAGCCGCAGTCAGCGCCTCACGCATGAACAAGATGGCATGATCACTGCGATAAGGATTCTCAACCCCGGCCTGGCGGGGATCTACGATAAAGACAGGAACAACTTCACCGGGATGCCTAAGCGCGGCGATGAGGGGGATGATGGTTTCACGGGAGAGGCCATCATGCGTGAAGGCAAACGGAACGCTCTTGGCATCCGTCTGGCGCGTCATACATCATGGCCGTGACATTTCCCTTGGCGTCGGTCACCGACAACAGATTGCCCAAGATGTCATAGGCATAGCTTATGCCTGGTTGTGTGGTAAGCGGAAGTTCGAGCACGTCATAACCGCTCGTGGAGAAATACGGCGGATTGTAAAACAAGAAAAATCCCCGCCATAACCTGAACCTCAAGCGATGGCGGGGATGATGAATGACAAAACTTTCCTAAATTAAATTGGAGAATCTAGTGTAGTGTTACCAACACTTCTTTACTTTTGGCAATTTTTGAAGTGAAGGAAGTGAGAGTGAAGAGGACTGTCCCCCGCCCTGGGACTGTCCCCTTCACTTGGACTGTCCCCTTCACTTGTCAAGCCTGAAGGAAAGGCGGAGCGGACGCTTAGGATCGATCGTCATCCCGGTCACCAGGGCCGGCGTGTAGGCGCCGCCGGGCAGCACCATGGCCCCCGCTGGCGGAAGATCGCGGAGCGTCTGAGCCAGGGCCAGTATGGGACTCAAAAGGATGGAAACCGCTGTCAACGCAGAACAAACGGCTTTAAAGAAGTGGTTTCTTTCGCTTAAGTATTTCATTGAAATCTATTAAATGCTGGAAATCTATTAAAAGATATCAAAAATATACAATATTACTCCTATTTTTGCCAACCTAATGTTGTTTTTCTGCACTTGTATGCATATCATGGCAAAAAACACGGCTAATTGTACTGGATACTGACCAGTTTGCCCATCTGTTCAAGTTTGGCGGCGATGAGGGGGATGATGGTTTCACGGGCCAGGATGCCCTGTTTGCGGTAAACCAGATCCTTGTTGGCAGGATTCTTGGCGCACCCGACCATGAAATTGACGCGGTCCGCGCCTTTAAGCAACAGCGCCAGGTCAGCGGCCGCGCTCTGGTCGGATTCATGCTCCAGGTCTTCACCCAGGATGTTATATACCTGGTTCAGGGTCACAGCCCCTTCGGTCACCAGGTCAATGCCTTCGATAAAATACCGCGGCGGCGTGGAATAGGACAACGGTTTTTGTTCCACCTCAAGCTCTGCCTGGGCGCAACGTGCCACGATATCCGCGGTCGTGGCCCCGCAGATCACCTTGAGGCCTTCCGCTCCCAGGAATTCATGCACCCATATCATGTCCCGTGCACGATCCGACGCCGGCCCGGTCACAAGATCCACCACCTGCCCCTGGCGGCAACAGACCGCCACCACAGTCTTGTCGTCCCCGTTCACAGGCCCGTCATGCTCCTGGGCCTGACGCAAGATATCGCGCACCACCAGGCGCAGGGGCCGGCCCCGGCCGGCCCAGCCGCGCAAAAATTCCTCCAGCCCGTCGATCCCCCAGCCCATGGGACACGTGCGGCCGATCCCTGCCTGGGTGATCCCGTCGCTGACAAGCACCAGGCCATCTCCCGGGCCAAGCCGGCCGTGATACTCATGTGCCACCCCGGTTTCAATCAACAAGGGATGTGCTTCCAGCACATAGGCTTCCTTCGTCCCCAGGAATACCGGCGCGGGCATTTCATACCCCAGGGCCGTCACCGCCCCGTCGTTTAAAATGCGCACTAACAGAAACGCCGTAAAAGGTTTTGCCCCGTCGCGCCACTGGTTCATGGTCTTGACCACGCTGAGGAACGCATCGCGCAAGGACATCCCCGACTGCAAGAGCGCAGCCAGGCGCGCGGTGTTCATCCGGGAGGCCACATGGGCCTTGACCCCGGAACCGATGCCGTCGGCGCAAATCAAGGTGGTATGGTATATGTTACGTTTGCACAGGAAGGTATCGCCGCAGGGACTCCCCGGCTTTTTGGAAACATGCTGGCATTCGACTTCGATGTGATGATAGGCCATGGACTAATTGAACGCCTTCAATGTTATCATGTCGAATCTATAATCTTTTACTGGTCCTTAAGGCTTACGGCATGCCATGTCTGCTCAGACAGCAGAAACAGCTTTTTCCAAAAGATATTAAGGAAAGCTTGGTTTCTGAACTCGCATCCACGGCATGCCTTCAGCCTTAAACCAGTAAAAGCCTGTCCAATAATCGACATATCAATAACTAACCGATCAAAGAAAATACGTCTAAATACACTAAACTTTTTTATCCTTGTCTTCGGCGACATCCTTGCTTTCGACGGCCTGCATGAGCTTGTTGACGAGCTGTTCGCCCTTGGCCGTGTACTCTCCCAGGAAATCGGCGAACTGGCGGGCCATCTCGATCTGGTGTTCATGCAATTCACGCGCCTGCACCACGGTGTCGTCCTTGACCTTCTGCAGACGCTCGGCATTCAGGCGGCTGGCCGTGATATTGATGAAGATCCCTACAAACTGCTTCTCGGCACGCAGGGCATACACCAGTTCCCGCGCGATCATGCCCTGAAGCTTGAGGGCGCGGACATCATCGGCCACCTCGATCTCGCCCGATTTCACGCGCGTAAACGCTTCGGGATCCATGATATGCGAAATATTGCTGCCGCAACATGCTTCGTTGACACGGAACATCCGGGCAAAAGCAGGATTAAAATTCAGGATATTCAGATCGTAGTCAAGGACGATGATCCCGTTGGGACTGGTTTCCATGATGCGGTCCGAACGCTGTTCCGCCAGGCGCCGCATGTAAGGGATGCACATTTCCACCTCAGCCATACCCTGCACCACGGCGACCGCCTGGTCGCGGCAGGAATGATACCCGCAGGCCCCGCAATTGAGCTGTTGCTCGATCCTGGCCTTGCCGGTCTTCTCGAGCACCGCGCGCACATCATCCTCGTGCACCTCGCCGCCCGCCGGTAAATGAGAACCGAACACGGCCTTCAGGTCAACGGCAAGGGATGGCGCCGGGGCGGCACCGGGATTTTCCCTGGCATAACGCATGATCCTGGCCTTGCGTTCAAAAATATTTCCGGCCTGGCCGATACCCGCCCCATTCACACATCCATAAGGACACAATAAAGGCTCGACGATGCAGGGTGCCCGGTCTTGACCCGCCGCATCAAGAACCGCCTTCACCTCCTCGAAACCGCTGACAAAAACAAGCCGCTCGTCCAACACACTCGTCTCAAAGGCCGCGGTAGCCATGGATCCTCCCTCGACGGGAAAAAGACGGCTTTTACCGGCAGGCTGTTCATCAAAAGAGCTTGCCTCACAGGTACCCAGGTCAATGTGTCGGAGCTTGAACCATTCATCCAGTTCATCGAATGTCAGGACGCAGTCCACCAGTCCGGCAAATTCCGGACGTTCGGCTTCGGCCTTTTTGGCAACACACGGCCCGATGAAAACGACTTTGGCGTGTGCCCCGAATTTAGCCTTGATATGACGGGCATGCGCGATCATGGGGGAAACCACAGGCACCAGGTTCTCGATCTTACCCGGGTCGTACTTCTCGACGTACGTCACCACCGCGGGGCATGCCGTGCAGATATATGTCCGGGAGGGATCCTTGACGCAAGCCGCAGTTTTTTCTGCGACCAGATAGGCCCCCACCGCGGTCTCGGCCACATGCGCAAACCCCAGCCGGCGTAACGCCGCCGGGATACGGGCGCACTGCCAGGGCTCGAAGATCGCGGCAAAAGACGGCGCCAGGCTTACCGCGACAAACGCATTGCCGGCCAAAAGGTCATGGGCAAGGGCCAGATCGCGCCTGAACGTCTTGGCCTGCTGGGGGCATTCCCGCACACATGTCCCGCAGCTGATGCACCGCCCGGCATCGACAAAAGCCTGCCCGTCCACAATGCGGACCGCCTTGACCGGACACACCCGTACACAGCGGTAACAATCGCGGCACCGCGCCTTGTTGGTGTAAACGACCTGCTGGGGATTCGTCCCGTCCATCAACCTGCCCCCTCTCCTACAACTTAGCGGCCCTGGCTTCAAGCGCTTTTTCAACAGCCGCAACCGCTTTGGCCACATCACAATGCGTGATCGTCGCGGCACCCACTTTCACAGTCGGGCCCTTGTTGCATTTCTCGAAACAGAACGTCGCCTTCACCTGTACGATATCCTGCAGATTTTTTTCCTGAATATAACGGGTCATATGATGCAGGATATCCTGGGCCCCTTTCAGGTAACAGCTGGTGCCCACGCAAACGCGGATCTCGAGCTTGTCTTCCTGTTTGCCGTCCATGATGATCATGGATTTGCCGCGCATGCGCCGCCGCGCACTGTAATGCGTATGCAGGGCATGGTGCGCCTTGTCACTGCCCGGCCCCCCGAGTTTGGACGCGTAAAGTTCCTTGATATAGGGATTATCCTGCGACTTGTGGAGCTGGAGCATCTTATCCGCCTCGTAAAGCCCCTGGGTACGTTTTTTCCTGTAATCCGGGGAAAGGTTCACCGGCTGTCCCGCGCCATTGATACAGCCCGCCGGACAGGACATGAACTCGATGAAATGATACTCGACTTTCCCCGACTTGATCTTCTCCACAAAGGCACGCGCATTGGCAAGGGAATGCACCACCGCAAGCCGGAACGTCTTCCCGGCCAGTTTCACCTCCGCCTCACGGATCCCCGCTTCGCCGCGCACTTCGTGAAAATCCGGATTCTCCAGGGTCTTGCCCTCAACTTTTTCGTAAACATACCGCAGGGCCGCTTCCATGACACCGCCGGTATTGCCGAAGATCACGCCGGCCCCGGTCTTAAACCCCAGGGGCATATCGAGCGCATCGGGTTTCAGGTTACGGAACTGGATCCCGAACTGGTTGATCATCTGGACCAGTTCCTGGGTGGTGATGACATGATCCACTTCCGCAATGCCCTCATGGGTGAACTCGGGGCGTTTGGCCTCGAATTTTTTCGCCGTGCACGGCATGATCGACACAACCACCATATTCTCCGGCGCAACACCCAGCTCTGTGGCAAAAAGGCTCTTGGCCACGGACCCGAACATCTGCTGGGGCGACTTACAGCTGGAAAGGTTGGGGATCATTTCAGGATAATGCTGTTCCACGAATTTAACCCACGCCGGGCAGCACGATGTGAACATCGGCAGGACACCGTTATTCGTGACCCGGTTAATGAACTCGTTGCCCTCTTCCAAGATCGTCAGATCGGCGCTGAAACAGGTATCGAATACTTTCTTGAAGCCCATCATTTTGAGGGCTGTCACGATCTGTCCTGTGGTCAGCTCGCCGGGCTGATACCCGAACGCCTCGCCCAAGGCCACGCGCACCGCGGGCGCGATCTGGGCGATCACGACTTTTTTAGGATCATTGATTGACTTCCATACCACCTCCACCTCGGAACGCGGGGTCAATGCACCCGTCGGGCATACCCGCGCGCACTGGCCGCAGAGAACGCATTCCACGCTTTCCAGGTCCTTTCCAAACGCCGGCTGGACCACAACCTCATGGCCGCGATGGGCGAAATCAATGGCCCCGATGCCCTGGACTTCCGCACACATGCGCACACAATCACCACAAAGGATGCACTTGTTGGGATTACGCACGATGGACGTCGAGCTTGTATCCACCGGCAGCGGCTTCTGGACGGAACGGAAACGCACCTTGTCCACCCCCAGGCGTTTGGAAAGATCCTGGAGCTTGCAGCTGATGCTCTTCACGCACGTTGTGCACTCACGGTCATGGTTGGCCAAAATAAGCTCGAGAGCGATCTTGCGGATCTGACGGACCTCGGCCGTGTTGGTCTTGACCTTCATCCCCGGCTCAGGCGGCGTCGAACATGATGTCATCAGGCCGCGCCCCTCGATCTCCACGGTGCACATGCGGCACGCCCCGTAAACGCTCAGTTCCGACACGTAGCAAAACGTCGGTATATCAATGTTGGCCTTGCGGATGACCTCCAGGAGGTTTTTCTCCCCCTCCAGGGCCACATCGCGGCCGTCGATGTTCACATACTTGACAGCATCCATGTTCACACCCCCACGATAGCATCGAATTTACATGTGACCGCGCAAACCCCGCAGCGGATGCACAGATCCGCGTTGAGCGTGTGCGGTTTCTTGACTTCCCCTTTGATGGCGCCCACCGGGCACTTCTTCGCGCAGGCGGTACAGCCCTTGCACTTGTCGGCCAGGATCTCGGGCTTCGCCAGTTTCTTGCATTCGCCCGTGGGACAGCGTTTGTCCACCACATGGGCCAGGTATTCATCATAAAAATATTTGAGCGTCGAGAGGACCGGATTCGGCGCGGTCTTCCCCAACCCGCACAACGAGCCTTTCTGGACGGCCAGCGCAAGCTCCTTGAGCAGGTCGAGCGTCTCCATTGTGGCACGCCCTTCGGTGATATCTTCCAGAAGATACAGCATCTGTTTGGTGCCCTCGCGGCACAGGACACATTTGCCGCAGGATTCTTTCTGCGTGAACTGCATGAAATATTTTGCGATATTGACCATGCAGGTTGTCTTGTTCATGCATACCAGCCCGCCAGACCCGACCATGGCACCAATGCTGCGCAGGGAATCGAAATCGAGCATCAGGTCAAAATGTTCCCGGGTCAGGCATCCGCCGGAAGGGCCGCCGATCTGCACCGCCTTGAACCCGTTAGGATCGATCCGCCCCTTCTTGTCCGTCACGCCGCCGCCCACCTCAAAGATGATCTCCTTCAAGGTCACCCCGAAAGGCACCTCGATCAGCCCTGTATTGGCCACATGGCCCGACAAGGCAAAGGTCTTGGTACCCGGAGACGTCGCTGTGCCCATGGCACGAAACGCGGCCACACCGATATTCATGATGAGCGGGACCGTGGCCAGGGTTTCCACATTATTGATGACCGTAGGCTTGCCCCACAGGCCGCTTTGCGCGGGGAACGGCGGTTTGGGCTTGGGCATCCCGCGGTCGCCTTCGATAGAGGCCATGAGCGCTGTTTCCTCGCCACAGACGAAAGCGCCCGCGCCTTCCATCACGTTCACGTTGAATTTCAACCCCGTGCCGAAAACATTATCACCCAGAATACCCGCGGCCCTGGCATCCGCACAGGCCTTGCGCACACGCTTGACCGCCAAAGGATATTCAGCCCGCACGTACACATAACCCTCATCCGCACCGATGGCGCGCGCCGCGATCATCATCCCTTCGATAACCGCGTGCGGGTTGCCTTCCATCACCGAACGGTCCATGAACGCGCCAGGGTCCCCTTCATCGCCGTTGCAGATAATATACTTCTTGTCGTTCTTCTGGACACGGCACACGTCCCATTTCTTTCCCGTCGGAAACCCGCCGCCGCCACGGCCGCGCAGCCCGGAATCGAGGATATCCCGGCAAACGGCCTCGGGAGTGGATGCCACATATGCCTTCTTCGCCGCCGCGTAACCGTTGATGGCCATATACTCCCGGATGTCCTCGGGATTGATCTCCCCGCACTGCTTGAGGACAAAACGCGACTGGCGCTGATAAAAAGGAATGTCTTTCTGCGACTGGCAATGCTTGCCCGTCACCGGATCCACATACAACAGCGCGTCGATGACCTGCGCCTCCTTGAGGGTCTTTTCAACAATAGCTTTCACATCCGCCGTTTTGACACGGTTATACAAAATATCCTCCGGCAGGATCTTGACCAAAGGCCCCATCTGGCAAAACCCCTGGCAGCCGCTTTTGGAGATGTAGACGGCGTTGGCCTTGTCCGTACTGGCAACAGCGGCCTCAAACGTGGTGACCACCGTAAGCCCGAGGGCATTGACCTCGTCGACAAACGCCTTATAAACATCCATCGCGCCATTGGCAACACAGCCCGTTCCGGTGCAGATGATGATCTTCTTTTTCAGGCCGCCCTTACCCTCGATGATAAGCTGAGCAGACCCATCCTTAAACTGACACATGTGTGCTCTCCTCTTTCTTCCTGATATCTTCCAGAAGCCCCAGCGCTTTCTCGGATGTCATCTGGCCGTAAACGGTTTCATTGACCACCACCACCGGCGCCAGGCCGCAGGCGCCCAGGCACGATACGGTTTCCACGGTAAAAAGCATGTCCGGCGTCGTCGTATCCTTGCCGGAAAGGTTAAGTTTCTTGCGCAGGGTATCGAGGATGTTTTCCGAACCTTTCACATGACAGGCCGTTCCGTCGCACAAACGCACCACATACTTGCCCTTGGGCACCAGCGCGAAATGGGCGTAAAACGACGCCACCCCGAAAACCTTGGCCGGCGAAAGGCCCAGGGTCGTGGCCACGAACGTCATGACCTCCTCGGGAAGATAGCGGTATTCATCCTGGACTTCCTGCAGGATGGGGATCAGTTTGGCCGGATCGGCGCCATGCCGCTCCACGATGGCGCAGACCTTCTCAAATTTTCGGTACATCACGGTTGGCATATGTTTCTCCTTGATTGCTATGGCGTATCAGATTATTGGTAAGGACCGCGAGACTTTGCGTCAGGCGCGCGTTCTCCAGAATGACTCCCGACGGGATCCGCAAGGGCGCGGGGGCGAAATTCCAGATCGCCATGATCCCTGCCCCGACCATCAGGTCCAGCGCCGATTGTGCGTGCTCGGCCGGCACGGTCACGATCCCGATATGGATGTGCATCCGCTTGGCCAGGTTCGGCAGTTTGTTCAACGGCAGGACCTCCTTGCCGAAGATCCGGCTGCCCACCTTGCGGGGATCCTTGTCAAAAGCGGCCACGATATTAAGCCCGTATTTCTCGAAATCGTGGTACCCCAGAAGCGCTTTCCCGAGATTCCCCGCTCCGACTAAAAAGGCATCGTGCGCATTGTTCCAGCCCAAAAATTCCTTGATGCTATCCACCAGACCTGCCACCCGAAAGCCGATGCGCGCCGTACCCACTTCCCCGGTAACTTCAAGGTCCTTGCGGACCTGGGTAGGGTCAAAATCGAACTCCTTGGCGATCTGGGTGCAGGACACATGCTCGACCCCTTGCGCCAGCAATACCTCCAGAAGGTGAAGGTACAAGGGCAGGCGTTTGAGCGTCGAACGTGAGACGACAACGGGCTTCTCTTTAAGCAGCATCCCTGGCCTCCAGCGGTTACGGCCGCCATGGCCGACCTGAATAGAGAAAATTATATCGAGAAAACTTTCTCCAAATATAACACAGACCTAGACACTGTCAAGAAAATTAATCCCGCATTTTGCAATAGGTAAATCTTTAGCGAGCTGAGAGGATTGCGTTAATTAAAGCCCTCCCCCTCTGTGGGGAGGGACGGGGAGGGGGGATTTAAATGGCCCTCAATAGTTTGATACACACCATCCAAATTGCTGA
>Ga0114951_10002728_pt1 | contig 19464 bp, 12 predicted proteins | sample AM7aDNAmetaG_FD_88677 | JGI IMG/M metagenome (GOLD analysis project Ga0114951, IMG submission 88677) | Freshwater microbial communities from Finland to study Microbial Dark Matter (Phase II) - AM7a DNA metaG | ecosystem: Environmental > Aquatic > Freshwater > Lake | place: Finland: Lake Alinen...
AAGGCCATTTCCAAGGTAAACAGGAACAGGCAGGAGGGCAGATTGAGGGTCGAAAACCACATATTCCCTGATAATATCTGCAGCAGCGGTAAATTCGACACCACCAGTATAGGCAGTGACTGCTTGCTGCTTAATATCTTTGAGATCCGTAACATCCCAAATCAAATTGTTTGTAGTGGCTTGCCCTACCTGGAACTTAACTATTTTACCCGTTCCGGTTTGACGGTCATCGCGGAACGATAGCTGACCGCCGTCAAAAGTAATATTGCAGCGGGTGCTGAGGGTAAGATAATCGAGCCATCCTTCAGATGCCGGGTTACTCTGGGCAAACTGGATATTTAATATAAAGGAGTCGCCTGTCGGAGTGAAAGAGCTACTGGAAATGGCGGTTGAAGCATACAGTGCCTCAGAGTTATCGGTATAAACACTTGCAAGGCTAACCGATTCAAACCGGGTGTCACCATAAGAAAGGTAAAATCCGGAATTTGCACTGGTTTTAGGCGAACGGGCCCATAAGGAAGAAATTATGTTCACCGGTTCAGTAGGAACCCGATGCGCAAATTTAAAGGCGAAAGCGCTGTTCAGTTGAATGGCGAAATGTTTCCAGCACCAAAGCCTGCCCGACATGATCAGGTTAAGAGAGTCAACTTCTCGATAATCGATAGCGGTATAATCTGTTACGGTATTCTGAGGAGTTAGCGTTCCCGTCGAAGGATTTGATACACTCTTACCCGGTCCCAGATCTTCCGTGATAAAATAGTAAGTGTAATCTGAGTAAAGATGCAGATGATGGTTGAATATTTTTTTCACCGGATCGTATTTCCAGGTTACCGGACCCTGCGCGTAAAAAATGATAAAATCGCCAGTTCCAAACACGCCATCGGCTCCTTTATCGAAATATACAGGGTTCTCAACCAGGTCATCCGGGCGATCCAGACTGGAATCAAACGGCAGCTGTTGGCCGCCGTTACCATAGATTCTAATATTATCCGGATTTTGAATGCCAATTTTTTTCAAGTCGGCATAAGTGAGTTTGTGCACACCTGTTGCGCTAACCTGAATCTTATACCATTTTCCTGTCGCTAATACCGAATTGGGAGTATAAACATGGGCCAGGGTTGTGGATTTTACCGAAGGAGTTACAACATCACTTCGTCTGATTTCTGCGGTATAGCTAACAAGTCGCTCAACGGTACCAGTGGAAGGATTATTTCTGAATGGAACAAAATTGTATACAGCAAAAGGTTGTTTACGCTCAATTTGAACATTGGTTTTTACTTCAATCGCATCTTTTATGGCACTGCCGTTAATTATTTTCCATTCAGGATCAGAAGTATTTACTGGTTCAAATTGAAGGTTAGTAAAAATTATTTCAGGTTTGTTGTTTTGCCCTTCACTCCAGCGCTGCCGGTTTGAAAAATGAGGAAGTGTGCCTGATCCGTCGGGATATATTGCCTTGTCGAATTTAGTTGCAGAGATCCAGTTTATCTTCCCGGAAAAAATATTTTGACCAAAACTGATTGAAATTGAGAATCCTGCAAATAATGCCAGGGATGCTAAATACCTTATCTTTCCTGAGATTGTTCTAATCATATCGGGGTAATATTAATGAAAAAACGTCTGTCTAGGTTTGAAATTGTGCCCAAAAAAAATGGTTCCGGAAAAATATTAACAATAGCGTCTAAAAAATAAACGGAAACGAGCTGCGTTATTAATCAAGCTTTCGCTGATTTTTTCTTAATTTCGGCCGCTTTTGATACTGAAAGTCAGTGTTAGTGATAAAAATAGTTAATTTTGTACATTGATTTAATACCCTTTGAAAGTCATGAAAATCAGATTGTTTAGTTTTCTTCTGATCGCATTTGGTCTAGTCTTGTCACTGGGCAGTTGCAGCAAAAGCAGCTTAAAGTCTTCCAAGACCGGCTGGGCCTACAATGACCCCAAGAATGGAGGATATGAGTATATGGCTGGTTTTAACCAACCTACAGGACCGGGATTGGTTTTTATTGAAGGAGGAACGTTTTCTTTGGGCCGTGTGGCTGATGATGTCCGCTTCGATTGGAATAATATTCCACGCAGGGTAACTGTTTCGTCATTTTATATGGATGAAACGGAAGTTACAAATGCTGATTATCGTGAATACCTTCATTGGCTGAAGCGTGTTTATACTGATTATCCTCTTGTTTACCAGCAGGCATTACCTGATACACTGGTCTGGAGGGGTGCTCTCGCATTTAATGAGCCTATGACTGAGTATTATCTGCGTCATCCTTCTTATAATGATTATCCGGTGGTCGGTGTTACCTGGCTTCAGGCAACACAATATTGCGACTGGAGAACAGATCGCGTAAATGAGAGCATGTTGATCAAGGAGGGTATCCTGATGCAGGATCCCAATCAGACAAGTGCAAAAAATTTTAATACGGAAGCCTATCTGGCAGGACAATATGAAGGCGTTGTTCGTCAGGACCTTCCAAATCTGGATCCAAACAAAACTGTCCGGAAAGCACGTATGGAAGATGGTTTCTTCTATCCGAAGTACCGTCTCCCAACCGAAGCAGAATGGGAATTTGCTGCTTTGGGTTTGGTTGCCAAGGAAGAAATGATAGACAGCAAACGGATGTTCCCGTGGCGCGGAAATTATACCAGGAACGAGGATAAAGCAAAAAGAGGTTCTCTCATGGCCAACTTTGTTCGCGGACGTGGCGATTATATGGGAGTTTCCGGTTCACTCAATGATGCTTATCCTTATACCTCACCTGTAAAGACATATCTGCCTAATGATTATGGTCTTTATGATATGGCAGGTAACGTTAATGAATGGGTTTTGGATATCTACCGTCCCTTGTCGTCGATGGATGTTGATGAACTCAGTCCTTACCGTGGTAATGTTTTTAAGGTTCAGCAACGCGATGCAGAAGGGAACATAGCCGAGAAAGATTCACTGGGCAGAATTCCACAAAGAGTGATGACCGCAGCTGAAAATGAGAAAAGAATGAATTACAAACGTTCGGATAACCGCAATTATCGAGATGGTGACGGACGTTCAAGCATAGGATCCACCGGAACTGACCAGGATGATTCCAAAAGTACCTCACTGATGTATTTCCCAGGTACCGGTGCCAACAAACTTGGTATAACAAGCGATATATCTGATAAATCACGAGTCTATAAAGGCGGCTCTTGGCGTGATCGGGCTTACTGGCTGATTCCTGCTACCCGCAGATACCTTGATGAGGATAAAGCCACTGATGATATCGGATTCCGCTGTGCTATGTCGCGCCTTGGTAAATCCGATGGCAAATAGGATGTGAGATCCGAAGATTTTTATACAACTTATCTGCAATATCCGCAGATCTGTACCGACAGCCGGAGAGTTAAACCCGGCTGTCTGTATTTTTCCCTGAGAGGCGATCATTTTAACGGAAATCTTTTTGCTGCTGATGCATTGGAGCAGGGTAGCGCTTTAGCTATCGTCGATGACCCTTCAATCGTAAAAGATGACCGATATATTCTGGTTCCCGATGTACTGAGTTTTTTGCAGGAACTGGCCTCATACCACCGTACCCAATTGAAAATACCAGTGATTGCTCTGACCGGGACGAATGGAAAAACTACAACAAAGGAGCTGATCCACTCGGTATTGCGTCAAAAATATCAAACGATTGCAACTGCTGGAAATTTTAATAATCACATTGGAGTTCCATTAACCTTGCTTTCTGCCAATCAGGATACTGAAATCCTCATAGTCGAGATGGGTGCCAATCACCCACTGGAGATTGAGTTCCTGTGCAAAATTGCAAAGCCGAATGCAGGATTGATAACCAATATCGGTAAGGCTCACCTGGAGGGATTCGGATCATTTGAAGGTGTGGTCAGTACAAAAAACGAATTGTACGACTCAATAAAAAGTAACGGTGGTAAACTGTTTGTTAATCAAGACGATGATCTCCTGGTAAAGCTGGCTGGCAGTTATCCTTTTTATAGCTATGGAACCAGCGAAAATGCAGATACCTGCGGATCAGCCATCCATCGTGACCGTTTTCTCGAAGTTGCATGGACAAGGCGTGGATCCAATAATTTAACGAAAGTTAGTAGTCACCTGACAGGTGGATACAATCTCTATAATATTCTGGCAGCTATATCGATAGGTGACTGGTTGGGATTGACTCCTGACCAGATAAATACCGGAATCGAATCTTATGTTCCCGGTAATATGCGCTCGCAATGGCTGCAAACCAGCAGCAATAATCTTTTGCTCGATGCATATAATGCAAATCCATCCAGCATGAGCCTCGCTGTTGAAAATTTTTCGCTTTTGCACCTTCCCCGCCAAATTGTTATTCTTGGAGATATGTTTGAGCTGGGAGAGCATTCAGCTGCAGAACACCTCAGTATTATACGTCAGGCCGATCTTCTGGATTTCGAGGAGATAATTTTTGTCGGGCCCCGTTTTTTCAAATGCTCAACAGGTTTCCTACACAGTTTTTTTAAAAACATTGATGACCTGAAGGAATATCTTTCTGCCGCCAAATTTAATAGCTGCAATATCCTTATAAAGGGATCGCGGGGGATGCAGCTTGAACAGTTGGTAGATTACCTCTGATTAATTAACTCAATAAATTTTCTTTTGCCGGCGATGTAAAAAGCAGCTACAATGCTTTTGTTATACCAACCATCTAATTGCCACGGAGTGTGATGGGTTAGTCCGGAATAATTACGGTATTCTTTTTTCCATAACCTTGAAAAATCACGATGGGCCTTTAAAACGGCCATGAAAGAGGCAGGTTTTCCCTTTAATAAGTATTGAAGGGCTGCTATTCCATCGAGGACTTTACGAATGAATAATATGCGACTAAGTGCTTCGGAAGGAAGATTTTTACGAAGCAGCAACAAGTTGTTTCTGAAATTAAGGTAAAGTTTATGAGGACTCTCATTCGGCAAAGCTCCTCCGCCAACATGAAATATCAATGAATCAGGGGTGTACCAAACTTCATACCCATGAGAATGGAATCGCCAGCATAAATCAATTTCTTCCATGTGGGCAAAAAACAAGGGATCTAGTTCTCCGGAATTTCGGTAGGCCTCGTTACTGACCATCAGGCATGCACCGGATGCCCAGAATACTCTTACCGGCTGATCAAATTGCCCGGTATCCCGCTCAATAGAATTAAATATCCTGCCACGGCAAAAAGGGTAACCATAACAGTCGATCCACCCCCCCGCAGCACCCGCATATTCGAAGGAATCCCGGTTGCTGTAACTTCTAATTTTTGGTGCAACAGCACCTGCAGCCGGATGTTTCTCCATAAATTTGACCAGCGCGTTTATCCAACCTGGTGTTACTTCAACATCCGAATTCAATAAAACTGAATATTTCGTTTGGATGTCTTCGATGGCAATTTTATAACCCCCTGCATAACCATAATTTCTGTCAAAGACTTTTAATATTATCCCGGGATGCTCTGAGGAGATCCACTCAGCCGTTCCATCCGTGCTGGCATTATCAACCACAACGATATCGGCTAAATCTGATGGTGTATTTGCAATTAATGAAGGAAGGAATTTCTGGAGATAAGAGAGACTATTCCAGCCGAGGATGATAACGGATACCTGATTCATGCCTTCAAAGGTAATTCCTCGCGATGATATTTCCATCTACGGTGCGACCAGAGCCAGAGGTATGGAGTGTGCCGGATGGATTTCTCAAGCAATTCGGCGAATTTTCTGGTTACATCACCTTTCTGGACCAAACTTGTTCCATTATGCAGCAGGGTCATGTTTACCTTATAATTCGCGAATCGATTTTTTACCTGATCGAGATAATAGACCGGAAGGTTGAAGCTTTTGGAGATCTTTTCGGTTCCGGTAAAGAAAGCACTGTCTTGATTGAGGAATGTAGTCCAGAACCGGATATCCCCGCGTGCCGGAATCTGATCTGCCACTAATAGCAGTGCAAATGGTGCTTCGCTGCTGTTAATTTCCCTGGATATAACCCGATAGGTATCCTTCATCGGAACCAAAATGACTCCCGGCTTTTGACGTATATCTTTCATTAACTGATCGGAAAACTTGCTGGATTGGGGCTTGTACACTGCAAGAACCCTGTATCCTGAAGCAAGCAGCAAAGGAACATTCCATTCCCAGTTACCAAAATGGCCGGTGGCTGTAATGATATTTTGCTTTGCCCGGAGGGCGCCGGCAATAACCTCAGGGTCAGAGAAACTCAGCCGCGATGAGAGTTTATTCGGGTTTAGCCTGAGCAAGAGTATGATTTCAAGGAAGAGTTCTGAGAAATGTTTGTAGAATTTCCGTGCTATTTCTTGTTTTTCTTCAGTAGATAGTTCAGGAAATGATCGGTCAATATTGGAAAGCACAACTTCCTTGCGGTAACCGAAAATCCCGGATGCGATGAAGTTTGTTACCATCGCCAGGAAATGAAAAACGAACCCGGGTAACCAGGATAATATCCATAATATCAGCCAGGTTAACCCGGGAAGTATTCGTTTCATGTTAGTGTATTAACTATTTTTTAAAATTGTCAAGTGCACGCCCACCATATCCGGCATCGAAATTAAGATTATCATAGTTTTTCAGTGTAGCTGTTCTGCTATATAATTCATATTGCCAGTAAGGATTGTAAAGTTCGCCACGTGCATCGGAATGTAACAGGAGGTATTCTGTTCCGGCCAGATGAGGATTATAAAAGATGAACCTCTTGTTATTCTGCTCATCAATATGGAAGAATTGCCAGATAATGTATGGATATGCATTGGGTTCGTGCTTGTTTTCTTCCACCTGATCTGGTGCTCCATACTTTAACCAGACACGGCCCATATCGGTCTCGAAACCATGTTTGATTTTTGTTTTGTAAGCATCTTCCATCATCATAACCTGTTCCTTGTATCGATTCCATTCAGCTTCCGGATTCTTTTCGTTACGGGTTTTCCAGAAATTATATAAAAACTTCTGCATCTGTTTGGTCTCAGTTGTGCCAACCAGATTTTTTGCAAACTGAATCTCAATCATCGAGGAAACCGGTGCCAGGCTTAAAAGATAGAATTTCAGCGAATCAATCGAATTAATTTTTTCCGCAAAGGTGGATGTGATATCAACACTTTGAATATCAGTAAGATTAATCTGAATTCCCGGGTTACTCCGTTGGAAGAAAATTTTATTCAGCAGAATTACCTCGTTGTTACGATCCCTTGCCTCAACCACCAGATTATAATTTCCACTTGGAAGTTCGGCTATCTGCAAGGTGGCAAGAATTGGGTTTACCACGGCAGCTTTTTGCCTCTGAAACTTTGAGTAATCGGCCAGTCCGAAATTGGTTTCAAATGATTCCAGGTAATATCTGTAGATAAAATCCTGACCGATTCCGATCTTTTTATCCAGGTTATATAACTCGGTATAGAATGATATGGTTTTGGCACTTTCAGGGAAGAAATCACCGACAAAGGGTACCAGATCGAAACCGCTCTTAGTCAGAATGTTCTCCTGTTTTGTAGGCTGGAAGGATTCGACGAATTGAAAGTCGCTGAATTTTAAATTGGTCTTGTTGAATTCCATAGCAAGGATCTCTCCATGCTCAATAGGAGGATCTTTTGTGTTGTTGTCCTTAATCGTCAGGTCGAGCTGGTATACGCCATACGGCATTGAAATCCTTTGCTGATCAATAAAGTGGGGCTGGGACTTTGCTGTATCTTCAAGTTCGGCGCTTAAAAGATTATACTTTCGGAAATCGACTATTTTATCGTCCTTTTTAAAAACCATGGTGACTTCCAGGGACGCCTGGAAAGTGCCTCGTGCAGTTTTAATGTATTCGACCGATGGTCCGAAGATTTTCAAATAAGTCTCAACAAAGGGACCCTCATTCGGACTAAAGAAGCTGGCATTGTGGAACAATGCTTGCAGCTCCTTCGCGTTCAGCTGGGCAATCATCAGGAATGTGAGACAAACCCATAGGGTAAAAGCTTTTTTCATGGTGTGGAAGTTAGCAGGTTAATTTTTTATGGTGTGGTTTGGAAATAGGGGTCTTTTGTTTTATCCATCCGGTTGAGTGATGGTTGGAAAATTCCTTTTTCGCCGGCCAGAAGGCTCATTCTGAATGAGTTCTTGTCTAATGTTTCACTATTGTAAAACAGGACATTACCCGACTTGACGGAAACTTCAACCTCTTGTGAGGTAGGGGGGGCATTGACAACAAATCGTGTTCCAGTGACTTTGATTTTAGCTAATCCTGCGAATACGGTAAAAGGATGTGCCGGATCAGAGGTAACGTTAAAACAGGCGTCACCGGTGAGCCTGATTTCACGAACGCCCTCAAGGAATTTGTCATTGTACACGAGTTTCGATGCAGGTCCGAGATCAACCTGAGTGCCGTCGGGAAGAACAATGGTTTTTGTTACCAGGTCACGGTTGTTAACTACGTAATTTTTGGTATGAAAAATCCAGAGTAATCCTGATCCGACCAGGACCAGTAAAACAGCGGCAATTCTTAATAGTTTAGCCGATTTTGAGGGACGGATCTTGAGAATCTTTCTATCGGCAGAAAATACCGGCTCCAGCCTGTTCCATTCATTCTCAATTTCTTCAGAAGCCAGCAATGGTTCGGCTGAGTCATAAATTTCTCTGAGTTCTGAAACCCGGAGTGATTGATCAGGATAGTTTGTGAGCCAATCCCTGATCATGCGGTTTTCTCTTTCGCTTGTTTCGCCACCAAAAAACCTAAAAAGCAATTCGTCCGTTATCATGGAGTCTGTATTTTCTTCCATGACACCTAACCAGGGTAAAAACCCCCAACGATCAACGTATTTTTTTTAACCTTTCTCTAAGTATTTTCCGGGCTCGTGACAGGTGATTCTCTACCGTCTTGATATTCAGACCAAGATGCGATGCTATTTCACTGTGCTGCTCGTCTAAAATTACTGATCTGGTGAATACTTCGCGGCACTGATCGGGCAGTAACCTGATTTGCTTTTCAATTAATTCAAGTTTAAGAACATCGATACGGTCAGGATTGACAGGATAAGGGAACCAATTAGATATTTCAACTGGATTATTTACATAAATTTCCCTGATCTTTTTGGCTCTCAACCAGTTAAGAGCCTTGTGATACATGGATGAGTACAGGTACGGTTTTATGGAACCTTTAATCTGAATGATTTTTCTTTTCTCCCAGATCTCCATAAATAGATCCTGAACAAGTTCCTTTGCAGCTTCAGAATCTCTTGTAAGGGAGGATCCGTATGCAACCAGCCCTTGAGAATGCTTGGTAAAGAGGTATTTAAAAATCTCTCGATCGCCAGAGCGCAAGCCTTTTTTCAGAATTGATTCATCAATATTCAATTGAATCAGAAATACTTTTTAAGAACATTGAGAAACTCTTCATGTATCAAGCTGTTGGTAGCCACGAAAGTTTCACCAAAAAGGTAGTTATTGCCTCCGTGAAAATCGCTGACCATTCCGCCTGCTTGTTTAATAATTACTATTCCTGCGGCAACATCCCAGGGTTTCAGGTGATATTCCCAAAATGCATCATAACGGCCACAGGCAACATAAGCCAGATCCACAGCTGCTGATCCCAGCCTTCTTATACCATGCGTGCATTCCATCAATTCCCTGAAGGAACCCATATATGCATCGACCAGGGAAAAATCGGTATAAGGAAATCCGGTAGCTACCAGAGCCTGGTTCAGGCTGTTCCGCTTACTGGTAGTGAAAGTTTTGCCGTTTAATCGGGCCGGGCCATTTTTGAATGCGGAGAAGCATTCATCCCGGATTGGGTCATAAATAACGCCTATAACCAGTTCTTCATTTTCCATCAGGGCGATGCTAATACAAAAAGGGCTTACTCCATGAATGAAATTGGTTGTGCCATCCAAAGGATCAACAATCCAATTATAAACTGATCCCCGGTGAGTATATGTACCTTCTTCCGCAATAAACCCTGATTCTGGAATGATTAGCGCTAAGCCATCGAGAAGCAGCTGTTCTGTTTTTTTATCGACATCAGTCACAAAATCCATCTGTCCTTTTGTTTCAATCATGCCTTCGGTAATCTTTCCGGTCATGCTTTTGAGAAAAAGACCTGTTTCTTTGGTCAATAAAATGACAGACTCTGTGATATCGTTATAGTTCATGATATAAGCCGGTTTAAGAGATGCGAAATTTTGATTGCTAAGGTAATGGATTAGCGCTAATCATTTTTGCTTTTACAATACCATAACTGATAGGCCCACACAATTGAACCCAGCCTGCACGATGCAGAAAATCAGGCTGATAATCAACTTTTACCTCAATATAATTTTCAGTAAAACCAGTCATGGTACCATCCGGCTTTTTCTGTTCGAAAATCACAATACGCTCACTACCAAGCTGACTCTTATAAAACTCGTATTTCAGGCGATTGCCTGTCTCGTGGAGTGAATGGCTACGTTCATCCCTGATTCGATTCTGAACTTTTCCCGGCATAGCGGCTGCCGGAGTTCCCGGGCGTTCAGAATAGGTAAATACGTGCAGGTAAGATAGGGGAAGGCTGCTGATGAACTGCTGAGCGTCCTCAAAATCCTGATCGTTTTCACCTGGAAATCCAACAATTACATCTGCGCCGATGGAACAATCCGGGATCAAAGACTTGATTTGCATGACCCGTTCGGCGAAAACACTGGTCAGGTAACGCCTTTTCATCAGTTTAAGGATGTTATCCGATCCTGACTGAAGCGGGATATGGAAGTGCGGAGCAAACCTTGTGGATCCGGAAACAAACCTAAGGAGCTCATTGGTAATCAGGTTGGGTTCGATGGAGGAAATCCTATACCTCAGAATTCCTTCAACCTCATTCAGGGCGATAGCGAGCTGGGTAAAAGTTTCTCCGGTACTCTTTCCAAAGTCACCGATATTTACCCCGGTTAGTACTATCTCTCTCAATCCTCTGTTTGATAGGTCCTTTGCTTGTTGAACAATACTGGAGATCTCAGGATTACGACTTTTTCCTCTTGCCTTAGGAATTGTGCAATAGGTGCATGGATAATCACAACCATCCTGAACCTTTAGAAAGGCCCGGGTTCTTTCAGCAGTGGAGTGGGCGGGGAAAAACTTCTGATCTTCAGTGATTTCGCAGCTATGGATTTCTGCGTGGTCTTTTTTACTGATATCGGTCAAGTATTTAACAAGATCGAATTTGTCGTTTGTCCCCAGAACAAGGTCAACCCCATCCCAGGAGGCTATCTCCTGAGGGTTAAGCTGAGCAAAACATCCCATTGCCACGAGATATCCATCAGGTGAAATATGGATGGCTTTATGAACCGCTTGTTTTGTTTTCCTGTCTGCTGAACCAGTTACGCTGCAGGTATGAATAACAGTGATATCTGCTTGTGTTCCAAAAGGAACCCGTTCAAATCCGGATTCCTCCAATTGTCGGCCAATTTCACTGGTTTCAGAGAAATTCAGTTTGCAGCCTAGTGTATGAAATGCGACTTTTTTTCTCATAGCAGGTTGCTTGCCAATTCTGCAAGATGGCTTCGTTCACCATGCACAAGGTTTACGTGAGCAAAAACATCCTGACCTTTTAATTTATCAGTCAGGTAGGATAATCCGTTGGATTTCAGATCGAGATATGGCGAATCTATTTGGTGAATATCACCTGTAAAAACAATCTTTGTTCCTTCTCCGGCCCTGGTTATGATAGTCTTAACCTCATGTGGTGTCAGGTTTTGTGCTTCATCAACAATAAAGAATACCTTACTCAGACTGCGACCTCTGATATAGGCTAACGGAGTGATTATCAGTTTTTCCTCTTGCAGCAGTTGGTCGATTTTAAGAAATTCCTTGCTTCGGGCATCAAATTGGTGACGAATAACTGCCAGGTTATCGAACAATGGTTGCATGTAGGGTTCGATTTTTTCCTGAGCATCGCCAGGTAAATATCCTATATCCCTGTTACCGAGAGGAATAATTGGCCTTGCCAGATAGATTTGCAGGTATTCCCGCCTTTGCTGCAGAGCTGCGGCAAGTGCCAGCAAGGTTTTTCCTGTACCAGCTTTACCGGTGAGGCTGACTAAATTAATATCGGGCCTCAATAAAGCATCCAGAGTTATGGTTTGTTCAGCATTTCTGGGCTCAATTCCATAGCATTTCTGTTTCTGCACCACATGGAGAGCGCTGGTCCGGATATCAAATATTGCCAGCGCTGTTGACTGATTGCCTTTCAACACCATATACTGGTTCGACATGGGATCGATGCCAAGGTTAAATTCCTCAACAGATACCCCTTCAGCTGAGTTGTAAAGTTTGGCAATCTTTTCATCATCCTGATCTTCAATGGTAGGTATTCCCTCGTACAGGTACTCAATATTCGTTACTTGTCCGGCTTTGTAATCCTGTGCCGTCAGCCCGAGAGCTTTTGCCTTAATCCGTAGGTTGATATCTTTGGTGACAAGGATAACTTGTTTTTCAGGATTTTTATTCCTTGTATAATCAGCGATGGCAAGGATACGGTGATCGGCAATTTTCTCCTCAAATGATTCTTCCATTTCTCTTGAAAAGGGTTTGCCTGTTTCAATGAACAGCCTGCCTAATCCTTTGCCGAGGCTGATGCCTTCGGTAAACAGCATCTCCCCGGAGAGCGAGTCGAGCTCACGAACGAACTCCCGAGCCTGAAAATTTATCTGGTCGTTACCCTTTTTAAATTTGTCGAGTTCCTCCAAAACGGTTATTGGCAAGATAATATCGTGTTCCTCAAATTGGTAGATGCATTTATAGTCGTGGAGCAACACATTAGTATCCAGCACGAAGATTTTCTTTTGATTCATCATGATTGTTTCCTTCTTTACGGTTAAATATACTAAAATTGCAGTTGATGAAATATAGCGAAATAACTGAATGGCTTTTTTCTCAGCTGCCGATGTATCATCGCGTTGGAAAATCTGCTTATAAAGCTGATCTCGACAATTCAAGGTTGCTTGACCAGCACTTTGGCTTTCCTCACCGGAATTTTTACAGTATCCATATTGCCGGGACCAACGGGAAGGGATCGGTTTCGAATATGCTGGCTGCCGTTTTGCAGGAGGCCGGATATAAAGTTGGACTCTACACGTCGCCCCATCTGGTGGATTTTCGCGAAAGGATCAGGATAAATGGAGAAATGATCCCAAAAAAGGAAGTTGTTGAATTCGTCGAAAATAATATGGAGTATTTCGAGGAGCTGAAGCCGTCATTTTTCGAGATGACAGTAGCTATGGCATTCGACTATTTTTCCAGGCACGATGTGCAGGTAGCAGTTGTTGAAACCGGACTTGGAGGGCGCCTTGATTCTACGAATATTATTGATCCGGTACTATCGGTGATTACAAATATCAGTTTTGATCATATGGATCTTTTAGGAGATACCCTCCAAAAGATAGCCATTGAAAAGGCCGGGATTATAAAGCCTGGAATCCCAGTAGTTATTGGCGAGAAAGACAGGGAGACGAGGAAGACTTTTGAAGACAAAGCTGCTGAGGTGGGGGCCAATGTGTTCTTTGCCAATGATTATTTTCAGGTTCCATACTCTATACTAACTGATGATGGCCGTCAGTATTTTCAGGTTCTTAAAGGAAAGAAGAGTGCCTGGCCTGAGCTTTACAGTGACCTGCTCGGATTTGTCCAACGCAAGAATCTTCCTGTGGTATTGGAGGTTCTGGAATTATTGAAGATGCGTGAATGGCATATCACCGACGATAATATATATACGGGGCTGGCCAATGTTAAGCAATTGACAGGATTCAGCGGCCGATGGGAAATTATTGGCCGAAACCCTAAAACCGTGATTGATACGGGACATAATATTGATGGTATCAGGCAGGTAGTTTATCAGGTAGGGAATACACGTTTTAAGCACTTGCATATCGTTTATGGTGCAGTAAATGATAAGGAGATTGATAAGATTCTCCAGATATTGCCTAAAGATGCAACCTATTATTTTACAATGGCTTCGATTCCCCGGGCGCTGGATGTTAAGGTGCTGGCAGCAAAAGCAGCTTTTTACGGATTGCAGGGGTCGATGCATGATACTGTGCCTGCTGCGCTCGCAGCTGCGCGTAAATCCGCAGTTACCGACGATCTGGTATTAGTTACAGGTAGCACCTACGTAGTTGCTGAGGTGATTTAGCTCAGGATCGAAAATGAGCGATGCTCATTTCTGAGCAGAAATCAGTCACATAAAGAAGTCGTAAAACGGCATTTCTCCTTTTTTTTTTACGAATTGTTAGTCTATTAATATGCTATTGATCTGCTGTTTGCAGAATGTGGCATTCTGAAAGCCGCATTTCTCAGGCTTTCTGGCACTTGCTTTGAATTTCGCGGTTATTATTCATGGAATGATGGAAAAAATAATAATAGCGATATGAAAAAGAACTACCAAGAGCAGCTTAAGATTACGGCAATTTCAACGATGATGCTTGTACTCTTGTTGTTTCCCGTTAGCATGCTGAATGCCCAGATTGCAACCACCACACCTGCATCGATTTGTGGTGAAGGTACACTAGTCTTAGGTGCCACAGCAACATCGGGCACTATAAAGTGGTATACAACACCCTTTTACGGGGAAGCTGTTGCAACCGGAGGAACGTTTACTACGCCGACTCTGATTGTAACCACAGCTTATTATGTTGATGCTGTGGATGCTAATAATTGTTCCTTAAACCCTAATAAGGTTAGGGTACCTGTTTTGGCAACCATCAGTTCCAACTCCATGCAGGCCAGCATTTTTTATGCCAGCACAACCTTTTGCAAAAGCGCAACCGACTCAATGGCTATAACTCGCACTGGTTCTGCGGGTGGACGTTATACGGTCAGTCCATCTGGATTAACGATAAGTCAATATACGGGGGCATTTAAACCAAGCACAAGTACTGTAGGAACTTACACAGTTACCTACACGGTGACTGCCTCACAGGGTTGTGTTGAAAATCCTGCTACCACAACAGTAACTATTACAACGGCACCATCAGCCTCTTCGATCGTATACAGCAGTTCGCCCTATTGTACCTCCCTTACAGAGGCATTGGTTACCCTGACAAATCCAAATAGCGGAACCTATTCCGCTGAGCCATCGGGTTTAAGTATCGATGCGTCTTCAGGGACCGTCAATCCATCGACCAGTGAACCTGGGACTTATACAGTAACTTATGTGGTTACCGGAGCTGGCGGTTGCGCCCCACAGGCACCAACAACCACATTAACCATTACAGAATTGCCTGCTCCGGTTCTTACTTACGTTGATGCTCCGTTCTGCATCAGTAACTCATCTGCCCAAGCACCAACTTTAACCGGAACGGGCGCTTACACGGGCGGAACCTATCGGTACACCAATTCAACCGGAGGTCAATCCGGTCTGACCTTTTCTTCAGGAAACATTACTCCGAGTACCAGTACTGCGGGAACATATACCATATATTACAGTGCTCCTTCCTCCGGCCATTGTGCCGCGGTTGAGGTAAGCACTTCTGTTATCATCAATCCTCTGCCAACCGCAAGCCTTAGCGGCACAACCTCGGTTTGCCAGAATGCAACGGAACCCAATGTTACCTTCACTGGTACTTTGGGTACAGCACCTTTTACTTTTACCTATACCGTAAATGGCGGGGGTAGTCAGACAGTAACCACTGTTTCGGGTAATTCAGTAACTGTATCCCAGCCGACCACATCGGCCGGAACCTACGCTTATACGCTGGTGAGTGTGGCCGACGCCAACGAATGCTCGCAATCAGCAAGCGGTACAGCAACCATTACTGTTACCGGCACCCCGATAGCTACTTTCAGTTATATTGGTACGCCTTTCTGCAAAATAGGAACGGTAAGTCCTACATTGGCTCCGGGTGGATCATTAGGAACCTTCTCGGGAACAGGAGTAACATTCGTAAGTACTTCCACCGGCGAGATCAATTTGGCCAGCACCTCGGCCGGAAACTACACGATAAAGAATTCAATCAGCACATGCGGTACGCCGGTTGAGGCAACCACCTCGATAACGATCAACACACTGCCCACAGCTTCCATTTCGGGAACCACCGCATGCGGTAGTTCTGTTTTAACGGCAACCACCAATGCAACTTCACCATCATTTGTATGGTATAAAGGAGGCGTTGTTATTGACAGTCAGACAGCTTCAACGCTGTCCGCTTCACAAGATGGTAGCTATACTGTAAAAGTTACAGATGGAACGAACGGATGTGAATTCACTTCAACGGCTTATGCCCTTAGCATAATCGCTTTGCCAACGGCAAGCATCACAGGAACTCTGACAACTTGTAATGTGGCAACCACCATTACTGCTGTAACGAATGCAGCTTTACCCAGCTATGTCTGGTATAAGAACGATGAAGTAATCAGTGGCCAAACAGGCGGTACACTTACTATTAATGTTTCTGGTGGTGCAGCACCAACGGGGAGTGGTGATTACAAAGTTAAAGTTCATAACGGAGTCACCACTTGCGAAAATACATCAGCAGCTTCCTTTGTAACCATCGGATTAATTGATGATCCGGGAACTGTTGGCGGTGGACAAACTGTTTGTACCGATGCTTCAAATTCTACTTTATTAACCTTATCCGGCACTAAGAGTACTGTGCGTAAGTGGCAATATTCAATTAATTCAGGTAGTACCTGGACTGACATAGCCAATACAAACACTACCTACACAGCAACAGGTCTTACACAAACCACTCAATTCAGAGCATCCGTCCAGAATGGTATTTGCGATGTAGCTTATTCTGTTCCCGCTACAGTTACCGTGGTGCCTGATCCAAGTATCTCCGTACAGCCAACGGCAACAACCTCGGAATGCATTGGCGGAACAGCGCAATTGAGTGTCACCGCATCAAACGGAACACCTTCATTATACTATACATGGTGCTCCAATACCACCAACAGCAATGTCGGTGGTTCAGTTATACCCGGGGCAGTATCCTCGACTTACACTCCCCCAACAACGGATGCTGGGACTCGTTATTATTATGTTGTTGTTGGTGCTTCCGGAAGCGGATGCGGAGCATTAACATCCGAGGTTGCTGCCGTAACCACGGTGGCTACTTCGCCTTCATGGGCAAGTTACAGCAACCCAATACCAACCACTTTTTGTGCAGGTGGGACCGTCGCATTCAGTGTATCAATAACAGGAGGTTCTGGCGGAACAGTTTCCTGGATTCGTTCAAACAATGCTACACCAGGTGCAGGAACTGAAGTAACGGTTACCACAGGTGACACACCAGGTGCAGGAACCTGGTACTATCGTCCGCATTATACTCCTACCAACTCGGGATGCGTTCTGGCCGATGGTACTCAAACAACAGTAACCGTTAATCCATTGCCAACCATTACAACCGGCGGTATAGCTGCTGCAGTAACCTATAGTGCAACTTCGCAGACAACATCGCTGGCCTATACTGCAACAACACAAAGTCCTGCTGCCTATAGCATAGTCTGGAGTAGTGAGGCTCAGTCAGCAAAACTTACCAACCAGAGCAGCACTACTTTTGCATTTGCAGCTGAAGGAGGTTCGATTGGCACAATTGTAATACCAGCCAATGTTTCAGAAGGTTCCTATACTGGAACCATGACCATTTCAAATGCCAATGGTTGCACAAGTATACAAAGCATAAGCCTGAATGTCAATCCCGGTGCACCAACAGCAGCATCGCCTCAATATTATTGTGGTTCAGGTACCATTTCCACACTTACTGCAACAACTAGCGGTTCTATCAAGTGGTACAATGCTTCAACGGGCGGAACTGCCTACTCAAGTTCAGATACGCTGGTTAGCGGAACTCATTACTACGCCAGTCAAACAGTTAATGGCCGCGAAAGTACCCTGAGAACTGATGTGCTGGCTACTAAGAATCCTCAACCTACCCTCACCGCTGTGGTCCAAAACGGAACAGCCTGCGACGGGTCCATGGCATCGATGCATTTGACAGGTATGCTTCCAAACTGCGTGTCAACGGTTAATTATACAATAAATGGGACAGCTAAGACTCCTATCGCATCAGTAAGCGCAGATGCCAGCGGAGTAGCCGATTTTAATACCGCTTTGGTTTACTTTGGCAATAATGGTCAGACACTTCAAATAACGGGTATTACAGTTACCAGCGCCAATCCTTCCTGTCAGGCTACATTCGCTATTGGAACTACGCTAAGCGTTTATGCTGTCGATAATTGTGTTACCGCTCAAACTACCTGTTATAACTCAAATCCACCTCAGGACCTCGTTTTAACAGGCCAGACCGGAACTGTCTTAAAATGGATAAAGTCGGCAAATGCTGATATGTCGTCACCCACCGATGTGGTGGTAACTTCATCAACTACGCTGACCTCAGCACAAATGGGTGCACTAACCAGCAATACTTATTTTGCGGCTGTCGTTCAAAGCGGTTCCTGTACCGTTGCTATTTCCTCTCCGATTCTCATAGCAGTAACACTGCGTCCATCCTTTACGGTGCAACCATCAGGAAGTGAAGGTTTGGGTGTCGATGTGACTTACACTACTCAAAGCGGGATGACAAATTATGCCTGGACTTATCCGGGGTCAGTTCTGGGAACTGACTACACTATTACTTCAGGGGGGACAACTGTCAACAACACGGTTACCTTGAAATGGATCACAACAGGAAGCAGGTATGTGGCTATTAATTATACGACTCCTGGCGGCTGTACCGCAGACGCTCCGACTTCATCCAATGGCGTCATTGGGAGTAACTTCCAAGGAGGTAAGTTATTCTACATTCTAAATCCCTCGGATGCAGGCTATGAAGAAGGTGTTAGACACGGATTAATTGCAGCAATTGCCGATCAAGGTACTGCTGCTACCTGGTGGAACGGCACCTATACCACAACCGGAGCAACAGCAACCGCCGTGGGTACTGGAAGCGCTAATACCACAGCCATTATAAGCAGTCAGGGAAACACAGGTAGCCATGCGGCCAAATTGTGCGCTGATTACACGAATAATGAAACCGGCACTGGAGTCTTTAGCGATTGGTTCCTGCCCAGCAAAGATGAACTCAATAAGATATGGCTCAATAGAGTTTCCATTGGTGGATTTGCAACAAATGATTATTGGAGTTCCTCGGAAGTGGACGCCTCAAATGCAATGGTCCAATACTTTTCAGAAGGATATTCTTCAGATGGGCTATCAAAAAATAGTACACGCTATGTTCGTGCCATAAGATCCTTCTAATCCAACCCCAAGAAATAAAGAAAATCAACAATATGAAACGATATCTACAGATAAACACGATGCTGCCGGAAGCAGTAAACTCGTGGGGGCGCAAAGCCGGCCATCAGACTGAAGAAATTCAAATGAAGAAGTTGGGGTTAAAACCTGGACTCAGAGAATTGCTAGTAGTAGCATTTCTCATGCTGGTAATTCCATTCTGGATTTCGGCGGCATCAGCGCAAACTGTTAGCCAGACCTGGACCAGTGGG
>Ga0114951_10002733_pt1 | contig 19435 bp, 12 predicted proteins | sample AM7aDNAmetaG_FD_88677 | JGI IMG/M metagenome (GOLD analysis project Ga0114951, IMG submission 88677) | Freshwater microbial communities from Finland to study Microbial Dark Matter (Phase II) - AM7a DNA metaG | ecosystem: Environmental > Aquatic > Freshwater > Lake | place: Finland: Lake Alinen...
CATCGGGAAACTTACGACCTATGATTACTCAAACGCCGCTTCCCTGTGCTACCGGGGTGCACGGACAATTCCCCGGACGGGACTTTAACCCGCTGGATAGAGCAGTTGTTACTGCGAACAGACTTTCATAAATAAATCAGTAAATCCATTTAGCAGCTGAAACAGCAGCCCTCAGCAATCCCCGTCCACACCCCCATTTTTATCTGGCGCCAGGCCCATAATCTGCTATATTTCAATCGTTCCAGCACAATAACCACAAAGGAGTGACTTGTGAATTTATTATATTTTGACTGCTTTGCCGGCATTAGCGGCGATATGACCCTCGGGGCGCTAATTGATCTGGGGGTGCCGCAGAAATATCTTATGCAGGAGCTTTCAAAGCTGGGCATTGCCGGCTACAGCCTGCACGCGGGCCGCGTGCAGCGCTCAGGCATCAGCTCCCGGCAGGTGCAGGTGAAGATCAGCCGCCATGAGCATCATCACCGCACGTTTCAGGATATTGAAAAGATAATCTTGAAAAGTTCGCTGCAGGCCGGGATTAAAGAGCGAAGCATCGCCGTGTTTGGGCTCATTGCCCGGGCCGAAGGAAAGGTCCATAATAAAAAGGCAGAGGAGGTCCACTTTCATGAGGTGGGCGCCATTGATTCCATCGTGGACATCGTCGGCTGCATGATCGGCTTTGACTATCTTGGCATTAAGCGCTTTGCAGCCAGCGCCCTACCCACGGGCGGAGGCTTTGTTCAGTGCCAACACGGCATGCTGCCTGTGCCTGCCCCTGCGACCGTACTGCTTTTAAAGGGCATGCCGGTCTATGATAACGGCATCAAGGCCGAGCTTGTTACCCCCACGGGAGCCGCCATCTTAGCTGCCCTGTGCGAGAGCTTCGGCCCAATGCCTGCCATGACCATTCAAAAGACCGGCTACGGAGCAGGCTGCCGCGAGCTTGCCGAAGTGCCCAATCTGCTGCGCCTGATTTTGGGCGAAGCCCGGGAGGCTGCCCGCACCGACACGGTTATCGTGCTTGAAGCAAATATCGATGACATGAATCCGGAGCTTGCCGGGTATGCCATGGAGCGGCTGTTTGAGGCGGGCGCGCTTGATGTATCGCTTACGCCGGTCTATATGAAAAAAAACCGGCCAGGTATGCTCGTGACGGTGATCTGCACCGAGGCTCAGAAGGCTCCGCTGACAGCGGTTTTTTTTCAGGAGACGACAACGGCAGGCGTGCGCTCATACCGCGCCGAGCGCTCGGTTTTACAGCGCTGCGAAGGACAGGTGGACACAAAATTCGGGAAGCTTAAGGTAAAGCTGCTTGAAGACACCCATGGGGCCATGCGCCCGGTGCCCGAATATGAGGAGTGCCGCCGCATTGCCAAAGCCAAAAAGATTCCCCTGCGGGAGGTGTATGCCGCGGTTGCCGCGGCGGGCGACTTTTTACGACGATAGCATATTAAATTTCCGCAGTTTGCCGGGGCTCTGCTAATCCTCATGCCGAGACAGCGGCCGTTCCATAACCCACTTGTTAACCATTTCAAAAATAATTTCACGCTTGATGGGTTTGGGGATATAGTCGTCCATGCCCGCAGAGATGCATTTCTGGCTGTCTCCCTTCATTGCATAGGCAGTCATGGCAATAATAGGTATTTTATCAAATCCCCGCGACCGAATCTCCTTCGTGGCGTCGATACCGGAGAGCTCGGGCATCTGTACATCCATAAAGATAAGATCAAATGATTCAGGGGCAGCCGAGAATGTATCGACAGCTTCCCTGCCGTTATTGGCCACGGTTACCTGGTATCCGGCCTTTGTCAGCAGGGTTGTAGCCAGCTTCTGATTGACGATATTATCTTCGGCCAGAAGAATCGAGACCCCATGCTTTACCTCTTCGCGCACCGAGTACTGCGTCATGATTTCCTGCGGCTGGATTGGCTCGTCACCTGCCGCGGTTTTCCCGAGCAGCAGCTCTATCATTTTCAGCAGCTTCTGCCGGTGTACGGGCTTAGGCATATAGCCGCTGAAGCCTACCGACTGGCACTTCCTGACGCTGCGCACCGACAGCGACGATGATGCGATGAGCGGGAACCCGCCCCCGGGCATTTCCTGAATCTGCTGAGCGATCTCATAGCCGCTGATGCGGGGCATTTGAATATCCAAAATCCCAAGCACAAAATGATCGCCGGTTTCCTCTGATGTGCTCACGGCTTTAAAGGCTTCCTCAGCTGTGCTTGCCGCGACCACCCGCATGCCGGCATGCTCAAGCATATGCTGGAGTATTTCAATATTGTTCCAGTTGTCGTCAACCACGAGAGCCCTTTTGTTTTCCAAAGACTCATAGCGAACGCGCACAGCCTGCCGGCCCGGGGCTTTTTTCATCAGAGCCGTGCAGTGAAACGTGCTGCCTGCGTCGACAGTACTTTCGGCCCATGCATCGCCTCCGAAAAGAAGGGCGATCCTGCGGCAAATTGACAGCCCGAGTCCCGTGCCGCCGTATCTGCGGGTGGTTGATCCGTCTGCCTGCAGAAAAGGCTCAAAGATTATTTCCAGTTTATCCTGTGGAATGCCAATACCGGTATCGCGAACCATGGCATGCAGCTTCACATTTGTTTCGGTTTCCTCATCCACATCAAGCGCAAGCTCTATCTCGCCGTGGTCGGTAAACTTGGCTGCATTGCTCATAAGATTTGCCAGCACCTGCTTGAAGCGGTACGGATCGCCCATGAGCCTGAACGGCACATTGTCCCCTATGCGCAACAGCACTTCCAGAGGCTTCCCGGCAACCCGGGGGCGCAGCAGTTCGCACACATCGTAGCAGAGAATTTCCGGGTCGAATTCAACCGACTCGAATTCAAGCACGCCTGATTCGATTTTGGAAAAATCAAGAATATCATTGATAAGCGCCAGCAGCGTCTCTCCGCTGCGTTTAATGGTTTCAACAAAATCGCGCTGCTCCGATGAAAGTTTCGTATCCATGAGCATATCGGAAAAACCGATAACGCCATTCATGGGCGTGCGTATTTCATGGCTCATATTTGCCAGAAATTCACTTTTTGCACTATTTGCCTGCTCAGCTGCCTCAGCCATCATGCGGGTTTCCTCCATGGCTTTTTGAAGCGCTCGATCAGATATTGTGCGCTGCGTAATATCGCGGAAATTGCAGATGGAGCCCCGGCGCTCGCCGTGTTTGTCTTTCAGAATTGCAATAGTGGCCTCAACGGGCACAACCTTGTCGTCTTTGTTAAACAGGTATAAAACATAGTTTGAGACGCGGCCCTTTTCAAAAAGCTCATTGGCGCGTTCAACCTGGCCATTCTGATATGCTTCCCCGATTTCGACAGTTTCACCGGTCGTACTCTCGAAAACGCCGTCAAAGGGTCCCATCTCGATCAGATGCCTTCCGAGCATCTGTTCGGCGGTGAACCCGAGCAGATGCTCCATCTCACCATTTACCGTCACCACCTGGCCGGTAAAGTCGGCGATTAAAATGGCATCGCCGGAATTTTCCAGCATGTATTTGTAGTTCTGCTCCAGCTCCCACAGCTTCTCTTCCGTGCTGATATCTAATTGGGGAGCGGCATCAGGCCTTTTTCCCTCCAGCGGCTCTATCATGCCGATTGCCATGGTTACCGCGCCGCCTTCGTCACGAATCATGGCAGAACGCAGGCGCAGGGGGACGATATCCCCCTGTTTATTTACAAGCGTCATTTCTATAGGGCTCTGCTCTGCTCGCTGGAGATGGTGCAGCTTAATGGCATAGGTGACCCTTTGAACCGGACCTTCTTTATGCACAATCTGGAAAAATTTTTTACACATGAGGTCTTCCTCTGTGTAGCCCAGTATGTTGGTAAAGGCCGAATTGATGCGAAGAAAAATGCCCTCATTATCAATGAAAAAAATGCCCTCAAAAGCATTTTGAAATATATGATCGCAATACTGCCGAAGGGTTGGATCATTAGAGAGTGTCATGACGGAAGCTCACATTTTTAATATTTGAATTAAAGTAAATCCTCATGGAAAAAGTATGCTATTTTAACTCTAAATCTTCTTTTTTCAAAACTAAATCAATTAACTCAGGCTATTTTTTTATTGCCATTAAATAAATTATGTTTTATCATTAGCCTATATTATTGTTTTATATATGGCATATATTAATGGCTGAAAAAAGAAAAACCAGGCGGTTGCTGAAACGGCTTAAGCTGAGATACGGCGTCAGCAGTGCGACAAGTCTGGCTTTCACGGAAGACTTCTCTGAATTCGGCATCTTTATCAGGGCGGTAAATGTCATGACTCCGGGCAGCAAACTGCTGGTGGAGCTGTTTATGCCCGATAATGAGCCCGTCACTTTTGAGGCCAGGGTGATGTGGAGCAGACGTGTGCCGGGAAGCCTCATTCATCTGTCAAAAGGCGGCATGGGCGTGATGATAACCCAATTTCTGACAGGGAAGGAAAAATACCTGGAAGTATGCAACAGCCTGACAAATAAAAAAAAACAGCCTCTCGATGCACCACCCATTCCCCCTACCGGGTCCTCTGAGCCGCAGCCTTAACTGTTGTATTGTCTGAGCCATTATCGGACTTTTTCAGCCCTTCGCAGGAAGGGGAAAAACTTTCAATTTCAGATTTCTCAACAATAAAAATCTGCTGCCGTGACCCCGCCTTTACAAACTGCTGAAAGGCGTTTTTATCCCCACCCACAAAAAGCGCTTCCTTTGTGCCGTCGCTGAAAACGGCTGTAATGGTTCGAAGCGGCTTATCAAGCCCTGCCTCTTTGGGGTTTCCCTCGACGAAGTCAACTGCTGTAAGCTTTGCAAAGCTCTGGAGCGCGGACTGCGCAGCATCTTTTCCGGCAACAAAAACAAGGCTGTCGCACACGGCCTGCCAGGCGCCGCTGTTGTCTTTCCTGAGCTGCAGGCTCTTATCGCCTGCAACAGTGTAATGGACAATCCCGTCTCTGTTTAACTTCCAAATTGTTTTATCGCGCCAGTCTTTAAGCTCTCTGTCGGCCATATTTTTTAAAAGCCCTGGTGCGAGATACACTGCCTGAGCGTCTTTTGCGCGCACATAGGTGCTGAAAACATCAGGGCCGTTTTTTCCCAACAGCACATGGGCAAGCACTTTGCTGCCCGCATCCTCTATCTTCACGTCAACGGCTTTCCCGTCGGACACCTCAAAAGAATCGAAATTTTTTGGGTTTCTGGATGCCACTGTGGCTGACTTTATTTTGCCAACCTGCCCAAGCAGCGATATCACCGCAGCTGTCTCGGCTTCATAGGTCCTGTCGCCCGCTGTCAGCTTCCAGGCCTCGCCGTATTTTTTTAAAATTACGGCGTCTTTGCCCGGAGCTGTAATCGTGACGGCTGCCGCCTGCGAAGCGTCAAAGCCCGCCACAAGGGACACCTCCGTTTTTCGTTCTTTTTTTGCCGCTGTGCGCTCAGAGAAAAAATAAAGAGCCGCAAGAGCTGCAAGGACTGCGGCAAGAATCAGCACTTTTTTTATATGCATCACAACTCCTTGATTGGCAGCCGCTTGCGCCGTTTTCGCAGATACAGCTGCATAAGGCCAAACACCGCCACAAGTACGGGCACGGCAAACATATTGCCCAGACGCACGGCAGCTTTCACATTTTCTGTCGTGACATACAGCGTGCTGTCACCCGACTCACGGGCCCTGATACCCATAAGCGTATCGTCAGCCGTGCACCAGTCTACAGCATTGAGCAGGAATGCCCGATTGCCGTCAAACTGGTTTATAAAATTATCGGTTATGAACCTGGCGCTGCCCGTCACAATAATTCTCGTTTCTGGGCTTTGTTTGATCACGGTGGGCTGCGGGGCTGTTTTTTGCACACCCGTTTTCCCCCCATCCTTTGATGATGCAGACTCCTTGATTTCATTGCCCTTGTCAGCCGGGGGAACGGGCTTGTCGGCAAAATAGCTTGAAAAAGAGCCGCTCATGGCAATGGCCAGCACATGCTGGCGCAGCTGGTTTTCAGGAGGGGAAAATTCCTGGTCGGGGCTGAGATCGAAATAACCCTTCATGGTCCAGGAGTAGGGGCTGCTCTGGGCAAGCACCGACACGGTTCTGCCGGAGGTTTTATCCTGCAGCAGCTCAAGCGGGCTCGGCCACGGCATGACCATGGTTTCGATGCTGCTCACAATGGGGTGATCGGTCTGCGTGTTTTGCCGAACCACACGCACCCAGAACGGGTAGGAAACAGAGACATTGTTCGGACCGCTTTTAAATGAAGCGTTTTCGCTCATTTGGTCAAGCACAAGCTCAGGGGCCACCCTGACGCCGTAATGCTCAAGCAGTTTCAGCAGCGGCGAATCTATAAGCGTTCCCTGCATGCCGCGCTGTTGGATTTCTATGGCATCAATGAGAAAAACCGCCCTGCCGCCCGCCATAATGAACTGGTCAAGAGTAAACAGTTCGCGCTCCGTGAGCTGCTGTGGTGAGGCAACAACCAGCACGGCCACCTCCGCAGCCGGTATTGCCTGGCCGCCTGCCGTGGCGACAGTGCGCGTGGAATACTGCTCGCGCAGTTCATTGTTAACAGTGCCCAGATCCCTGTCCAGACCCGGCTCGCCGTGGCCGGTCAAAAACCCTATTGTTTTGACCTCTTTTTTCTGCACGCGCAGTATTTTGCCCGTCAGATCATATTCAAGGGTGCCCACATCGGTAAGTGCCGGTATTACTTCCTTGCTGTCGCCGTACAGTATTGCAAGGCCCATATACACCGTTGTGACGGCTGCCTGGTCCTTTTCAAGGATATTGAGCCGCAGCTGGGGTATGCCCATGAACTGCAGCTTTTGCTGCAGCGACGGGTCATCTGCCGGATCGATATATTCAATCTCGAGATTGCCGTTTGCGCAGATGCGGTACTCCTCCAGCATATCCTTAACCTGGTCGACCAGCGGCGCCATATAAGGCGGCAGCTTGCGGGAGAGGTACACCTTGATATTGACGATATCGTCAAGCCCTGCGACAACTTTTTTCGTCGCCGCCGACACGGTATACTTTTTCGTCGCCGTAAGATCAGCCCTTAAAAAATGACTGTATGAGAGGGCATTCACAAAAACCAGAATGCCCGCTGCCAGTATGCCGAGCACCAGAAAATTTGTTCCCCTGGTCAGTTTATTGAAACCTGTGCTTTTCATAGCCTTATTTTCCACCTTCAATGGTCATCTGGTTTAATAAAAGAAAAAACCCGATCATGGAAAAATAGTAGACAATATCGCGCGAATCAATCACACCGCGACCGATGCTCTGGAAATGCGCCCCGAGACCAAGATAGGAAAAAACAGGCCCCCATGAAGACGGAAGGCTGTAGAGCACCATGTTCTCGCCGACGATCAGGAAGGTAAAACCGATAACAATGGCAACGATGAAGGCTGCGATCTGATTTTCGGTTATGCCCGATGCGAAAAGCCCGATGGCAATACAGGTTCCCCCGAGCAGGCAGGCCCCTGCATAGCCTCCCCAGATCGGCCCGGGGTCAGGATCACCGAGCAGCATCACGGTGGCGACCAGCGGGAAGGTCAGGGCGAGGTTCAGCGCAAGGAAAGCAAAAGCCGAAAAAAATTTGCCGAGCACGACTTCGTAGGGGCGAACGGGGAGCGTCATGAGAATCTCGATAGTGCCGAGCTTCTTTTCCTCGGCCCATGAGCGCATGGTGATGGCCGGAGCAAGAAACAGAAACAGCCAGGGCAGCAGTCCAAAAAACGGCCGAAGGCTTGCCTGATTGGTCAAAAAAAATGTTCTAAAGAAAAGCCAGTTGGTCACAACCAGAAAAGCGATGATAAAAATATATGCAACCGGCGAGCTGAAATAGCTCTTGAATTCTTTCCAGAAAAGAACGCCTGTGTTTCTCATGATGCCTCCCGCATGGTCAGGTCAAGAAATACGTCTTCCAGATTGATGCTCTTGCGGCGCAGTTCCGTAAGGCTCCAGCCGCCGGCTGCCACGGCGAAAAATATTCTTTCGCAGACGGCATCAGCCTCAAGCGACAGAAGTTCAAAGCGCTGCAGGCCGGCATCCTCTCCGAGATGCCTGACCTCGACAACGGCTTCAATAGCCGACAGCGCGGCTTCCACCCGGTCGCGGGGCCCGCGGATGACCGCTACAATGGCCTGTCCGCCGCTTGACAGGGCCGAGAGCTCTTCAGGCGTGCCGCTGCCAACGATGCTGCCTCTATTGAGGATGAGCACGCGATCGCAGGTGGCGGCAACCTCGGGCAGAATATGGGAGCTTAAAATAACCGTCTTTTCACGACCGATATTTTTTATGAGGTGCCTGATTTCGATGATCTGGTGCGGGTCCAGGCCGATGGTGGGCTCGTCAAGAATAAGCACGTCCGGATCATGGATAAGGGCCTGCGCAAGACCCAGGCGCTGGCGATAGCCTTTTGAAAGCTCACCGACGTCTTTTGCCGCCATGGACGAAAGGCCGCAGATATCGACCACATGCCTGATGCGCTCCCGCACCCTGCCGCCGGGGATGCCGCGCAGGGCGGCTATAAATTTGAGATAGTCGATAACGCCCATGTCCAGGTACAGCGGGTTGTTCTCGGGCAGATACCCGATGCGTTTTTTGACCTCAAGGGGGCGGGCCGTGATGTCAAAGCCCGCGATGCGCGCTGTGCCGGCATCGGGTGAGATATAGCACGTGAGCATGCGCATTGTGGTTGATTTGCCTGCGCCGTTGGGTCCGAGAAACCCAATGACCTCGCCTTTCTCGACCCGGAACGATATATCCTGCACTGCCCGGGTGGCGCCGTAATTTTTGGAAAGATGCTCGACCTCTATCATTGATACAACCTCTATAAAACGTGAGCTCTTGGTATACCGCAGGTTATTCCGGTGCTGCGCTGTAGAAATTTAAATAGAAAATGTTAGTGAAGCAGCCACTGGTTGTCAAGCAAATTTTAGGTAAGCTCCAGGTGAGCAGTAGCGAGCTCAAAATCAACCCGGACTGTAGCACATAAACCGTCCGGTTGAAAGCAGCCTGTAGAGCCGGCATATGAAACAGACTGAAATCCACACTCAATAGCGCAGAAAAAACGCGCTATCCAACGACCCCAAAAGCTTCTTCCTGAACTTATCTGCGTCCGAAATGTACCTGCTTGTTGGCTGAGGAGAGCGCCTTGCGTTTTGTATATGGCTGAGATATAAATAGTATTGTAGTAAATTAATCATTATTTTCATAAATAGCCATATACAAAAGGAACTTCCGGGTTTTTGACTGCGCCTCGCCCGCAGGTACAATAATGGCTGCAGGAGTTTTAGCCTGCATGCATCACGGCACTAATCCAGAAGAGGAGATCCGCAAATGAAAAGAAGCTTTGCAGGTTATCTGTCGCACCTTGTTTTGATTCTTGCCCTTTTAATTGCGCTGGCCTCATGCTGCTCACAGGAGGCTAAAGACGCCATGACCATTGCGCAGGACGATAATGCCACTTTTGCCCTGCTCTCGTCATCGGGCAGCGGTCTAGGGATGCGCGAATCTCTTCCGAACACGTTCCCCCGGATCAATGACCTCATCCAGCCGGGCAGCAATGCCCGCACAGCAATGCTCAGCCGGTTTTGGTCCGGCACCATGTACGATGACATGGAGCTTGTAATATATGCCTATGCCCTGGAGCAGCTGGGCGATAAGAGCGCGGTATCGCCTCTGCGGCAGTTTGTCAGCAGAAACATTGGCGGCCCCTTCCAATGGTCGCCGCATTTTGCGGCCCATGCCATCCTCAGCCTCACCGGCGAGCTCAATAATGCCACAGATATCAACTGGTATTCGATACTTGATTTACAGTCTATCGCAAAGGGAGGGACAATGGCTGCCTCGTCGACGGACCTAAAGGCAAACGCCATGGAGACGGCCAGTCAGGCCGGTTTGCTCAAACAAAGCCCGCAAAGCTGCGGCCTGCGCTACCTTTTGGTCGATGGCAATGACCAACCGCTTTATCTTGCTGATGGCAAAACCAAAGCTGTTATCGAGGGAACAAATTTTGCGTGCCCGAAAGTATCAAAGAGTTATGCCGATCACTACAATGAGCAAGTGCAGAAAGGCGGCGGAAGCCGCTACACTACCGGTGGCGCCATGGTTTGGGACGGGGAGTACGGCAATGCCCCGACCCGTTATTTTGACTGTGCAGGCTATGCTTTAAGGCGGTTGAACGATTATCATAAGTGGTGGGTTAATCCGACCCCGGCCTACAGGGTGCTCACTGAAGCAAAAGTCGTCAGACGCATTGATAACGATACAACCGAGGACGATGCTGTGGGCGATATGATTTTCTATTTTCCAGACAACAGCACTGCGGCACAGCATGTGGCCGAAGTTCATGCGATCGGCGTACTGCAGCCTACCGTCTGGAACGCCGACGGAATGAGCGGACTGTTTGAAGCCAGTGCCGCTGCCGGTTATTTCGATACGGCTGCCGGCGGTCTTCCTGATCGCAAAATCTATCGCTGGGTAACAGGCCAGCCGCGGGTGATTCCCGACCCCGACTTTGCGACCAATCCGGGGAACTGTCTGGTGAATCCTGTTGTAGAAGGGACCTGTCCGGATGATCCGAAGCCAAACCCGCTCAAGCCCGACAATGCCTGCCCGGCAAACGGATCGCTCTGCCAGTGGTGCGGGGGCCCGGCAACAGGCACAGTCTGGGACATCTACGCCATGATAGCCTGGAGATCTGAAACAAAGCTGGATCAGATTGATTATGAAGCGACAAACAGCATGACTGGTGAATATATAGATTGGAACGTAACGTTTTCCGGCGGCGAGCCTTACAACGCCACTCTCACCGTGACGCACAATAAAATTACCGGCACCGGCGGCTCCGGAAAATACAGAGCTTCCAGCGCTGATAATGAAACTGAAATTACCAGCGCCGACATATTGCTGGATTTCTCGGGCTGGCATCTTACCGGCACGCTCGTCGTACACACGAAAGACGGCAAGCAGGCCACTGTTGAAGTAAAAGCTGCGCATTGCGACGGAACCTATCCGTAAGCGCGTGCTGCCTTTGCATACCCCCTGCACGGGGGGTATGCAAAGGTTTTTTAACCTCCGCGACGCAAAGATATAAGAGCAGACGCTGTCAGAGATAATCCAGCCGGGCAACGAAACCTTATAGGTTAATTTAACGCATCGCTAAATTTTGCTCTGATAAACCCTGCCTGCCTATATCTTGCGGCGGATTTATTATTGACACACAACTACCCGCGTCCTATATTCACCCCATCCCAAAGCGAGACAGTATCAGTTCACCTCCGATTTTTGTGCGGATATACTATGGACGGTATGGCCAATTTTGATAGTGCTATCGGAATCATGCACGGGTTGCTGCTGGTTGGTCTCAGCTGGTATCTGTTTAAGCGATGGGAAATACTTGAAAGAATATTGTGCACCTTTATAGCTCTCTGGGCTAATTTAATCACCACGTCTTTGATCCTATCCATATTCTCCCAGCTTGCAAATTCATTTCTTTATTGCACGGTTTCGGTGCTGCTTGGCTGTCTGGCGTTACTCATAAAGCAAGAACTGCAGTACGACCAGCCCTTTGCTCATGTCGGTTCCGCGCAGGATGATTCCATCAGAACAAACAGCGGCAAAATTCTTCTGCTGGGGGTAATTTTTGGATTTTTTCTGGTGTTGAATATTGTCACGGTTTTTTCCTATCCACCGAACAACTACGACTCTCAGGCATATCATTTGCCCAGAATCTATTTTTACCTGACGCAGGGCAATCTCATGCATTTTGAAACCGTTGACACCAGGCAAACTTTTTTCCCGTTCAATTGCACCCTGCTGCAGATGTTTGTAGCACAATATGGCTTTCCGGATCGCTTTTTCAGCGCGATTAATCTTATAGCTTGGCTTGTTTCAGGCCTTTGCGTTTACAAAATCAGCTTATTCCTCGGGATAAACCGATTCCTGTCAATTTTAAGCGCATGGGTCGGCATGTTTGGTACAGAGGTGATCGCGCAGGCAACATCAACCAATAACGATCTTCTATTGGCTGCCCCGCTATTGTGCGGGATCTATTTGCTGCTTGTATGGCTTGACACCCAGCGCTTCAAATATGGCGTAGCAGGAAGTATGTCTCTAGGGATTGCCTGCGGCACAAAAATAACAATGCTGTATGCAATTCCCGGAATACTCATTCTGATTGTCGCGGTTTTGTTTGCAAAAATCAGAGCCCATAAATCCGTAAAAAGGATTTTCGAACAGGCTGTGCCTTGTTTGGGGCTGGTGCTGTTTTTTACCTTGCCTTGTCTTGTCATCAATCTGGCCGAGGCGGGAATGCTTACGCTATCGCTTCCGATCTTCAGGAACACTCCCTGGAATTTTTTCAGTGGGCTCTATCACATCTGTGCTCTGCTTTTGCAAATGGTATTAAATGCGGTCTTTATAATTGTTCCACCGCTTTTGAAGCTGTTAAAATTCGGTGCTGCAGAAAATTTTACAGACGGTGTTAATACTGCAATAAACAGAAGTTTCAACAGGCTTTTCTGGAATACTGATTATTCTATCTTCTCAAATGGCCTTCCCAGACTTTTTAATCCGTTGTTAATCGAAGATTACGTCTGGTATGGTATCGGAATTTTTCTGGTTTTTTATTCGATTTATAAGTCTCTCGGTGCGATACGCAAAGATGAGGACCCGGAGAAAAAATATTTTGCCTTCGGGTTGGCCGTTATTCCGATTTTATGGCTGGGTTTTTTCGCTTTTATGTTGAAATGGCAGCCTTGGGGCAACAGATTTTTCGTGGCGCCTTATTTGCTGGGCGCATCACTCATAGGCTTTGCATTGCGCAGCCATTATAATAAAAACCATAAAAATATTTATGCACGAACCACCTTCTACCTTTTTATCTTTTTGGTTTTTATTAATACTTTTTGCTATCAGGCATTGAATGGTTGGAGATCGCTCAGGGGGGTGTTTGAGGGCTGGTCATGCAAGTACAATATGACTGAATTGCCTCCGCTGCTGCCTGATATATCCAATGAACAAATAATATCTTTTATCAGCTCCGTTCGCTACGGCGGCGTTCAGAGACTGTATCCCTTCATGAAACTCGGGAAAAAACAGAAATTTATTCAGCCGGCATTCGCTCAGGAGAACTGCTTCAATTTGATTTATAACCCCACCTGTGTTGAGGGTAAATATGACGGGAAACTGTATGGCGGGATGCTTTTGTTGAATATACCCGATAAGAAAAGGCCCGGCGTGGCCTATTACGGTCGCAATGATGCCGATTGGTACGGCGTTGAAAACAAAATGGCACTGAAAAAAGGCTGGAACGATAATGTTCTGGTAAGCGTTTATCCCATAGAAGAAAATAAATTGTATGTGCTTATTGCAGGGCTCTTCAGGCAAGAGTTGCATACCGTAGAGGTATATGCTGTGGGCAAAGAAGGTGCCAGGGAAATGCTTGCTTCATTCAAACAATCAACAGGGCTGGCAATTAAGCTGAGGAATCAAGACATACTGCGTTTTAATATTCTTGTTTATAATGATGCCACCCATGAAATTGTTTGTAATCGCAATATAGAGGGCTTTGTCCAGTGGAAGGATCCGGGATATTAAAGACAATATGGATTTCTGACAACAGAAGAAGATGACCCTGCCGGCAATTAAGGGGCCCTATGATAATGATAAAATAAAATTGCAGAAAAAAGTGGCGGCATAAAAGCCGGCGCCAGTCATTGCAACCTTCCCTGAGGATAGTAAAGATGAGCCTGTGGCCGGGTTTGATGTAAATAAGTTCTCATTCGGCAAGGCAAAAAAATCCCCAAAAGCTATCAGGGTTTATTAAATGGCCTTTTTTTTCACCGGTGTCCAGGCGCATCTAAAACAACCAAGCCACATTTTGCGACCGCATGCAGATTGATACATATCTGCCCTCTTCCCGTATTCGCGCCTTCCCCAGGCGAGTTCTGAGCAGTTAATAGACTGAGCGAACTCTTCATCTCCTGCCGAACTGCTCCAAAATAATTTCATAGTCCCGGTCGGTATTGATGCTTCGGAAAGCATCCACATCATCGGTGCGAAGTATTTTGACATGCATGGTGGGAAACAGGTCGATGATGCGGTACTCGCCGTGGTCGATCAGCTCCTCGAGGGCAGGCAGGCAGGTGCGGCGATAGATGGCGCACAGGGGCTCAAAGCGGGAAGTCTTAAACATTGTAATGTCGTGGCCGGGGTAGTTGCGGTTCAGCAGGTCGAGATGCGCGGGCCCGATGAGCGGGATGTCGCATGATTTCACCAGCACATACTCAGTGCTGCTCAGGCTGAGCGCGGCATGAATGCCCGAAAGAGGGCCGCAGCCCGGCCGCAGATCAGGGGCTGTTGCACAGTCCAAATGCCCGTACTGCTCAGGGCTGTTGGTGATGATTGTAACCGGTGCGGCAAAGGCCGACACCGTGGCAAGCACATGCTCGATGACTGTGCTTTTCCCCAAAGGCAAAAGAGCCTTGTTGCGCCCCAGGCGGCTTGACATGCCTCCTGCCATTATGGCGGCAGACAGCTGCGGCCTGAGATAGCGGCGTTCGATAAAAGCGCAGAGGCCGTCAATGTCATCAGCAGCAAAACAGGGTATGCCGTTCACAGCTTGCAGCCTGCCAACATATGCGCGCAGGCTGCCGTCATCGCGGCAGAGTGGAGTCTGCCCGTCGGGGACAACCTCTATCTTTTCAAGACTGTCTTGCAGCCCTCCCTCCATGAGCACAAGGTGACAGTTTTGAAATGCCCGGCCAATGACGGCTGTTTTTTCATCCCCTGTCGCTGCGGGAAGAAACAGTGTCGTTTCCCGGGCTGCAACTAGCGCTGTGCCTGCAGCTCCCGATGCTTTGAACACTGCTGCGTCGGTGGCATCTGTGTCAGGGCTGTGTTGGTGGGGAGTGTGGCCAACAGCGGCAATACGAAACCCGTGCGCTGTCAGGCTCTTGATAATTGCCCTCATCAGGTGCGTCTTCCCCGCACCTTTTCGACCAACGATGCTGACAATACCGGGCATGCTGCTGACCATTAAAAAACCCTCTTGTAATTGCGGATTGCGCGATAAACCCGCAGCTAGTGCACAATTCGGACTATTTGTGTTCCCGGGTAATAATGCCCGATAATGGCTTTAAAATCATTCCCTTTTTTTGACATGCCGTAGGCGCCCCACTGGCTCATGCCCGCGCCGTGGCCATACCCGCTGCCTTTGAAGACGAACTCCGCCTTCTCTTTCTGAACGGTAAAGTTTGTCCCCTTTACTTTGCCCGGGCCGGCAATCAGCCTGAAGCTGTTGCCGGAAAGAAAAAATGTCTCCTGCTGACCGGTGATTTTCAATTTTTTAATTCTGCCTGACGCAGAACGTTCAACCGGGGCAATGTCTTTGATAGCGCCTGCGGCAATACCGAACTGAGCAAAAGCGGCGGAGATTTCCTGAGCAGACACTGTTTTCTCCCAGGTGTCGCCGGAATAATTTTTGCTGAACGGGTCGTCAACGCTGCTGAGGCAGGAAATCCTGCCCCCCCAGATATCCTCAAGCGACTCTGTCCGTCCGCCGCTGTTGGCATGAAAGAGCGTAAGAGCAAGCCTGCCGTGATCGGCAAGCACCAGCCCCCGGGTAGCATCCACTGCACTGCGTACGGCCGGATAGTCTTTTTCACTGCCGCCATAGACCTGCGACGAGGTGGTGGAGAGCACATCATAGGCATCAGAGCAACGCAGCAGCATATGATACAAAGCATAGGTTCGCGCTGCCACGGCCTGCGCCTTCAGTGCCTCCAGCGGCCAGGAGGGCGCCATTTCTCGCGGCAGCACACCGCAGAGATAGTCTTCAAGGGGAACATGGTTGACCACCAGAAGCCTTCCCCTTACCGCCGTGAGCAGGAGCAGCCCCCGGTATGATTTGCCATCAATGGAAACGCTTTGGCCGGCATCAGGGGTTATCCTGACCGATAGGTGCATCGGCGCAGCATTGTTCACACGAATGCTGTTGTTGTCTGCGGAGCAGGCAATGCTCGTCTTTGAACTGAAGGCAGCGTCGTTGCCGATGGCAATCTGCAGAGGGCTGCCGGAAGCTATGAGCACAGGCTCTGCGCTGTCAGCGATGAGCACCCGTATATACGGAGGCATGTGTTGGTCGACGGCAAGCAGCCTTATGTCAGCAGCCTGCGCAGCCGGTGAGCCAGGCGCACACAAGGCTTGTGCCTGAGCCGTATCGCCAAGATAGTCGCGGTAAATATCGGCCATATTTTTGTAAAGAGATGCTCCCGCGCTTTCCTTCCAGGATGGATTCATGGCAATGTCGCGGTAAAACGTGAGTGCTTCAAGATAGCGTCCGGCTGCTTTATAGGTATCAGCCCTTTGCAGAAGTGCATCAGGCATGGCTGATGCGGCAGGCGGCGGCAAACGGTGAGCGCAGCAGGCAAACATCAAAAAAAGCATAATAAGGCTTTTTCGCATTCGGTACTTCCTCCTGAATTACAAAACAATTTGCCGCTTTATATAGCATTCTTTACAACTTTTGTTGACAGAAAACCCGTTTTATATCTTTATAATCATTCACAGCCCAACTCCATTAATCAACACTCCGTTGACTTTCCCCATATCATCCTTATATTTTTACTAAACAAAAATATATATTATTAGGGAAAAGCCCATGAGACTTGACAAATTCACCATAAAATCGCAGGAAGCCCTTACTGCTGCTCAGCAGATTGCAGAGAAGCACGAGCACCAGCAGATTGAGCCCGAGCATCTGCTGCTGGCCATTGTGCAGCAGGATGACGGCATAGCAAAGACCATACTCAAAAAGCTCGGTGCAGAACCGCAGACAGTCATTGGAAAGCTTGAAGCGGCTCTGAAAAAGCTGCCCAAAGTTTCGGGGGGCGGAGCGGGAGAGGTATACCTGTCGCCACGCTGCAAAAAAATACTGGATGCGGCCGACAAGGAGGCCCAGCGCCTTAACGACGACTATGTGAGCATCGAGCATATGCTTCTGTCTCTGGCAGAGGCCCATGAAACGCAGGCTGCAAAGGTTCTTGCCTCTTTGGGCGTCACCAAAGACTCGCTCTTTAAAGCCCTCACGGAAATTCGCGGGACGCAGCGCGTCACCGACCAGAACCCTGAGCAGAAATACCAGGCCCTGCAGCAATATGCCCGTGATCTTACGGAGCAGGCCCGTGCAGGAAAGCTCGACCCGGTGATCGGGCGCGACAGTGAAATCCGGCGCGTGGTGCAGGTGCTGTCACGCCGCACCAAGAATAATCCCGTTCTCATCGGTGAGCCGGGCGTGGGGAAAACCGCCATTGTAGAGGGTCTTGCCCAGCGCATCGTAAACGGCGACGTGCCCGAGGGCCTGAAAGACAAGCGTCTTGTATCGCTTGATCTGGGGGCCATGCTTGCCGGCGCCAAGTACCGCGGCGAGTTCGAAGACCGGCTGAAGGCTGTGCTCAAGGAAGTCGAGGATGCAAGCGGTGAGATCATCATGTTTATCGACGAGCTGCATACGGTTGTGGGCGCTGGCGCTGCAGAAGGAGCGGTTGATGCCTCCAATATGCTTAAACCCGCCCTTGCACGCGGCGAGCTGCATTGCGTAGGAGCGACCACGCTCAATGAATACCGTAAATATATCGAAAAAGATGCCGCTCTTGAGCGACGATTTCAGCCCGTGCTGGTAAAGGAGCCAACGGTTGAGGATACTGTTTCAATTCTTCGCGGCTTGAAAGAGCGCTATGAGGTGCATCACGGCGTGCGCATTCAGGACTCTGCCATCGTAGCGGCTGCAACGCTTTCAAACCGCTATATATCGGACCGTTTCCTTCCCGACAAGGCAGTTGACCTGATCGATGAGGCTGCATCATCGCTTCGCATGGAGATTGACAGCCTGCCCGCCGAGATTGATGAAGTCCAGCGCAGGCTCATGCAGCTTGAAATCGAGCGCGAAGCGCTGAAGAAGGAAAAAGACAGCGCGTCGAAGGAGCGCCTTGCAAAACTCGGCGGCGAAATCGAAAGCCTGAAAACCGAGTGTGAAGAAAAGAAAAAGCACTGGCGCAAGGAAAAGAAAAACATCCAGACCATTCAAAGCCTGAAAGAGCAGATCGAGGCTGCCAAAAACAACGAGGCACAGGCCGAGCGCAGCGGCAATTTTGAAAAAGTCGCCGAGATCCGCTACGGCACCATCGTCGAGCTGCAGCGGCAGCTTGATGAAGAAAATCAGCGCCTCGTGGACCTGCAGAAAAACGACAAAATGCTGAAAGAGGAGGTCGATGCAGAAGACGTAGCAGAAATCGTCGCCAAGTGGACGGGCATACCCGTGTCGCGCATGATGGAAGGCGAAATGGATAAGCTTGTGCATATGGAGGAGCGCGTTATCAGGCGTGTTGTCGGGCAGGACCATGCCGTGGAGCTTGTTGCCAATGCCGTGCGCCGCGCACGCTCAGGCCTGCAGGACCCCAACAGGCCGATCGGGTCATTCATATTTCTCGGGCCAACGGGTGTGGGCAAGACCGAGCTTGCCCGGGCACTGGCTGAGTTTCTTTTTGACGACGAGCAGGCCATGGTGCGCATCGACATGTCGGAGTTCATGGAAAAGCATTCCGTTGCGCGGCTCATCGGCGCGCCTCCGGGCTATGTGGGCTATGATGAAGGCGGGCACCTGACCGAGTCGGTGCGCCGGAAGCCCTACTGCGTCATCCTGTTTGACGAAATAGAGAAGGCGCACCCGGATGTATTCAATGTGCTGCTGCAGATACTCGATGACGGCCGGCTGACCGACGGCCACGGCCGAACGGTTGATTTCAAGAATACTATTATCATAATGACCTCAAACCTCGGCAGCCATATCATTCAAAAGACCCAAGGCGATGAGCGCGACCGGCAGGTGATGGAGCTTCTGCGGCAGGCATTCAAGCCGGAATTTCTGAACCGCGTCGATGAAATAGTCATATTCAACAATCTAAGCCTTGAGCACTTAAAGACGATTGTCGATATACAGCTCTCTCTGCTTCGAAAACGGCTCCAGGAGCGCAAGCTTGCAATTGAGCTCAGCGACAAGGCCCTGGACTTCATCGTCAACCACGGCTATGACCCGGTCTACGGCGCCCGGCCCCTGAAGCGAGCCATACAGCGCTATATTCAGGACGGCCTGGCCTTGAATATTCTTGAAGGGAAGTTCAAAGAGGGCGACACGATCAAAATCGATACAGACAAAAAGGGCTCAGCCCTGGTGTTTGAGAAAAAGTAATGCCCGCACTATGCAAAGCTCTCCTTCAAGTGCCCGGCTCGCGCGTGGAACCTGTGGCAAGCCTGGCCCTCTACGGCCCCGGCGGCCACCCAAAATCCCCCAGTCGTGGCCACTTGAAAATCCCCCAGCTGAACGCCTGAATAAAGGCTTTTAAATTCGGCAGCAGAACGTTACAACCTACCTCCTTTACCCGCACGA
>Ga0114951_10002734_pt1 | contig 19423 bp, 14 predicted proteins | sample AM7aDNAmetaG_FD_88677 | JGI IMG/M metagenome (GOLD analysis project Ga0114951, IMG submission 88677) | Freshwater microbial communities from Finland to study Microbial Dark Matter (Phase II) - AM7a DNA metaG | ecosystem: Environmental > Aquatic > Freshwater > Lake | place: Finland: Lake Alinen...
ATGGTCACAATCAGAATCCAAAACCCGTAATCTGGACGGCAAAAGCCGCGGACATCCTCGAAAAGGTCACACGGGCTCGGTCCACCCTGAATAAATGACCATCTGTGGGGCGGACACCACTAGTTCCATGGAAACCCGTTGTCTTCATCTGGTTATTGCTCTCTGCGACGTGTCTTGTCTGGGCCGCGGGAATGTGTATCGAACAAGGAAGGAATCCATTCGCGATTCCGAAGCATAATCTTCGTTCATCCATGAGCCAGGTTGCCGGCCACCATGGGCCGCATCAAAAGCATCTTCACAAGGCCAAGTCTGCAGGCATCAAGGGCGAGAGCCAGGTCATGGTCACCCAAGCGCGCACGGAGCCACAGGTGTTCAAAGAGGCGCATCAGTAGGTTGGGAACACAACTGAGCTAATGCCGGTCGGCGGGAGCAGTTCTGTTTACGAATCGGACGGTAAGAATCTATTCCCGGATCGTCAATTGCGAAATTTGTTCTGAATATTCTTACAGCGCTTTCGTATCAGCACGGCAACTGCCTCGGCGGCGGGACCGGAAATCTCTATATGGGCAAGAGAGGCAATGACTGCTTCGGCCAGATCGGGCACTCGGCGTCTGACGATCGGTTTGGCTAGGCCTGCCTCTTCGGCTAACCGCTCGAAGTTGACTGGCAACACTTTTTCGGATGAATATTCGCCGCCGATCTTCATCGCCATGTCGTGGCTGAGTTCCGGGTAGTAGATGGTGCTGACGATGTCGTAGAGTGGCGCGAGCCTGATTTGCAGATTGTCAGTTCCGATGCCGTGATACAGCAGAGAGAAGTTCTTCCCATGAGCGTCATTGTTGCCGACCAGGTAGTTGTAGATCACCGCATCCAACAGACGCGCCAGATCAACGACGGGAGAGTTTGAGACCTCGCGCAGCAGCGCGAAGCATTGTTTGAGAGACGGGCCGCCCTCTTTCTGATACTTGGTTTCGGAGACGATTCCTAGCGCTTGGCAGAAATCTTCCTGATGAATCCGTTCGAGGACTGGCCCTCCCTCGGCCGTCTGGCGATAAGTTCGGTCGTAGCGCTCCACCAGCAGATACGCCATTCCATCGACGGTTCTGGTCTCTACTGGTGCGGCTGGCTGCTCGGCAGCTTCGGCCAGCTTCATGCACAGCGCTTCGTTGAAGACGACGTCCTCGAATCGATCGACTGCGGGTTTCAGGATATGCGTGCTAGGCGCGCCGCCCAGGGGAAGGCAGATGTCGCCGCCTTCGATACGTACGGGGAGTTTATCCTGCGCGCCAGCAAGCGAGAGGCGTATCCCTTCCTCGCCCGCCAGAAGCGGACGCTTCGGCAGTTCTCTCAGCAGTGTGGCGAGTTCGTGTGAGGAAAGCGTGCGGTAGCCATAGTTGCGCTCGGGCGGAGCTTCGCCAGTGGGAATGAAGGTAACGGCTCCGGCGCATTCGCCACCGATCCGCTCAAGCATGGCGTAATCGTTCCTTGCGCTAATGCCGAGATTGCGAGCGATGATCTCGCGTTTGTTCTCTTCCGGCAGAATGCCTGCGAAGAAGCCGCGGCACTCCTTGCGGTTGAAACGCTTCTTGCGCAGGGGCAAGGATTGCGACAGCGGCGCGGCGCCTGGCTCGTTCAGCCAGCTCTCGGCGTATTCAAAGACCATCTGGCCGCCGGCATCCTGGACGAGGTTGCCGACGAGTGCGTTGTGCAGATAGACATCGAGAGTTCTTGCCATGCGCTACTCTCCTTTCGTCGGCGGGGGCGTCAGTGCCACCTTGATTCCCAGAGTATGCAAGACCGTCATAGCTTTTCCGATCTCGCAGGTCTCCTTACCCTTTTCCAGGTCAATGATGAACCGCAGCCCCGTCCCGGATGTCAGGGCCAGGTCTTTCTGGGTGACGCCCAGGTTCTTGCGCGTCGTCCTGATCAGTGTGCCGATTTGTTGGGGCGTGACTTTCATAGTGGGGCATCTTTCAGGGAGATTACCGTACGGGAACAGAATAGCGCATTTCAGACCGAAGATAACAATAAAATACCGTACGGGAATATGAGAAAGGAATTGGCCTACAATTTGATTGTTATTCCCGTTCGGTAACACGGCTTGTAGTTTGTCGGCGAGCCCGGAATTGTGCAGACGGAGTCCGCTCATTTCAAAATGGGTGTGGTCTATTGCGCGAGAAATGGAATACCGTGGCCATGATGATTAACATGGCCACGATAGCCGCAGACTGGCGGATATGGCCGGCAGAAGGCCAATATCGTTCTAACGTTGAACTATATTGACAATGGCTCGGTCGGACAGGATCGACAAATACCTGCCGACAATGCAGGATATCCACGTCGAGGAATACAGGTTCTTTCAAAGCCACGAGCTTTGTCTGCTGGAATTGCGGGACATTTTGGGCCCACGCACGAGCGGCCCAAGGAAAGCACATGGACAAACCAAGTAGAGTTCCGGAAACTGATCTTGACAACCGCGGGTATGCGTTCATGCGTATCGACCTATTGCGCCTTTCGCGGCAATGACATTTCCAGGCGCCTGCGTCCGAGAGAGTCTGGCAACAACAACACCTACGCCAACAAGTGTGCTAATGAGCCCACCCAACAACAAGGTCAAATCCAAGGGTGAGCTGCCACTCGGTAAAGAAGCGGCGATAGGCGCGGCGGTCCTGCGGTGCCCCGATCTCATCTCATAGTCCGCGTCGCGAGGCCCAATGGCAGGTTGGGAGGCGGTCGTTTCTCCATTTCTTTTGGTGGCTTCCGTGGCTGAGGGAGTTAGTGAGAACCATAGAGTGCGAGTCCGGTGCCAGCCATCGACCGAATAGACTGACAAGCCATCTCTTTGCGCTGCATTCCGGAAGACAGTTTGCGCATTCGCCCGCAAACTCAGCGATGCTGGAATCTCCACCAGGATCTGGTTGACGGATCGTGGTACTGGCAGAGCGACAGAAACTCCGCTGCGGAAGTCGAGATGATAGATCACGCGAATCCTGGTGTCTCCCGGACGAATCGGACTGTCAACGCAGTATTGGTCCCGCCCACCGCATGTTGACGCTCTCGCCAGAAACGGAAGGGTTCCGGGCGGCTCGACGGCGGCCGATTCCAGCGTCGCGCCTGTTGGGATTTGAAACCTGAAGGGCGTGTTAAGAGTGCGCGCCGGAACGGACGCGTTCGATACAACGAAGAATTGAGTCATCTTGAGCGACTGGCTCTCGCGCGCGGGGAACAACGTGATGGAGGACTCATGCACCGCCGCAAGCCGAGGCGCGGCATCATAGACAAACACCGTGGCCGGATCGAATGCGTTGAGTAGCGGAGTGTGATATGAAATCTTCTCGTGAATGGCGGCGACCAAGTACCGTGCCCCGTCCGGAGCCTCGAATCGAAACGTTCCGCGAGCATCCGTTTTCGCACGCGCGACTTCATGCATGGATCTATCCACGCGGTACAACACGACGTCATCTCCAGCGGACGGCGTATTGCGACTCAGGTTCATCACTGTTCCGGTGATCGTTGTGGCCGATGAAGCTGATCCAAGCGTCAGCCATGCAGCCAGCAGACACCACGCCGCGGTGTTGGTTCCCTTCGAAAAAGGAATCGGCCTTCTTCTTGCCGGTGTCCAAATCATTTCTGTCTCTCCAGATCGCCGTCCGCAATGCTCTTGGAGACGGCCTGGCTGTGTGGTGCGGTTAAAGGGAGCGAAGGAAGTCGACGATGGCTTGCTGATCCGACGGGCTCAGACGGTTGAACGTGCGAATAACTCCGTTCGCTTCTGACGCAGGATACTGGGGAGTCGCGGGAGAAGCATGAGCCCGGATGGCTTGCAACAGGTCCGCAGTTCTTCCGTCGTGGATAAAGAAGATGCGTTGGCCGACACCCCAAAGCGGTGTGGTTCTGAACTCATCGGGACCCGCCTGTCCCTGAACAATATCGTCCGCTAAATTGGATCCCATGTGATGCAGAAGCAGATCCGAATAGAGGTTTACGGGACGGTCTTGCAGCACGGCGCTGTTCATGACGGGAGCGGTCCGCATCTGCTGGGTGTGGCACAACGAGCACCCGATTTTGGCGAAGACAGCTTTGCCCTTTGTCGCGCTTTCGCCCGGATTGGGGTCTGGTGCTGGTCCGTCGGTAAATCTCATCATGACCTGGAACTGCATCCAGTCGGGAAGCATGTGCATCGGATTGTCGAAGGCTTGATTGCGCGTGTCGTCTGGATCGGTGCGGGTGACATCATTGGGCTCCGGCTTTTGCTGCCCCTGGCAACCCGGATCTTCTTCAGTCGCGGTGGGGAAAACCTCGTTGGTGATTCCGACTTCGACGTTGTAGGCTTCGCCCGCGAAGATGGTGATGGATTTGTTTTGCGCCTTCCATCCGAACCGGGAAATTGTGCTGTCGTTGCCGCTGCGATTTGGATGCCCTTCGATGCCAAGCGTGGCGCGCAGGGAAGCAGTGGCGTCATGCCGAGCCAAAATCTCTCGATCCTGAATCGATTCGATGAGGCCAAGGCCCGTCATCTGTAGCGGAATGCGGAAAGCGAGATTGCCCGCCCTGTACTGGGTCTCAAAGTCCGGCTGGGTAAGTGCGCAGTTCGAGATCGTTGGATCATTCGCGATTCCACGCACCGTCCAGAGTTGATGGACACCTCCGTCGCGTGTTCCGTCGGGTTTGTACTTGAAACGAACTTCACGCGACGGGCCGAACTGCGTTTCGAATGACGGAACGGTATTTTGTTTTCCAAATCGATTTGGAACCAATCGGAACTGCGGATTTTCCGCCTGCTGGGGTTTCGGGCTGCCGGGGTTGGGAACAATGTATCCCCCGGAACCGCCGAGTGTGGGCTGCGCGTGGCACACAAAGCACTGATCTGCGTTGTGCCGTGCTCCGAGGCCATTGGAATTGGTGTGCGACTGAGGGAACATGGGATCGAGCTCACCCATTCCCGTGACCGGCGATCCATCCGTCACATCGGCGCACTCGTCGCAAGTGGACTCGAGCTGTCCGGCCCGGATAATTCCTTCTTCAAACGAAGCCAGCTCGTTCTCATTTACCGTGGCTCCGTTGGTTGGATTGCGGCTGATCAGCGGCGGGTGCGGAATAGGAATGCCTTGTTGCTGTAGTCCACCGCCGGTGTTCTGAAGGCCGCCTCTAACCCCCGGATCCCTTTGCGCGTTTGCGCCGTTCGAAATGGCGAACCACGAACACACCAGCACCAGGCAAGCAAGTCTGTAAGTTGTTTTCATGCCGACTCCGTTGATTTGAATTGAGCTGAATGCGGATGGGAGGAAGTTCAGCTCTTCATCTATCAACTGCGGAAACGGAGGGGCAAATCAGCTCACAATTCTTTCAGGAAGTTTTTTACGCCCTTCGAGATAGTTGACCGATCCGATCCGGAAGCCGGGCTATTTCGCGTTGACTTGCTCTCGGCGGAATGCGATCTTCACTCCTAAACTTTGGTGTATAAGTGGCTGCAAATCAACCATATCAGCAAGTCAGCGAACTTCTGGTCCGCTGGCAATCCGGAGATAGGGAAGCACTGGAGGCGTTAGTTCCTCTGGTCTACAAGGAACTGCGCGAAATTGCGCGGTACCATCTCCGGCGAGAGCGCCCAGGACACACTCTGCAGAGTGCTGCCCTTGTGAATGAAGCTTATTTGAGGCTGGTTGAACAACGTCCTTTTGATGCAAATAGCCGCGATCATTTTCTCGCCCTAGCTTCGAGGTTGATGCGCCAGATTCTAGTGGACCATGCTCGTGGTCATGGAGCAGCCAAACGCGGTGCTGACAATCGGGTAGAGCTTGATCTGACTCTCGTTCTTGCGAAGCTTCCGAGCGCCGATGTCATTGCAGTGGATGACGCCCTCACGAGCCTTGCCAGACTCGACGAGCAGCAGAGCCGTATCGTTGAACTCCGTTTCTTTGGAGGGCTGGGAATTGAAGAGATCGCTGACTCCCTGGACATCTCCGCTTCGACAGTTAAACGTGACTGGAACGTAGCCAAGGCGTGGTTGACCAGACACATCAAGAAGGGAAGCCGTGGAAACGCCGGAGCAATGGCCAAGAGTTAAAGAGATCGTCGCGGAGGTGCTTGAGCGCGACCCCCAAGGGCGCAGCGCCTACCTTGATGAGGCTTGCGCTGAAAATATGCCGCTGCGAATGGAGGTCGAGTCACTACTCGTCGCCTTTGACGAATCGGGCAGTCTGTTTGATGTCGACGCGGCGGAATCTTCAACCCATCCGGAAAATGTTGGACCCTATCGGTTGATCCGGGAGCTCGGCTTCGGCGGCATGGGGCAGGTATGGCTGGCCGAGCAGACTGAGCCGGTCCGCCGCCTGATTGCGCTGAAGTTGATCCGGGCCGGCATGTTCGATGCTGCGGTGGTTCATAGGTTTCAAGCTGAGCGGCAGTCGCTGGCCATCATGGATCATCCGGCGATCGCCAAGGTTTTCGATGCCGGTACGACGCCCATGGGCCAGCCGTATTTTGCCATGGAATATGTCGCCGGTCTTCCGATCACCGACTACTGCGACCAGAAAAAGGTGGGGATTCGCGAGAGACTGACGCTTTTTCTACAAGTTTGCGAAGGAGTACGGCATGCACACCAGAAGGCGATCATCCATCGAGACTTGAAGCCATCGAATATTCTTGTCGTCGAGGTCGACGGCAAGCCCCGCCCCCGCATCATCGACTTTGGATTGGCAAAGGCGATTGCTCCCTCAGAGCCCGGGCAGACATTGTTTACGGATCAAGGCGCATTCCTGGGCACACCCGGCTACATGAGCCCCGAGCAGGCCGACCCCGACGTGCAGGATATCGACACACGCACAGACATATATTCGCTGGGCGTACTGCTCTACGAACTGCTCACCGGGTTTCTTCCGTTTGATACAACCTATTGGAAGAAACAGAAGCTGGAAGAAATGATGCGGCAGTTGCGCGAGTCCGATCCTCGTCGGCCGAGTTCCAAAGTGAACGCGAATCGCAACACTTCTTCAGAGCGAGCGGCAGCGCGCGGTGTGGACTCGCGGCGCTTGGTCAAATTGCTTCGTGGCGACCTGGATTGGATCGTCATGAAGGCACTTGAGAAGGACCGCACACGCAGATACGGGTCGGCAGTCGAGCTTGCCTCGGACATTGAACGCCATCTTGAAAGCCGGCCGGTTATGGCGCGTCCCGCGAGCACAACCTATCGCTTGCGAAAGTACATACGCCGAAATCGCGCGAGCGTAGGAGTGCTCGCGAGCATTTTCGCGTTGTTGAGTGCATTCGCGATCACGCAGACAATTCAATTGCGGCGCATCACACGAGAAAGAGACCGGGCTGACCGCATTGCCGGTTTCATGACCAACATGTTTCAGGTCTCCGATCCAAGCGAAGCTCGGGGCAACAGCGTGACCGCACGGGAGATTCTGGACAAGGCTGCGAAAGATATTGATTCCGGACTTACCAGGGATCCGGAGCTTCAGGCACAAATGATGTATGACATGGGCTCGGTATTCAAGAACCTGGGTCTCTATGATCGCGCACGCACGGTGCTGACAGAGTCTCTACAGATTCGCCGCCGTGTCCTCGGGCCAAACAACGCCGATACCTTGAAGTCGCTCAATACTCTTGCCAAGACGATGTATCTCCAAGGACGTAACGCGGAAGCAGAGAAATTATTCCAAAAGGCGCTCGAGACTCGGCGCCGCGTCCTGGGCCCGGAACATCCCGATACATTGCAGTCGCAGTCCGATCTGGCGGAAAACTTGTCTATGCAGGGCCGCTATGCCGAAGCAGAGAAACTGCGCCGGGAAACCTACGACATCCGGCGTAGAGTCCTCGGTCCCGAGCATCCCAGCACCTTGGATTCGATGGGGAATCTGGCCATTAGCCTGGAAGACCTGGGCCGCTTCGCCGATGCGGAGAAGTTGTGGAGGGAAACGCTTGCCGCGCGGCGGCGCGTGCTTGGCCCGGAGCACCAGATCACGCTAGCTACCATGAACAATCTGGCGCTGGATTTGGAAAGAGAAGACCGGTATGCCGACGCGGAAAATCTGGAACGCGAAACAATCGACCTCCGGCGACGGATCCTTGGTCCCGAGCACCCAGACACTTTGGATTCGACGAGCAACCTGGCTCGCCTTCTTGGGCGGCAAAACAGGTACGCGGAATGTGAGAAGCAGTTGCGCGAAGTACTCGACATTCAGCGCAGGGTTGATGGCCCTGAACACCCTGACACACTGGATACGCTTTCCGACCTGGCGGCAACAATCAGTGCGGAAAACCGCTATGCTGAAGCCGAAAAGCTGCAGAGAGAACTTCTCGAAATCCGCGGCAGGTTACTTGGCCCCGAAGCATCGGATACATTGCAGGCGAGAACGGGCTTGAGCAACACTCTGACCCGCGAACGTCATTATGATCAGGCGGAGAAACTGCAGGGTGAAACGCTTCGAATTCAGGAGCGTCTCTTTGGGCCTGACAATCCGCGAACGGTCCGATCTGTATATAACATGGCTTGCCTCGAGGCTCAAATGGGTAAGCGCGAAGAGGCATTTAAGTTCCTGAACGAGAGCGTTGAGCACGGAATGACGCCGCGCAGAGCACAGCACATGGAATCAGATCCGGATCTTAAATTCCTGCACAGCGATCCCCGATTCGCCGCCCTGGTCGCGCGCGCGAAAGACACTGCCGCAACAACGCAAAAGGCAAAATAGGAATTCGGCCATACGCCGGGTGTGAACTGTATCCGGGAAAACATCGAGGAGACATTCAAGTCGACCAATGTTTCCATGTGCATTCGCTCTACTTGGCAGTAAAACCGGCTTATCGGACAGGTGGGCAACAGATCTAAACGAGATATAAATCGTCGTCTGCACTCGTGGGGTTACGAGCTCATTGGGCCGGAATCCGGGCGAGTTGTGGAGCTAAGGGTGGCGGCACGGAGTTCATTCCCCAACCATCCAGTTCATCCACGATCAGGTAAAAGAAACCGGGCGGAATTCGGTTTTTCGGTTTAGTCATCGGCTCGCGGCGGCTTGGTCCAGAATTTGGGACAAACGAGCGCCGAAAGGGCTCCATTTTGGACCAAATTGTCCTTTGTACTCCGTTGAAAAAACAAAGGCACTCCGGGCCTCAATCGTCCGCTCTTAACCAATGATTTGTAGTGAGCAATCCATTAGGTCAATGAGTGATTTGGCGAGATAATCTGCGGTGGAGTTCGAGGCGTCCTCGCTGACTAGAAGTCAGCGGGCTAAGCGGCCCTCGCTTTCCGCTCGGAGGCGCGCGGCATCCGCGGTTCATGAGTAGGCAGACTACGGACCTTTGGCGCGGACAAGGAGCCGGCCTCTTGAAATGTTTCCCGAAAGCCCTTGGCACTCGATTCTGGATTGCCACTGCGAAGTGCCGCTGAGAGTCTGAGTGGACCGGGGCGGTTGCGATGAACTAGTATCGCTGTCCAGCAGGTGCATCGCAGGAGAGATGCATCCATGGATGCCCAGAGCGCACGCGAAGAGACGATCCAGGCCTACCAGTTGCACGCCAGCGTGCTTCTCGCGTACGCGCATCGATTGACGCGGGATGATGCGCTGGCACAGGATGCGCTTCAGGAGACATTCCTGAGGTTCTTTCTGGCGTTGATGCAGGGTGAAGAGATCCAGCATCCGCGAGCATGGCTCCATCGGGTAGCCCATAACTATGTTTGTGACACCCTGAGGTCGGCGACTGTCCGCACGGTTGTGCCGCTGGAAGACGCCGGTGAGGACAGGCTCCGGGACGAGCGCGGCATGCCCGGGGGTGACCTGGCGGCAGACTGGATTGAGGCGGCGCGGATGCTGCTGGCCCCACGCGAATGGCAGTGCGTGCAATTACGCGCGGAAGGTTTTGAATATACTGAAATTGCCACAGAACTAGCGATTCGTCCGGGCACGGTTGGAAGCTTATTGCACCGGGCCGCCGCCAAGCTACGTATTCAACTGCGGAAGAAAGAGAGACCGGCATGAGCCTCCTTGGCAGATGGCATCCAGGATTCTGGAGACGCGAACCTACGGCTACTCTTGGCAGAGACGTCGATTTTGAGGCGGTTTCAGCCTCTGGACTCGACGATTTGCAGACGCGTTTGAATCACTGGAGCCACCTGTGGACTCAAGAGAGCGAGTCCACAAACCGCTCCGAAGCGCAACAACTGGTAGCGGAACGGCTCGCCCGTTGGATGGAGCGTTGCTTCGGCCAGCATGTGCAGAATTCACTGCGCGGCGAAGGACGCCAGATTTCCTTGGCGACTTCCACACCAATCTTCACTGCATTTCTGGGCAGGCGTGCCACTCGGGAACTTTCCAGGCGCGTATTGCAGGATATCTGACGAGAACTCATGCCAAGACTCGTGCGTTGGATCTGGATTCTGCTCGCGTCGCACTTAGCTCTGGGCATGATTGCCTTTGCTCATTTTCTTGTAACTGGTCAGTATGTCGTGCTGGGCTGGTACTTCTGGGCTCTGGGTTCCTTGTTCTTCCTGGTGATGACAGCCACCGAGTGTTGCTTGGCCATCATCTGCCGCTCGTGGTTCGACTCTGACGAGCCGATGAGGCTGGCGTGGGGCATGATTGCCTGCGCTGCACTGGCCCGGCTTTCAGGCGTCTTGTTACGAGCCATATCCGACGGGCATTTGCCCTGGGGCAACTGGCATCAGCTCAGTCAACCATTTGGCGGTCTGTTCGCAAGCCTGAGCCAGTTGGGAATGGTGGTCGGCGGTCCGTTGTCGATGGCCTTTCTCGCTCTAGGGCTTGCCCGCGTCCTGGGAGTTCAGCGCAAATTTCACCTGGTGGGTTCGCTCACGCGAGGGGATAAGGCGCTGTTGTTCCTCGTTTTGGCATTCTCCGTCAGCCAACTTTCCAACGATCTTCCTTTGCTTTGGAGACATCCGTCTCTTGGAACCATGCTGCTCTGGTTGAGCGATCCGCTTCTATCTCTTTTGCTTGTCGAAGCGATTCTTGTTCGCCGCTCGGTGATTCGCATGGGCCAGGGTCTGGTGTCAAAGTGCTGGGGGATGTTCGTGCTAGCCATTGTGATCACCTCTGCGGGAGATGCCGCCATTTGGGCCAGCAGCCATGGACTGCTCTCAGAATCCATGACGGCGTTGAGTTGGTACATCTGGTTTGTGGCCGCCGCTGCATTTGCCAGCGCTCCCGCGTACCAATTTGCGGCGATCTCGCTTACGAGGGAAGACAGCCTGCATTTGCAGGCGAGGCGATAGAGTGGCCAGATGAATCTTCCTCCAGTTCCATAGCCACGGAATACACACGCCCGGGGCCTCACGGAAACTCTCCATTCAAGGTGATCGGAATCGGATAATGTTTCCCTTGTAAAGAAAGCCCTGCTCTGAATCGTCCTATAGACACTTGAGGAAAAAAGGACTCTGCGCAGAGGAGACAGTTCAGTGAGTTGTCCGGCTTGAGGGGTAAACGATTACCCAGCCAGGTGCGGCCGTTCCCGGCTGTTTATCTTCGCGAATCAGTTACCTTTCCCGATGCGAAACCAAGATGGAGTGTTTGATGACGACGAGAAAGCTGAGCGCGATTCTGCTTCCAGTGTTGTTATTCGCTGGTGGCTTGCAGGCCTGGGCGCAGGCAACAACAGGTTCCATTTCGGGCCGCATCGTTGACCCCGCCGGCAATGTCGTTCAGGCAGCACAGGTCACAATCCGCGATGTGGACACGGGTATTGTGACAACTGGAACGACGAATGCTGGAGGCGAATTCGTAGAAATGGCGATGCCGCCGCATCATTACACCATCTCCGTCGAAGCGCCCGGCTTTGCCACCGCCTCCGTTCCTGCGTTTGAACTCAACATCGATCAGAGGGCGCGCTTCAACATCCCCATGAAGGTTGGTGCTGTCACGGCGGATGTGGTCGTAACCGGCTCCGCACCGGTCCTGCAACTTGAAGGTGCCGATACCGGCCAGGTGATCGGCACACGCGAACTCGAGGACCTTCCCGCCAATGGCCGCGGCCTGACCGGGCTCATGCTGCTGGTGCCCGGCGTAGGGACAGGCGGCGGCGGCAACAACCTCAACCTTTCCGTGGATGGCCAGCGGGAGTTTTCAAACTCCGTTCAGGTCAACGGCGTTGAAGTCACGGGCAATCGCAACAACGATACGAACATGGTTCCCAGTCTCGACGCACTTCAGGAGTTCAAAGTCGTCAACTCGACCTACGCACCGGAGTTTGGGCGAGCCTCGGGTGGTGCGATCCTGCTGCAAACCAAATCCGGCTCGAACAGTTATCACGGCAGCTCTTATTTCTTCTATCGCCCGACTGCCACCGCCGCGAACAACGCATTTTCGGCAGCAGGAGCTTCACCAACGCTGCAGCAGAAGATCTATGGTGCTACCGCCGGCGGCCCCATCAGGAAAGATAAGGCATTTATCTTCCTCGCCTACGAAGGGAACCGGTTGCAGAACTCTATCTCGTACCTGGGGAACACGCCCCCAGTAAACCAGGTGACCTTTGACGCCTCTGGCAACGCCGATCTCTCGAAGTTGACCGACCCTTATTCCGGTAACCAGGTTCCTATCTTTGACCCGATCTTTTTCAACAACAACTATTACTCCCAGCAGTTCATCGGGAACATGATTCCGGCGTCCAGGGTCAGCCCGGCGGGCAAGCAGATTCTGCTCAACCTGTTTCCAATGCCTCAAAACAACAGTTTCTTCACCAACTTTGCGGTGCAGCAGGCGTACACGGTTAACAACAATGTCGCGAACCTGCGAACAGATTACACGTTCTCGCAGAAGAACCGAATTTACCTAACCTACGATGCTGAACAGGGAGACACCGCTACAGCCGATCCCTATGCCGGGCATATCAAGATCGCTGGCGGCGGCAGCGGCGACAGCGGCGATTTGACGAGCTATGAGAATAATGTGGTTTCACTGAAGTACGACCACGTATTCACGGCCTCACTCCTCAACGAAGTGGGCGCCAGCTACCTGCTCTCCACAGTTTCGCAGAACAGCCCGCTTGCGGGCTCCGATCTGGCGACGCAGTGGGGCATCAAGAACGTGATTATTCCAGGCTTCCCGTCGACCAGAAATATTCCACAGATTCAGTTTCAGAGTGGACCCACCGTCGGAGGATCCACTTACAAGCCGCTCACCTTCCGCGACAAGAATGTTACTATCGTCGATGCGCTGACCTGGACCCACAGCAAGCACAATGCGAAATTTGGCTACGAATACCGGCGCCTGAACTCGCATCCCAACTTCTCGTTGTTCCCGGTTCCTTACCAGTATTATGGCGGCGCGGGAGACGCGCAGACCAGCGACCCGACCTATTCCTCCTTTTACGATGGGAGCGCCTACTATTACAACGGCGGCAGCGAGATCGCCGACCTGTTGCTTGGATTGCCATACGTCACCGACCAGGGTTTGCAGCTAACCAAGGCAAGCACTCGGGCCAACGAACATACGATTTACGTGCAGGATTACTGGCAGATTACGCCGAAGATCAACCTAACCTACGGTGTGCGTTACGAGTACCAACAGCCGTATGTCGAGCTCAACAACAACCAGGCGAACTTCGACGCGAGCACCCTGCTGATCAATCTTGCTGGCCGTGGATCGAATCCGCAATCGCTGGTCAACTCCAACAAGGCCGACTTCATGCCTCGCGTTGGATTCAGCTATCAAGCCCTGCCAACCTGGGTTGTTCGCGGCGGTTTTGGCATTTTCTACTCGCCTGAGAATGACGCCCGCGAAGATATTCTGACCAAAAACTATCCGAATTTTACCCAGCAGCAGTTCGTGAATTACTTCGACTCCGGCTGCTATTGCTTCGTGCTTCCATATAGCTTGGATGCTGGCGTCGCTCGTTCCACATCGATCCCGGTTGCCAGCGGAGTATCGACGATTGACCTGACCAAAGTCTCAGGCGGCAACACGCAGGCTGTCTATTCGGAGCCGAAGGACTTCCCAACGGCATACTCGCGAAACTACAACCTGACACTGGAGAAGCAGCTGGGCAACTCCACTTCAGTTGAACTCGGCTATGTCGGGGCGAATACGCGAAATCTCTCAGTTTCGGTGGGCAACTACAACGTGAACAATCATCTGTCGTCGGGCATCGGCAAGGTGCAGACGCTGCTGCCGGCCGGCCTGAGCAACTACGACTCTCTCCAGGCAAAGTTCAATCGCAGCTTCAGTCAGGGCTATAGCATCCTGGCGTCGTATACCTTTGCGCACGGGCGCGATAACGGTCCTGCGCCGTTCAACCTTGGGAAGGGCGGAAACTATCCGCAGAATCCGTTCAACCTTGCGGCGGAATACGCAAACTCGGACACCGACCTGCGGCATCACTTTGTTGCCAGTCAGATCATTGAGCTTCCCTTCGGCCAAGGGAAGCGCTTCCTCTCTCGCCCGAACGGCCTGACGCAAGCTATCATCGGAGGCTGGCAGTTGAACAGCATCACCACGCTACAAACCGGCAAGCCATTCAACATAGTCAGCAGTGGCAACAATCCTAACTATCCGGGATTGCGGCCCAACCTGGTAGGCAGTTCATCCGTGTCGCATCCTTCAATTACCGCGTGGTTCAACACCAAAGCGTTCGCCGTTCCGACCGGTCAGGCTGGGTCGACGGGTGCAGGCAAGACTCTCATCGTTGGCAACGCCGGACGCAACCTGCTCTTTGGTCCCGGCTATACCAATGAAGATATTTCGCTCTTCAAGGTCTTCACCCTTCCTCGGGAGATGAAGTTCCAGTTGCGCATGGAGACATTCAATCTGCTCAACACCGCCCACTACGAAAACCCGATCAGTGACATGGCTGCCGGTAAGCGATTCGGACAGATTACAGGCGGCTACTCGCCACGCATGATGCAGTTCGCGGGACGCCTCACCTTCTGAAGCAAGCGGCCCACATAGGGTCTCCAGCTTACCGTTCGTGTCCGGTTTCGGTATCGTTGCCGCCGCAAATACATTTGCAGCGGCAACGATTATGCAACCCAAACATACCCCGATCGTACCCTGAACGCGGCGCCGAATTGGGCCGAAAGGAGACGCCCACATGAGGGTGATAATTTCCCTGTTCCTGCTTGGCGCTTTGACTGCGGGGGCTCTTGCATTCTCCCAATCAAACCACTATCTGGATTGCAGCGCCGGCAGCGATTCGGCGGACTCCCTGACATCGCAGACCGCTTGGCGCACAGTGGCCAAGGCAAGCTCCTATACCTATCAACCAGGAGAGAGACTACTTCTAAGGCGCGGCAGCCGCTGCGACGGCATGTTGTGGCCCAAGGGCTCCGGTACTGAACAGGCCCCAATCCATCTGGGTGCATACGGGCAAGGAGCTTTGCCCATCATTGCGGGTGGGGCCGAATCCGCGGGCCTGAGACTCAGCGACCAGCAGTATTGGGAAATCGAAAATCTGGAAGTGGTGGGCGGCTCACCCTATGGCATCCACATTGGCGGCGCCGTACCCGTGATGCGCCACTTCAGGATCACAAATGTGGTGGTGCACGATGTGTCCGGCACTCCACTCACCAAGGACTCCGGCCTTGTAGTCATTGCTCCTGACGATAAAGCAAAGAGCCGTTTCGACGATGTGATTCTGGATGGCGTGACCGCCTATGATACATCTGAATGGGCTGGCATCATCGTGAACGGCTCAGGCTTTGACTCGGCCGATGGACAGGGGCGCGGTGAGCATATAGAGATTCGTAACTCCATGGTTCACGACGTGGCGGGCGATGGCATTCTGCTCGCTCGCGTCTCGCACGGCGTACTGGAACACAACGTTGCATGGTACACCGGCATGCAGGAAAAAGAGACCATCGGGACGCCCAATGCCATTTGGGAGTGGATGTGCCGTGACTGCCGCGTGGAATACAACGAAGGCTACTTCACCGATTCTCCGGGGGTGGATGGCGGCGTCTTCGATATCGACTATGGAGATGAGAACAATTTACTGCAGCACAACTTCGGTCATGACTCGCAGGGCTATTGCATCTCTGTCTTTGGAGCCGAGGGGACGAGCGGAAATTCGGTCCACAGTGAGATTAGGCACAACACCTGCATACACAACGGGCGCAGTCCCCGCCTTTCGAAGAGGCAGGGAGCCATCTTTCTATACACTTGGAACCGGGGCAAGCTCGACGGGGTTGAGATTGCGAATAACACCATTTTCTGGGATCCACCGGTCCGCGTTGCTGCTTTCCAATCGACTGCTGAGTTCACGGGGAACATGCCCAATCGTTTTGCAGACAACACAATTGTTGCTGCATCTGGATCGTTCGCTTCAGCCATGCCCAAGATTCAATTTTCAGGCAACCGCTATTGCGCACCGAAGAGGATTCCAGCGGGGCTTCCGGATCGTGAGGAGTTGAACGACGGTTCCAGTGAGTCGACGAAGGGCATCATATCTTTCCCGGCAGAATCAGATTCAGCCGCCAACAAGCCGGATGAACTGTGCGGCTGCCTGGGCGAACTGTTACAGGGGACAGCCGGCGGGCTTCGGCTTCATGCACCGGTAGCAGGGCAGGCATTGGAGCCCGGCTTCAAGGCTTTGCCTGCCAACTCAAATTTACTCGCTGGCCACTGGGTGCTTGGTGCTGTGCTCACGCCGGCGGGAGACACGACAGCAGGCGCATCCCGAAGCCAGTTGGTTCTGATCGAGAGCATGATGAACCAATTCGCAAGCCTTGGCCTCGAAAGCGTCGTGGTGCCGGCACACACGATGGACCCGGATGAACTCCAGCAATGGAGAACGAATTGGAACTTTTACCCGGCAGTGCGGATTGACGCGACAAATGTATCGGGCTTGCGAAAAGACCATGATCATTCAGCGGCGCCGCTGGTGCTCGTTTCTCCGTCAGGCGAGATCGCTGCAAGCTGGAAATACCCAGTCTCACCGGCGGATGTATGGCTCCAGATTCAAAGCCACCTGGGCACGCCGGCTGGAGCGCAGCAGATGCCCGCCTGCCAGAACCCATTGGAGGTCCGATGAAACGGAAACACATATGGACCGTGGCGCTCATTGTGCTGGCGATGTGTGCCGTGCGAACCCACGGCCAGGAAATTCCGCTGCACGAAAACGACCGGGTGGTTTTCTACGGTGATAGCATCACGGCCCAGCGGCTGTATACGCGCTTTGTGGAAGATTTCGTGCTCACCCGCTATCCGCAGATACACGTGACCTTCTGGAATGGGGGTATCCCTGGAGACACGGTCTATGGCGGCTACACAGGTGATATGCCGACGCGGCTGAAGCGGGATCTCGTTCCCCACAAGCCCACCGTGGTCACAATCATGCTCGGCATGAACGATGGCTACTATATGGAGTTTAACCAGAAATACTTTGAGACCTACAAAGAAGGTTATCGTAGGTTGTTGGATGCAATTCATAGTGGAACGCCGGCAGCGAGAGTTACTCTCATTTCTCCCACTCCCTACGACGAATTCACGCACGGTACAGAGTTTGCCCATTACAACGAGGTAGTAAGTCGCCATTCGGCCTTTGTGAAAGAACTGGCTGCATCGTCGCACCTTGGATTCAGCGACTTCAACCAGGTTGAGACCGACCTGCTGAACGCAGGAGCGCAGAAAGATAGGTCTCTGGCAGCATTGCTGATTCCGGACCGCATTCACCCAGCAGAAGCGTCCCACTGGTTGATGGCCGCGAAGCTTGCGCGCTCCTGGGGGCTGTCACCGATTGTAAGCAGCTTGCAGATCGATGCGACGATGGGAAAGACGGTTACGACTGAAAATACGCAGGTTACAGACCTTAAGGTCGCAGACGGCATATTGCAATGGACTCAAACAGACAATGCGCTGCCGCTTCCTTTGCTGTTGGACGACGCGATGATTCAGTTTGTCCTGAGTGTCTCCGATCTCGCCGCAATTAACCAGCAGTTGCTCAGAGTGAACGGCTTGCCGGCGGCGCGATACATGCTTGGGATCGATGACCACAAGATCGCTTCATTCACGCGGGAACAACTTGCCACTGGAGTGAATCTGGCACTGTTAGCCACGCCGATGCAGAGCCAGGCGAAGGGCGTGGACGGAATCGAGCTGAAACGGACGAGATTGGATGAGGCGCACTTCATTCTCGCGATTGAGGATCCAAAGGCGCCTCACGCTGCTGAAGTGACTTACCCGATAGAAGAGGAGGACGCAAGGCTCATCGCGGAACAACGCAAATTGGCCCAACCGAAGCCGCATCGCTTTGAACTTGCTCCGGAGTAAGTTCCAGCAATCGGAGGAGCTCTCTTGAAGAAGAACCTCATCCTGTTTGACCTTGCCCTCAGAATTCGTATCTCTTAACCGGCAGGGTTTTGAGGATATTTAATTCATCCTCGTCGTTGTCGTGGCGGTGGGAATGTGGGAATCGGCTTCATCGATTTCCGAGGTTTGTGGGAAGGGCGGAAAACAGCATTATCGTTTTCCGGGCTTTCCATAAACCGTCATTTCCACGGCCTGCCTCGATCACCGCAAGTTCTCATGCGGCGATCTTCCTCGATCGATCCGTCCAATCCTGCTCGAACTGCATCGGGCTGACGTAGTTCAGCGTCGAGTGCATGCGTGTTCGGATATACCAGAGCAACCAGGAGATGGTCTCATCCTTGGCCTCGCGGACGGTTCCAAAACGTTGGCCATGCAATCGCTCCACCTTCAGCGAACCGAACAGTGTCTCCAAGCAGGCGCTGTCCCAGCAGTCCCCCTTGCGGCTCATCGACGGCGTGATGCCATGCTCTTTGAGTACGGCACTGAAGTCATCGCTGGCGTATTGACTGCCACGATCACTATGGAAGATCAGCCCTGCCTGCTTGCCCGGATTGCGCTTGAACCAGGCCATCTCCAGAGCGTCGATCACCAAGTTGCGCTGCATATCCGGTCGCATCGACCAGCCCACCACCTTGCGGCTGAACAGATCGATCAGTACAGCCAGAAACAACCAGCCTTCCTCCGTCGGGATATACGTGAAATCGCCTACCCACGCCTGTTTGGGCGCGGACGGGCTGAAGTTGCGATTCAGCAGGTTCGGCGCAATCGGCAAGTTGTGGCGACTGTCGGTCGTAGTGACGCGGAAACGCCGCTTGCCTCGGGCCTGAATACCGTGCTTCTGCATCAGTCGCTGCACCCGCTTCTTACCCACGCGAACACCCTGCGCCCGCAGTTGCCGCCAGATGCGCGGCCAACCATACGCGCCGCGATTCTCCGCATAGGCCGCGCTGATGTGAACCAGCAACGCTTCGTCGTTGAGATGGCGCCGCCGGGCTATCTCCCTGCGGCGCGCCAGATGCTGGTGGTAACCGGAAACGCTGACCCCGAGAACACGACACTGCGCCCGGATCGGCCAGATCCGCTTGTGGCGTTGAATAAAGGCATACTTCACTTCTGGCCCTTTGCGAAGAATGCCGTCGCTTTTCCCAGGATGTCACGCTCCATCGTGA
>Ga0114951_10002735_pt1 | contig 19423 bp, 14 predicted proteins | sample AM7aDNAmetaG_FD_88677 | JGI IMG/M metagenome (GOLD analysis project Ga0114951, IMG submission 88677) | Freshwater microbial communities from Finland to study Microbial Dark Matter (Phase II) - AM7a DNA metaG | ecosystem: Environmental > Aquatic > Freshwater > Lake | place: Finland: Lake Alinen...
GCATCAGCGTCAAATACGGGGCCACGAAGGCCCACTCATCATCCGTGACGTCGCTTGGGTATGGCTTCCTTGCCATCCCTATCTTCTACACTACATTGCCCAAAGTTCATAACACGCTCTAGGTAAGAAAAGGGGCTCGGGACAGATTCCACATCGCCCAAGGCCAATCCCCGGGGCTTCTCCCCGCATTCTACCACACACTTACCATACTCCAAGTAAAAACCCGCTGCCCGGCCAACTGGCTCTGCGCCCGCGATCTCCTGTTCAAAACCATCTGCGGCAGTTCGTGCCCAATCTGTGGCTCGCGTTGCGTCTCAGCGCCTTGCATGCCACTCTCGTCTGCTCCTGAATGCGGTTCGTGGCGTCGTGAGCGGTACGGAGTTTACCCGCCGTGGCGGGCGGGCGTGAGACATCTCCTCCTAAACACATGGAGTGCTGCGCATGTGTCGCGCAGGCGCGCACCGCGACTTACAGCAATCTTCTCAGATTCTTCAACCCCGATCCCCAAAAACCAATGGAAAATCGCAAACCCGCCCTCCCAGTGGTGCGCTTTGCGCGCACAAAGCGCGACACCCCCTGTATAGGTAGACACCCGCTATTTCTCAACCGAATACCGCCGCTAAGTTAGTGCCCGGTGCTGAGCGCAGCGAAGTCCCGGCTGCGCCGGGACTACACCCCTGCTACACTTTGCTACACTTCCGCTACACAATGCTACACTTTGCTACACCCGTGCTACACCCTATCAGCCACCAGAGGATTCCCAGGGGGACGCAGCTAGTGACCTTGTCGATTATCTGTACCATTTTCCCTGCCATGCCGATCTCCTTCGCTGACAAGCCACACCACCTACCATACCACTCCAATCCCCCACCGCAAACAATCGTGAACGCATGCTCCGGGTCACTTCGCGTCTGCCGCGTTATCCGCGGTCTAGGGATTCTGAGCAGCCTGCATGGTCGGTATGGCCGCAGGGATTCTCCACACGCCACTTTTCATCTGCGGCATCAACGCTTTCCACTTCGCCTCGTAGATCTTCGCGGCCTGTTTGGCAGTCAACGATGTGTTGCTTGACGGCGGATTCATCCCCTGCTGCAGATCGTTCATGATCTGCACGACATTCTGCAGCGTCACCCATTCCACATGCCCATCCCCATACAGCACATTTCCCCCATCCAGGTCATGGTTGGCCGGATCCTCCAGTGCAATGACCGAGTCCACCTGCGCTTCCTTTCCGAACGACCCGCCAACGTAAACGTACGAGCACGTGCCGCGTGCACCGATGACGGAATCAGCAGGCAGTACATCCGAACTGCTCGGGCAGGTGAATGTTGGTGGGTTGAGCATCCCGGTCTGAAATACCGTCTGCAGATCACCGGGATATTGATGATGGTCTTGCCAATACACCTGAACTGCCACCCCGATCATTCTAAGATTGTTCTGACAGTCATCCTTGTTCATTCCCGAGTACATTCTCCGCCTTGCCATAACGGCGATGGCCGACGCCACAAGCGCAATACAACCCGCGAGCAGTACGAACTTCAGGGCAGAACGAAATCCACTGCCCTGTGGTTCAGGCTCCACGTGATCGATTATGTTGCTATCGTCCGCCATGTGCGTTCAACCTGTATGCCGGGCCAGTGGCAACAGGACGTGATTCCAATCGCCGCCTCTGCCAAGAAAAGCCAAGAAACCAAGAAAAGGGGGCAGCGACCGATTCCACGCCGCCCAAGGCCATCCCCCAGGCTTCTCCCCGCATTCTACCACACACTCACCATACCCCAAGCAAAAACCTACTGCCTGGCCGCCTTGCTCTGCGCCCGCGATCTCCTGTTCAAAACCATCTGAGCAATTCATGCCCAATCTGTGGCTCGCGTTGCGTCTCAGCGCCTTGCATGCCACTCTCGTCTGCTCCTGAATGCGGTTCGTGGCGTCGTGGCGTCGTGAGCGGTACCCCGCGGGCGTGAGACATCTCCTCCTAAACACATGGAGTGCTGCGCATGTGTCGCGCAGGCGCGCACCGCGACTTACAGCAATCTTTTCAGATTCTTCGACCCCGATCCCCAAAAACCAATGGAAAATCGCAAACCCGCCCTCCCAGTGGTGCGCTTTGCGCGCACAAAGCGCGACACCGCCTGTATGGGTAGACACCCGCTATTTCTCAACCGAATACCGCCGCTAAGTTACTGCCCGTGCTGAGCGCAGCGAAGTCCCGGCTGCGCCGGGACTACACCCCTGCTACACTTTGCTACACTTCCGCTACACAATGCTACACTTTGCTACACCCGTGCTACACCCTACCAGCCACCAGGATTCGCCGTAAGTAGCGTAGCCGCCAGCACTTCCAGTCTTCCGCCTGATCGCCCGTGCTACACTCCCCCGATTCGCGCGCCCCCTCCGCGTCGCCTCTCCATCCGTAAGTAGCTGTATCAGCACGACTTGCATGCAAACAGCCCCCCCTCTCCTCCCTGCTACATGTAGCACGCGCCTCTTCCCTCCCCACCTCCATTTGGCATTTGTCATGCAGTTCAGTCGCCGTGTCGAAGACCCGCCGTGGTGGGGCGACCATTTGACCAGCAAACCTGCGCATCTTCGGTCCGCCCCTTGGTGACTGCGTGCCTCAGTGCCTTCGTTTCCGCAATCCGCAATCCGCTCCCCGCTCTTCCCCGGAGGACTTATCCACAATCGCCCCGAACCTGCGCACCTCCTCCCCGGATATTAACCTAACCCATTACCACCACAGCACTTGGCGCACAGGGGGTCTCCCCGCCGGGAACCTGCGCACCTGTCACTTATCCACACCCGGCCCCTTTATTCACCCATTCATTTCAGCGTTGCACTCCTACTGATCGTACGCGGTCCGCGGCACAACCGACTCGCACAGTTCCAGCACACTGCTGCCGGTATCCGCCTTGAGCTTGACCTGCACGTTCACCGCGCGAGCGACGGGATCCCCGAACGGATCGGTGCGGCGGTCCGCATACGTGGCCGTGAAACTCGCCGAACTGATCTGACTGGCCAGAACAAACACCGTTGGGTTGCTGCCGGCCATCCGATCGCGGACGCTGGCCAGTACCGTCGCATTGACCGGAGGAGCCGGAGCCGTGGTATCCAGCAGAAGGTTCTTGTTCACAGCGTCGTAGATGTACGCTACTTTTGATCCAGCGACGCCGCTAGCGTTCAGCGGTGTCACGTACAGCACATTGCTGGCGCCGGTCGATGTGTCAATCGCGGCGCCGGAGCCAACATCGCACTGGAAAGCCGTCCGGACCGCCGTGCTCAACGTCCGCAATGCCGCCTGCGCGGTACGGGTGGCGTCGCCGAAATCCTGATTCGCCTTGAGGCTGCGCGAGCTGGCATACAACGCAGACCCCACCGCGGTCATCAGCATTGTGCCAATGGCCAGTGACACCAGAACTTCGACCAAGGTGAATCCGCGGCGATGGATAGGTCTTGAACTCATTGCGTGACCTCCCGGTAGGTACTGGACTCAATCACCCAGGAGAACAGATGTACATAACCACCGTACGGAGCGTGATAGCCCGGACTCCTCTGAATCTCCACGCCATCGCCATCAAAATAGCCCGAATACCCTTCAGTGCCGGTCACCATCGTATCCGACATCGTGATCAGCGTGCCATCGCGGATCTTCACCATGCCGCTGCCGTACTCTTCCAGGGTCCCGCACACCACCGTTTTGCCAAAGCCCGCATACTCCTTGTTGCTCCCGCCGTTTCCGGAGATGTAGATGTACGCCGATGGGCCCAGCACAGAGTAGTCGGCCAGGACCGCCTGCTGCTCCAGAGGAACTATCGAATCCATCGGCCAGACCGGCGTTGCGAAGATCGGCGTGCCCAGGAAATTCAGCGTGGACGTCGAGGTGACATTGGAACCTGCAATCGGCACGCCATTGGCATCGAGATTGGGGTCCTCAACCACAATAACGCCTTGGATCGTGGGGTTGCCGTTGAAGCGAACCGTCACACCCCGTTTCACATAGATCAGCCCCTGCAGCACATCGTTGCCGGCGAAGGTCACATCCTGCGTGATGCACACATCGGAGTAGGCCTTCCCCTTGAACAAGGCGGCATCTCTGGGCAGTTGGGCCAGTTTTGTCGTCCCAGACGAATCGAGCTGGGCAAACTGGTTCGCGTTGAACAATGGAATGGTCGGCGGATCAATCTCGTGCACATGCGTCAGAGCATCGGCAAGGCTGGCCGAATCGTGGATGTCCACCCCGCCGACGGAGCCCGATGAGCTATTGGTGGCAAAGAGCACCGAAGGATCGCCCGATACGTACACATTGCCGGAGATGTCGCCGCCATGCAGGAAGATCGCAGTACTGCCGGTGTATGCTGAGCCGATGCTGCCCGCACTGGCTGGCGTGCCGATCACGCTCGCCTTGCCGTCCGCCAGGTCCACGCGACCCTTGGCAAACACGCCGTAGGTGAAGGCCTCCAGCGTGCGATCTCGCGACGTAAGGGTGACCATCAGCGTGCGACTGAAACTGCTGTTGTTACTGTTCGAACCCGTGACACGCAGCGATATGTCCGGCCGATCCGCAGTGAGGTCCGCAGCATTAAGCGTCAGTTGCGCAGTACACCGCTGTGCGATCTTCTCATTGGCATGCAGGGCAATGGCCGGAACGGTGATCGTTGTGAAGTCGGCATTGACCGTTATCGACTGCCCACCCAGCGTAGCCGTACCATCGAGCGTTCGTAGCTTGCTGTAGATAGCCTGCATCGCAGCCTGGCCGGTTGCCTGGCTCTGCGTCATGGTGATGTCGGCGATGGTTCGCTGGATGAATGCCATCCCCGACTCGGCCGCCGCCATCGCGACCTGTGCATCACGATCGTTCTTGGCGCCGTGCATGGAACTGGTCGCCAGCGAACAGAATGAGATGCCCAGAACCGAGAAAAAAACCAGAAAGATCATCGCCAGGATGGCCGCTATTCCGCGGTTTCGCATAGTCTGCTCCATCCCTCCGACAAGTTCAATTAGAATCCCGTTGACGCCAAGAGCCAGGATTCGTTGTAGATGACCGCGCCCTTATGCACGGCCTGCACGTTGACCCTCCGCAGTCTTGTCGATGGCGTGCCGGTTGCGTTGGCCTTGATGTCGTGCGTGGCATCGACAACGACCCGGCCAACCTGCACTGTCTGTGACCAGCCGTCATACCCCGTCAGCGCAGCGCCATCTGATCCAATCGGAGTAGTAAATGTCCGACCATTCAGGGCATCCACCTGCGAGAGGCTAAGGCTCATGGCGCGTTCGTGGATGTTGCGAACCAGATTCACCGCAACACTCGCCTCGCGGGCAGCCACATTGACCTTCGTCGTGGAGGCCATTGCTTGCACTAACGCAGTCACCGCCACGCCAATGATCATCACCGCCACCATCACGTCGAGGTAGGAAAACCCGCCACGACACGCGCGAAGTTGGCGAATATGCATAATCTGGGTAGGCAAGGCAATTTCCTCAAGGTGCGATACTAGCTCCGAGCTCAGCCGTAACGCAAGGTAAATCGCAGTTGAGTCCGCCGTATTCGGCAATACCGGGCATAACCTCGTAACTATTTATATACAATAGCGTTACGCCAATTCTGAAGTGGCACCGAACCATATCCAGCTCACATTCGAGCCACGGTTTTTGTGTGTCGGACCATGGCCACGGCCGATTCTCATGAATAAGGAAGGTCCCGCCAACTCGACGGGACCTTCTTATAGCACTGACCTTGATACTGCGGGGCCATCCGCGGGTCCCGCGGCAACGCTACTTGCGCAACTTGTCGATCTCGACCTTGATGGCGGCGATATGGGCTGGCGTCGTGCCACAGCATCCACCAACGATCGAGGCCCCGGCGGCGACCAGGTCCTTGACCTTGGAAGCCATGTCGGCCGGGGTCTGCTTGAACACCGTCTTGCCGTCCACGAGTTGCGGCATGCCGGCATTGGCGTGGATCAGGATCGGCTTATTGGTGTGCTTGCGCATCTCCCGGGTGATGGCGATCATCTGCTCGGGGCCATTGCCGCAATTGGCGCCGACGATGTCCGCGCCGGCCGCGGTAAGGCCCTTGGCGGCCTGTTCGCAGCTCACGCCCATCATGGTCATGTAACCGGTGGCGCCCGTCTGGAAGGTCATGGTGCAGATCACATCCGCGCTCTTGTTGAGTTTCTTGGCCGCGCGGATCGCGCAGGCCGCTTCTTCCAGCGATGACATCGTCTCAATGCACAGCGCCTTGACGCCGGCCTTGAAGATGGCGGCGATCTGCTGGCTGAAGATGGCTTCCATCTGAGCTTCGGTCAGATCGCCGACCGGCTCAAGAAACTCGCCGGTGGGTCCGACCGATGCGGCGACGACGGCATTGGGAGCGCCTTGCAGCGAGAGCCTGGCTCCCTTCTCGTTCAGTTCGGCAACGCGATCGCCCAGACCGCACTTTTCGAGCTTGGCCGATGAGCCGCCAAAGGTGCAGCTCAGAACAATATCACAGCCGGCCTTGTCATACGCCTCTGCGACGGAGCGCACCGCATCGGGATGACTGGCATTCCACTCTTCAGGAATATCGCCACCCGACAAACCCTGAGCCTGGAGCATCGTGCCCCACGCGCCATCCGAGACCAGCAGCTTCTTCTTCGCCAAACGATCCAACAGGATTCCCATATTCGTCTCCTCTATTACAACAGTCTAAGTATTTTCGCCGCGCACGCGACGATCACTAATGTTTCATATCTCATAACAGACTGATACAGATGCGCCCGGCCAGCGCCGCCGCATCCTCCGCGCACAACACTCGCCGGGCGCATGCATCAAACAACAATTCGGCCGATGGATCAAACTCCTCGTCGCCCTGGCTGTAGGTCAACAGCGCGTCAATCGCGCCCAGTGCCTGAATCCGCGCTGAGAACCCGGACCCATCCGATGGACGCCACTCGAGGCGATTCAGGTTCTTCTTCAGAAGCTCCAAGTCATTACCGATGCGCGCCAGCAATGGCTTGATCGAGCGCGAACGGAAGGGCTCAAAGTAGAACTGCCCGCCGGGGAACTCGCGGAAGCTGATCCACTGCCCACTGGGCGCTACCGGCACAGTGCACATGAGGTAGTGCAGCGCCAGAATCCGATCCGTCGGCCTGGCCGGTTTGCCGGTCACCGCAAGAACGGCATTAAAGTCGGGCGGCGCAAGCCGCAGATCCTGACCCAGGATGCGAACCATCACCGCGCCATCGCCATCCGGCGCAGCGAGGTGCAGCGCCCTGCAGCGAGCCGCCATATCAACCGTCGCCAGCGCTGCCACCGCGCGCTCCGCGGCAGTCGCCTCAGCTCTCTGCTTGTTCGTTTGCTTCGCCTGCATGTCAGGGTTGCACGGCAACGTGCCCTCCTTGCCCAACATGTCGATGCGCCCGCGCCGGATGGACCGAAGGAAACAGCTCGCGATCGGTATGCGGCAGAAACAGCGCTGCGGTGTATTGGTCCATGTAGGCCGCTTCGCTGCTGAGTTCGATGCAGGTCATCCGCTGAGCCAGCTCTGTCTGTCGCCGGCAATAATCCTGCGAAATGGCAACCATGTATGAGCCCATCAGCGATGAGTTGCCGATATACCTGAACTTCTCGCGCGGAATATCGGGAATCAACCCGATCACAATCGCCTTTTCCAGGTCGAGGAATCGCCCGAAACCACCGGCGATGTACATGTGGGCCAGATCGGTGAATTCCATTTCCAGGTGGCGAATCATCAGCGCACAAGCCGAATAGATGGCCGCCTTGGCTCGCAGGATGTTGTCGATGTCTGTCTCACTGACGGCAATCTCCTGTCCGGTCCCGCTCTCTTGAGCTTCGGCCAGAACGTATCGCGCCCGCTTGCCGTCAATGCAGATGGCCGGGCACGGGCGGGAACGGTCCAGCCGGCCGCCCGAGTCAATCCACCCGGTCAGGTACAGGTCCGCCAGCAGTCCGATCATGCCCGAGCCGCAAACTCCTCTGGGCTTCACCTCACCGATGGTCGAGCATCGCGGCATGCCGGTCTTTGGATCCACCTGCACTTTTTCGATAGCGCCGACCGCCGCACGCATGCCGCAGTCAATACCCCCACCTTCGAAGGCCGGGCCGGCTGAGCAGGCACAGGTCATCAGGAAATCGCGATTGCCGACCACCAATTCACCATTGGTGCCGATATCGACAAAGAGATTGACCTCATCGGTGTCCGTCGCCAGATCCGTACATAGAATCCCTGCGGTAATATCGCCGCCCACGTAACTGCCCACGCATGGCGAGAGGTAGATCCATGAATCGGGCGCAATCTCAATGCCCGTCTCTCGAGCCCTCAGATAGGGGAACTGCCCGACTGTCGGCACATACGGATCGAGGCGGATGTATTCCGGCTTGAGCCCCAGCAGCAGATGTGACATCGTCGTGTTGCCGGAAAGTACTGCATTGCAGAGCTCACACGGATCGACATCGTGACTGGCGCACACTTGCCGGATCAATCGGTTGATCGTTTCCAACACCCGTGTTCGCAGTTCCTCCAAGCGCTCCGGCCGCCTGGCGTAATTGATCCGACTGATGACGTCCAAACCGCAGCCGATCTGCCCGTTGTACGCCGTGCGCGTCGCCATGACGTTGCCATGGCACAGATCGATCAGTTGCACCGCGACGGTCGTCGTGCCGATGTCCACGGCGATGCCGAGATGACGCGTCGTCGTGTCACCGGGTTCAACGCGAACGATGTGCATCTGCCCCGGCTCGCGCACCAGCGTCACCGTGACCAGGCCGCCGGCCTCGCGTACCACATCGGCCACCGTGCGGATCACCGCCAGCGGATATGTCGTCTGGATCTTGCCCCAGTCCTGCTGTATCGCCCGCGTCAACCGATCCAGGTCAGACAGGCCATCTCCAAGCTGCGGCGCCGCGACGTTCACCAGCCACTTCGTCGCCAGCGGGTCATATTCAAAGTCCCTTGGCAACAGTTCGCGCCGGAGCAGGTGCGTCTCATCGGTGTCCGAGAACTTGCCGCGTTCGTCGGCCGACGACTGCGGCACCTCGACGACGACCTCGACGTCCAGCACGCGCGTCTGGCAAGCCAGCACATAGCCATCGGCCACCGATGCGCCCGACAGCGCCCCGAGGCTGTTGGAATCCACCTCGCCGCCCGCCACGCGCACCACGCACTTGCCACAGGTGCCCTTGCCGCCGCAGGGAACGTCCAGGTCAGCACCAGCACGGCGAATGGCGTCGAGAAGCTCAGTTCCCGACGTCACGTCGGCACTCTGGCCCGAAGGTAGACAGCGAACAAGAGGCATAGCGGTTACGACACCAATCGCGTCTTGATGAAGCTCTCCAGATCTCCCGCCTCCTGCGGCCCAACCAGCACGCGCCAACCGGGGAGGCTTTCCTCCAACTCGCCGCTGATCTGTGCCACATAACCGGGAATCACCAGATCGCGACGGGTGATGTCTTTCTCCAGGCCGATCTCGCGGATGAACTTCCCGATCGAAGCGCCTGAGAATTTCCCCGCCGCCCACGCGGTCAGAACGCTCATGCCTTCGCACTCGGGCACCACCAGCCAGGCGCTGATGCCGCTGTTCTCGATCTCGCCCGACACAATGAAGTACGTCAGCGAAAAATTCGTCGTCACAAAGACCGGCGAATCGGCCTTGGGTTCGCCGATGGCGTAGACCTTCGGCTCCACCTGGATCGGCTTCTGCGGGTCGGTGTAGATGTTCAGACGCAACGTCATTAGCGACGCCAGTTGCGCTGCATCAAAGCTCGGAAGCACGCATATGCCGCCATATTTGTTGATCTCGGTGACCGCCTCGACCGTGCTGTCCATCAGGTCGGTGCTCTGGATGAACTTCAACGTGGGGTAGCCCAGTGGTTTGAAGTTGTCCTTGAGCGCGGCCTTGCGAGCGATCGCGTTGGTCTGGAACTGCTCCGCCAGCGAATGGGTCTGGAACTGCAGCACCAGGTCGTTAAAGCCCGACGCCTTGATCTTCTCCGCCAGCGCGGCAAGAGCATCGAGGTCGGGAGCGGTGATGGCCAGTGCGTGGCCATGTTCCTTCGCCGCCGCCACCAGTCCCTCGGCCGATTCCGCATCAGGCGCTACCAGCACGCTGTGCGATCCTTTGATCGCCGCAGCGGCGGCCGCCAGAGCTCCGGCATCGGCGCTTCGCAGCACCAGCGGCCGCTTCATGGTCGTCCACGCCTTCTGAGCCAGCGCGACAAACGCATCAGCACTATTGCCTTTCTGCGTCACCGCCACCATGTCCAGCACCAGCGTCTGCCCGACGCGATTGAGCACGTAGTCTTTGCATGATTTGAGCGTCGCCTCAATGGCCGCCTCCGTGTCATTGATGTTCACCGCCAGTGCCGTCTGATGGACAAACGTCTTTTCATGCCGATAGAGCACCGTCTCTTCGCCGAGCTTCAGCGCTTGCTCAGCGCCCAGCGCAATACCCTTCACCGGCGGTTCCGACGCCGCTCCCAGAACGCGCTTCGCCTCATCCGAGGCATAGGGGCAATCCTTAAGCTCCGCCTTCTTGGCCGCCAGCTTCATTGCAAATGCCAGGCAGGTGTTGGAGCCGCACTCTTTGCAGTTGGTCTTGGGAAGCAGTTTCTGTATTTGCAGGCCTGTCAACGCCATGATTTAAGCCTTCCTGTCCATCAGTTGATTGATCGTGTTCTTGAGCGCCACCGCCGCCTGCGGGTTGTACATGATCAGGATGTCGGCGCCGGAATAGAGGAAGCTGGTGGCGGTGCTCAGTTCCCACATGGCCGCCCGTTTCGCCAGGTCGCCCCAGGCGGGGAAATCCTTTTCGGCGGCCTTCACCTCTTTGATCTTGGCGCATTCCTGACCCGGCGAGACAATCATCGGGCCGGCAAGCATCTTGTCGCCACCGATGCCGGTCATGCGGATGCGCTCCATTACCGAGTAGGTGTACTCGATGCCGTATCCCATCGCCCCGGTCATCGGGTCCATGACGATCTGGCTCGGCTTGACGTCCATGTTGCCCATCAGAATGTTGAGCTGCTTGGCCATGTTGACATCAATCGGCGTTTGCGCCACCACGGTATGTCCGTAAGCCAGCGCAGCGCCCGCGATAGTGCGATAGTTGTCCGTCTCCGCCCAGTTCAGCAGCAGGTTCTCACCCGCACACGCCTGCGCGACAGCCTTCATCACTTCGTTCACTTTGTCGAAGTGATTGTGGCCAGTGACGATCAGCGGCACATCCACCGCCGCCAGCACCGACTTGACCAGTTCCACCGATTGCTCGGCCGAGCGGTTGCCCTTCTCGGGGTGCGTGCCTTCCAGTCGCACGCTGATCAGGTCCGCACCGTACTTCTCCACCAGGGCCCTGGCCATCTCCGCCGGTTTGTCCAGCAGCGAGCCATAGACCTCTCGGAGCAGCGCCGGATACTTCGGGCCGATCAGGTCAAACACTTCCATTGCAACCAGTGGCCGATTTGGCATCTGGCCTTCCCAGCCGTGAAACGGCATGGCCGTCGCCCCGCCGATCTGGTAGGTCTTGCCGCGCGTGCCACCTTTGTCTCGGGTTGCGCCCAGTGTTACCACATGGACCGGCACTTCGGCAGCATCCTTCTTGATCGGGACGTTCTTGATCGCCGCGATACGAGCCTGAGCGGTGGGGCCTTCTTTCTTGACCGGCGCTGGCGCGGGCGATGCCGCTATCGGTGCGGTAACCGCCGCCGGCGCGGCCGGAGCCGCACCCAGGAACTTCTCCGACAGCGAGCCAATGATCTCGCGGACAATCTGTTGAGTCAGGACGCCTTTGATGTCGGCTGTCACCTGGCGCATTACCTCGGCCTTGATCTGTTCCAGATCGATCTTGGCAACCGGAGTTGCAGCAGCCTCGCCCTTGACCGCCGTCTGCTCGCTGGCCGATGCCGCCTCCACAACCGGCGGGACCTCTGGCGCGGGCGCCGCTGAAGTCTCGCTCGCCGCCGCCTGCGCGAAGTTCGTCATATCCTCCATCTTCAGCGCCGGATGACCCGCCTTCTCCAGGAACGCCCGAACCGCATTGGTGTCAGTGCCAACCGTCTCATCGGCAATCTTGTCCAGCAGATCCGGCACGCCCTGCGCGGCAACCAGTTTCTTCAGGTCTTCCGCTAGCAGGCTCTTCAGTTCTTTGGGCATCCACACCAGACGCTTATGTCCACCCTCGGCGAAGAGGAACTTCCGGCTGGTCAGGAACACCTTGCCGCAGCCCATGAAGCCGGGGGTCTGCTGCCCGCCGCCGACCTGGCCGGCCAGCGACGAGAACGTCATGCCAATCGGTGTCTCACCCAGGTACTCGCGATTGACCGCCATCACGCCGTTGAGTTCCGGCACATAGCCCAGAATGACCTCGAAGCATCCGCAACTGGTCATCGGCCGATCCATGATGGAATAGGCACAGAACGACTCGAGAGCCTTGTGGCTGTTGATGTAGACGAAATCGTTGATGCCCTTCCAGATGCCCTTGATCGGATCGATGGAATCGCCCTTCTTGACCGGCTGATTCGGTCCGGTCTCGTCGATCTCGTATGCGGCCTTGCCATCAAGCCAGTTATAGGCGCCGCACAAACCCAACCGCTCGGGGGTTATGATGCAGACGTGATCGGGAGCGAATGACTGACACAGCAGACACGAGTAAAACGTGTCCACCGACTCATCCGTCATCGATTCCAGCCGGCGGTTGCGCTCATCATAGACCTTGCGAGCGACGGCCACGCGCTTGGCGACCTCGTCGGCATCGGTAATAAGAGTGACCTTCACCTTGTCGACAATCGCGGGGTATTCCGAGAGTAGTTTGGCGTGCAGAATGTCGCCGTAGTGGCGCAGCCGCAGGCCCTTGGCGAAGCCGCCCGTCGACACGCGCGTCCAGACGATGTCGCGCTGGCCCATGTGCCAGATGCCCTCAGCGCCGTTCACCAGATGGTGAATCTGGCGCTCGAGGATCGGCTCAAAGTCGCTCTGCATCTTCCGCCCGGCGACCTCAACCCAGATGGCCAGCGGCAACGCCGTACCGGGTTTCACCTGGTCAATATCCGGGCCGATGATCTGGATGTCGCCATCATTGATGGCGTCCATGTCCACTGACGTGACATACTCGAACGCGGTGGTCTTATTGCCGCCGAATTCGACATGCGTGTCTTGCTTGCGGATACGCTCACCCTCGAACGCCGGGCCATAGGGCACCGGGATCGGCACCTTGGTAATCTTGATCTTGCAGCCGCGCACCTCCAGCGCCTTTTCCACCATGCTCTCATGCGGAACATTGGAGACGACGTGTTCATAGGTGCAGACGCCGGTCGGCAGAATCTGCGGAATATCGGTGTCGGCGATGACGGGGAAGCCGTAATTGATAGCCCCGGCCGCCGCCGCGTATTTCTGGTTATTGACCTCGCCCAATGCCAGCACAAACGCAAAAACACGGTCCTTGTTGTATTTCAGGTTGCCCTTAAAGTCGCCCGGCTTCACGCCGCCGAACGACAGGGCCGCACGGTTGGCGAAACCCAACGCATAGATCAGCGCTGACACGTCCTTGCCAAACGGCACCAGACGCGTCTCCCAGCCCAACTGCACGCCTTCCTCGGCCAACTGCTCGGCAAACTGTTTGCCGCCGGTTGACCCGCCCATGAACACATAGATGTTCTTTTCCTGTAATTCGCGGGCAATCTTTACCGCGATCTCATTGGTTGGAGCCGCGCCGGTGATGGCCGCGAATCCAGGCGCGCTGCCGTCGACAAACTCGATGCCGCGCTCGCGCATGATCACATCATTGGCCGCGCCCACCCAGATTCCATCGACCGGATTAGGCCCGATCAGATACTTGCAGGCCTCGATGACCTCGCAGGCAAACAGCGCCGCCACGCCGGCGTCCAGGGTGTTGCCCAGGTAAGGCAGCCACACTTTGTCGCTGGGACGTTGCGGCAGCAGCGCCTTGGCCCGCTTGAGGATGCGTCGGCAATCCCCCAGCGTCTGGACCTTCTCACCGGTGAACGAATAGATCACCGGCAGGAAGTACGCCGTGTCGGGAAAGCCGACCTTGGACGACTCGCCCTTGGCGGCGACCGCCTGGTCCAGCATCGCGTCAGCTCGCAGCACCCAATCAATCGCGCCATCAATGGCGCTGGCACAGATTACCTTAGACATTCAGGGCTCTCCGATCTTTCATATCCAGCGCCTTCCGCTGGGCCTTCTTGTTGATTCCGAGCTTCTCGCGTCTGCGGTCGAGCAGTTCCACAATCTTCGCCACCGCCTCATTCGGATCGGGGCAGACATGGAACGACGCGCCAAACAGCGATCTAGTCTCTTCATTGAGGAACTGCGTTACGTTGGCCGAGCCGGAGATGCGGAAGGGATGCCCCAGGATGACATCCACGCCCGAGGCGACGAAGTAGCAGCCGATCGCCACCGCCTTCTCGCTCATCCATTCCGGCGCCACTCCGACGGCAGGGACATCCGAAAGATCGTCGCCCAGGCCCCCTTCCATCACCACCTCTGTCGCCGCCTCTAGGATGCGGGCATTGTCCACGCAGCTTCCCATGTGCAGCACCGGCGGCATACCCACCGCTTCGCACACTTCCTTCAATCCCGGTCCTGCCATCTGCAACGCCGCTTCGGGCGTCAACAGACCTTCCTTGCCCGAGGCAATCGCGGCACACCCGGTCTTGAGCACCAGGATGTTGCGCTTCAGCAACTCCGCCGTCAGCGTATTGGTGTAGTGATCGACCTTGCTCTTGGGGTTGCTGCATCCGACGATGCCGACCACGCCCTTGATCCGCCCGGCGATGATCGCGTCATTGAGTGGCCGGAACGAACCGCGAAACGTCCCGCCCAGCATGTACTTGATGGCCGCAACGCTGAACCCCGCCACCAGTGGCTTGGACGCATCGGGAATGGCCACCTTCCTGGGGTCGCGATTCTTGTAGTTGTCGATGGCCCGCTTCAGAAGCTTCTTGGCATTGTCGTAGGCATGTTCTTCATCGAACGCATCGTGATCCGCGCCAATCGTCTTGGCAATGTCTGACGTCGACACGATCTGCGTGTGATAGGCACTGGCGACCTTCGGCAGACTCGCCATGCAGCACTGCACATCCGTGATCATCATCTCCACCGCGCCGGTAATGATGGCCAGTTCCTGCTGCAGGAAGTTCCCGGCCACCGAGATGCCATGGCGAATCAGGATTTCATTCGCCGTGCAGCAGATGCCCGCCAGGGTCACACCTGCGGCGCCGGCCGCTTTCGCATAATCAAGGATCTCCGGGTCACTCGAAGCCGCCGTCAGCATCTCCGACAACGCCGGCTCATGGCCATGAACGATCACATTGACCGTCCTGGCGCCCAGCACACCCAGGTTCGCTCTGCTGCGCACGGGTGCGGGCGTCCCGAACAGAATGTCCGACGTGATCGACGCCACCCGCGAGCCCGCCCAGCCATCCGCCAGCGATGTGCGAAAAGCATGCATCAGGATGTTCCTGTAATCGTGGTCCACGCCCATCGTAGAGCGATGCATGCACTCGACGACCATGCGGTCGATGCCCTGCGGCTCGATCCCATGCTGCTTCCAGATTCCCTGCCGCTTAAGCGGAGCCAGTTGCAGTGTGCGGACCGGCTCTTCCTGACTGGTGAATTCCTTCACGAAGATGTCGGCAAGGTCATTGGCAACATCCTTGGCGTCCCGGTCGCACTCCTCGATTCCGTATTTGCGCGCAGCATCGCGCAGGGCGCTCTCGTCCTTGATCTGGTAGCTGCCGCCATGTCCTTGCGCCACCTTCTTCAGCAGCAATACCAGGTGCCGGCCATGGTCCGAGTGTGCCGCCGTTCCACCGGCCACCTCGCGCAGATAGTTGCGCGCCACGATGGTATCGGCATCCGCCCCGCACACACCTCGCGGCGCCTTGGCCGTAATCCGGCAAGGTCCCATGTAGCAAATGCGGCAGCAAATCCCGCCCTTGCCGAACCCGCACTGATTCTGCTGGGTGTCCATACGTGAGAAGCACGTATCGGCGCCCTCGCGCTCGGCTTTGCCGATGATCTGAACCGAGGCCGCATCCCACGCACGATCCTGTGGGGCCCTGGTCGCTGGCTGTTTCTCCATAACATCTCCTGCTGATTCGACATTCGTCATTTGTTGATCACGCCCGCTTCTGCAAGCAGGGCGTCAATCCGCTTCACTACTTCATTGTCTGGCGGCAGACCGCCAAGACTTGATCCATCTTCATCGCATTCCGACAACTGGACGTTGTCCGGCAGACCCACAAGGTAATCCGCCTTAAGCTGCTGCTTGAGTTCTGCTGCTCCAATCGGCAATTCATCGCGGCGCAAACGATTCACCACCATCGCCAGCTTGCCGTATCCCACGCCCATCTCGCCGGCCAGTTCATGCAGCCGGGCCATCGTCTCCATGCCCCGCCTGGAGGGGTCGGCGACAATGAGCATCAGATCCACCTTCTGAACGATCCGGCGGGAAAGATTCTCCAGCCCTGCCTCGTTATCAATCACCACGTAGGCGTAATTGTCAGCAATGCTCTGAATGGCCTGCTTCAGGACATTGTTCGCGTAGCAGTAGCAGCCTGGGCCCTCTGGTCGACCCATGGCGATCAAATCAAAGTTGTCCGCCTCCACCAGGCTCTCGGAGATCTTCATCTCCAGGAGCTCCTGCTTGGAAACGCCGGCCGACATCCCTTTGCCGGCAATCTCGCGAGCTTCCTCGCGAACGCGGCCGATGGTCTTCTGCACCTTCACGCCCAGCACGGCATCCAGGCAGGTGTTGGGGTCCGCATCCACCGCCAGCACCGGCCGGCAACCGCGCGCGATCAACCGCGAGACGGTCAGTGCCGCCACCGTGGTCTTGCCGACCCCGCCTTTGCCAGTGATCGCGATGGTGTAGCTCATAGCGCCAACTACTGGAGCGTTTTAGAATCCGTATCTGGCCTTGAGCGCCTTCGACAACTGCCCCAGCAGCAGGAACACCTTCTCGGCATCCTCGACGGCCATCGAACCGGTCCCGCACGAGGGCGTCACCAACGCCTGCTCCACGATCTGCTGCTTTGGAATGCCAGCCTTAGCAGCAAGATTGTCCACGCCCTTCTCAAACTTCTGGATCAGGGATTCCACGCTCTGGTTGCGAATCGCCACCGATGTGGGCACCACACCCCACGCCAGGATGCCGCCTCGGTCCAGGTGCTTCTTCACCGCATCGCCATACATGGCAATGGTATCGGCATACTCAAAGGCGTCGAAGTTCACGATGTCCACGCCCGCGTCGATCAGGATGCTCCATTCCGTGTTGCCACAGCAGTGAATCCCGGCCAGCGCGCCTTCGGCGTGCACGGCGTCGATCACTTCCTTGAGGATGTTCACCACATCCTCTCTTTGCACGGACACATAGGTTGAGCTGCCAAAGGCCGACAGGATCGGTTCGTCAATGAAGCAGATCACCTTCTGGGCAAAGTTCTTGTAGCGCTGAATCTGCCAGCGGCACTTCATCGCCATCGCCTTGACCACCACATCGCGGAACTCGTCGTTGTAGTAGATCGCCCGCTTGTTCTCATCCACGATCGTTAGCGCAAATGAGCATGGGCCCGTGGTCTGCACTTTGACGAATGGCCGCTTGCTGGCGCCATTGAGCGACTTGAGCCGGCTCTCCATCGCGTGGAAACCCTGTGAATACGCCGGGCTAATCGCCAGCGCTGAGCAGTCGCCATTGCCGCTGTCGGGGTCCATGGCCGCCATGTACTGCTCGTAGAACGTCGCCAGCGCTTCGGAGTGGTCGCCATCGGTCTGGAAGTACATGCGCTTCTTGTCCTGGTCCACAACGACGCAGGGAATGCCTTCGGAATACTGCACTTCCATCTGCTCATTCAGCCCCAGCCGCGGAAGCTGCGGCCAGATGGGCGCATCCGGGATGCTCGCCAATACGGTATCGACCGCCTTAGCCGCCTCAGCGTAGGGCAGGCTGCCGATCGCCGTCGCTGTACACTTGGTTTTGATGCTCACGGTCACTCCTCTCAAATCGTCGCTGTTAACTCTGCGGATGCGGCCGCCCACATCCATCACTCACTCGTGCCAGTTCCGTCCGCGCCTGCGCCAGCTTCCGGCGGAAACCCGCCAGCTCCTCTTGCAGCGCTTTCACATCTTCAGAACCAGGAAACTCGCTCGCCTCCTTGATGTCGTTCTCCAGATCTGCCACCGTCTCTTCCAGCCCCTCGACGTCCGTCATCAGGGTCAGGTACTTCTGGCGATTGAGTTCACTTGCATTCATTGCCAGCCTCCCGTCCCAGGTTTGCCAGAATGCTCTCAAACGCCCCAAGAAGCCCTGGTGTACAGCCATCCAGCACAGATTGACCATCGCGATCCGCCGAGCGAATCCCCTCACAGAACGGGATCACACCCAGTAATTCGCGCCCGTTCAGCGACTGCCGGACAAAAGCCTCATCCGCCGCCCCAGTGATCTTGTTGGCCACGATGCGGATATCCCGCAGGCCGATCTGCTCACCCATCCGCAACACCCGGCCGGCGCAATCTATCGACCTCTGCCCGGGCTCGACAACGATGATCATCGTGTCCACGCCACGCGCTGTCGCCCGCCCGAGATGCTCCACGCCGGCCTCCATGTCCAACACCAGGGCCTCATCCTTGTGCAACACCAGGTCCTGCACCAACGCCCGCAGCAGCACGCTCTCGGGACATGCACAGCCCGAACCGCCCTGCTCCACCGCGCCCAGCACCAGCAGCGACACCCCGTTGTGCCTGTAGGAATAACCTTCGGCGATATCGTCCACCTGGGGATTCAGCTTGAACATCTGCCCATATTGCTTGACCTTCGACCCCGTGCGCTGCTCGATCAGCGCCTTCTGCTCTGAGATGGGCACGATTCTTCGCTGCTCCTGGGCATTGATCCCCAGCGCCGCCGCCAGATTCGCGTCCGGATCAGCATCCACAGCCAACACCCTGCGGCCATGCCTTGCCATCAGAAGCGCCAACGCGGCTGCCAGCGTCGACTTTCCGACGCCGCCCTTTCCAGAAACAGCTATTTTCACTGCTCGAGTCATGTCTTCCGATGCAGAACCATGGGAATCCGTAGAATAGTTAATACTAGCGAACTTATGTTTGCGTTCTAGGACGCAGATTGCCAACTTTGGTAATTCAGTGCTCAGCTCGGTATCAGGTGCCGCCCATCCCGAGGAGCGGTAGCCGCGCGAAAGGTTTCCGCCGGTCGCCCGCAGCGATAAGAAAGGGAGGAGGAATGTCTGCTCCCCCACTGTGACCCAGCCCACGTCGGCGGAACGCCGACTTAACCCACAGTAGCAGCGACTGGAGTCGAACCAGTGACCTAGGGCTTATGAATCCCTCGCTCTAACCAACTGAGCTACGCTGCCATCTCGGGCGTGGCTATTCGCCAACCCGAATACCGGCTAATCTTACCGA
>Ga0114951_10002736_pt1 | contig 19414 bp, 20 predicted proteins | sample AM7aDNAmetaG_FD_88677 | JGI IMG/M metagenome (GOLD analysis project Ga0114951, IMG submission 88677) | Freshwater microbial communities from Finland to study Microbial Dark Matter (Phase II) - AM7a DNA metaG | ecosystem: Environmental > Aquatic > Freshwater > Lake | place: Finland: Lake Alinen...
ACCGATCGCAATAAAAAACAACACCTCAATGGAAGCCAAGGGTTCCTTTCAGATAACGCACCTGTTGCGGGGGTTGGATTTCAGGCGCCTGCGGCGCCTGGCGCTTGGCGTGAACACGACGGCGCTGTCCTCGGCTTTGGCCTCGGCCAGTGGCCGTTGGTTCAAATCCAACCCAAATAGCTAAAAAGCCCGATCCCCAAAAGGGGACCGGGCTTTTTATGGTTGCGGGGGTTGGATTTGAACCAACGGCCTTCAGGTTATGAGAGGCCTCGACGCTGTTGCTGATGTTTGCCGTCGGTGTCTAATCGTTAGGGGTGTTAGGAGTTGGGCGATTCTCATCTTGCTTCCGGTTTCTCGTGTTTGCCCCTGTTTGGGGCTATTTTGTTAGCAGGGTGTTAGCACGGAAAGCATCACTTCAAAGAATTGATCTCGTCTTGCAGAGCCTTGATAATGCTCAAAATCTCGTCGAATTCCGGGTAAACCCCGAAAACCATGTTTCTCATGTCCGAATAATCCGCCCTCAAAGACTTCTCCAAATGCGCTGCGGGCATAAGGCGCATTGTCCCCGGCTTGGCCAGTTCGTAATGCGCCCATACACGCGGGAAGAAACGCTCGTTAAATTTAACGACTTGCTCCAAAAGAGGCAAATCCCCCAGCGCCTCAGCCTTGATCTTGGACCGGCACATCATAGCAATATCGTAATAATGACGGGAGTAACGAAGCGGCACGGGCTGAGCATCCGTACGGAAAGACTCCTGATGCAGGATCACCGTTTTCTCCCAAAATGTCCGCTCGGCCTTTATCGTCATGACCCGGCATTCAAGGATCGAGAACAGATCCGGAAACTCCTCGGCAGCGTAAGGCGTGATCGAATACTCTCCGTGCGGAACCCATTCGGAGAAAGGTCCCAGCTCAAGACGAATGTCGGCGCGCAGATATCGATCCTCAAATACCCCCGGGTAATGAATATGGATAACCCGCTTGTCTTTTTCGTCCAAGGACACACGACAGATCCGGCCGACGGCCTCCTCGACCCAAGGCATCACTGTATGTTGAACGTAATCTCGTCCCTTCAGACGAAGGGTTTCATTGAAAAGATTCTGCTGTTTCTTGGAACGCTCTTTGTTGGGATCCTCGTCCGTCAAAAGTCGCCAATCAAGAACAAGATCGATGTCCTCGGAAAATCGCTCGATCACATGAAATGCTTTGGACAAGCTTGTCCCACCCTTGAAAAGGATCTTCTTGGCCAATTCCGGATGTGTAACCAAGCACAATAGCACCCAACAAACCCAAAAGTCCTTTTCCGCAACAGCCGGACTGGTCCCCTTGCGAGCGGCTGTTGCCAAGAATAATTCACGCCGCCTATCTTCAGATAACCCTGCAACGCTATTCATGCTTGTCCCCTGAACATATCACCCGAATACAATCGTAGATCCAACCCTTCATACGTCGAACGTCAGACAAAATTCTCTTACGCGCCGCCTCATTATAATGAGACCGGATCTTCTCGGCAACCGCTGGAGTAAACCGATCCTGTGTTAACGCCTCCAGCGCCTGCACGACCAATGCGCTCTCCGGATATTTAAAGGCGGCATGCTTGAGCGATGTTTTCTGGAAGATCAACGGCTGCTTGCCGATCAAGTACTCCCGGTTAGGGCCATCGGACAAATAGACAACCTTTCCCACAACCTGAGTCGAAAGGCCCAAGAAATTCAACGCAGTGTCTCCGGACGGCTGAATGCGCCATCCGAATTTACGCGCGAGCGCATGTGCCGCTTGATCCAGATCCGGACTGACCGGTTGACGAAGAAAATCGCTGAATTTTGGATAATCATACAACCCGCGCAGCAGTCTTCGTATCTTTCCAGCCTTAAGCAAACTAACAAGCGATTGCCGGGCTGAATCACGGGATGCAATATCCCAAAAGTCCCTATCCGAGAATGCCCATAGGCATCCTTTTCCGCGTATATTCCTATATATCTTACTATCAATGCTTTCCATGCATTGAATTAAACCATATTTTCACAAAAAATGCAATGTTTTTGTGAAAATTATCACAGCGGATCCGATCGCTTGACCTCTTTACACCGAACATGCTTAGCTGGCGCCCCAATTGACACCCGACACCTGTTATTCTCACACTATTGGTTCGAATTATGTGATTGGGATCACATTAATCGAACAAAATCGTGCGTTAAACCCCAGAAAACAGTCAACCCGGGATCCTTATTTAAAAACAAAGTCGATTTGCTTAAATAAGCAACTTCAATCAATCCACATAGTTCCGAAAAAACACTGCCATAGGTCTCCTCTGTAATTAAATAAGCTACTCATTATTGCCCGGTCTTCAGCAAAAACTCGGGATTAATGGCTTTAAACGACATCCGGCCGATCTCGGGATCCCTGCGCTCGATCAACGGCCGGATCACAATGCCCTCAGCCCACGCATCCGGGCAAACAAGGCTTTTCCGGGTCGCCATCGTGACGATCGCATTAATATCATTCTCCAGCCGATAATCAGTGGCAATAACGGGAACTGTTTCAAGGCCAAGGCCGCGCATCAACTCCGTGAATTGACCAAACGAAAAATGCCCGTACTGGTCGATATCAAAAGCATTAAAGAACCGGACCGTCTGGCCCCTCAATTTCAACGGATTCCCCTGAATCCCCTCCCCAATCACCTCACCCTGAATCGCGATATTGCGCCCAAGCGCGCGCAACTTGCTCTCGATATCCAGTACCCGCGCAATCTTCCAGATGGTGTTTTCCGGATCCTCAACCAACTCAAAATTGCGCGTGCAAACCCCGAACTCTTGATTATTCACATAAAAAGTCGCCGAACTGCCGTCCACCTTCTCGGTTATATAACAGGCCTCGCCCTTGCACCGATCAAGCAGATCCTGCAAGACCTGAACCCTCGTCTCATCCGTCTTGGGGATAAAAGAAGGGAATGCGCCCTTTGCGATCCCATTCAGGCATGCCGGAATCGGCGGCTCGTACTTCGTGATTCCCAATGCCTCTGTACAATCGACATCTTCCTGAACATCGAATTCGGCCGGTAAGATCGACAACGGAAAACAAATCCCCTGCGAGATCTGCCCGCGCAACCTGACCGTCTTTATCCGCATGCCCCGGGGCTTAAGGAATTCAAACCGCGGATCATCCGGCATAAGGCAATCCACCTCGCAATAAACGCACAATTCATCGACCTTGAACTCGCCCTTCTTAACGACAAGATGCCAACCCAAAACCGTTGCCCTCTCAATGGCGTCCGCGCCGGGAATTAGATCCAGCGCCTTGATCTTTTGAATACTGGCCAGTTTTCTCATAAAAGACTTTCCCCTCCCTTGCTTTGCTCCTTTTCTACCCTCAAAAACTCAGCGACAGTAGAACAAATCTCGTCAAAAGATGCCGGGTAATAATTCCAGACCTCCACGCAAAGGTTCACGATCAAGGAATTCTCGTTCAACCTACGCACCTTGTATCGCTCATGAACATGGCCACAAAAATTCCACAACACATTCGGATCGGCATTTTCCGGCCGGTGCGTCATGCAAATATCCTTCGCGCCATAATGGATATACATTTTCGTGATGATCGTCCTGAGGCTATTGTTTCGATCATGGTTACCTTGAATAAAAATGAACTTGCCGTTCAATCTTTTTTCGAAGAGCCGGTATTTCTCGACCCCACCTTCTCTGCCACCCTTGAAAATAAAATCACCCAGAAAGAAGACCGTGTCATCCGGCTTGACCCTCTCGTTATGTCTTCGGATAATAACCTCGTTCATTTCCTCGACGGTCTTGAAAGGCCGGTTGCAATAGGCAATGATATTAAAATGCGCAAAGTGATAATCCGAAGTCCACCAATAGCTCATAACAACTCCGATTCTTCAACTTTCTTCAGTGCCAAACAATAAACCTGCGTCCTGGTCAAATGCTCCGTATTTACAACCACATCGGCCGGAAGCAGGCAAAACTTCTTGTAAAGCCGATCGACAAAGGCAACCTTGTCAGGCAGATCCTTGCTAAAAAGCCAGTCCCCGCCCTGCTCACTCTTTTTCTTCATACGGATCCTCTTATGAAGCATTTTGCGCGAGGCCTCAAGCTTAACCGTCATCATCTGGCCAAAAGGTAATGCCTTCCGCAAGAACTCTTCACGAAAATTCAAACCCGTTGTTTCCAGAATGCAATCCTGCCATCTCCGGCGTGAAAGAGCACGAAACAAAGCCACCCACGCGTCTACCTCTCCGATGGCTGTCTTTGAATAACGGGCCCGATAATCACCGATATAAAACACCGGCAGATCCAGCTTCTTGCTCAGCTGTCTCCCCAAAGTCGTCTTCCCTGCGCCTGGAAGGCCGACAATATGAATGATCGGGAATGATCTCTGATGTTTCATCTTCACCTTATCCGGTCCGGCGTTCCGCCGTAAAGATCGGCCGAGAAATCCGACTGCCAATACTTCTTTGTCCTAACGTTCATGATCGTAAGCTTCCCGGACCAGCCCGCGCCGGTATCAAGGTTCCAAACATTGCAGGCATGGATCGGCTCAAATGTCCGGTACAGTTCCGTTGTGGTGTGGCCCACAAAGATATCGTCCCCGCAACCCAATTTCTTCTTCCTTCCTGCCCTCTCCAGCTTCCACGCCATATCAAGCAAATTCCGGTCCCACATGAGCGCTTCCGCACTATGACTCTTCAAAGGCACATCCGGATTGAACCCACCATGGACAAACACTTGCCCGCCAACCTCCAGCCAAAGCTGACCACTCTTAAGGAAATCAATATGCGCCTGCGGCATCGGTCCACCGCCATAAGACGCAATCGTCCGATCCCCACCCTGACTGGTCCAAATCTCCGGCTTGTCACCACGTAAAGCCCAATCAAGCGCCCATTTGTCATGATTACCAATAACCAGATCGCAGTGCTTGATCTTCAAAAGTTCGTCAATGCAACAACGGACTTCCGAATAGCCATCGCACACATCCCCAAGGACAATCAGCCGATCCTTCTGGTAATCAAATCCCGATCGCTCAAAGCACTGCAAGAGCGCTTTATATGCACCGTGGATATCGCCAATGGCAAAGGTCTTCATTCAATACCCTCCTCACGAAGGCCATGAGAACAGACGGATACAATTCTGGCAAGTCTTTTGCGTGGATTCCGAAAAAAACTCAGGCCGTTCGCTGCGCCAATGGCAAACCCAGCTTCCGACGAAGGATGTTCATGTCCATGACAGGAAGATAATCCGGTCTGGCGGCATTCATCCCCTCCATCTGGTTGATCAATGCCTCAAGCTGTAACCGGCCTTCGCGGGTCTTCAGGGCCTGTAAGGGCGTTTTGTTATCAAGCGCGGGAATCCGGGAAGCAATCCAATTCTTGAGATAATATTCCTCCAGCCTCCGGAGCAGCTCTTTTCTGACCTCCGGGTCCGCGTGTATCCTCCGCTGTGCTTCCTCAAATGCCCGACGTTCCTCTTCTGACATGGGCGGCATAGCTGCCATATCCTTGCTATCGATCCGGTCGAACTCAACAAGCTTGCCAAGGCCGATAGAAAGCTTGTTCTTGAGACGCAACGCCCTCTCAAGAGAATTAACCTCTCCAACCAGTTCCTTGCCGCGAATAAAAATACGACCCAAAAGCGTGTTTTCCAAAGACTTCATCCGGCGGTTGCCCTTCTTGAGCCACACCCAGCAACCATTATCCGCGTCGTATTCCAAGGCATTCATCCGGGATAATTTCTCGGCAAGGCCGTTATCATCAACAATCTTCAGGACCACGGAAGAAAAACGGATTTTTTCTCCATCCGTCGTACTCACGGCAGGACCTCCGCCCGCGCCATCCATATCTTCATCATCGTCTCCCTCGTCTCTTTCGGATCCTCTGTAAAAATATTCTGCCCAAAACCTGACGGACGCCTTAAAAGCATCCCGGGGAATTTCAAACGCAAGCGATCTTGTGCTGGCATACTCCTTGAAAGAAGCCACCTGGGCTTTTGCGATCTTTGTAAAATCTGCCTTGGCCTCCGGGTCGAAAATGAACGGCTGACCAAAATAATATGCGCCTGTCCTCGGCCCGACAAAACGCGCATGCCAAATGACCCCCGGCTTGGCCTCCTCCTCATAAGGGTCGCCGATGCGGTACACGGTCCACTGAATGCCGGTAGCCAACTCTTCGAAAATGATCGCATCTTCGCGTAACTTCTTGACCACATAGCAAGTCGAATAGCTGTCGGACAATGTCCGAATGGCCTCTTGGACTTCAGGGCGCACCGTCTTAAATCGGACCTCATCCATCATCCGTTCAACAGCCGTTCGCTGATCGACGCCGAAACGATTATCCAGCGCAAACCAGTTCATAAAAAAACTGTCATAGAGACCATCTTCTGTGCCGGGCTTGAACCGTTCTTCAAAATCCCTCCACATGTGGCGAAGATCTGTCCCGAACTTCGAAGAAGCCTTTAACGTTTCGGCATAAAGCAGAACTCCCCGAAAAGACTCAAAATAAAGATCAACCTTTGTTCCGGTGCGCATATCATCGGAAATGGGCTCAAGGAACGCTTCAGCCTCGCGCGGGAGATCGAAACCGCAACACTTCTTGAATTTCTTCCCGCTCCCGCAAGGACAAGGGGCATTGCGCCCCGGCTTATCATTCATCATTCATTTCCTCAACTTCGTTCTGCGCTTCCCGCTTCAGTTGTTTGAAAAAGTCAACTTTCGGCTTCAGGTATTCCCAAAGCTCTCCATCGATCCCATCAGGATACCACCCGCTCATTCTCAATCTTGAACCTGACCGCAATAATGACTTAAAGATTGTAATGCTTGGTATTGTAATTTTTCCCACTGCCGCAGTTATTAAGTATTCCTTAATAACTGCCGATTCATCCAATTCATTGTCCACAAAAACACGCTTCAAATGCTGATTAATAGCGGCAACGGATACATCGTAAAGCGCCGCCATCATCTTTTGCGTTAACCAGATATTTTCATCTTCGTAACGCATTTCCACGGGAGCTTCTGACCCCCCACCGGACGCCACATGTGATTAAACCGGCTTCTTTCAATATAACAAGTCATGCTTCCTTAAAAGAAAATGTTCTTTTAAGCTCGTCTAACATTTCTTTCCTTAAATAGGAAAATGTAAAATATTCTTCTCCATCTATTTCAACTTCGCAAATACCGATCTCAAGCATATCTTCAATATGCAGCTTGTCCGTCAAAAGCAGAAACCAGTTCCTATCCCTCCTCAGGATAACCCTAAAGAAAGATCGGGCCTCCCCATTCACATGCCGGACGACCTCTTCCAAGGGGGTATCACAACGGTGCCTCCTAATCCCTTTGGCCCTGTCAGATCGATGAACCTCTGTCTTCATGGCTCTCTCATGTGCCCAAAGCATTACGGCCTTGACTTTCGCGATCGTCGGACGCTTAAGCCAATAAAAAACATCTTGTCTTTCTTCACTCATCGTCATTGATCAACCTCATCGGAAATCTGGCTTTTTAAAATTTCTGAACCTAAAAACCACTCGTGGCATGATACCGCGTTCGTCAGGTAATAGAATACGACCGCATTTCCACTCCTCCCTACAACAATACTATCGCTACCTGAAAACATAATTAAATGCGTGTCACCGAAATAATTTCACCGAAATAATTAAGTGGCCGGAATTCAGAACGTTTATTTTTACGACAACAATTCCATTTTAGCCAATTAACTTCCAAAGGAATTTCCATACTTTGATAGCCAGAACCCCCAATAACGAAGCAAATAGTCCAAATCCAACACAAGCACCAACCAATACGGCTTTAGAGTCAATAAAACAGACCGCGGGAAGACACAACGATACCGCGATGATAGCTCCTATCAAGGCGCTATGGGGCAAAGGCTCCCCAAAGAGTTCTTGAAACTTTGGCACTTGGCGCATCTTTACACCAGCGTGATCGCAATTAACCGTCAAATAAGGCTGTTTTCCTTTGGGATTTGTAGTTACGAGAGCAAACTCAATCTTGTCGCCTCGATTAAGCACCGGGATTTTATAATCTCTTCGTGTGAACAGATACCCGAGATTCTCTTGTTTTGCATTGCTGAGCAATGCGGCGTAGGTTGTCGTCAGCTGAAGTTCATTCGAACTTGCCATGTTTCTGCCGTGTGAAATAAGGATAAGGCTCTCTTGATCGCAAACGATATTAAGGTCAATGTTGGACAAGTCAGAGCTGTTCTCGTTTGAAATCATGATGGTCGACATAAACAGATTAACGACCGGGGTGTCGTTATAAAGGAGCTTTACCGATCCAAATTTTGCATCTTGAGCAGAAGCCCCTAACGCGTGGTGCAGAACCGTATATTTTAACCACACGATCCGTTTACGAACTTTATCCCAAAGATGCGTAACCACGGCTCCGAAAACAAACGTGATAACACCGATCATAATTTTTTCTGTCATAAGCACTCTCCTGCTGATTCATTCGGTTCTTTGTTTTGTTCTAACAATGCTTGTTTGAGGACGTTCTTAAAAAGAGCATTGATCAACTCTGCAGTAATAGCGAGAATGTCTAACGACATCCCGGGCATGACAAGCGTTTGACGTTCAGGATGGGAAACGGCGTTGCGTAGCTCTCGACCAGCATCCCACCGGGAACAGTCTGATGCGCTGATGACACCTTGCGTCTTCAAATCATTAAGCAACTCGGCAAATGACCGGTCAATCGTCCGGCCCTTCTTCAATTCTTTCGTAAGAGGAATGTTTAATTGCTCACAACGCTTTCGTACCGCTGTTTCAAGAACAACAAAGCAACGCCCCATTCCGACCGACAATAACGGATAAAAGAACCATCCATAAATAATCGTCCCGCGAGCAACCTCAAACAGACCGGCTATGTCTTGCGGAACGTTAGCATCCAATTGCGACTTCAAATGGCTATTTACCCAAATATCTTCGGTCATGTTTGGCCACAAGCCAGTAATAGCGGACTCGGTCCAGTTTTTCTCGTCGATTTGTTTAAAACTGTGTGGCCAGTTCGAAGACGTGCTCACAATAGGACCCTCTCCAGCCGTGTTTTGCGCTTCTCCCAGTCCGGCATCACAAGGGAAAGGAATTTATAGAACTCCTTCGTGTGATTCGGATGCTTGAGATGACACAGCTCGTGCATAATCACATACTCGATGCTGTGCGACGGGGCCTTCACGAGTTCGATGTTAAGTCCGATCCGGCCTTTAGTGTGAACGCAACTGCCCCAGCGTGACTTCATTATCTTTATGTCGACCTTGGGTAGAGGAATGCTGTATTTCGTAAGGCGCTCATGGCATAGCTGAACTTTGGCCATGAAGATATCCTTGGCGCGTACCCTATACCATCCGTACAGCAATCGTTTCACTTCTTGCTTTGCATCAACCCGGGGAAGCGCGATCACGATATGCGCCTTTTTAAGCTTCACCTGCCCTTTGGGTGCGCGTTCGACCTTAAGTTTATACTGCCGTCCCAGATAGCAATGCGTTTCACCGCTGATATATTTGCGAGGCGGTTGTTGCGGGAGAAATCCGTTGAAATAATCAACCTGCCGGAGTATCCACGGGGCCCTTTGTTGAACCCGGGCCAGAACCTTTTCCAACGGTAAACGATCCGGCGCGCTTACTTCAACTGACAGATCCGGCAGAACACCAATCTTAAAACTCTTCCGTGCCTTTTGCTCCAAAGAAAAGCGTATTGTTTTCTTGCCAAAGGCCACGGCGTGTTGGGTCATCGCGTATACCTTCTTTTAGCGATATTGATGATCTTCTCCATGATGAGATCAATCTGTTCATAGTTGAGCTCAAGATCGGTCTTATCGGCCAGATAGTCCTCGATCTCGTTCAATATCTTGTTTTGTGCATCCGTCTTCAGATGAAAGTCGACCACAAGATTCCGTTGAACGATTTCATCAATGGCAAGTGCGATCCCGGCCGACTTCTGTTTAATCTCCGGGCTGTCACCGGCATGTTCTAAAACCGTCTCATGGATGACGCCGTAAAATGCCTGCGCAATATCCTTGTCCTGCAAGACATCGGGGATATCGCTGTCTTTATGATCGCGAACGGAATCCATAATGCGTTTAGCCGTCAGGAAGTATTCAGCATCCGATATTCTTAACTGACGATAATCTTCAATGGCTTTTTGTAGAAGCTTTGAGAACTTCTCATAGAAGACCGGATCCTCCTCGAACTTGTCCTCGATCGTTCGCTTGGTCCGGTGAGCGATCATGTCCGCCTTCGCGGCGTCTCCAACAGCCTTGGCGACTTCCTGCTCGAATTTTTCCTTGTCGAAGATATTGACCTGCTCGGTAATACGGATCACCTCATCCGCCGAAACATACGTATTGAGCAATTTCTGGACCTTGTCTTCATATTCTTTGAAATCCACGGTCTCGGCATAACGACTCTTGACGGAAGCCCTCAATTTTTGAAAGAATCGGAAGTCTTCTTTGTACTTGTTGATCTGCTTCTCCGAAACCTCCTCGTAGAACTTTTCGGAAGAAAGAGCAATGCCTAACGTTTTTGAAAAGGCAGTTAACCTCTCGTAAAACTTGTGCCGGATCTCCTCATCGAAAAGGAAACGCTCAAAAGCCTCTTCGTCTGTCTTATTCTTGATCTCTTTAAAGATATCCCAAACATCAGCGTATTTTTGAGGGAGTGTTTTGATCTCATCGGCCATGTTGATAAGGGTGCCAGCCAGATCATCCACATCGAACCCGGCCTTGACCAGTTCGTCATACATGGCCATGGCTTTGTCCAGCTCACCCAGAACGCCGTAATAATCGATAAGAAACCCGTAATCCTTGCCCTCACAGATCCTGTTGACCCTCGCGATCGCCTGAAGCAGTGAATGCTCCTTGAGCGGTTTGGCAATATACAGGACCGAGTTCTTGGGGGCATCAAATCCGGTGAGTAGCTTATCGACTACAATCAGGATTTCCGGCTTGTCCGAACACTTAAATGAAGCGATGACCTGCTTGTTGTATTCGACCTCGCTTCCAAAACGCTTCATCATGTTCTTCCAGAAGGTCTGAATCTCATCTGTCGAACCTTCGTAAACGTCCGTGTAGCCTTCGCGCTCATCCGGGGAAGAAATGACAACCTCGGTTGATACCTTGCCGATCTCATCAAAGAATTTCTTGAATTTCAGGGCAGCTGCCTTTGAATCGGTCGCTATTTGCCCCTTAAAGCCGGTGCCCTGCCAGTTCTTGGCAAAATGCTCACTGACATCATAGGCGATCATGAAGATCTTTTGATCGGTGAGGTTAAGTCGCTCTACCTTGCTGAATTTCCGCTTAAGATCAATGATCTGCTTCTCTGAAAGCCCCTGACATACCCGTTCGAACCATGTGTCGATCGGTTTCTGGTCCACGTTCTGCAGTACATGCCGACCTTCATACAGGAGAGGCACGACTGCCTTGTCTGCCACGGCATCGTTGATCGTGTAAACCGGCTGAATGAACCCGCCGAATTTGATAGCTGTGCTTTTTTCGCTCTTAAGCAATGGCGTGCCGGTAAACCCGATGTAGCACGCATCAGACAATACTTTTTTCATCAAGGCGTGCGCACTACCGTATTGGCTTCGGTGACTCTCATCGACCAGTACAAAGATATTCTCTGAAGGAACATCAACCTCGCGTTTTCTGAGGCCTGACTCGAATTTATCGAGCACGGTTGTAATGACGGCGGTTTTGTTCTTTTCCAATACCTCCATCAGATGGGCTCCGGTTCTGGCCCGGATCGGCTCCAGCCCGCAATGCCTGAAGGTATTCCATATCTGTTCATCCAGATCAATACGATCCGTCACAATGACAACCCGTGGGTTGGGAATGGCTGGACACATGGCCAAGGCCTTGGCCAGCATGACCATGGTGATCGACTTGCCGCTTCCCTGCGTGTGCCAGATGACCCCGCCCTTGCGCCGGTTGTCCTGAAATTGTGTCACCCGGTCAACGGTGTTCTTGACCGTAAAATATTGCTGATGACGGGCGATCTTCTTCTCGCCACAATCAAAGACAACGAACTGCCGGGTTAATTCCAGAAGGTGTTCCGGGCGAAGCAAAGAATAGATCGCGCGATCCTGTCCTGTGGGAAGACGACCAGCTTGTTCGATGGCGTCAAAATAATACTGAACATACCCGAAGCGCTGAGCAAAGAGCTTCTTTCTCACCTCATAAGGCAGGGAGAAGCTGATCGCTTGTGTGACCGCTTCATCGATCGACTTCGGCTCCTTCCAGACAGCCCAAAACTTATCTGCCGTGCCGACTGTGGCATATTTGCCTTCGTTCTTGCTAACCGCCATGAGGATTTGCGCGTAGATGAACAGGGACGGAATAAATTCATCCTGCTGATTACGCAATTGCTGGGAAATAGCCTCTTTAATTGGCTCCTTGATATCCGGTCGTTTGCACTCGATGACCACAAAAGGAATGCCGTTAACAAAAAGGACAATATCCGGACGTCTGTTCATCTTTCCGTCGGATTGCAAGACCTCGCATTCCTCGGTCACATGGAAGACGTTATTGCCCGGATTATCCCAGTCGATATATTTCAGGTCAAAGCTCTTTGTGTCCCCAAGGATTGTTTCTTCGAAGCTCTTGCCCAAGGACAAAAGGTCGTAAACCTTTTCGTTTGTCCGGATCAGACCGTCATAGGGGACATTCTTCAGCGTGTTGACGGCTGCGGTAATGTTTCCATTTGAAAACGGATACTCGGCTCCTTTGTAGCGGATCTTGTTGATCTTGCGAAGCTGTTGTTCGAGGATCCCCTCAAGAATGACATTTGACGTCTTTTCTCCCCGGGCCGTCAAGGCCTCCTCGGGTGTGAGGTACGTATAACCCAAACTGATCAGCAATTGAAGCGCCGGGATCTGGGAAATATGATCTTCCTTGAAAGAAGGAGTGTAATCGTTTCTTACTGCCATATCGGACACTCCTTCCAGTTGGCCGGAAAGCCCATGCTTGGACGAGAAATTTCCGGGTAAGCATCAAGCAACGTATAAAGACGATTTTTCCAGCCGCTTTGTGGCGCGATAATCTTCAAGAAATGTTGTGCAATGGTCAGAATAATGAAAACCCTGTTGTTTCTGATTGTGACAGGGTGGTGCCATTCGGGATTTTTGTTCGCAGAAGGGAGCTTGGTTTTATATCCCAATTCGCGGTTCCATAGGCGTCCATGATGAGCGCAAACATTGCGAATAGCGTTCAGCGATACCAGCCATGATGTTAAAACCTCATCCGGGATCATGTAGTGCCGCGCCATGGCCCGCTTGATCGACGGCGGAACTCCGCGATACATGGTCAGAACGCGGCCAAAAGACATAATCTCCGCGGCCATCCATAAAGGAAGATGTTCATGTTTGTCGCCATATTTACTGAAGAAGTGCTCCACAAACACTTCTTGACTCTCCCGGGTATCCCCAGCAATGCGTTCCATTAGTTTGGCGTGTTGCGCCGGAAGGAGTTTCGGAAGTGATGCCGGATCCGTGTAGCCAAATGGACCTGTTTGATGCGCAAGGTGATAAATCAAGAGCGTACGAACGGACACTTCTATCCGCTCGATGGCGTCCATCAAAATAACACGAAGCCTGCGATCAAACGCATAATGTTGCCAGACAAGATCAAAGCTGGTGCCGGGCTTGAAATTATCTCCCGGAAGAACCCGGTACGGATAAAGATATCCGCTAAGCCGGTAATAGTTGACACTTTTTAAGCGGGTAATGAGAAGGCTTTTATCTGCAACGAGTCCGCGATCAATGAGGAGGTCGGCCTGAGCATCAAAAGAAAGGGGACGTTTATCATATTGCATAAACGCCCCCTAAAAAAGGAAGACCCACCGGAATTAAGCCAGAATTCAGAGGCTCGGCGGGTTTGCTGATTAAAATATACCCGACATACGTACGTACGTCAACTACTTTTAAAAATGTCTTTATAAAAGGAAAACCCGCCCAAAATGCGCTTTGATCCGACGGATCAAGAGGCGTGGCGGGTATGTTGTCCGTAGTATAGCTGGCGCACCTGCAAGCGTCAATTGTTCTTGTTATTAAGCGCATAAAACATTCCTTTCAGTTACACGCGTACCCGGACCTTGCCCGTGAGAAGCCTCTGCATGAGGCCTCGCTTTTGCTTACTGTACTCAACTGATAATTGCTTCAAAAGGTCGATCTCTCTCTTGGCCGCATTCAACGTTTTGGCAATCTGTTTTTGTTGATCATCAGGCGGAAGCCACAAACGAACGGACTTCAGGTCCTTTCCATAAAGATGCACTACAGAAAATCCATGTCCCAAAATGCTTTTTTGTTTATTAGCTGCCGGAGAGTTCAAGGCATACGTCAGGTAGTTCGGATCTACGCCGCTTGAGCGGAGGATTAACGTATCGCCACCGACAACAGCATGAGGGTAATTCCCCAAATAAACCGCGCATTTGCCAATGTCTTCTGCGGTTTCACCAGAGCCAGCAAAAAGAATGTCACCTTTCTGAAGGGGGCAGGACAAGCTGGCCGCGCGCTGAGACACAAAGGCTTTAATTTCTCGAATGACGAAATCGTATTGAGTATAAAGGTCGGCATATCTGATGCAAGGTGTGCCGGTCTCCATCAGATCTTCTTTTGTGATGCCTTTGCCTTTACTAATGTCGCCGACCTCTCCGAGTTCAATCTCTTTCCACCCACGAGCATTGGAAGACGGTATTGTTAAGGTTTTTATTAGCCATGAAAAACGGCGCGTCTTGGTATTAAGGAGCTGGCCTGCCCGTTCGATCGCCGTGTCCCAAGTTGATAAAACCTTAGCAATCTTTATTTGTTCTGTGTTTTTCAGCTTAGGAATTTGGAAATTTTTTAGAAGTCCTAACTTAATATACGGAGTTGCCGAATCTTGTTTTTGAGAAAGAATCTCCCGTCTCAAAGCATATAAAAGATACTGAAGTAAAAAGTTTACATCGACGCCATTGAAATGCCGAATTACATACGTTCGCTGATACGCTTCAAATTTTCCTTTATAGTAATGGCAATAACCAACGCCAGCTCCGTTTCCAGAAATTAAGATTACTTCATCGTCAAATGAATATGTATCTGCAAAAGTATACTCTTTAGCGCAAGTAAAGAACGGATACTTCCCTTTGGGATTGCCTTCGTTCACATCCTTCTTCCCAGTAGTGATTTCTACAAAATCTCCTAAACTGGCATATTCCCACTTGTCTGAAGTAATAATTGTTGCCATCTTATAGACCCAGTTCCGTCAAATGTTTGCCCATTTCTTTTTGCACCAGCGTCAGTTCTTTTTCAATATGTTCAATCTCTTGTTGAGTCTTTTGAACGTTGATCTCTTCTTCCTCATCAAACACATCGACATAGCGCGGGATGTTCAGGTTAAAATCATTTTCCGCGATCACATCTCGTGAAACGCGGGAGGCATATTTCTCGACATCTTTGTAGGCTTTATACGTTTTAACGATCTTATCGATATCCTCAGGCCGAAGTTTGTTCTGGGGCGTATCCTTCTCGAACTCCCGGCTGGCTTCGATAAAAAGAACATCCTTGGTCTTGCGGACTTTCTTGAAGATCAGCACTGCGACAGGTATCCCGACGCCGTAGAAGAGGTTCGCCGGAAGCCCAATAACGGCATCGAGCAAGTTTTCCTCAACCATTTTCTGCCGGATCACACCCTCCGCACCTCCTCTGAAGAGAACACCATGCGGTACGATCACAACCACCCGTCCGGTCTCGTTCATGGTTTCAACCATGTGCGTCACAAAAGCGTAGTCGCCTTTACTCTTGGGCGGGATGCCCCGATGAAAACGGCGGAATTTGTCAGCCCCGGCATTCTCAGCGCCCCACTTATCGAGCGAGAACGGCGGGTTAGCCACTACGATATCAAACTTCATCAGACGGTCTTTTTCGATCAGCTTGGGATGATTCAGCGTATCGCCCCATTCGATGCGTGCGTTGTCGATTCCGTGCAGAAACATATTCATTTTGCACAAAGCCCAAGTGGCGCGGTTGCTTTCCTGACCGAAGAGAGAGAAGTCATGGTTTGGAATTTCACGGGTCATTTTAAGAAGTAGCGATCCCGAACCGCACGTGGGGTCCGCAATACGTTCGCCGGGTTTGGGATCAATGATTTTAGCCAGCAAGGTGGCCACTTCCGGGGGAGTATAGAATTCGCCACCCTTGGCGCCGGAGTCGCTGGCAAAGTTGGCGATCAGGAATTCATATGTGTTGCCGATAACATCCAGATTACCAATCCTTGAAAGCCTCAGATCCAAACGTGGATCAGCAAAATCTTCAATGAAATCTTTCAGTCTGGCGTTGCGTTCTTTCGGGCTTCCCAATTTGTCCGAATTAAAATCAACATCCATAACTCCGTCGAGCTTGCCCTTGTTCGCCTCTTCAATCTGCGCAAAAGCAATGTTGATGAGCTCGCCGATATTGGATGCGGTGCGTTTGCTGAAAATAAAATCAAAGTCGCTATTCTCCGGAAGGACAAATCTTTCCCTCTCCATCTTGCGCCTGATACGCTCCGGGTCGTTACCGTGTTCTTTTTGATACTGCTCCTTCTTGTCCTTCCAGAGATCGCTTAGATACTTCAAGAACAAAAAGGCCAGAATGTAGTCTTTATAGACATTAGATGGAAGAACCTTGCGAAACGAATCGCACGCCTTCCACGCGACCGCGTTGATCTCTTCCTGATTTGTTTTGCCGTTAGCCATGAGTAGTCTCCTTTAAGCTTTCTTCGACCGCGCGCCTGAGCTGTCTTTCCATGAGCGCGCGTTTCTTTTCCTTTAATTGATCCAGCAAAGCATCTTCGCGGACTTGCAGGTCATGTAGTTTCACAATCGTTTCCTGAACGGCCAAGGGAGGAAGATTAATCTCCAGTTCACCCAAGACCTGTTTGTTAACCACCATAATACGCGATCCACCTGCATGTTTTCCAAAATACATCTGAGCAGGCTTCTGGTTTAAAAACCATGCCAAATATCCCGGCCGGATATTGCGATTCTTGATGCGTAAAATAAAGAAGTGAGCCGTGGCTACTGCAACACCGAGATCTTCTTTAACCATAGCTGCCACTGGGCGATTGGTCTTGGCTTTAAATAAAATATCACCGACCTTGAGCGGTTCGGTGATATTATTTAACGGAAGATCGATCTTTTCGATGTTGGCGAAAACGGCTTCGCCTTCTGGGGAGACATCTTTAAGCTGGATGACGGCAGTATCTCCTTTTTTGTATGCGCTTACCGCATTCTTAAAAAGGAAGCCGGATTTGATATCGACAAGTTGATTTAGATGTGCCATGTTTATATTTTTCCGTTAGCGTTGTCAAAAACATAGCACACGATACGAACGTTGTCAATTATTCTTTAGCGTGTAGGAAGCTTTTAGTGCATATAGAATAAACTAACGCTGAATCAGAAAACCGAAGAAGATGCTTTACTGAGGCAATTTTCAGAATTATCCAACCCAAAGATCTGCTTATCCAGCCGGTCTCCAAAACCATGGTGCGCATTGGGCAGGACATGGCCGTAGCGATCGATCGTGGTCGTAATCGAGGCATGGCCCAACTGCGACTGGATAAACTTGATATTCTCATTCTGGGCGATCAAAAGCGTGGCGTAGGTATGCCGGAGATCATGAAAACGAATCCTGCGCAATCCTGCCCGACTTAAAGCCGGTTCAAACTCTCGCTGAATGAAATGCGACGGATCCACCGGATTGCCCTCCTTGTTGCAGAAAACAAGATCATCCTTCCCGACAGGCGCGGTCATGCGATAAATCTCCAAAGCTTTCTTGAGCTCGGACGACATGTGAATCGTCCGGGCTGACCGCTTGGTCTTGGGTGACAGAAACCTCCACAAGGGCCCGGTGTGTCCCGGCTCTAGCTCCCTCTTCACCATCCAGAACAGATTACGCCGGACCCGGATGGTGTTGCTATGCCAGTCGATATCGCCCCACTGCAAGCCAAAGATCTCCCCTCGCCGCATCCCGGTCATGGCTGCCAGCTGAATAATCGTCCGGCAAGGCTCATCCGCGTGTTTTAGCAGAAGCCGAACCTCCTCTGGCGTCAGAAAGTCCATTTCCTTGATCTCATCCCGAACATGCTCAATATCCCACGCCGGATTCTCGCGCAGATACCCCCACCGTTTGGCGTGCTTGAACATGGTCTTGAGCATCACGAGAAAATTATTCACCGTCTTGGGCTTGCGGGCTTTCATGGTCTTGACGATAAACGCCCGGACATCGGTCTCGTGGATCATATTGAGCGGCATCCGGCCAAAGACAGGCGTGAAATGACACCGAACAGCGTCGCGGTAGTTGCGCAGGGTCGAGGGCTTGACCCGCATGGCCGCATAATCGCTCAGCCATTTCTCGGCAAAATCCTCGAAATAGATAATCTTGATATCCTTGTACACGCCCTGATGGATATCTCGCATAACCTCATCGAGCCGACGCTCCGCATCTTTCTTGCTCGGACCGATCGTCTTGAAGATCTGCTTTCGACCAACCCGATAAAAGATAGCGTAAACCCGTTCGTCATGATTACAGGGTTGCAATTCCTTGCGACCCTCGCGCCTGCATACCGCGCAACGCTTGATAATGCTTCCTCGTGCCATAGTCACCTCTAACCAGTATCAACCAATAGCAAACATCATCCCGTAAAGGGGGCGTATTGTGCCATAGACCCGCCGGTTGGCAAGGCCTTTGTCCTCTGTTACGCTCCAACAACCTCGCCGGACTTGCGCAAGAACGCGACCACTTCCTCCGCATTAAAGCGGACATACTTGCCGACCCTCACATGAGGAATCGCCTTCTGCCCCAGCCGGGTCCGCTGATAAATCCAGCTCTCCGGGACCTGCAACTTCTCCGCCAACTCCTTCACCGTAATTAACCCCATCGTTTCCATTCCTTTCTGTTTTCATGGACACAATTGTGTCCACGCATGTCCACCAAAACGCCCTTTTTGAGCCCTTTTCAAACAACACTGCCGAGGCCTTCATCGACGACATATCAATTTTTGATCCTTTTCCAAACACCTAAAATCGGTGGACATGGACATCGATTTTTTTGTCCATAATCACTGAGGTCCCTCGCCTCGCCCGACCCGCGGCCCACACCCCCTTCCAAGGACCCGTGAACCCACAGAGCCTCCTTAAAAACAAACCAACAAACCCAACTCTCATCCGACTTATCCACAGCCTGACGAACCTCGACGGTCCGTCTTGTTAATTTATATATTTAAGTGTTTCTATTTCCTGTACTCACCTGACTACGGGTGCCGTGCTCAGGTGACTACGACCCCCCGTATCCACCTAGTGCAGTGTTACATAAATAAGTTTACTTTTAGCTTTACATATCGCCCGACGATGTCATAATACTTATGGATGAACTTAGCCGAACCCATAACCCTAACT
>Ga0114951_10002738_pt1 | contig 19405 bp, 15 predicted proteins | sample AM7aDNAmetaG_FD_88677 | JGI IMG/M metagenome (GOLD analysis project Ga0114951, IMG submission 88677) | Freshwater microbial communities from Finland to study Microbial Dark Matter (Phase II) - AM7a DNA metaG | ecosystem: Environmental > Aquatic > Freshwater > Lake | place: Finland: Lake Alinen...
AGCATCATGACCCGCCTCCGTTTGTTGTTTTTTTTCACCCATTGGGTGAAAGGGACTCTTTCCCCAACCCATTATATCAACGGAGGCTTCTTACTTTTATTGATTCCTATTCAGGAGGTGGGGAGACGTCCTAAGCGTTTTGTGCGGCGAAAGTTACGCTCTGTACGTCCGATAACCCTCAAGGAATTACTCTTTTTCTATTTTGTTTTTCTGCTAGAATGCCGGCTCTTCGAAACTCACAGCCCAATCCGAACCATTTCAAGCTACGAGGTTGAAATGGTTCAATGTTAAGGGGGACACCATGGCTTCTTATGAGGATTTTCAGAAACTGGAGATTAAAACCGCGCTGATCGAGACGGTCACGCCGCATCCGAATGCCGACCGGCTTTATGTGTTGGGCATCAAGGTGGGCGAGGTGCGTAAGCAAATCGTTGCCGGCATCCGCGCCCACTATACGGAAGACCAACTCAAGGGAAAGCAGATCGTCATCATCGATAATCTGGACCCTGCCGTCATCCGGGGCGTGGAATCCCAGGGGATGCTTCTTGCGGCTTCCGACCCCACCATGCTCACCGTGCTCGTGCCCGACCGCCTCATTCCGGACGGTTCCAAGGTGAAATAAAAAAACTCAAAGAGGGGATGGCTGAACTCCCGGGCGACCCTTCTCTTTTTCAAATTTTCGCCATGGATCTTGCTGCGTTTTATAGACAGCTTCTCGCTTTTTGTTTAACATAGGACCCATGCCTCCAAAAATTTTCTCGGTTTGGAAAGATTTTCCCTCGTCTCTCGGCTCCTTTCTCATACGTCATAAGGAGATTCTCACCCTAAGCTTTGTATGGATCTTGATGGCGCTCCTCGTGGATCCTCGCGGGGAATTTCCGCTGAATGACGACTGGATGTACAGCCATTCCGTCATGACTTTTTTAAACGAAAGGCGTTTTGAGCTGTTCGACTGGCAAGCCGTAACGGTGCTGGGACAAGTCCTTTGGGGAGCCTTTTTCGCGAAGCTCTTTGGCTTTTCCATGACCACCCTGCGTATGTCCACACTTGTTTTCGGGCTTTTCGGCGTGTGGAGCACTTATGGGCTCTTAAGAGTCTCTGAGGCAAGCCGGAGGCTCTCTTTCTGGGGCGCGCTGACGATTGCCACCACACCGCTTTATTTCGGCCTCGCGAATAGTTTTATGACCGATGTTCCTTTCTACGCGCTTACGGTTACCTCTTATCTTTTCCTCTTTCGTTACGTTGAGAAAGAAAAGGCTCTCGATCTTGCCTTCGGGATTTTTTTCGCATGCCTTGCGGTCCTTTTCCGTCAACTGGCGCTTGTGATCCCGTGTTCTTTCGGGATGGGGTATTTGGCAGCAAAGAACTTTAGCAAAAAGGGATGGCTCGTCGCCTTTCTCCAGGGAGGTATTGTTTGCGGGGTTTTAGTCGCTTACCATTACTGGGTAGAAAAAAATGTCGGCCTTCCCTTCATGTACCGCTCCAAAATGCTCGCCTTCGATTCGTTTTTCAAGTCATTCGGCACGCCCCGTTTTGGGGAGTTCTCCCGCCACTTTTTTAGCATGCTTTCGTCGACACTGAACTACCTGGGGCTTTTTCTCTTTCCGTTTTTGATTCTGGGGGCGGTGTCTTATTGGAAGAAGTTGCTCAAGGCCGAGAGAATATTTTCCTGCGCTATTTTTTGTCTGCAAGTGGGATTCATGGCATGGTTGCGCATCGTGGCGTCTATTAAGGTCCTGTTGCCATCGGGTTCCAACTATATCTACGACTTTGGATTTGGGCCGCTGATGATCTATTTTGGATACGAACAAATGCCCGTCGCACCCGCAAGTTTGTGGTGGGGCGCCACAGCGATCGGTGTCCTGGGAAGCGGGATGATCCTGACTTATTTCACGATGCCCTTATTCCGGTTCCTGCGGACATCCCCGGAGGAAAGAGATTTACGCCGCCATTGGCGTTGGATCCTTTGTGTTTCTGCCTGCGCGGCCTATTATTTCCCCTGGGGAATCTCGGGACATTTCGATCGCTACATGACCTTCTACATGCCTTTCATCATGATCATGGCGCTCGACCAGGCCGGTCCGATTCTAAAAAGGCATCTTTATCGGCTCTTTCCGATCGCTGTTTTTTTGATGTTCCTTCTGGGTTATTTCACCGTTGCAGGGACGCATGACTATTTATCTTGGAATCGGACGCGCTGGGGGATACTACGGAATCTTATGTCGGAAAAAGGCGTGAGTCCTTTGCGGATCGACGGGGGGACCGAATTTAACGGCTGGTACACCTACCACTCGTATCCGGATCCGATACGCGTTCCCTTTGACCCGAGCTACCGGAAGAGTTTTCACAAAATGTGGTATTGGGTGTATGACGACGAGTTCATTCTTTCGTTTAAACCGCTCGAGGGGTACCATTTGTTGCAGACTTTTTTCTATAGTCGCTGGCTTCCTCCTTACAAGGCGCCACCTCTCTTACTTCTTCGACGGGATGAGAAGGGCGCCTAAAAGGCCATCCCTTCGTTTCTTTGTATGGAAGATGGGTTTTTGCGGAAGGCCGGCTGTTTTCCCTCGGATTTTTCTACAATCGCGGGGCAGGAGCGGGGAGTCCAGGGGAATTTAGAAGCCAAGTCGGAAACATCCTCTTGCGTAAAGCCAAGGTGCTTGAGTATACTTTGCGCGAGAGGGGTGAAGATTTTTAAAATGCTTTGTCCCGCCGCGAGCAATATATTAAAAGCGTCACGCAGTTTTCCCTGCGACGGAAAGAAAACTACCGAGATGCAAGCGAGCATAAATCGCCGGTCTTTAAAAAAGAGGGCTACTTCATAACCTCATGACTTCCTCCCTCCAGCCTGCCGAAACCTCCAAAATGAAAAACTGGAAGCAACTCTTCTATCTCTCGATTGTGCTCTGCGTCTTTGCAATCGGGTATTTTTTTACCAGAAATGGCGAAAGAATCGGCGATGAGCCCTTTCACTACTCTCAGATCCTGGACATCCTGCAGGGCAGCGATCTTTTTCCCCGTCAATGTCCTTACTTGCCGGGCTATCATTGGTCTCTCGCCATTCTTTGCAAGCTTGGGCACAGCTGCTCAGGCAGCTTCATGCGCCTCCTTTCGTCGTCGCTGTCTTTTCTCTGCGTTCTTTCTTTCTTCGGGCTTTCAAAAAAGATCGAGAAAGATTCGTCCGTTCAAAAACTATTTTCCTTTTCTCTCTTCCCGGCTTTCTTCCCTTTTTTCTTTCTGGTTTATACCGACATCTATTCGATGTTTTACGTTTTTCTTGCTTTCTTTTTCGCACTGGATAAACGACTCTGGCTTTCCGGTTTTTTCGGAATATTGAGCCTTCTTGTTCGCCAGAACAATATTGTTTGGCTCGTTTTTATTATGGCGGTCGTTTATTTTGAGGAGTATTACCCGCAGTATCGCTGGAGCGATGTGAAGAAGTGGATCTTCAAATACCTGTTCTTTTTTTTGGCGTTAGCCCTGTTCGGCGTTTTCGTTCTTTGGAATAAGGGTTTTGTCCTTGGCGATAAGGGGAATCACTGGGTTTCCTTTTCTTTTGGCAATTCGCTTCTCTTCCTCTTTTTCTTTTTCTTCCTTTTCCTTCCTCAAAATCTATCAAATGCAAAAAAGATTGGACAGCTTCTTTTGCGAAAGAAATGGGTTTGGCCACTGTTGACCGCATTGGTCATCATCCATATGCATTATTTTCAGCAAAGGCATCTTTATAACACCGAGGTAGCCATATGGCACAACGTTCCCCTTGTGTTTGCCAAAAGATCCGTTCTTTTGCGGCTCGCATTCTTTCTGCCAGTTGCCTACGCCTTGCTTTCCCTGTGCGTCACCCCTTTTAAAAAGAGATTCTTCTATCTCTTGTATCCTTTCGCGCTTTTGTCCCTCCTCCCTCTTCCCGTGATAGAGATCCGGTATATATTCCTGCCGTTTGCATTTTTTATCCTGTTCAAGCCTAAAGATTCACCGCGCGTTGCTGTTGCTACATTTCTGATCGATGTTGCCATCATCCTTCCCGCCATGTATTCCATGATCAAGTATCATACGATCTTGTGATTGGATAAATAAGAGATAGAGGAGCGGTGACCGCTCATTCAAGTCGAAGCAGCCTTTCCAAGCGCATATTCTTGTCAAAGGACAGGCCTTTGTGCTACTATCCCGCTCCTATGAATGATCCTAAAGACGCTCCTCCAGTCACGACACAACTTGATTTTCAGCCTTTCCGGGCCTGGCGCTACGACCCTGAGCGCGTGAATGTCTCGACCGTTTTGGCGCCGCCCTATGACGTCATCTCCCCGGAAAAGCAGCAGAAACTTTACGATCGGTCGCCTTTTAACTGTATTCGGCTTATCTTGAATAAAAAAGAGCCCACCGATACCGAGCTGAAGAATTCCTACACGCGCGCCCGCGATGAATTTCGCAGCTGGCAAAAGCAAAAGGTCCTCGTCCAAGAGCAGGAGCCTTCCTTCTATGTGTATCGCCAGACTTTTAAAGATCCCGCGACCGGCGCGGTGAAGAGCCGCTCCGCTCTCTTGGGTCGCGTTCGCCTCGAACCGTTTGAAAAAGGTATTATCGTGCCGCATGAGAAGACACTGAGCGGACCCAAGGTGGACCGGATGCAGCTTCTGAAGACCGTGCAGACCAACTTTTCGCCCGTTTTCGGCCTCTATAAAGACGAGGGCTTTGAAGTTCGCAGCATCATCCAGGACCCCATGAACTCTCGTCCCATTTTTGAGGCGGAAGATGACGACAATATCGTTCACACGCTTTGGGCCATAGAGGATAGGGATATTCTGGAGAAGCTGCACAGCTGCCTGAAAACAAAAACGGTCTATATCGCCGACGGGCATCATCGCTATGAAACGGCATTGGAATACGCGCTGTTGCAGCGATTGGAGCAAAGCGCATCCCGGTATGTTTTTTTTCCGAAGTTTATGAGTCTTGCTTCGGACTACATGTATATGGCGCTTGTGAGCTTTGATGATCCCGGCTTCATCGTCCTGCCGACGCACCGTATTGTGACAAAGCTTGGCATGACGGGCAGCGAGGCCGTCCTCCGGCTTGAGGAATATTTTAAAGTGGAAAAAGTCACGCTTGAGAAGCTGAAAGAGATGACAGCGTCTTATGACCAGGACGGAAGAATCTTCGGTCTGGTCCTCAAGGAGGGGTGCTACCTTTTGACGATGCTCGACAAGGAGCAGGCGAAAGCACGGATGCTCCAAGGCAAACCCGATGTATGGTATGACCTCAACGTGAACGTGCTCGCGCATCTGATCTTTGCCGAATTGCTGGGGATCAAAGAAGCCCAGTGGGAAGCGATCCTGAAGTTCGAGCACACGGTGGATGGGGCCGTGGCGCCCCTTAAAAAAGGCGAGGCCGAAGCGGTTTTTTTATTGCAGCCTCCCAAAGTCGAGATGCTCGAGAAGATGGGTGCCGTGGGCGAGCGTATGCCCCAAAAATCCACTTATTTCTATCCCAAGCTCGCGACCGGGCTTGTCTTTTATTCGCACAAAGAATAATCGAAAGATCCCTGCAACTTTTTTAGATTTTCCGGGACCTCATGCCGCCTGTGATCGAAACGCTTCGCTCTTCCAAAACACCCTGGGAAGTTTTCCTGTCGGTCTCCGCGAGCTCCCCAACCTGTTTCTTTCTGGATTCCCCACAGTATGCGCCGCCCGACCAGGTTTTTTCCTATATTGGAATGGACCCGGTGCTAGAGGTGCGGTTGGAGCGCGACGCTCTTTATGTTCAAGGGGAAGTGAACGCGAAATATCTCACCGGTGAATTTTTCCCTGTTCTCAAGAAACTTCTCAAGAAATATCGAACGCGCGAACGAAGCGCTGTCCCGTTTTTTACAGGAGGGTTTGTCGGCTATTTCGGTTACGAAGCCGCGGACCTTTGCGACAAGATCGTCTTGCGCGCCAAGCCAGGGCCGGATATTCCGGAGGTCCTTCTGGGGCTTTACCGGAACGTGATCGTTTATGATCATCAGAAACGAATTTATCATCTGATGATACATCCGCGGGGAACGGGGAATGGGGAATGGGGAATGGAAAAGCTGAAAGCTTATTTTGAAAGGTCTATCCCGACAAATCGAAGCTTCAATGCTGGGAAGCTTACGACGGAGATGAAGAAGTCACGGTTCAAGAACATGGTGAGGCGCGCGAAGGAATACATCGCTGCTGGGGATATTTACCAGGCGAACCTGTCGCAGCGGTTCTCTTTTTCGTATGAGGGGTCCGGCCTTGAACTCTATAACAAGCTTCGCGCTATCAATCCGTCGCCCTTCTCTTGTTTTTTAAAGGCGGGGGATCTGGAGATAGTCAGCTCATCGCCCGAGCGTCTGATCCGTAAGAGAGGGCGCGTTTGCGAGACCCGGCCGATCGCGGGGACTTGTCCGGCTCATGGCGCCGCAAGCAGGCTCGCGATATGGCGCAAGAAACTTCTCCAAAGTGACAAAGAACGAGCGGAGCATTTGATGCTGGTCGATCTTGAGCGTAATGATCTCGGACGTGTCTGCGACTACCGCTCGGTCAAGGTCGAAGAATTCATGACGCTGGAACGGTATTCGCACGTGGTGCATCTTGTCTCCAAGGTGAAGGGGCGTCTCCGGAAAGGCAAAGAGGCGCTCGATGTGATCCGGGCCATGTTTCCCGGCGGGACGATCACGGGATGCCCCAAGATCCGTTGCATGGAGATCATCGATGAGCTCGAGCCTGTGCGCCGGGGTGTTTATACGGGGTCGCTGGGTTATATCGATCTTCGCGGGGATATGGATCTTAACATTGTGATCCGCACGATTTTTCTCCGGAAGGGAAAAGGCCATCTTCAGGTGGGCGCGGGGATCGTGCACGATTCAGACCCTGAAAAGGAATACGAAGAGACGCTGCATAAAGCGGAAGCACTTGTGAAGGCGCTTCGGGAGGCAAGCCCTAAATGAACGATCCATCCTCTCGGGAAAAAGCCTTAAATAATGAAGCCTCTCTGCGCGAGATCACGAAATTCGACTTTGTCGACGCTCTGCGCGGCTGGGCTCTTTTGGCGGTGATGATGGGGCATGTGAACTCGCGCATGTTTGGCTTTTCCCATGTTTTAAAGAATGTGGCCGAGCACGGCGCCTATGGGGTGCAGCTTTTTTTTGTGGTCTCGGCGTTCACGCTTTTTTTCTCCTTTTTTTCCAGAGAAGGGTGCAAGGAGAAGACTGTACAGGCCTTTTTGATCAGGCGGCTCTTTAGGATCGTTCCTATGTTCTGGATCGCCATCCTCTTTTATCTTGGAGTTAACGGTTTTCGTCATCTTTACGGGGATCCCCAGGAGATTACCGCCTGGCGCATTCTCGCTACCGTTTTTTTCATTCATGGCTGGAGTCCTCAGACGATCAATAATGTTGTTCCCGGAGGCTGGACCATTGCCATCGAGATGAATTTTTATTTACTGCTGCCCTTTCTTTACCAAAAAATAAAAAGCCTGAATAAAGCCATTTTTTTCTTTTTCGCGACCCTTACCTTCTCATTCCTCGCGAACGCTTTGTTCGGGAAATGGCTGATGGCAACGGACATTCCCGTGAATCAAACAGAGCCGTTTTTGTATTTCTGGCTACCCCACCAGCTCCCCATATTTTCCCTGGGATTCATTCTTTTTTTCCTTCTCCGGGAGCGTCTGGGCCGGACGGGAGCCTGTCCGGATCCCGGGATGAAAAAAACGGACAACCTAACGGCCTGGACCTTGATGGGGCTAAGCGCCGTCTGCTTTTTTTCTGGCTGGTGCCTTCGCGGAGCGGGCGATTTTAATTACCCGCAAATTCCGGTGGGGATCGGATTTTTGTGTGTGGCCTGGGCCTTGGCCATCTCCCCGCTGCCTTTTTTTGTAAATCGTTTTACTTGCTATGTGGGAAAAATCAGCTACAGCGGTTACCTCTGCCATTTTTTTATCGCAGACATTGTGATGAAGATCCTGATCTGGCTCGGGATGAAATACAACCTTCCGTTCCGTCCGAACCTTTATTATGCGGCTGCTTTTCTGGCAACCCTCGTCGGGACCCTGAGCGTCTCCACCCTGTCTTACGCCTGGATCGAACAGCCCTTTCAGGATTTCGGCAAAAAAATCATCCGTAAATATTTATGACCTTCAAAATTTACTCAAGCGGAGAAGAAGTCAGGGGCGAGCGGGTAGCGGCCTTTTTGAGTGGGGAGGGGGCCGGTGTTTTTGAAACCCTGCGCGCTTATGACGGAAAGATCTTTCGCCTGGAAGAACATCTCGGGCGGCTGCAGGAATCCGCGAAGACGGTTGGGTACCAACCCGTTCCTGCCCTGAAGGAGCTCCAGCGGGCACTGAAAGTATCGGTGCGGCAATACGGCGCGAAGGAATGTTTTGTCCGGCTGACTTTGTGGGAAGGGCAGACTTTCGTCATCGTAGGGCACCGGGCACATCCTCACGAGATCTATGAAAAGGGTGTGGCTCTCAAGACGGCTTCTTTTTTGCGGGGTGGGCCGAACACCTTTCCGTGGCAAGCCAAGGCTTCGGCCTATCAACAGGCGATCCTGGCCAGCACCGAACCACATTCGGAGAAGATCTACGAATGGCTCTTTCTGGACTCTCAGGGCTTTCTCACCGAGTCCCGAATCGGTAATTTTTTTATCGTGAAATACCCCCTTCAGCGCCCGACACGCGAGCCGGGCATGCGAGCCGGGCACTGGAAAGGGGAGAGTGGGGAAACGACGCTCTTGACGCCGCCGGAGCATCTAATCTTGAATGGAGTGACCCGGAGGTTTGTGATAAAATGCGCCCTCGAAATCGGGATTCGTGTCCGGGAAACACCGCTGACCCGGCATGAATTCTTCAACGCGGATGAAGCGTTTCTTTCCAATACTTCCTGGGAGGTCCTGCCGGTCCGTGAGCTGGATGGACGCGTGATCGGTCCCGGACAACCGGGCCCCGTCACTTTGAAATTACACCGCCATTTTAAAAGGAGGGTTCACCAAGATGTCACGCAACACCGTTCGCCGCGCGCTCATTAGTGTTTCCGATAAAACAGGTCTCATTCCCTTTGCCAAGATCCTGCGCAAGCACGGCACGGAGATCCTTTCCACCGGCGGCACGCTGAATGCCCTCAAGCAGGCGGGCGTTCCGGCGATGGCGGTCGAAGACTACACCGGCTTTCCCGAGATGCTCGACGGGCGTGTCAAAACCCTTCATCCGAAGATCCACGGCGGACTTCTTTTTCTCCGCAATAAGAAAAGCCATCAAAAGCAGGTCAAGGCCCACGGGATCAAGCCCATCGATCTGGTGGTCGTGAATCTCTATCCTTTTGAAGAAGCGACGAGCAAAGGAAATCTCAGCCTGGATGAAGCCAAGGAATTTATTGACATCGGGGGCCCTTCGATGCTCCGTTCTGCAGCGAAGAATTATCAATCCGTGACTGTGATCACGGATGTCGCCGATTATGAGCGAGTCGCGGCGGAACTGGATAAGTATAAAGGCAGCGTGACCGATGAAACGCGCTTCGCGCTTTCCCAGAAAGTTTTTGAGAAAACCTCGGCTTATGACGCCGTGATCAGTCAGTATATGGCGAAACATAAGAAGAAAACCGGCGAAGAGACTGCTCTGCCGCCGCAATTCGTCTTTCATTTCAAAAAAGCGCAGGACCTCCGGTACGGGGAGAACCCCCATCAAAAGGCCGCGTATTATATTCCGACGACGCACAAGGCTTCGGCTTCGTGGACGCAGCTTCACGGCAAGGAGCTTTCCTTTAATAACCTGATGGATGTCGACGCGACGCTGGATATCCTCGCCGAATTTAACGCGCCGGCGGCTTGCGTGGTCAAACATAACAATCCGTGCGGTATCGCGCAGGACTCACAAGTCCTCGTAGCTGTCGAAAAGGCGATCGAAGGGGATATTCTTTCGGCGTTCGGAGGGATTGTCGGGATCAATCGCTGCTGCGACCGCAAGATCGCGGAAAAGGTTCTTGAGAAGCTCGCTTTCTTCGAAGTGTTGGTCGCGCCGTCTTTCAAGCCGGGCGCGCTCAAACTTCTCAAGGCGCGGAAGAATCTCCGCTTGATCGAGGTCCATCAATTCCGCGACGAGAATCTCTACGATGTGAAATTCCTGCGCACGGGCATTCTGGTTCAGGAAAAGAACCGGCCCATCAAGGACCACATGGCGGCGCTCCGGAAGACTTTGAAATTCGTCACGAAAGCTAAACTTTCCGAAGCGGAAACCGAAGAACTGATCTTCGCATTCCAATGTTCCAAGGTCGTCAAGTCGAACGCGATCGTTCTCACTCAAGGAAAACACACCGTGGGGATCGGCGCCGGGCAGATGTCGCGCGTAGATTCGGTGCAGATCGCGATGCAGAAGGCGGGGTATCTTGCGGAGGGGGCGATGCTCGGCAGTGACGCTTTCTTTCCGATGCCGGATTCGATCGAAATGGCGGCCAAGCACAAGATCAAGGCGATCATTCAACCCGGCGGCTCGATCCGGGATGCCGACGTGATTGCCGCGTGCGACCAGGCCGGGATCACCATGGCCTTCACCGGCGAGCGGCATTTTAAACATTAACGTGAGTACGGCGTACGGTGTACGGCGTTCAGCGTTTTTTCCTCCGTACGCCGTACGCCTTGCCCCGTACTTATGAACTACACCCAAGCGCTTCGCTATTTAAATTTCTTCACGGACCTTGAGAAGCTTTCCGCGCTTCCCGAAAATTCTTTCTTCAATCTCAAGCGGATGGAGCATCTGCTAGAGATAAGCCGCCATCCGGAAAAACGATTTTTCCCCATCCTGATCGCGGGGACAACAGGAAAAGGTTCCACGGGGTTTTTCCTGGAATCGATCCTTACGGCGAACGGGATCCGGGCCGGTTATTACCACTCGCCGCATGTTGAAACCTCACGTGAACGGATACGCATTGCCGGGGAGATGGTCTCGCCGGAAATTTGGGCCAAAGGTCTCTCAACGATACGGAAACTTCTGCAAACTAGGCCGCTTGCCGCGAAATTTGGCCATTTGACCTATTTCGAGATCCTGACCTTTCTCGCGATTTGGATTTTTGCAAAAAGGAATATCGAGATTGGCATTTTTGAGATCGGACTTGGCGGCCGTTTGGATGCGACCAACATCCTCAAGGCGCCGCTTGTGATCCTCACGCCCATTCATCTCGATCATGAAGCCTTTCTGGGAAACACCGTCGCGAAGATCGCCGCCGAAAAAGCCGCGATCCTCAAGCCATGCGGTCACACGGTGATCGCCCCGCAGTGTTCCGAGGCACTCCGGGTCATACGCCGGGCGGTGAAGACAACCGGGGGGATTTTATGGAAGGCTGCTTCGATCTCGGGCATTCCTCTCGGACTCGACGGAGATTTCCAGAGAATGAACGCTGGCGTGGCCCTTAAAGCCGCGGAGATCTTGAAGAGGCATTTCGGTTTCACGCTGTCTTCGGATCTTGCGGAAAAAGGACTGCTTTCCCAGAACTGGATCGGACGCATGGAAAGTTTCCGGCGCGGCGGCCTGCGATTCATTCTGGACGGCGCGCACAACCCTCTTTCGATGAAGGAGTTGGTCCGCTCACTAGGATCTTCGAAGATCCGAAGTCCTTGGCTAGTGTTTGGCGCGATGAATGACAAGAACAGCCGGGAGATGCTGCGGGTGCTGAGCGGCCATTTTTCGAAAGTGATACTGACCGGGATCGCGGGAAGCCGCGCCAAACCGGTCGCCATGCTTCTCGAAGAAGCAAAAGGACTTTTCAAATGCATACTCGCGGCCCAGAATGTCTCCGAGGCACTCACGCTGGCAAAGAAAGCGTCCGCTCCGGGTGCGAGCGTGGTGGTGACTGGTTCATTTTATTTGGTGGGTGAAATGCGGAAAATCTTAAAAATCTCGGGGAATGGGAAACGGTGAAAGGAGAACGAAAACACGGCTTGCGTTCGCCGTTCCCCGTTCCACGTTACCCTGTCTTTTAATATGTCTAAATTCGACCTTGATGACACGATCGCTGCGGTGGCGACACCAGCCGGCGAGGGCGGTATCGCGGTAATCCGCGTGAGCGGTCCCGGCGCGTTCGATTCGGTACAACCTTTTTTCAAATGTCCTGAAAATAAAAATCTGAGCGAACGGTCCGCGAACACCGTCGTTTGGGGAAAATTCCTCGATCCCGAAGGATCGCCGGTCGACCAGGTGCTCGTCAGCATTTTTCGTGCACCCCAATCTTATACCGGTCAGGATGTGCTTGAGATCAGCTGCCACGGCGGCCTCGCGGTCACTAAGAAGATTCTGGGCATTCTTCTCACAAAAGGTGTTCGTCACGCCGAGCCCGGAGAATTCACGCGCCGCGCCTTTCTCGCCGGGAAGCTGGACCTCACGCAGGCCGAGGCCGTGCTGGATCTGATTCATGCCAGGAGCGGCCGCTCTCTTGAGATCGCCATCCGCCAGCTCTCCGGCTCTTTATCCCGGCTGCTCAAAGAGCTCAAGGATGAGCTGATGAGGCTTTTGGCCCACATGGAGGCATCGCTCGATTTTCCGGAAGAAGATCTGGACGTGGATGTGAAGAAGGGGATGCAGGATCAGTTCACTCGCGTGCAGGAAAAGATCCGTTCGCTTCTCGCGGGTTTTGAACGCAATCAGCTGATCCGCGAGGGAGTCCTTGTGGCGATCGCGGGGAAACCCAATGTCGGAAAGTCCTCGCTTTTTAACGCGCTCCTGGAACGGGACCGGGCGCTTGTCTCGGACCTGCCGCACACTACGCGGGATCAGCTGGAAGAGGCGCTCGAGATCCGGGGCTTTTATCTGCGGCTACGGGACACGGCGGGGCTGGTCTCTGCGCCAGGGCATCCGCTGGAGAAGATGGGCATGGACCGGACATGCGAAACGCTCCAAGAAAGCCATATCGTGCTTTTTGTCGTGGATGGTTCTGCGCCGCTTGACGCGTCGGACCGTCATGTTTTCGAGATGATCCCTCCGGAAAAGAAGATGATTGTGATCGTGAACAAATCAGATCTTCCTTCTGCAGACGGGACGCGAGAGATCGAAGCTTTTCTCGGGGACAAGCCCCGGATCCGACTTTCCGCCAGGACGCGCGAGGGATTCAAAGAGCTTGAGGCCGTAATCGCGGAACTTCTGGAACAGGAAGCTTCCGAACAGGGGGAACAGATCACCAAGTTGAGGCATAAAAAAGCGCTCGAATCCGCACTGGGAGCTCTAGAGCGCGCGGAAAAATCGTTCCGCGATAAAATGTCGCTCGAGTTCGTGACGCCGGACGTGCGCGCGGGGCTTGAAGCCATGAAAGAGCTTACCGGCGAGGTCTATTCCGAGGATCTTCTGGGCGTGATCTTCTCAGAATTCTGCGTCGGCAAATAAAAAGAAAAAATTCTCAAAAATAAATCTTAATAAGCGTTTGACTTCGAAAATTTCTTTGTTAGAATTCGACGCGCTGAATGATCAAGCTAAAATGTTTTTGAGTTTGAACGTGCGGCGAACAGAAATTCATACAAAATCTCCGGACAACGAGGACTGCGACAAAAAGATTTCTAGGATCTAATTCCCGGCTTTCCAAATTTAGAGACGCGAGTCCCAGAACCAAAGAATCACAATCACTCGAAAAAATTCGAATAAAAAAAGACGATAGCGATACTATATGTAGTATGCGGCCTCTGAAGAGGCATCAACATGTAGTATTATTTAATAAGCTTTTAAAAAGTTTAATGGGAGAGACAGCCTTATGAAGACAGAAAAGATCGTGCCAGCTCAGGACACCACACTTCCCGGAAAAGGGGTTACTTTTGGGAGGTTTTTCACGAAACCCGACGCGCATCCATTGGACGAGATCAAGTACGCCAAGCGTAGCTCGGTGATCACGAATCCTGACGGTTCGGTCGTCTTCAAAATGGAAAACGTGGAGGTCCCTGAGAGCTGGAGTCAGCTCGCGACCGATATTATTGTCTCAAAGTATTTCCGGAAGGCCGGTGTCCCCGGAACTGGCACCGAAGTCAGCGCTCGGCAGGTCGTCAGCCGCATTGCCCACGCGATCCGGACCTCGGGGGAGAAGTTGGGAAGCTATTTCAAGACACCCGCGGACGCCCAAGTGTTCGAGGAAGAGCTCCAGCATCTCCTGATCCACCAGAAATGCGCGTTCAACTCCCCGGTGTGGTTCAACTGCGGGCTCGATCTTTACGGGATCCAGGGCGGCGGCGGTAATTATCATTGGGATCCGGTGACGGATACGATGCGGCAGGCCACGGACTCCTATTCGAACCCGCAATGCTCCGCTTGCTTCATTCAGTCGGTGGACGATAGTCTCATGTCCATTTTCGATCTGATCAAAAACGAGGCTCGCCTCTTCAAATTTGGCTCGGGGACAGGAACGAATTTCTCGAAGCTGCGTGGTCGTCAGGAAAAGCTTTCCAGCGGAGGGACTTCCTCAGGCCTGATGTCATTCCTTGAGGTGTTGGACCGCGGCGCGGGAGCGACGAAATCTGGCGGCACCACGCGTCGCGCGGCCAAGATGGTCTGTCTGGACCTGGATCATCCCGAGATCGTGGACTTCATCAATTGGAAGGTTCGCGAAGAAAAGAAAGTTGCGGCGCTGATCGCTGCAGGATACTCTTCCGATTTTAACGGAGAAGCCTACAAGACGGTCGGGGGACAGAATTCGAATAATTCCGTGCGGATCTCGGATGAATTCATGCGTGCTTATCTGAATGACGGAAAGTGGCAGACGCGCTTCCGCACTACCGGTGACGCGTATGAGACTTTTCAGGCCAAGGATCTCATGGACCAGATCGCCTACGCGGCGTGGGCCTGCGCCGATCCGGGTGTTCAGTTCGACACCACGATCAACGACTGGCACACCTGCGCCAACACCGACCGCATTCACGCTTCCAATCCCTGCTCGGAATACATGTTCCTGGATGATTCGGCGTGTAATCTGGCGTCCATCAACGTCATGAAGTACTTGCGCCCGGACGGCAGTTTCGATGTGGATGGCTTCCGCCACACGATCCGCGTTTTTATCACGGCCATGGATATTCTCGTAGACTACGCCTCGTATCCGACGGAATTGATCGCGAAGAACAGCCACGTTTACCGTCCGCTCGGCATCGGCTACGCCAATCTCGGCAGCCTCCTGATGGTGAGCGGCATTCCTTATGACAGCCCGCAAGCCTCCGCGATCTGCAGCGCGCTTACCGCGATCCTGACGGGGCATGCGTACCGGACCTCCGCGGAGATCGCCGCTTCCAAGGGAGCCTTTCTGGATTATAAGAAGAATGAAAGTTCCATGCTTCGAGTGATCGAGAAACACCGCGAGGCCGCGCACAAAATCTCGGCCGAAAATTGCTGGCAGGACATTCTGGTCGCGGCGCATGATGACTGGGAAGATGCCTACGAGATCGGGAAACTTTATGGATATCGTAACGCGCAGGTTTCGGTGATCGCCCCGACCGGGACGATCGGTCTTCTGATGGATTGCGACACCACCGGGATCGAACCGGATTTCGCACTCGTGAAATTCAAAAAGCTCGCGGGCGGCGGCTATTTCAAGATCATCAATCAATGCGTGCCCGCGGCCCTTCAGAAGCTCGGGTATGCCGAGGGCGAGACCCAGAATATCATTGAATACATCCAGGGCACATCACGTCTCGAAGGGACGCCGTGGATCAATCGCAAGACCCTCGCGGCCAAGGGCTTCACCAGCCCCGAGCTGGACAAGATCGATGTCATGTTGCCGTCGGTTTTCGATCTCAGCTTTGCTTTTACCAAGTGGACACTCGGGGAAGAGACGCTCAAGCGCCTGGGATTCAAGCCGGAGGATTACAATCATCTGCGCTTTAACGTGCTCGAAGCGCTCGGGTTCTCGAAGGCGGAGATCGAGGAAGCCAATAATGTGATCTGTGGCAGGATGACGATCGAAGGCGCGCCACTCCTCAAGCCCGAGCATTTACCGGTCTTCGATTGCGCGAACAAATGCGGGAAATACGGGAAACGTTTTATCGCGCCCATGACGCATGTCCGTATGATGGCCGCCGCGCAGCCCTTTATTTCCGGCGCTATCTCTAAGACCGTGAATCTTCCGCATGAAAGCACCGTGGAAGACATCGAACAGATCTACACCGAATCCTGGAAAATGGGACTGAAGGCCGTCGCGCTTTACCGGGACGGCTCCAAACTCTCGCAGCCCCTCAACACCCAGACCGATAAAGATCCCGCGGATAAGAAATCCGGAACCAAGACCGAGATCCAGGCTGCGCATCCGCCGGTCCTCCAGCGCAAGCGCCTTCCCAAAAAGAGGGACGGGATCACGGTGGAGTCTCGCGTCGGGGGCCAGAAGATCTATCTCCGTACCGGGGAATACACGGACGGGACGCTGGGTGAGATCTTTGTGGATATGCACAAGGAAGGCGCCGCATTCCGCTCCATGATGAACTGCTTCGCAATCGCGGTCTCGCTCGGACTTCAATACGGCGTTCCTCTCGAGGAATTCGTGAATGTTTTCACGTTCACGCGCTTTGAGCCGCAAGGGCTGGTGGATCATCCCAACATCAAACTTTCCACCTCGACGGTGGATTATCTTTTTCGCGTGCTCGGCATGGAATATCTGGGAATGACGGAATTTGTCCAGATCCCGCCTAAACCCGAGGATCTTCAGGTGAATCGAAAAGTACCGCAGGCTGCTCTGTCTCAAGCGCCGATGATCGAAGCTCCGGCGTCGCTCAAGGAGAATGAGACCCCGGCGGGCGTTGTCAAAAAGAACACGGACCTTGCTACGGCGGGAGCGAACGCGCATCTCTCGAACATGATGGGCGATGCGCCTTTTTGCACGAATTGCGGCCACGTGACCGTGCGAAGCGGCTCCTGCTACAAGTGCTTGAATTGCGGTAACAGCATGGGATGCTCTTAAAGTCGCGGCGCAACGCGCAACGTAAAAACGATCTCGTTGCGCGTTATGCGCCTTTGCTGGCTCTTTAGGAGAAAATGCTGTAAAATTTTCCTTATGAGACGGCTCCGTGAAATAACACGTTTTTTCCCCGCCAGGACTGGTCTCCCCTTATGACCGCGCACGAACCCATCGAAGCTACCGAAAAACTTTTCACACGGACCCAGGCGCGTGTTTTCCGGGACTGGATCCGGTTGGCGGGGTATTTTGTGATCCTCGTGGTTTTTCTGGCGCTGCTTTTGGGGCGCTGTCTCCATCGTTTTGAAAATATGGCTCTCGATGTTTTTTCAAAATACGCCGGTCCCTCCGCTGTTCATCCGGACATCGCCTTGATCGAAATTTCTGATGCATCGCTTCAGGAAGTAGGGGCCTGGCCTTGGCCGCGAAGCTATCACGCGATCATGACACGGCTTCTAAGCGAATGGAAAGCGGCCGCGGTCGTGCTTGATCTTGATCTGACGGAAGCTACGGACCCTCAGAATGACGGGGATCTCGCGCAGGTGCTTGCCGGGAGCCAGTCGCCTGTTTTCCTTCCGGTGGACCTTCGCCCGAAAAAGGAAAAAAAATTCTGGGTCCACGGCCTTTCCGTTGTTCTGAACAAGGACGCCGGAGAAATGGGGTGGGTCCACGCTCTGTCGGAATTCGAAAAGTCAGCTAAAGGGACCGGTCATCATGATCTTGTGCCGGACTCCGACGGCGTACTTCGCCGCTTCGATCCAGTTTTGATCCGAGAAAGAGAGAGCCACCTTTTTTTACCCCTTGTGGCAGCCCGAAATACGCTCAAGGAAAATGCTGTTTCGGTTCTTGTGAGAAACTCTTTCGAAGATGATCAGGAAAAAGTTCTGATTCCCTGGGTACGCTCCGGCAGCGCGGGATTTTCTCACTATCCCGTCGAGGATCTCATTCATAGTTATTACGCAATTCAGAAGGGTTTGAAGCCCGTTGTCGATCCGGGAAAGATCGCCGGCAAGATCTGCCTTGTGGGGCTTACGGCCAAGGGCGTCGCGGGATTCCACACCACGCCCCTTGAGGCGGCGTCTCCGGCGCTGCGAGTATACGCCCATATTTTGAACGGGGCGCTGACTGGGAACTGGATAAGGCCAATGCCTTTCTGGGTGCAGGCGCTTTGTCTGGTCGCGATCGGGGCGATCGCCCTTTTTCTATTTATCACCCTCAGGAGTACGCTGTCCCTCGGGGCAGGCCTTCTCCTGGGGATGGCGTGGGCGGGGATCTGTTTTTTTGTTTTCTGGAAATGGCACATCTGGCTTTTTATGGTCTACCCGCTCCTTCTGCTTCTTGCCCTGTTCGTTTTCTCATCGCTCTATGTTCAGGCGACCGCGATGCGCGAAAAATCAGCCCTTTTTCATCTCGCCACCCGGGACGGGCTGACGGAGCTTTATGTGATCCGCCACTTCCGCCTGATCATGAATCAGATCGTGCTTGAAGCGAGCACCCGCAAGGAATCGCTCTCGATACTTTTATTCGATATCGACAATTTCAAAAAGATCAACGACACTTACGGTCATCCCGCGGGCGACGTGGTTTTGAAGAAGCTCGCGGCGATCATTCTGGCCTATATTCGCAAGAAGCGGCCCTTCCGCGAGATCGATTTCGCGGCGCGCTATGGAGGCGAGGAATTCATTATTATCCTGAGAAGATCGGGGCTCAAGGAAGCGGTGCAGGTTGCGGGCGAGAGGCTCCGGAAGCAGGTGGAGGCCACGCGCTTTGAGTGGGAGGGCAATGTGATCCCCGTGACGATCAGCGTGGGCGTGGCGACACTTCGTCCCGGAGAGAATGTTCCGGACCCGATGGTGCGGCGTGCAGATGTGGCGCTTTACGAGGCCAAACGGGCCGGCAAGAACCGGGTTTGCTCGGAAAAAGACTGAGTTTTTGGCGGCGGAGTTTCTCTGTGGCGCTCCGAGGAGAGGATGGTAGCGCATTTTTGAAACCAATGCCCGAGGGAAGACGGGCGTAAAAAAGAGGAGGCGTGACGATGTTTCTTATTATTGAGCTGTTGTTCACCCTGTTTTTGATCTTCATGATCGGGAACGTTCTGAGGTATTTTTTTGCGAAAGGTGAAAAGAAGGGCGGAGTTTTTTTTCTGTCCGACGCGTGGATCGATCAGGATGAAAAGAGAAAGCAACAATCAAAAGAGTCCCAGCCTAAAAAGTAACGGGATTCATCAATAAGGGGGGGGTCTGTCATGAAGGGAGCAATTGCGGCGGTAATTTTTACCGCTCTTCTACTAGTCTTCGTGTTGACGCTGGGATGGGTCAATGTGAAGCCGAGCGAAGTGGCGGTCGAGATTAACAAAGTGGCGGGGAAGGTCTCGGACGTGCCGAGGGGGGTGGGATACCACTTCTTCAACAGGTGGGTGACGGATATGGTGATCTATAAAGTCGCAGCCCGCGCGTTCCCCGGCGATACGGCCGGTAACGAAGAGTCCCGGAAATACAATCTCGAACTCAA
>Ga0114951_10002740_pt1 | contig 19404 bp, 33 predicted proteins | sample AM7aDNAmetaG_FD_88677 | JGI IMG/M metagenome (GOLD analysis project Ga0114951, IMG submission 88677) | Freshwater microbial communities from Finland to study Microbial Dark Matter (Phase II) - AM7a DNA metaG | ecosystem: Environmental > Aquatic > Freshwater > Lake | place: Finland: Lake Alinen...
ACCAGTAGAAGGTGTACTACCATTAAAAGTGCCATCATTCCAATAACCATCATTCCAATATCCTTTAGAGCTTCCAGTTAAATTAAATGTCATAGTACCTTCAGTATAAACGCCATAATTCCATTTTACATTTTGTGAATTACAATTTGTGAAATTACCATTGTGTATATTAGTAAACCAAAGTGAACTACTTTTAAATGTTCCATTATGTATTGTTAAACCTGATGTAGTACCAGATAAATTCAAATATAGTCCATTATATATATCACCAGTTATAAATGTAGAATTTTCATATTTTCCATTATAAAATTTACCATAATATACTGTTAAATCTGAACCATTCATATTATAAATTTGTCCATCATAAATTTTATCATTTGAAAAATTACCGCCATTAATTTCTGTGTTTCCACGAATTTCACAATTTGAAATTAAACCTCCATTAAATGTACCACCACTAATAGTAGCATTACTCATTTTTCCATTATTAAATGTTCCGCCACTAAATGTTCCGCCACTAAATGTTCCATTGTTGAATGTGCCACTCTTAAATACGCAACCAATAAAATCTGCATTACGAACCAAACCATGATTCCAAGTTATACCACTAAACAATCCACCATTTGCAACACCAGTAATCCAAATAGATGGAGATTTAAAAATTCCGCCATTAAAAGTACCACCTGACCAAACAGGATATGGAAAAACCCCACTATTCCAAACTCCACCATACCAATCACCATTAAAAGTTCCACTATTCCATTGTCCTTCTTTCCAAGTACAACCAGAATCAATAACACAATCAAAAAATTGCCCACCATAAATAGTGTAGCCAGAAGAAATTGTACATCCACTAAAATATCCATCCTTAATATAATTGTTATTTGATGTTAAAAATGTAGAATTTAAAAATCTACCAGTTTCAACATCACAATTATACAATGTTTTACCAGAAAGTATATTAGAATGTTCTACAATATTATAATAGGTATTATTATCTGTTAAAACTGTTGATGTTTGTGATGTACCTGAGTTACTAGCAAATTTTGAATCGTAGTTCTCAGTTGATTTAATTGTTTTTATATTAGAATACTTGTCTTCAAATTTAACATTATATATATTACAGTACTTTAGAACTCCTTGAGTTATTTTCATTTATTTCAGTTATTTTTCATTTCTATATATAAAATTTTCAATTACGCAAAATAAAAAAATAATATATAGTATATGGAAATTGAAGAAAGAAAAAAGGTTCTAAAAACTGCACTTATCAATTCTTTTGTTGATGATTATACAGCATATAAAAATACTATAGACTTTATAAACAAAGATTTAAGCAATTCAAATATTAAATATCAATACTCATATGATGAATTTTGTGTTGAATTTTTAAATGAAACTTTAACCAATCTTGAAGATATAGATATATTTACTGATAAGAATAACGATTTTTTTATTAACTATTGGAAATTTAATCTATATAATCTTCAATGTATGTTAAATAAAAAACTATGTGAATTAGGTTATAAATATGAAGATTTTTATAAAACATCAGGAATTAAACAGAAAATTAATAAAAAATATTTAGACTAATGAAAATAAAAACAATGACAAATTTTCTTAAATTCTTTTTAGGTAAAAGAATCATAGGTATAACTCTTTGCCCATTTGGTGTTTATATTATAGAAAAATATATAACTGATATTTATGTAATAAATCACGAATCAATTCATTGGAAACAACAAGTTGAGATGTTAGTTATACCTTTTTATATTTTCTACATATTAGAATTTTTTATTAAACTATTTATATATGGTGGTGATGCTTATAGAAATTTATCATTTGAAAGGGAAGCGTATGAAAATGATCACAATTTAGAATATTTAAAAAATAGAAGGCATTATACTTGGGTTAAATACATTTTTCACAAATAAATTATTTAGAATCATTAAAAATAATTAAACTTATTGTATATTCGAGAGTATATACAATACATAGAATATTTTAAGGCTGAAAGGTTTTAAGATGTTTTCAAGGCTAAAAGGCTTATAAAAAAAAATGAAAGGCAATGAAAGAATTAGAAAATGTCGATTTATTCGACAGCATTGATGCGCAAAGTGAAACTCTAGATTTTCTAGAAAAAAAAGGTGGAGCAATGGATGGTATCTACCGTCCAAAAATTACTGATAAAAAGAAAGGTTATGTAGCAACTATCAGGTTTCTCCCAAATTACACCAAAGAAGGTAAGGTAGCACAATCAGCAGTTGAGAAACATCAACACTATGTTGACTTTAAAAATCACCCAGAATTAGCAGGTTATTATGACTGTGCTAAAAATCTCACAGACAAGTGTGACATGTGTACAATGTATTGGAAATTAAGAAACTCAAAAAATGCGTCTGACGTAGAAAAAGCTGAGTTGATTAGTAGAAGTACAAAGTTTTATTCATACATTCTTGTAATAGAAGATGAACAAAATCGTGATCTTGAAGGTAAAGTTATGATTTATCCTTATGGATATAAAATCAAAGAAAAAATCAAAGACCAAAAAGATGGCATTTCAGGTGATCCTTGTAATGTTTTTGACTTGGCTAATGGTAAAAACTTCAAATTAGTCATGAAGCAATTAGGTGAATTCCCTAACTATGATTCTAGCACATTTATGGATTCTACACCTATTTCAATTCAAGGTAGAATAGTACCAGTTGAAACAGATGATAAAGGTAAGAAAAAAATTACCAATCCTAAAGCTAAGAAATTGATTACTGATCTATTAATGGAACGTACAGTGAATTTAGAAGATCACTCACCAAAAGAGTGGACATCAGAAGAAAGGTATAAAGTTACACAAATACTTGAAATCCTTGCTGGTAATGATGTTCATATCGCACAAAAAACTGCATCTAAAGGTGAATCTGTTTCAACAAAAGAACCTGACGATGAAGCAACATTTGGTGAAAACGATGATGCTGGTGATTTTTTTGAACTAGATGGCGACGAATAATCACATTCCACTGTAATCTTTATTGATTACAAACTTAAAATTGAAGCCATTATTTATAGTGGCTTCTTTTTTTGCTTCATTTTGTTCTTTTTCACACTCATAAGTATAAGATGATTTAATTTCAGCAACAGTATTTGATTTCTTAATTAAAAAATCAGGAAAATACTTTCTAATCTTTCCATCAAAAAAATAATCAATTGTGCCAACAAAATTTTCAATTTCTATATTTTCTTTCAAGCAATAATCTATAAAATCTTCTTCATATGTTCCTCTATAATATAAGCCTGATTTATGATGTTTTAAAATATATCCAGATTGTTGTCTCTTATGAATTTCTTCAGACATCGAAGGATTTGTAACACCATAATTTTCAAATAATGTATCTTTATAAGATTGTGATCTAAATCCATAATCAGTGCCGTTATCTTTCATTGATTTTTTTACTTTTTTCTTTATTTCTTCATTTTTAGAAACATTATCAACTCCATATATTTCTATACAAGTTTTCTTCCTTTTCTCTAAATTACATATTTTACAAGTATAAGTCTCACCTCTTTCAATATATCTATAATAATTGTTATATTTAACTTCTTTTTGTTCTCCACAAATATCACAAGCGCATAATATTTTTAAATGGCTATATTTACTTAATTTATCTACTGGCAATTCTATAATATCATATTGTTTAACATCATAACCCATTTCTCTATATCTTTTAACCATAGTTCCATTTACAGACATTTTAATTGTTTTTGTAATTATCATAACTTTTTTATTTGTATATATAAAATATTTAAGGTCAAAAAAGTCATCTGAAAACAAACTTTTTTTAATATATGTATTATAATAAATAAAAAAGAAATTATTATGATTAGAGATGAAGTTTGTTGTGAATCAGATCGTCCTATGGCTATGGGATCATGCTGTGGTGAAAAAAGTAGTTCTGACGAAGTTGGAAAAATTAGAGAAATTAGTATTAGACAAGTAAATTATGGATATGTTGTAAATGTTGGTTGCCACACATTTGCTATTGAATCAGTAGCTAAACTTAGTGAAATGCTAAATGCTTATTTATTACAACCAAATGCAACTGAAAAACAATGGTATGATGGTACACTGTTTAAGTAAAAAATAAAAAAGTCACTATAAAAATAGTGACTTTTTTTCTTTTATAAAAATTAATTTATTTTTTAACAAATAATTTAGATAATCCGTAAGCTGCTGAAACAAATAACCATAATCCCAATAAAACTTCAGCGAAAACAACACCATCTTTACCATAGATAACAGAGTAAGATATGAAAATTACTAAATAATTTACTATGATAAACCAATTTTTGATAAACCATGCTTTAATTCTTTCCCACATAATATTATATTATTTTTATAAACGTCAACAATATCTTCAAATATTATTGAAGATATTGTTATATTTTATTCTATACCACTATATTAAGTTGTAGTCGTAGTCGTAGTAGGAGCAACTGTAGTTGTAGGAGCGGCAGTTGTAGTTGTAGTTGCTGGTGGATAGCTATATATGCTTGTTGTTCCACTAGCTGGTGTTACACCGCCATTCAAGTAAACATAATCAACCCAAACATCATTCATAATTGGATTTCCAGTGACTTTTTCGGTGTAACCAGTAATGTTTCTAATTGCAGTAATTGTAACTCCTGATCCTATTAAAGTTCCAGCGATATTAGTATGACCTGAATATCCAACGCTCCAAGATCCAGCAGCGAATTCTGGTACAACACTCTTAAATGTATCCTGAATATTTTGTTTTCTTCTCATGATTAAATAAATTATTTTTTGTTTTATTATCTATATATTAATAAAAAAATCTGGTTTTTTACACCTCTATATTTTTATTTTTATTTTTTAATATATATAAATAATTAATTATGAAATTTATACTTTCTTACAAATTATTTGAAAAAAGTTCACTTATTAATATAGGTGTACCTAAATATGTTATGAAATTAATTCAAAGAAATTATTCAATTTCTGATGATGCACAATGGGGTCAACTAACATATAAGAAAGATATCACAACTCTTTTGCGCAATCAGAAAAATAATTTAGTTATTTCTATATGTGAGAATAAAATAAATATTTTATTTTCTTATAACAAAGAATATTACACTGAAAATTATTCTTTAAAATCAGATGATTTTGGTGCTGAACAATGGATAAAAAATGATAGAACAATAACAAATTTAACTGATGCCGTTAAAGAAATTGGAAGGAGTTGCAAATCATATCAATTAATATCTGGTGATTGGTCACATGAATTTTCTAAAATTAGAAAAGTTAGGAAAGCAGAAAAAGATTTTGATTTAGTTACAAATAATTTCAAAAAAGATTTTGCTGAAAATTTTACAAATATTGTAAAAAGATTGTATGGCAAAAAAGCTAATGTAATTACTGATATTATTGTAAATCATTTAGCAAATGTTAAAAAGAATTTATCTGATGAAAAAATTCGTGAAATATTATTTCTCAATATTGATAGAGCAAGAGAAATTGATATATTAAAGAAGAAACAAAAAGCAAAAGATCCATATAAACTTTATAATGATATTATATGTGAGGATTCCCTAACTATTTTTGACACTTATATCATTTCTTTCGAGGAACAATATTCTGATAAATACAAAGAATATTTAAACATTCCAATACTAATAGAGAAATTTAGTCTTGATAAAGTAAAAACTGCCTTCATGATATATTTATATACGAAAAAACTAATTGATTTGTAAGTTTTTCTATAATATTCTCGTCATATTTTATTCTTATCAATTTTATATTATTATTTTTACAATATTCATTTTTTATTTCATCTTTCATTAAAATATAATTAAATGTATCTACACCTCCCCAATATTCTATGGGTTTAAAATGCTGCATACCATCATATTCAATACAAATGTTATGTTTTATTAAATGAAAATCAAATCTTAATGGATATTTATAACTACACCCATCAAATGTTTTTTGTCTCTTATATCTAATATTATTAGTTTTAAGATATTTTCTTATTACATCTTCACCTTTAGATTCATTACATATCGGGCATCCTTGTTTATTTAAGTGTGAACTTGGAAGTTGCTCAAAAACACCATGTTTTAAACATATTATTTTAACTTTTGTTCTATTATTTTTATAATCCACTAATGAATAATCATACTTATTTTCGTGAATTATATTTGATTTTATTATAAATTCTTTTGTATTTGATAATAAACTCGCACATTTTGGACAATCATTTTTACAACTCATATGATTTGCTGGTGTTTGTTCAAATATACCATGTATATTACAAATAATTTTAACTTTTGTGTTGTTATTTTTATAATCAACTAATGAATAATCATATCTATTTTCGTGAATTTTACTTGACTTTTCTATAAAAGTGCCAGTTGTTATAATATTACATTTTGGACAATTCTGACCAGATAAATGCATTCTCGGTGCTTGCTCAAATATACCATGAATAGGACAAATTATTTTTATTTTATCATTAGAATTTTTATAATCAGTTAATGAATAATCATATTTATCACCATGAACAACTTTTGAATTTTTTATGAATTTTTCATTAGTTATAATTTTACATTTTGAACAACCATAGCCTCTTAAATGTGAATTTGGAGTTTGTTCAAATACTCCATGCTCAGGACAAATAATTTTAATCTTTGTTACAGCAGTTTTATATTCAACTAATGAATAATCAAACTTGTTATTATGAAGTTGTGTCGCTCTTTCAATAAATTTTTTCGTTGTTAATTTTTCATAATCACCTAACATTAGAATATTATTAATTTTTCAATCCTTTCCTTAAATTCAGGATTTTTTTCCAATTCTTTTATAATACAATATTCAATAAATTTTGAACGATTTTCAAATTCATCATTTAGAATTTTAATAACATCATCGCTTAATGATACTGATAATTCTGTTTTTGTTTTCTTCTTTTTCATTACTCTTTTTTATTTGTATATATAAATAAAAAAAAGTCAAAAAAAGTCAAAAAAAGGTAAGAAATAAAAATCATTAAATAAAAATTTATATATATGATAGAAAAAGAAAAACACATGAAAAAGAAAGTCACAATAACAATTGACTCTGAAATAGAATCTATGTTAAAAGAACATTTATTAAACTTAAAAATTGGAAATAAATCTAAATTTATTGAAGAATTAATAAAAAAAGAAATAAACGATAGGAAACTTAATGAATCACGTTAAAGAAATAGAATTATTTGAAAAAAAGAATTTTAAAGATTGGACTAAATATAATAATTATTTATCAGAAAAATATTCTGATGAAGAGGGGTTTTCAATCGGAAGTAGAAATAATGTAGTCTCAATATTTAGTGAATCAAATCATATCACAATATCAATTAAATATGACTATACTATAAGTAATATTGCACTATTAAAACTTTGTAAAGATTTTGAACATTTAAAAAGTAATGGGAATGTAACATTCAAAGTATATCCATCAACCAATCAAATGAAAGGTATAAAAACAGTTGTATTTGAAGCATATGATGTACCTAAAAGTTATTTTGATCAAATTGATATGGAAATGGAAGCAAAAAAATTCAATATATGAATCACGTTAAAGATATAGAATTATTTGAGAAAAGAAATTTTAAAATATATAATCATTATAGAGGATTTATAAAAGAAAAATTAGATGCTTTTAATGTAGAAGTATTTGATACAGGCTGGGGAGTCAACGACATACAGTTAGTTATAACTATAAATCCAAATCCTAATCCAATATCAAAAGAAAGGCTACTAGAAATATTTAATTATTTCATGGATTACGATTTAAAAATTTTCATAAAATGTAACTACATTAGACTTGAAGTTATAGTTGATAAAAAATTTTTAAATCGTATTGATATGGAAATGGAAGCAAAAAAATTCAATATATAAAATATGAAACATTTAAAAACATTTGAAGCAAGATGGAAACCAGAAGAACAAGTCGATCTTTTCGCAGAATTATTAAACGAGAATCCTCTAAGTGAGGATAATGATTTTTATATGTTCATAGCAAAAGACACTTTTAAAGAAGCTAAAGGAGGATTATATAAAAAAACATTAGAAATAGAAAATATGGTCAGAATGACACCTGATGTTCAAAGTATAATGGCTAGTAAAGGTTTAGAAATGAGAGCAATGGTTCAAATTGATAGCAAACTTTATCATATTTGGCTTCCAAAGGATATTAGAAGTATGGTTGAAGGTAAAGGAACTAACTTAGAATCATGGATTGTAGATTTAATAGACAAGTATAAAATGAGAGGTACTACAGAAGAAGGTAAAAAAATTTATAGAAATGTTGTTGATAGACAAAAAAATGTTGTTAAATATAACATCTAATACTTTTTTATTCAACATTTATTCCTTATCTTTGTAATCTTAAACATATAAGATTATGACAGAATATAATGAAATTTTTGATGTTGTACTTTATTACAAACGTAAGGTTTTTGTAAAGCCAACAGAACCGATATTTGGTGATATTCAAAAAGAAAATACAAATTTGGACACTGACGGTGTTCTTGATCTTTATTCTGTTCTCAGCAGAAAATATAAAGAGGATCTCAAAAAATACGAAAGTGTTGAAAATAAAGGCATGACGGTCTTAGCGTCTGTTCTTATTCCAGAGGATGACAATTTTATTGAAAATTATCTTTCAATTGAAAATGATCTACATTTTATTGAGTGGGATAAAAACTCAGAGAAACTTATTAAATCAACTGTATCTAAACTAAATTGGTAAAATGTACCACGACACAATTCATATTAAATTCAAATACTATAAACTTGGTGATGTTGATTTTGATTACAGTTTCTTAATCTCAAAAAATAATCAAAGTAAATTTTCAGCAATTAATTATGGTATACTTCTAGAAAAATTTAATGAAATTGGATTTAATTTGAAATATTTAAAATTTAATGATTTAGAGTTAAGTGAGGATATTTATTGTACATACAATTATCAATCAAATTTTGAAATATTTTTTTTAGCATATAAAAAGTTTATTCACACTAAAAACTTTAGTCTTAACATTGAATATGGCAATATTGTAAATGGAGTTTTTATCAGAAATAACATGACTACCTTTGCTAGTGTATATTTTGCTGGAGGTAATGTCTCAGATATAAAAAACGGAATTGGAAATATAAAATATCAAGACAATGCAAATTGCGTAGATTTAATTAAAGATAAAATATTTTATAGAGCTGTGGAGAGATATCAAATTATTGATAAAGATGGTAATACAATAGAAAGTGAATCAACAGATTCTGATTCAAATTTTGAACAGCATTTCTTTGAAAAATATGAGGTTAAAGTTGCTCTTAGAAAATACAAATTAAGTAAATTGATGCAATTTGAAAATTAATTTTCAGAAAAAAATAATTATATATATGAGATATGAAATATATAGAATTATTTGAAAAGAAGACTGAATTTAAAAAAGAACCTTTAACATATAACGATATAATGGGTAGGCTACTACACATTTATGGATCAATTCCAGTACCTAAACAAAAATCAAGCAGTGTAATAAAGAAAATTTTATGGGACAATTTTCATAAAATTGGAGATAGACCTTCACCTTTTTATAAAATAGGTAAAGATATTGACTTAGAATATCAATCAGATCAAGATAAAGTTAGATTTGTTGACTATTTTGATTCACTATTAACAAATAAAGAAATACGAGGTCACAATTTTGAAGGTTTTATTGCGGCTGTATATAATGGGCAATTATCAGAGCAAATGGACTCAAGATATGATGTTATCATAAAAGATAAAACTTGGAGTATAAAATTTGTTAATGGTCCTATGGAATCTCCAGAAATAGGAAGTTTTAAAGATAGTTTATCTTATAATAATCTATTTAACTCTGAGATAGATATGTTTAATCTAAAAAAATTAGTTCAATCAGAAGGTGGATTAGTACAAATGTTTCAAAAAGCTGATAGAGATATAAGAAAATCTGTTTGGGAAAAAGTAATATCAAAAGATATAACTGGTGGGTGGATGATTGCATATCCAATAAAAAATAATACTCAAATTGTAGTCTCTGTTATTAACCTTCTAACTATGAGGAAGTTATTATATAGTGGATTGGCAACTGTACCTAAAGGTGGCTCTGAAAATCTTTTTAGTCTTAGAATAAGTTCAAAATATAAAAATTTTCCAGGTGTTAAAAATTTCATAATAAATATACCAAAATTAACTTTAGAAGAGTTAAAAAAGATATATTTAAGTGAAGATGAAGAGAATTGGAGTAGAGAAATATTTGGCAAATATGGTAGCAAAATAAGACCTGATGTTCTAAGATATATTAAATCAAATCCACAAGAAGTAGCAGCAAGGCTTTCAAGATATAACGATTTTAGAAATTAATCAGTTTTTGAAAATGCTTATAAAAAATTGATTCAATTTTTTCCTTATATGATTTTGGAAATATAATTGAGTCATGCACAGTAAATAATATAATCTCAGGATAAGTTTCATAAATTTCTTTAATCACTTGATTAAAAATAAATTCACTTTCCATTTTTTGCAACTGATGTGATAATTCCTTATAATTTTTCTTATTCTCTTTAAATTCTAGTATGTATTCATATACAGATGGATATAAATTCTTAAAAATTTTATTTACCTTTTTATTACCCTTTGTATTATCACCAAATAAAACCTTATAAACAATTTCCTTAGCATCACATCTCTTCAATCCAGGTGAATTTGCAACTATATCATCATATAACAATCCATTCTTAACCAACTCAAAATATTTTTTTGTATCTCCATTTATATTAACTAATTGTTTTTTTAATATAACAGCAAAAAATAATGGCTGAGAATTACTTATATCTACTTCAGTAATCATTTCATTATTAATTGTTAAAAATTCATTTCTTATTTCTTTTTTAAGAATAGTGAAATTAGTGTGGAATCTACCAAAATCATCAAAATTAAAATAAATAGTTTTTTCTTTAATATTTTCTATTGACATTAAATTTCTTTGATATTTTGAATCATCAATTTTTGATTTATCCTTTAATTCATCTAAAAATTTAACAGCTCCATTGTAATCAATTTTTATCTTATTTAATGATTCAATTAATTTTACTCTAATTTCAGGAAGAATTAGACTATTATTCATCTCAGTAATAGATGTTTCATACCTATTATTCTGTTTCTTAATTAAAAATTTATCAGTATTTTTATATCTAATAACATCATAAACACACTTAGTATCTAATTTATAGGAATTTGTCTTTTTTCCAACATAATATTTAGAAACCAAACTCATAAACCCTCGTTCACATAAATACTCTATATAATAATTATAATGCTCACCATACTTTTTTCTAAGAATTAGTGAAGATAAATTGAACTTTGTTTCTATATTTACACTAAAATAATATTTAATCAAAAGTTCGTGGATAATACTAATCAAGTATGAACTTTTTAAATTGACACCTTTATATTGGAAAGTTTTTTGTTGTGTGAGATATTGGAAATCGCGAGATATGAAATGTAGTAAATAGTCTTCGTTTGCTTGAATTACCATAAAAATATTCTTTTTTTTATATATGAAGAAATTATATGAATGTTTTTATTTAAAAATAGAAAAATATGACTTTATTTTATTTATATAGAGTATAAAAAATAATAATCAATTCCTTATTTGAAATTTAAGATAAAACTTGAAAATAAATGTAATGAGTTTGGTATCATTTTTATTTATCATGAGGAGAGTTATACAAGTAAATGTAGTTTAATTGATTTGGAACCAGTGAAAAAACAAGAAGAGTATTTAGGTAAAAGAGTTAAAAGAGGTTTATTTCAGACAAGTAAAGGTATTTTATTAAATGCTGATATTAATGGTTCTGGGAATATTTTAAGAAAAGTAGTCGGTGATACTTGGCTAAGCCAACCGATAGTGGGTTTGATGTTAAATCCTGTAAAAAGAAATTTTTACGATGAAACTTTGGTTTCATAACATTGGAAATCTTTTGATAAATTATCAGGATTGTTTGTTTGAATTTAAGAAATTCTCCAATTCTTTTTTAGTATCAACATGAACAATCTCATCTATACCTTCTTCTTTTTCTGGATCTTCGTAATTTTTTAGAAAAGTTTTTAGAAGATCATCAGATAATTCTTTTTCTCTTTTTGTTTTAATTAAATCTAAATCTCTTTTCCTGTTTACACTAATCATCAAATCTTCCATATCTTTACCACCTTCATTGAAAATAATAGCAATAACTTTATATTTACTTCTGTTATCTTTCAAACTATTTATCATTGTTCTTCGTAATACTTTAGTTATATTTGTTAAATCAATAATTATATTATGATTCTCTTTTATTGATTTCTCTAATCTATTATTAAATGTTTCTTCAACTTCATGATTAAGGTCTATTACCTTTTTAAATCCTTCACTTGACCATCTTCTCATAAAACTATTTTCTGGCAATTCAATAACTTCACCTAAAAACTCATAATTTCTTAAATATCTCTTACCATCTTCTTCATAAAAGTCAGATTCTTCTGGAACAAAATATGTTTTGTTGCTTCTATTTAATACTAAAGTAGGACGATTAAATGATTCTTTATAAGTAAATCCATTTTTCTCAGAAATTTCAGTTGCAACATCATCTCTATTAAATATATCATATTTCTTTTCTAACTTATTTGTATAGAAAGACTTACCCATTCCTGGAGGACCTACTAATAAAATAAATTCTTTTTGATTTAGTGACTCATTTAAAAAGTCTTGATATTTAGTGAATATCATTTTTCATTTTGTTTTTAATCAAATCAACAATAGTTTCAATTATACTCTTAATACCATAAATACCTGCGGCACCACCAAGAACCATTGCTTTTTGTGGTAAAGTTTCTAAATTTAGACCTTCTTTAGATATAAGTTCAACAATTGCGGTGGTGAAAGGAACACCTAAACCAACATAAGCCACCATATCAATAAATGAATCAATAACTTTACCAAAACTTCTTGAAACAAAACTGAATAATTTATGAACAGATAATAATGATGTTTTTACTTTTTCTGCAAGAGGTAATATACCATCTTTTTCTAATTCTGCTTTAATCTTTTTAACATCGTTATTTGCCATATTCAAAATTTGTGTAATAGAAAATAATGTCAATAACACTATTTGTTGTGGTGTAATATCTGGAACACTTGAATTTTTAACAAGGGCATCAACAATTGGATATAACATCGTTACACCCCAAGTATAAGTTGCAGCAAAGTATAAATTCAAACTAAGTTTGCTTATAGTCTTGTCTTGTATTGATTTATATATGCTTATTTGTTTATCTTCTAAAATGAGTTGATAATTCTCGTATGTTTGTAAGTATTTCATATTTCATATATATTATTTTTTTATTTCAAAAAAGTTTTTTATCTTTGTGAAAACTATAAAACCATAAAAGTAAGTATGAAGAGATTTATTAAATTTTATCACAAAGATAAAGACAATATTAAAATGATTAATCAGTCCGACAAAGGATTTGAATTGGTCATTCTTTCTGATGTATTATTAAAAAATATATTAGAAACCATAAATGATTGTGAAGAAAAAAGTGATGATGTTGACATTGTTTGGCAAATGAAACACAAACAGCAAAATTATATCGTATATAAAAATTGCATTTTTTCAGCACCAATGGATAATGTTATACCAGAAAGAGTTACTTACGGATTTAAGAAAATTGATATTAAGGTATGTAAAAAAATAAAAGTTACTTGTTCTGGTACAAGTTATTATTCTGATTCTTATTTATTTAAAAATAAAAATATTAAGAAAACTAAGAATACATATAAAGATGGTATGCTTTTAGAGAGAATGTTAAAACTTGGTGAATTAAATTATATAAGTGAAAAAGAATGAAAATAGATAAAGTAACATATGAACCATCATTATTAAAATGGATAAAAAAAATGTTCTTGCATGCTGAAGAAAGGAAATGGTATGAAACTTATTGGTTTATAGATGTTCACGGTGTTATTTCTAAGCCAGATTATAGAAAAAAGGTCAAAGAAATAGAATATTATTTGTATGTTAAAGAAACACTTCAATATATTACAAAAAATAGACCTGATATTATTATGATTTTATACACATCATCTTATCCTGATGAAATCAAGATTTATATGGAGCAATTTGAAAAGGATGAAATATTTTTCAAATATATAAATGAAAATCCTGAAATTAATGAATCAAAAGGTAATTTTGGTTGTTATGATAAGAAACCATACTATAATGTTTTAATAGATGATAAAAGTTCATTTGATCCAGAAATAGATTGGCAACCTATATATGAATATTTTACAAATTCTGATTATAAACCAGATCCTTCTTGGTCATTTAAAACAAAAGAACCTTACCACAAATAATTTACATCCTTTTTAATAAAACAAATTCCCAATTATTACTATTTTGTGATTTTGTTGATTTTGTAATTATTTTTCCTTTATTATAAAATTTTTTAAGTAGTGCGATAGAAATTTCATTATATTTTGAAAATTCATATACAGATTTTAAACCATCAAATATATATTCGTCTTCATTTGGTGAAATCAATTTATATTGTCTTCTTGGCTTACTTTTTGCTATTGACATTTTCTTAGACATTTCCAATTTAGTTTTTTCAGAAAGTATTCTATTTTTTGCAGCTTCTGATAATTTACTTTTAAATTCGTCTGAAAATTTTTTTCCTTTATTTATTTTACTTAAAAGTAGTTTAGTTTTATCTGATCTTTTTTGACCAGTCATTTTCAAACTTCTTTTATCTTTAGATTCCTGAGATTGAGAAATACCTTTATGTGCTTCACTCATATTTTTTCTACTTTCTTCTGTGTGCTTTCTTCCTTTATTTTTTACGCTATTTGCTATAGATAATTTTTCTCTTGTTTCTGGATTATCCCATAGAGATTTAAGTGTTATTGATGAAATTTTTGCACATTCTATACGAATCTCTTCATAAATTCTACTAGAAATTTTAATACCTGTTTTATTACCATCATTACACATATAGAAAAATGCATATGCAGTTTGATTGTTTCTATATATCTTCCAGAGTAAATAATGTGCAATATAGTGTTCTTTTGCTGTTAATAATAATCTATTATCGTTATCATCAGTACCTTCCATTGATTTCATTATTATATGATGATCCTCATAATATATTCCATTATATTTATTTCTATCTAAAATTTTTCTTGTTTTAATTAAATTATCATAATGCCATTTGTGATTCATGATTAGTTTTCTTTTTATAGTATATATAAATTAAAAAAAGTCACTTTTTTCTACTTTTGGAAAAAATATATTAAAAAGAAAATATGGACCACTTATTATAAATATATACAAATAAAAATTAGTTATGAGAAAAGAAAAGAAAGTGAAGATATATTTTAGTTTAGATGTCGAACTTAATAAAATATTTCAAAAACACATTGAAGATAATATAATAGATCGTACTAAGTTGATTGAGATATTAGTAAAAAAATATTTAGAAGAAAACGATTTAATTAGATAATTTTTTTTATTACAATTAATTCTTATATTTGTAGAAGCTTATCACAAATGATTATAAATATTAAAAGGAAACAAGACGAAAAACAATTAGAAGAATTAAAATATAACTTAATTCTTAAAAAAAGGTATATTTCAACAATTGGGTATAATTGGAACTTAAATGGAGAAAGTTCTGATGAATCATTAGAAGATTTTCATTTATTCTGTCTTTCAATAGTAAAAGATTTATTTGAAAAAAATTTCAAAATAAATGAAGATATAGAAGATAAATCTTATGATTTTGATGAAGATTATGTAGACGCTGAAGCAACTTTAGAAGATTTAGAATACTTATGGGTAATTATTGCAAATAAGAAATTAAAAAATTTATGAGAATGTGGGGAATTAATCCAAGTCTATTATGTAAACAACATTTACTTGGAGAACACGGTGAAATTCATAAACATAGACACAATTTTGTTAAAAAACATAAAATAACAAAGCGTATTAGTCCTGTAGTTCAAATTGAACCAGAAAATATGCAAATACGGCATGATGAATTAGTTTTGGAAATGTTAAAACGAGGTTATAATCATAATTCACCATATGAACAACCTGACATTTCTTATCTAAAATCAGAAGAGAGATATGCAAAAATTGATAAAAATATATCAATTAATGACTTAATTAATAGATGTCCTGAATGTACTAAAAACTTAAAACATGAAATTAACATTTAAAAGACAAGACAAACCACCAATAGCAGAAGAAAGAAAATTAAAACTTGAATCTTTAGGAAAAAAGAAAAAACCAAAACCAATTGGGTTTGAATGGACTTTAGCAAGTGAAAATAAAGAAGAGGAAAAAGAAATAATGAAAAATTTTCATTTATTCTGTATTTCAATTGTGCAAGATTTATATGGAGACAAATTCAAAACAAATGAAAAGGGTATTATTAAATATTCAATAGAGTCTATTACAGACAAACAAGTTATATACACATTAAAAAATCTACAAAAACTGTTTAGAGCAGTTAATAAAAAATAAAATGGAAAAAAGAAAATATATTTTTGTACCTTATCAATTGATGGGAATTCAACAAGGAATTCAAGGTGGTCATGCAAGTGATCAATATGCTCACAAATATAAAGATGATCCAGATAATATTGATTTTGTTGAAAATCATATGACTTGGATAGTTTTAAATGGTGGATCAACAAACAGTCGTAGAGATTTTGATGGTAAGTCTGTTGGTACATTGAATCAAATTGCTGATCTATTGCTTGATAATGATATTAAGTTTACTCATTTTATAGAGCCAGACTTAAACGATGCATTAACAGCAGTTTGTTTTGTTTGTGATGAAAGAGTATTCAATAAACAATTATATCCAGATTTTACAGATTTTATGATAAATAAAGCATTACCAGAAATAGTTGAAGAAGAATATACTTCTGACGATGATTTAATTAATGCAAAAATTGGCAGAGAAACCCTTGTAAACAAATATAAAACATGGTTAAAATTTCAAAATTTTACAAAAATGCCAGAATATAAAGAATGGGTTGAATTTATTGGTGGTGAAAAAAACTTATTTTTAAGAAATCTAATAAAGGATAAAAAATTAGCATAAATAAAAAAAAGTGTGAATATTTTCACACTTTTTTTATGCTTTGTTTGGTAGAATAGAAACAAATGCTTATCTTTGTACTGTTGAAACAATAGAATTAAATACTTAAAAAATCACAAAAATGGAAAAAATTACTATTGAAGATGAAATGTTGTTGACTGGCTTTGGAGCTAATAAAAACTCTGATATAAAACCTAATACTGATTTTGACAAAAACTAAAATAAAATTCTGAAAAATTAAATAAAAAAAATAACACTTAAAAATAAAAATTATGAAAAATCTATTCTTTGCCTTAGTTTCAGTTGTATTGTTCGCTTCTTGTTCTTCAACTCCAGAACAAAAATTTATTAAAAAAATTGACAAGTATATGTCAACGGAATTTGTCAAAGGTCTGAAAGACCCTTCTTCTTTTCAAAAAGTTGATTGTATGGTTTTTGATACTCTAACCGTTGAGGATTACAAGGCGAAATATAACAAGGATGCAGGTCCTGAATTTAAGAACGGTATTGTTCACATCAAAATTTCATATACTTATAGAGCCAAGAATGGTTTTGGTGCACTTGATGTATATGAAACTACAGTAAGATATTTTCCAAATGATGATAAGTTTGTAAACTAATTATGAACAAATTCAGAATACATATAAATTATATATACTAAAAAACATAATTTATATGTATTCTCTTTATATTTTAAAATCTGATATTGAGGAAGATGATAATTGTTATATAGGTATAACAACAAATCCTAAAAAAAGATTACAAAGGCATATAATATATTCAAAAACAAATGATTTTCATTCTTCAAGATGGATTAGAAAAATAATTAGTCAAAATGGTCATATCAAAATGACAATTTTATTAGATAATTTAACAGAAGAAGAAGCTTATAAAGAAGAAATACGGCACATTAAATTATATAGGGGATTAGGATATAAATTGACAAATATAACGGATGGTGGTACTGGATTTAGTTCTGGAGAGAATAATCCAAGTTATAAGCATGGATTACGTTTTACTAAAGAATATGATATTTATGCCAATATTAAAAGATGGCGTTTTAATAAAAATGATCCTAATTACATTGGTGATAAAATTTCAATGTATTATAAATGGATAAACGATGCGGCTTTATTTATTGATTATATAAAAACATTAAATAATTATGGTAAAGAAAATTATATTTTAACAAGGATAGATACAAATAAAAATTTTGAGCCAAATAATTTAGAATGGATTTCAAAACATATAAGGAGTGCAAAACAAAGAAAACAATCAAACAATAACTCTGGCTATATTGGAGTAGTATATAATCCAAGGTTAAATAAATGGATAGCACAAATAGGAGTAGATAAAAAACGAAAACATATTGGATGCTACAACACAAAAGAAGAAGCACTAACTGGAAGAAATAACTATATTTTTGATAATAATTTAATTGGATATAAAATACAAAAATTTTGAATATTTTTTAATAAATCCTTTTTTTATTGGGGAATTGTCCGTATATTTGTTGAGTCAAAAGGAAATAATAACAATAAACTTAAAAACATAAAATCATGGCATTAGGTAAAAAAGTAGTAGCAGTAAAAGCGCCAGCAGCAAAAAAGGATTTAAAACCGATCGCTTTAGTTAAAGGTGACGATTTTGCACAGAAACTGAAAAAGTTCAATACCTTGAAAGAGGAAATCAAAGACAAAACTGCTGAGCAGAAGTCAATTGAAGGAGACATCAAATCAACTGCACTTGACGAATGGAAGAAAATGTATCAAGAAATGGGTCGTAACCCAGAATCCATCAAAGTTGAGAGTGAAAAAGGTGACAAAATCATGTTCATGGTCGTCAAAAAGTACACAGGCTCAGTTGATGAAGAAAGAGCAACAGAACTTCGTGAAAAGTATGGTGAAAAATTCGTTGAAGAAAAATCAGAGTTGGTTATGAGCAACGAACTGTTGAACAAGTACTCTGACAAACTTGAAGCTCTTATTATGAGTGCTGACTTTATGACAGATGATGAAAAAGAAAATCTGTTTGTTCAGAAAGTAACTTATAACATCACAGCCAATGCAATCGACGAAGCCTTCACTTGTGGAAAAGGTGATGTTGAAGGACTTGTAAGTGACATTGCTCCTGTTCTGATGTTGAAAGAAACTCGTTAATTCTGACTAAATCATAAA
>Ga0114951_10002742_pt1 | contig 19401 bp, 16 predicted proteins | sample AM7aDNAmetaG_FD_88677 | JGI IMG/M metagenome (GOLD analysis project Ga0114951, IMG submission 88677) | Freshwater microbial communities from Finland to study Microbial Dark Matter (Phase II) - AM7a DNA metaG | ecosystem: Environmental > Aquatic > Freshwater > Lake | place: Finland: Lake Alinen...
AGCTCCGCCGCCGCGGACGACAGTTCGTCCGGAGCCGAGATCCTGAGAGCGCCACCGTCATGATCGAGCTGGTGGTAGATCTTGTGAAAGTTAAAAACATGCGGTCCATGGAGCACTGCCTTTCCGAAACGCGCGGGCTCGATCGGGTTCTGACCCCCATGAGGGATCAGACTCCCGCCCATGAACACTAAGTCCGCGATCCTGTACAGATTCCTGAGAACGCCTAACTGATCCAGAACCCAGACGTCGGGTGCCGGACCTTCCTTCTTCAACGAAGACAAGGCGCCGCTGAGACCTTCCTGCCCTGTCTGCTTCAAAAGCCCTTGTACACGCTCGATATGCCGCGGCGCGAGAATAAGCTTGAGCTTCGGAAACTGCCCGCGCAACGTCTTGAAAGCCTTCACGATCATGTCTTCTTCGCCGGGATGCGTGCTCCCAGCGATCCATACGAGATCCTCCGTCGAATAACCCCAAGCCTGACGGAGCCCCCCCTCGTCGGCACCGCTCTCCCCGTCCCAATTGACGTTGTCAAATTTCATATTTCCCATATCGCGCACGGATTCTGCCGCGATACCCAGTCCCCGGAAGCGAACGGCATCCTCCTCGGACTGCGCGAGCACAAAGTCAAGCTTTCCCCACAGCGGCTTGAAAAGCCAGGGAAAGATCCTGTATCTTTTAAACGACCGCTCCGAAAGCCGTCCGTTGATCACCCCGACCGGGATCTCCCGATTCTTCGCTTCGGTGAGAAGATTCGGCCAGATCTCCGTCTCGACAAGCAAAATGCCGGCAGGCTTGAAGAGATCGAGAAAGCGCTTCACGACCGGCGTCAGATCGAACGGGAAATAACAGACGTGGACACGGTCGCTTACGAACTTCTTCGCTATTTTTTGACCCGTCGGGGTCACGGTCGTAAGCACCAGATCATAATCCGGCGAAGCCGCGAGCCATTCCACGATGAACTGTTCCACCGCCATGACTTCGCCCACACTGACGGCATGAAGCCAGACCACCTTTTTTCCCTGAAATTTCGCCGCCCAGTCCGCCGGAAAGATTCCCCGCCGTTCACGCCAAAGCGCCCGCGGGTCCTCGGCCTGACGGAGTTTCATCAGGAAAACGGGCGCGTAAACGACCGCGAATCCCGTAAACGCCAGATTGTACAAAACCGTTCTTAGCATATTCCCATCCAATCATTACTATTTACCCAGTAGCCGTTCCTTACCGAACCCCGTCGGGCGAAAGGCGTACGGTATACGGCGAAAAACAAACGCTCAACGCCGTACGCCTTACTCCGTACGGACGAGTCACGCCCTCGGATGCGCCGTCGCGTAAGCGTCTTTGAGACGCTGCGTCGTCACATGCGTATAAATCTGAGTCGTCGAGAGATTCGCGTGTCCCAAAAGCTCCTGCACGCTCCTCAGGTCCGCGCCCCGGTCGAGCATATGTGTCGCGAAGGAGTGACGGAACGTGTGCGGCGAAATTTCCCCGCTGAGCCCCGTCCGCTTCACGTATTTTAAGATCATACGCCGGACACTCCGGTCCGTGAGACGGCTCGCAATCCGGCTGATAAAAAGCGGCCTCTTGATCGCGTTCGGTATTTCCTTCGGCGCCTTCATATCCAGATACGCGCGCAGGGCGTTCATCGCCATCTGCCCCACCGGCACGATCCGTTCTTTTTTTCCTTTGCCGCGCACCCGGACCAAGGCCCCGAAAAAATCGAGGTCGTCATGATTGAGCCCCGCGAGTTCGCTCACGCGCAGTCCCGAGCTGTAAAGCATCTCGAGGATCGCCTTGTCGCGCTTCTCCTCCCAACAATTCTTGGCCGGAGCCTCCAAAAGCTTCGTGATCTCATCGGGATTCATGAATGAAGGAAGCCGTTTTTCCTTTTTCGGCGTCGCGATCCCGGCCGCGGGATTCTGGCTCAGGATATTTTCGCGCACCAGATACTTGAAAAAGGAGCGAAGACACGCAAGCTTCCTGGAAATCGTGCTCTTGCTGTATTCGCGCGTCTTCAGGAACGCCAGAAACGAGCGGATATCCAGATAGGTCAGCGCCGCAAGGTCCCGATCCGCGAGGAATTTCATGAATTCACGGAGGTCGATCCCGTAATTCTTGGTCGTGTGCTCGGAGGCGCCTTTTTCCGTCTTCAGGAAATCGAGGAACTCCTCCACCCGCGTGCTCATATCCAGAGGCTCACGGCGCTTCGGACGAAGCGTCTTTCTCGGCGGCGTCCTCTTTTTTGGGAAGCTCGTTTGCCACGTGCGTGCATTTCGGATAATTCGAGCAGCCGTAAAAAGCACGGCGCCCCTTCGCCTTTCGCTTCAAAAGCTCTCCGCCGCACCCCGGCTCCGGGCAAAAGAACCCGGTCGGGATCGAGCGCGTGAATTTGCATTCCGGAAATCCGGCACACGCCATAAATTTTCCAAACCGCCCGAACTTGATAAAAAGCTGCTTGCCGCAAAGGCTGCACTTGTAATCCGTGGGGATAGGCGCCTGCTTGACACTTTTCATCTCCGTCTGCGCTCGCGCCAAATATTCGCTGAAGGGACCGTAGAAATCCTTGAGCACTTTCACCCAACCGGCCTTCCCTTCTTCGATACTGTCGAGCTCTTCTTCCATGAGCGCCGTGAATTCCGCGTCCAGGATCTTCGGAAAATGCTCGACAAGAATATCCACCACCGTTTCACCGAGCTCCGTGGGGATCATCGCTCCCCCCTTGCGTTCGGCATACATGCGTCCCAGGATCGTCGAGATCGTAGGCGCATAAGTGCTCGGCCGGCCGATCCCCTTTTCCTCGAGCAGTTTGATCAGACTCGCGTCATTGAAACGTGCCGGCGGCTTGGTGAAATGCTGCTCGCCCAGCAGTTCATGAAGCGTCAGTTTTTCGCCCACTTTTAAGTCCGGGAGCTCGAGCGCCTCCGGAACTTCTTCTTCCTCGGCATCCTTCGGATTTTCTTTTTCAACTTTGATCTCCCCGAAGGCCGCAGTAAATCCGAGAAATACGTTGCGCTTCCCCGTCGTCCGGAATCCATACTTCTCACCGGCCAGGATCGAGATCGCGGTGTGTTCATCCACCGCGGGCGTCATTTGGGATGCCAGAAATTTCCGCCAGATCAGTTCATAGAGTTTGAGCTCGTCGGCTTCCAGAAAATCCCTGAGGGAATCCGGAATGCGAAAAGCCGACGTCGGGCGGATGGCTTCGTGCGCCTCCTGGGCTCCTTTGCGGGATTTGTAGACCGGCGGTTTTTCAGGCAGATAGTCCTTGCCGAATTTTTCACGGATATAGCGCGCCGCTTCTTGCTGCGCGGAGGCCGCGATATTCACGGAATCTGTTCGCATGTAGGTAATAAGACCCACGCTGCCCTCAGCGCCAAGCTCCACGCCTTCATAAAGCCGCTGCGCAATGCGCATCGTATTCGCCGCCGAGAACCCGAGACGGCTGTAGGCCTCCTGCTGGAGTTTGCTCGTGGAATAGGGTGCCTGAGGCTTCCGGCGCTTTTCGGTCTTTTCGATATTCGAAACTTGAAAGGGAAGCTTGGGCAGTTCTTGCTTGATACGATCGATCTCGGCCTGTCCCTTGAGCTCCGGCTTGACCTTATCGACATGGGTGAGCCGGGAGAGGAAAACCACTTCCTTCGCGGAACCTTCGGAAGCGGACAGCTTCGCGTCAAGCGTCCAATATTCCTGAGGAACAAATTTCCGGATCTCGCGTTCGCGGTCCACGATAAAACGCAGTGCCACCGACTGCACGCGGCCCGCGCTAAGTCCCCGGCCGACATTGCGCCAAAGAAGCGGGCTCAGCTGATACCCCACGACGCGATCCAAAATGCGGCGCGCCTGCTGGGCATCCACGAGATTCATGTCGATCGCACGGGGGTGATCAAAGGCCTTGAGCACAGCGTCCTTCGTGATCTCATTGAACTCCACGCGGAGGATCTTCTGCTCCTTGTCCTGCTCCGAAAAAATATGCGCGAGATGCCAGCTGATCGCCTCACCTTCCCGGTCCGGATCGGGAGCCACGTAAAGGATCTCTTTTCCTTCGGCATCTTTTTTAAGCTGTTTGACCGTCTGAAAGGCCCGGCGAATGATGATATATTCGGGTGTGAAGTCATGCTCAATATCCACGGCCATCCGGCTCTTCGGCAGGTCCCGGACATGGCCCATGGACGCCACGACCTTGAAATCCTTGCCCAGAAATTTATTGATGGTCTTGGCCTTGGCCGGCGATTCGACGATCACCAGGTACTTAGGACCACCCGCAGCTTTGGCGGGTTTGGCAGGCTTGAGGGCCTTCTCCTTTGTGACAGACTTGACCGCTTTGGGGCTCTTCCCGGCCTTGACGGATTTCTTCGCTTTGACCACAACGCCTCCCTAAAAATTTCAAATAGGAACCAGACCAGATAAAGTGAGAGAGGATTTTAAACAAAATGGGCGAGATTGTAAACGGCAAGTTTATCGGACGCTTGCAACCCTATTACTTAAAGCGGGTTATGAGATTTGTTCCCACGGATCATCCCGCGTCTTGGAACGCATCGGGGACGATTTTTTAGGGCTTCCGTTGGAGAGTTTGTAGAGGGACTCCAGTTCCATGATCTGGGAATCGCGAAGGGCCTCTTTTTCGACACGGCGAACGAGTCGCTTTAGAGCATCGGCCTTGATCCCCCATTTCTCCAAGCAAAGCGTAGTCAGGAGCCGGGCCAAGAGATTCACATGAACCTCCAGATCGGTCAGACGGTCCACGGCTCTTTCTCCGCCTTCCTCAGCCTGGGCCATCTCCTTTTTGAGGTCCGCAATCTTCGCGTAAAGGGAAAGAACTTCTTTGAATGATCCCCCAGCCTTTTTCCCTCCGCCCGTCAATTTTTTCCGTTTCCGTTTGGCCATGGTATTTGCCCCACCAATGAAAGCCTAGCACATAAAACGGAAAAAAGCGCAGGACGCAAAGTTTTTCACCTTGAACTTTGTGCCTTATGCTTCGAGCTAGGGTGCTTTTCCGGAAAATTCAAGCAAATCACAGGCGGGATAAAGACGCGTCAAATAAGCAAGGGCGAAGGCCCGGAAGAAAATCGCCACTGGTAACATCACCATACCGATCCCCACGATCACGGCCAACAGGATCGCGATCACCACAAACGCTCCGAGAATGATCAATGGAAACTTCAAGAGCGGCAGGGCCTGGACCAAAAAGATACCGGGGATAATCACGATGCCGCCCGCGACAAGGCCGGCGAGGCCCATGAGGATCGAGACAAGCCCCTGTGCGATCGATGCCACGATCCCGAGACCAAAGATCACCAGAAGATATTGAAAGACTTTTCCGAACGCAAAGGTTTCGATTTCAAGAAACTGATTTAGTGCGCTCATCGCTGGGATCTTTTCGCGGTACATGATCGGCAAGACCAGATTCTCCATGGTAGCCGCGATCACCATCATCCCTAGAAAAAACGCCAGCAGCAAGAGACCCGCCAGGATCCCCGCCAGAATGATCCAACCGATATGACCTTTAACGACTCCAAAAAGCACTATACCAAGAACCCCCAAGATCAAAACGGCTCCGAGAAGGATCCCAAAAAATGCCAGCGACCATTTGAAATAGGAGTTGCCGATCTCCCGGTGTTCTCGGAACGGGCCACGGATCGCGGTATTTCCGGTCACGATCGTGTCGAGGAGAATAAAGTTGAAACGACATGAGAGCCACATAAAAAAAATCGCGAAGCTGATCCCCAAAAGAGCTCCTCCCACCACCAACCAAAGACTCCACGGATTCTTCACGGGGTTAGCACTCACTCCGGCTTTTGCACCGGAAGCCTGATCAAGGTTCGCCGAAGGCACGACAGTCCCCGTTTGCGGCAAAGTCTCTGTCCCCCCCGAAACAGAAGCTGTACTCCCCGACGTGGATGTAACGCTAACGGATGCGGCAGGCAAGGTTTTCCCCATAACCGTCTTCGGCTTCGCAGGCTTCACGGGGGCTCTAAAATTGGCGCTACATCCCTGTACGCCGGCTCCTGCGAGCGACACAATGATCAGGATCTTCAACCACCGCTTGAAGTTGAAAGGAAAAAGGATCTCCCTGCTTTTTCTCCAGGAAAACCGGATCATCTCGCCGACGCTAGCTTCTCCTTGCATGAATTCTTCTCCTCTTCGCAGCCTCTAACAAGAAGCGTCATTCTGAGTCCGCAGGACGAAGAATCTCACAATGAGATCCTTCGCCCTCTACGGGGCTCAGGATGACACGGGAAAATTTACTTGTTCCGTTCCACTAAACTGTTGCCTTCGGATTCGGGCCGTAAGGATTCTCGCCAGCTTGACTATCCTGCACCAAGAAAACAAGGATCACGATGGTGCCAATGACGGGAATAAGGGAGATCAGAAGCCACCACCCTCTGCGTCCGGTATCGTGAAGCCTGCGCGCCCCAACTGCAATACTGGGAACCAGCACCGCGAGGGAATAGAGCCCGCCAAGCACGCCGGGGCCTTTGAAGATCCCTTCGATGAAACCGAGCACGAATGCGATGATAAAGTTGAAGAGAAAGAACATCCAGTATTCAGTACGGCGCGCACGCCCGGTGAACACCGCGTATTTTTTAAGCACATCGAGATACCAATTCATGTTGCCTCCTTTATTGGGTCAGTTTTAGAGAGACAGCCATTCACCGATTGCCTGTCCCTGTTGAAGAACTTTCACAAAAAAAATCCCCCTCCGCGGTCACCCACGAAGGAGGATTTTCAAAAACCCTGCTTTCACAAAAGATCTTAGGCTTCAACAACCTGCGTCTTGCCCACAATATCCATGACTCGATGATTTTTCCAAAGCACCCAAACAATTTCTAGCAAATATCCAAGCACGAGCACGAACGGAACGATTAAGAGAAGATTTCGGACATAGGCCTGAATAATCGTAACCTTTGCTCCGGTGAGACTAAAAATCTTCGTCTTGATCATGGCTCGTCCGGGAGAATAAACGGCATCACGGAACACCAGCCAGAGAATATTGACAAGCACGAGCACAATGCTACGCACCATATCCGGGGCTGCCAAAAGCACCAACCCGATCACGATCCCGAGAACAATCGGAATCACCACCATGTCGATTAAACCGGCGGCTAACCGTTTCCCTTTGCTTGCAGGAACTTGACCGCTACTGGCCATCATCTCACTAAACTTTTTACCCAAAGGCAAAGCTACTTCAGATTTGCCTCTATTCAGGAGATAGTATGGGAAAAAAATGATCCACATGGTAGAACACGCCAAAAGCCAACCCCACGGGCCCACGCCCTTCACATGATTCCCTTTTTTCCTGACATCCAAGTACACCCAAATGCTTGTCGCCAAGAACAGCAATCCCAAAATCAGCGATATGCCCATCTGTGACTCCTTTCGTTGTCAAAATTTATCTCAACAAGACATGGTCTTCTTATGAAACTCTATAGAGGAAACACCTGTCTGTCAAAACTTTTTATCTCAATCGTGTCAGTAATAACGGCTTTTCTGTGGCGAAGCTTAATAGGCCAAAGAAAACCGCCCGTCCGGAGTGCGCCGGATCTTCTTCGCGAGCTCCATCTGAAGCAATAACGCGGGAAGTCTCGAAGGTTCAAGGCCTGTGAATTCGAGGATGTGGTCCTGAGAGAGAGGACCTTCCTCCTTGAGCAACTCTTCGATCACGGTGTTTTCTTCGCCTGCGATAGGAGAAATGTTGCCCGAACCAGTGTTCTGCTGACTTTTCGAGTGTTCGCGTGCTTTTCCCCCTCCCTCTTGCGAGAGGGTTGAGTGGTGGAAAATCGCTCCCCCCTCATCCTGACCCTCTCCCCCTAAGGGAGGTGAGATGTCTTGGAGTGAACTGGAAGAATCTGGAACCTTTTCATCCAACCCTGATATGTTTTCCAATCTCAAACGATCCGCCAGAACGAGAAGAATGTCTTCCGGCGCTTCCACGAGACACGCCCCCTCCCGGATCAACTGATGCGTCCCGCGAGAAGTCAGCTGATCCACGGGGCCCGGAAGCGCAAAAACCTCGCGCCCCTGCTCCACCGCCTGATGCGCCGTGATCAGCGACCCGCTTCGGGAATGGGCCTCAACCACAAACGTGGCATATGACAATCCCGACAAAATGCGATTGCGCCGCGGAAAATTCTCCGGCAGAGGCGGTGTCCCGAGGGGATATTCGCTTAAGACGGCGCCGCGCTCCGTGATCCTTTGAAAGAGTCTCTCGTGTTCCCTGGGATAGATAACATCCAGTCCGCATCCCATCACCGCGATCGTGCGCCCGTAGGAAACCTGGAGGGCCGCTTCATGCGCGACCTGGTCGATCCCCCGGGCGAGACCGGAGACGATCGTCAGCCCACGCGCCGCCAACTCCTGAGCAAAGCGTTTTGCCTGAGCGCGACCGTAAAAACCCGGATGCCTCGTCCCCACGATAGCGATCGCGTTCCGGTCATTTTCAAGAATACAGCCTTTTTTATAGAGCAAAAGCGGTGGGTCCGCGATCTCCTTTAGTCCCGTGGGATACTCAGGATCCGAAAAAAGTAAAAAGGTGATCCCTTTCTGCGCGCAAAGATCCATCTCCTTTTCCGCGCTAAAAGGTCCCGCATTCTCCGGGGCCGGAATTTCCTTCGGAAAACCTTCTAACTCCATACGCTCCAGTATCTCCCGCGCATTTTTCCCGTCCGTAAGAAGCTGAATGGTCCTGCGCCGTCCCTCGATCTTGAGACGATTCAGGACCAGAAAGGCCCGGAGTTCCTCCGCTTCAAGTAATGTCACAGCGAGCATCCTTTCACCTGGATAGAAAAAGAGTTTCTTTTTTCGCGACAAAATAAGGATAACATAGAAATGTGCTATTATCAATTATTGTTTGCTTTTTATGCAATTTGAAGATGAGTCATTTCTAAATCAAAATTTTTCGGAAGAAATCTATTTCGCTCCGGCGAGGCGGAGGATGCGGCGGACTTTTTCGAGTGGGATATTTTTTTCGATCGTGACTTGGCCAATGCGTCGAGGAAGGACAAAGCGGAGTGTCCCCTGGCTTTTTTTCTTGTCCTTCATCATGGTCTTCAGGATCGCATCGGCCTTAAGGTTGAACCGTTTGATCGAGACCGGAAGCTTCGTGGCGACGAGAAGTTTCATCTGCCGCCAGGGAAGGGCTTCATCGCAAAGGTCGAGGTCCGCGGCAAGCTGAGCGGCCATCATCATGCCGATCGCAACGGCCTCCCCGTGTACCAGCCCTTGATATTCCAACGAACCCTCGATCCCATGAGCAAAGGTATGTCCATAATTCAGGATTGCCCGCTCCCCTTTTGTTTCGAATTCGTCACGACTGACCACCCCCGCCTTGATCCGGGCACAGGCGAGTACGACTTTCTCAATAGCCGCAAGGTCTTTGCGGAGAATCTTTTTGCCGCTTTGTTCAAGGAACCGGAAAAGCGCCGGATCGCGGATCACGCCATACTTAATGACCTCTCCAAGGGACGCGCTAAGTTCCCGAAGCGGCAACGAACGGAGCGTCTGAACATCCGAGATCACAAGCGCCGGAGGCCAGAAGGAACCCACCAGATTCTTTCCTTCCTGCAGATCGATCGCCGTCTTTCCGCCGATCGAGCTGTCAACCTGAGCCAAGAGGGTTGTCGCGACATTCACATAACGGATCCCGCGCAAATAGACCGACGCGGCAAATCCCGCAAGATCGCTCACCACCCCTCCTCCCACGGCCACGATCCCGTCACGGCGCTCAAATCCCTTGGCCAGCAGCGCGCGGGAAAGGCGAAAAAGCTCGGCCCCGGATTTCGCGATCTCGCCGTCGGGAAGCGTATGCGAATGGACTTCAAACCCTTTCTTTGAAAGCGATGCGGCGATCGTCTTGAGGTAAGGCGCGAGATTTTTCTGAGAAACGATCATCAGCCGGACTCCGGGCGAAAAGACACCGGAGACAAGCGCCCCAGTCTTGGGGAGAAGCGCCTGGCCGACACAGATCTTGTAGTTCCCCTTGGAACTTTTGACTGGGATCATTTTCATGCCTTGGCCCTCAACATTTCCTGGATCTCATTTGCGACATCGTCGGCGATCTTCCCGTCCGTCAACACGGAGAAATGACAGGCATTCTCATAAAAACCGGCCCGGTCGTTGAGGATCTGCTCAAGTGCGCCGAACGGATCGGCCTTATTGAGAAGAGGCCGGTCTTTGGAATACCGGACGCGCTGCCAAAGGGATTGCGCGGACGCCGTCAGCAATACGACCTTCCCTGTCATTTTCATACGCTGAACATTCGCCTCGCGGAGGACGATGCCTCCCCCCGTCGCGATCACCTGATGCTTCTTCTTTGAAACATCCCCAAGCACCGCAGACTCGACATCGCGGAAATAAGCTTCGCCGGAGACCTCAAAGATCTCAGGGATCGACCGCCCCTCCCGCTGCTGGATCTCGGCATCCAGGTCCACGAAGACATAGTCGAGGAAACCCGCCAGGGCCTTCCCCGTCACGGTCTTTCCGGAACCCATCATCCCAATGAGATAAATATTGTCAGAACTAGGCACGGATATGTTTTAAATACCCTTCATAGTTGCGACGGATCTCCCGTATCGAATCGCCCCCGAATTTTTCGAGGAACGCATCAGCCAGGACATACGCCACGAGGGCCTCGCCAATCACGCTTCCGGCCGGTACCGCACAGACATCGCTGCGTTCAAAATCCGCCTTCTCGATCTTCTTGGTCTTCATGTTCACCGAAACAAGAGGCTTCTTCAGTGTGGCGATCGGCTTCATGGTCAGACGCGCGATCACATCGGCGCCGTTCGTCATACCGCCCTCAAATCCTCCCGCGCGATTGGTCTTGTGAAAATAGCCGCGGGCCTTCCCGAAAAAAATCTCATCGTGCGATTCGGAGCCAAAATGACGCGCCAGATCCACCCCATCCCCGATCTCCACCGCTTTCGCGGACTGCTGGCTCATGAGGATCATGGCAAGTCGCGCGTCAAGCTTGCGCTCAAAATGAACGTAAGATCCGAGCCCGATCGGAAGCCCGGTCGCACGAACTTCATATTTTCCGCCAAGCGTATTCCCACCCTTGATGGCCCGAGCAATCCCCTGCATCATGGCCTTCTCGGTCTTTTTGCAGACGCAACGGACCGGGGAATCCTTCGAAAGCTTCCGGATCTCCTCGACCGTGATATCCTGTCTGGGGAGCACGGCACTTCCGATCTGAACCACGTGCGCCGCAAGGTCGATCCCGAAAGTCTTGAGCAGAAGCTTGCAGGCCGCGCCCACCGCGACGCGCATTGAGGTTTCCCGGGCGCTCGAACGCTCCAGCACCGCCCGGATCCCTTGATCATATTTCAGCGACCCCGCGAGATCCGCGTGGCCTGGCCGGGGGCGAAAAAGCTCCGGCATTTCCTCGATCTTGAAATCCTTGTTCGTGAGAAGAAAACCCAGCGGGGCTCCGGTCGTGACCTTCTTGATCACCCCGCCCATGATCTCGACACCGTCGGTCTCAATCTTCTGCCTGTCGCCCCGTCCGTAGCCTCCCTGGCGCCTGCGCAATTCCCCGTTAATAAAATCAAGGTCCAGAGGAAGCCCACTCGGAAACCCTTCGAGGATGGCGGCCATGTAATGCCCGTGCGATTCTCCAGTCGTAATGTATTTAAGCATGGCTAGCACTGTTCTCCATTTAATTTTAGGGGTTCACAGTACTGTACCGCATACCCCTAAATTTTAATATGATGCGGTATCAGACTCCGTACAGTTTTGAAAGGAAGTTCAGAACCGCGGGCCCCTGAGCGAACATTAGCGCTCCCCCGAGCGCCAGGAACGGTCCGAAAGGAATCGTTTCTTCTTTTTTGACATACCTCTGCCACAACGCGAAAGGCAACGCCGGAAACGGCGCGAGCAGGAACACCAGACAGACCTGTGGCGCGCCGATAAACGCGCCAACCATAGCCAAAAGTTTCACGTCCCCGCCACCCATGCTGTCCTTACGGAAAAGAAGCTTTCCCAGCCATCCGGTGAGAAGAAGGATCCCCCCACCCGCGACAAGCCCGATGAGAGAAGCCAGCGCTTTTTGATACCAGAATTCCTGAGAAAAATGCCCGTGTCCGGTCACGCTGAGCGCGAGGCCAATGAGCATACCCGGAATCGTGATCTCGTCGGGGATAAGCCCGGTCTCAAAATCCGTCATGGTAGCGACGAGGATCATGGCAAAAAAGAACGCGCTCGCAATGAACTCAGCCGAAAGCCCGAATCTCTTCCAGAGGAGCCAGGCCATGAGCGCGGTCACCAATTCCACAAGAAAATAGCGGAAGGCGATCGGCTGCCGGCAGCGGAAACACTTACCGCGGAGCAGCAGGTAGCTCACGAGCGGGATATTCTCATACCAGGGGATCTTCTTCTTGCAATGGGGACAAAACGATCCCGGCCAAACAATGGAAAGATCGAGCGGCAAACGGTAAATGCAAACGTTCAGGAAACTACCGACGATTGCTCCCAGAAAAAAAACGTACCACCCTGTCACTGTTTCCATATCAGTTCCTTTTTTCTTTCAGGGCATCAAGAAGTGCTCGCCGCATCACAGAAACCGGAGCCTTCCTCCCGGTCCAGAGTTCCAGCGCCCGGGCGCCCTGATAAAGCAACATCCCGAGCCCGTTCAGGGTCTTATGCCCTTTCCGCTTCCCCGCTTTCAAAAAAGGCGTCATCGCAGGATTATAAACAAGATCCATCAGAAACGCTTTTGAACGCCCGGCCTTGGGGATCCAGGACTCCGGAACAACGAGAGGATCGCCCGACTTCAGCCCAAGCGGCGTCGCGTTGATAATAACATCGGCTTTTTGAAGGGCCTCCTTGACCTCCGGAGTCCCCGCCACGGCAGCCTGAAAGACGGCCTTCGGGAATAGCTGACACATATCTTCCGCGATCTTCTGGGCCTTTTCCGGGAAACAATCCGCGATGAGAATCTCACGGGCCCCTTCACGTGCAAGCCCATAAATCACTGCCCGCGCGGCTCCGCCTGCACCGAGGATCACGGCCTTTTTCCCCGAAGGACGGAAACCGCCATCCTTCATGAGCGCCATCAGAAAACCTTCCATGTCCGTATTCGTACCGACCCACTGCTTCCCCTGCCGGTAAACGGTATTCACCGCGCCGATTGCGCGCGCCTCCGGCCGTACCCTGTCAAGAAAAGGCATCACCGTTTCTTTGTAAGGAACCGTAACGTTAAAGCCTGAAAGGGCGATTTGGGAGGCGCGGCTCATGAGTTTTTTAAAAGCCGGAAGTCCCAGATCCAGCACAATGTAGTGAGCTTCGATCCCGAGCTTCTGGAACGCGGCTTCGTGCATGGCTGGAGAAAGGGTATGTGAAAGCGGGTGTCCGAAGATCCCGTACAGTTTGAAGCCCTGAGCCTTTTTCACACCGGCGAGGGCTGGCTGGAGGCCCGAGGGGGATTCGCCGAGATCTTGTTGAGCGCGAAAAGATAAGCACGCACGCTGGCTTCAATGATGTCGGTGCTCGTACCGCGGCCCGTCACTTCACGGCCGCCGACCTCAAGCTTGACCAGCACTTCTCCCAACGCGTCCTTCCCTTCCGTGACCGACTGCAGTCCGTAATGAATGACCTTCGCCCCGGAACCCACGATCATTTCGATGGCCTTATAGCAAGCATCCACCGGCCCGTCACCGTTCGAAATCGCTTCCTGGATCTTGCCCTCGTACGAGAGCCCGATCTTGGCGTAAGGTTTCGTGCCGGTCTCGGTTACTACTTTCATGGACACAAGTTTCCAGGTCTCGGGGATCTTGGCGATCTCGCTTTGCAGGATCGCTTCCAGATCCTCATCGAAGATATATTTTTTCTTGTCCGCGAGGACCTTGAATTGGACAAAGGCCTGATCCAACTCTTTGGCCGCGAGCCGGAATCCGAGCTTTTTGACGTGAACCTCAAAGGCGTGCTTGCCCGAAAGTTTTCCGAGCATCAGCTGGCTTCCGGAGAGCCCGATCTTCTTGGGGTCCATGATCTCGTAGGTCTGGCGCTTCTTCAGGATCCCGTCTTGATGAATGCCCGAAGCATGCCAGAAAGCATTGCGGCCCACGATCGCTTTGTTGGGCTGGACAACCATTCCCGTAAGATTGGACACAAGTCGCGAGGCTTTGGTGATCTCGGAAAGCTTGATATCCGTGTAACAATTCATGAAGTCCGCGCGCGTGTCGAGCGCCATGGCGATCTCTTCAAGCGAGGCATTGCCCGCGCGCTCTCCGATCCCGTTGACCGTACACTCCACCTGATTGGCGCCGGCGAGCACCGCAGCCAGGGAATTCGCGACGGCCAGCCCGAGATCGTTGTGGCAGTGGACGGAAAGCACGACTTTTTTCCCGAGCCCCGGATTTTTACGGATCAGAAAACGGATGAGTTCCGTGAATTCTTGGGGAACCGTGTAACCGACAGTGTCGGGAATATTGATCGAAGTCGCCCCGGCGCTGATCGCGGCGCGCACAGTTTCGGCCAGAAAATCCCGCTCCGTACGCGAGGCATCCTCGGGAGAAAACTCGATTTGTTTGAAATCTTTGGCGGCCGAGGCGATCTGCTGCGCCACCATCGCGAGGATCTCTTTTTTGTTCTTCTTGAGTTTGAACTCCCGGTGGATCTGGGAAGTCGCGAGAAAAACGTGGAGACGCTTTTTCGCGGCCTTCTCCAGCGCCCGCCGGCAGGCGTCGATATCCCGCGGGATCATGCGTGACAAGCCGCAGATCACGGGCCTGCGCACGGCCCCGGCGATCATGGAGACAGCCTTCATCTCCCCTTCAGAAGAGGCCGGAAATCCCGCCTCAAGGACATCCACATTGAGCCGCTCGAGCTGACGCGCGATCTTCAACTTCTCGTCGGGCGTTAGCGACGCGCCCGGCGACTGTTCGCCGTCACGGAGCGTCGTGTCGAATATGTGGATTTTTCTTTGAGCGGTCATGGCATCCTGTACGGCATGCAACGCGCAACGCACAGCGCGCAACGTAAGAGCTTTTTCGTTGAGCGTTGCGCGTCGGACGTTGACCGTTTTATTTCTTGTTAATGAACTCCATCATTCCGCGCAATTTCGCGCCGACTTTTTCGATCCCGTGTTTTTCGCACTTTTCGCGGGCCTTCTTGAAATTCGGACGACCTTTCTTATTCTCTTCCATCCATTCCTTCGCGAACTTCCCGTCGACAACTTCCTTGAGCATCTTTTTCATTTCCTTGCGCGTCTCCTTGGTGATCAGACGCGGCCCTCGGCTATAGCCGCCGTACTCGGCCGTATCCGAAACGCGGCGATACATGCCGGCAATCCCGTGCACGAACATCGCGTCCACGATGAGCTTCACTTCGTGGAGACACTCAAAATACGCCATTTCCGGCTGATACCCGGCTTCGACCAAGGTGTCATAACCCGCGGTAATGAGATCGCTCAAGCCGCCGCAAAGAACGGCCTGTTCACCGAAAAGATCCGTCTCGGTCTCTTCTTTGAAAGTCGTTTCAATCACGCCCGCACGGGCGCCACCGATGGCCTTCGCGTAGGCGAGGCCGATCTGGAGGGCTTTTTTGCTCGGGTTCTGCTGCACCGCTACCAGGCATGGCACGCCGCCGCCTTCAACGAACTGGGACCGCACCAGCGAACCCGGGCCCTTAGGCGCCACCATAAACACATCGATCTCTTTGGCCGGCTTGATATAACCAAAGTGAATATTGAACCCGTGTGAGAAACAAAGCGACTTGCCCGCCTTCATGTACGGCGCGATGTGCTTCTCATAGATTTCCGCTTGAAGGTGGTCCTGAGTCAGGATCTGGATGATATCCGCCTGCTGGGCCGCTTCGCTCGCGGAAATGGGCTTGAAGCCGTCTTTGATCGCTTGCTCGTAGTTCGGGGTTCCGGGGACCTCGGAGACGATCACGTCCACGCCGGAATCACGGAGATTCAAGCCCTGACCGCGGCCCTGGATCCCGTAACCGATGATGGCAACTTTTTTGCCCTTGAGAAGATTGAGATCCGCGTCTTTATCATAATAGATCTTGAGTGCCATGGAGTTGTCCTTTTCTTTGGGTTGGAAATGCTACGGTTGAAATTATTTCTTTTTTGATTTCTTATTGCGCTTTGCTGCCGCCTGCCCCGGAGCGAGCTTTACGGTCCGCTTGGCGGGTGTTTTCAGTTCCACGCGCCGCCCCATCGCGATCTGCCCCGTCCGCACCACTTCGCGCAGATCAAAAGGTCTCAGGAGCTCGAGCATGGCATCGACCTTGCCTTCGCTGCCGGTCACTTCGATGGTCATGTTCTCGGGACTCACATCCACGATCTTGGCGCGGAACGTGTTCACCACGTGCATAATGTCGTTGCGACTTTCCGCGTTCGCTCCGATCTTGATCAGGACCAGCTCCCGCTCGATCACGTCATTCCCGGTCAGATCCTCGACATGGATCACGTCCACGAGTTTCGCCAGCTGTTTCATGATCTGATCGACGATCTTGTCATCCCCCTGCGCGATCACGGTCATACGCGACACTTCCGGATCATGGGTTGCTCCGACCGCAAGGCTGTCGATATTGAACCCACGCGCCGAAAAAAGTCCGGCCACACGCGCGAGAACACCAAAGTGATTTTCCACCAACACCGCGACTGTATGTTTCATAAGAGCTCCTTGATTATTCCGGGACTAGCAACTGCAGGCAAAAGCTTTCGCTCTAGTCTCTGGTCGCTGGTCTTCGGTCTGTTTTTTATGCCATATCCATGATCTGGTCCAAAGCGTTTCCCGCCGGCACCATGGGATAGACATTACTTTCCGGGGCAACCACACAATGAACCACCACCGGCCCCTTGTGGGCCAGCGCTTTTTTGATCATCGGAACCACATCTTTTGGAGTCTTCATCCTGAGCGCGAGGATCCCGTAAGACTCCACCAACTTCACAAAATCAGGATTGGTCGGCCCGATCACCGAACCCGAGTAGCGGCGCTTGTAAAAAAGCTCCTGCCATTGCCGCACCATCCCGTAATAACCATTATCCAGAATGAACACCTTGATCGGAACCTTGTACGCAGCTGCTGTCGCGAGTTCCGTCATGGTCATCTGGAACGACCCGTCCCCTTCAATGCAAACCACTGTAGAGCCGGGGCATCCGAGCTGTGCTCCGATCGTCGCCGGAAGTCCGTAACCCATCGTGCCAAGGCCGCCGGAAGTCAGCATCGTTCTCGGCTTTTCAAACCGGTACCACTGCGCCGTCCACATCTGATGCTGTCCCACGCCGGTGACCACGATCGCCTGATGCCGGGTCAGTTCCCCGATCTTGTCGATCACGTGTTCCTGAAGGATCTTCTTGGCCTTCGTGTCATACTTGAGCGGGAATTTCTTTTTCCATTCCGCGATCTGCTCGAGCCACTCCCGGATCTCGCCCCGGCGATCGTTCACCTGACGGCCAAGGCGCGTGATGGCTTTTTTGACATCGCTCACCACGGCCACGTCCACGCGAACGGTTTTCGCGATCGCGGACGGATCAATGTCAATATGGATGATCTTGGCCTTTGTGGCAAATTTGGAGATATTTCCCGTCACGCGATCATCAAACCGAGCGCCCACCGCGATCAACACATCGCAATTCTGCACCGAATAATTGGCGTAATGCGTGCCGTGCATCCCGAGCATCCGAAGCGACGACTCATGCGTCTCCGGAAAAACCCCAAGACCCAAAAGCGTCGTGGTAATCGGAATTCCGGTCTTCTCCACAAAGGCCCGGACCTCCTGCTCCGCATTGGAAGCGGTCGCGCCACCGCCCACATAAAGACAGGGCTGCTTCGCCGCCATGATGAGCGCCGCGGCTTTCTGGATCTGAGCCTCACAATCTTCCGGCTCCCGTTCCGGCGCGTAGCCCCGGAAGGAAAGCTCCTTGGGATAAACAAAATCCGTTTTCGCGCGACTCACATCCACAGGGAAATCGATCAGTACCGGCCCCGGCTTCCCGCTTGTCGCGATATAGAACGCCTCGCGGACAATGCGCGCCAGGTCCTTCACATCCTTGACCAGATAATTGTGTTTCGTGACCGGCCGCGTGATGCCGAGCACGTCGGCCTCCTGGAATGCGTCACTTCCGATCGCGGTCGTCGCCACCTGCCCGGTAATACAAACCATCGGCACGGAATCCATATACGCCGTCGCGAGCCCCGTCACGGTATTGGTCGCCGCGGGACCTGACGTCACGATACAAACCCCGGGACGCCCCGTCGCGCGCGCGTAACCATCCGCCATATGCGTCGCGCCCTGCTCATGCTTGGTCAGGATCAGCTTGATCTTGGAGTCATAGAGCACGTCATAAGTCGGCAAAATGACCCCGCCCGGAAGTCCGAAGATGTGTTCCACCCCTTCCATCTCAAGACATTTGATCAGGATCTGCGCGCCCGTAAGCTTCATAATTTATTTTTCCTTTAACCTTAGGTGATGATCAAAATGCAGGAAGATCAGACCGTGAAAAAATCCTTCACACCCTTCTTGAACTTCCCCTTCCAGTTCTTCTGACTCTGAGCCCGAGTCACGGCCCAACTTTGCCCCGTCTCCTCCAGCCATTCAAAAACAGTTTTTTTGAAATCCAGCTGCGTCAGTTCCTCATCCGTTTGATAATCCACGAGATGAAGCGGGTAACCTTTTTGCTGAAGCTTATCAAACCAGGCCTGATTGCGCGCCTTGGCATCCGTGTCCGCTTTCAGCGCGATAAAAAAAGGCACCTGATCCGCCGGGTCTGAATGCGGGATCAACAGCTGGGAAAACTGTCCGTCCCACGCTTGTCCGAGTAATGCGATCGCCGCGAATTCTTTGGGGTATTTCATCCCCATGTAGGCCGCATAATGCGCGCCCGAGTCTTTCCCGACCAAATAGACACGCTTGGGGCTGATGGGATAGCGCTCCATCACATCCTTTTTGACCGTCAGAAGCCATTGATCCAGGGTGTAAGGCGTGTCCCCCATCTTGGGCCAAAGCACATAGGGCGCCAGGATAAAAATACTCCTGCGCTGCGCGAGTCCCGTCAGATATTCAATCTGCTTTTCGGCCTTGGCCGATTCCGCAGGCGCGAGCATGACCATTGCATAAGTCCTGTCCAGCTTGTAATCCTTCGGCGCGAAAAGATAAACAGGGTACTTATAGCCGCTCACCTCGATAAGCCCTGAGGGAGCCGATGTCGCGAGGGACTCCTCTCCAGGAAGATCCTTAGTGACCACTTCGGGCGCTGGGGCCGCAACGGGAGACACTTCAGGTGCCTGAGGTGCCGGAACCACGGGGAAAGCAGCAGGAGCAGCAGTCGTCACAGCCTGAGCCTCTGGTGCCACATTGGGCGTCGCTTGAACGGGCGAAACCGCCGCTTGCACAGGCTGTGCCTCAACCGGAGCAACCTGTGACTGGGTTGGTTCGCCAACCGGCTGCGCTTCCTTGGCA
>Ga0114951_10002745_pt1 | contig 19395 bp, 15 predicted proteins | sample AM7aDNAmetaG_FD_88677 | JGI IMG/M metagenome (GOLD analysis project Ga0114951, IMG submission 88677) | Freshwater microbial communities from Finland to study Microbial Dark Matter (Phase II) - AM7a DNA metaG | ecosystem: Environmental > Aquatic > Freshwater > Lake | place: Finland: Lake Alinen...
GCTTCAGTGCCGGACTGCAGAAAGCGAACCATTTCCACTCCGGGCATGTGGTTAATTATTTCCTGGGCGGCCACTAGCTCGTATTCCGAAGTCAGGCCGCTTGCCGGACCCTTTTCCCTGATGATTGCAATAATCTTTTCGTCGAGTGCTTCAAAACTGTGACCGAGGATGATGGGAGCGCCGCACATGAGGTAATCCGTGTAGACATTGTCGTCCACATCCCAAACATTGTAGCCTTTTCCTCTGTCCATGGCCAGAGGAAAAGGTTTGTTCTGGCTTAAGTTGTGCTCGACTCCTCCGGGGATAATGCTCTTGGCTTTTTCAAAGATCGCAAGGGACTTCTTGTTTCGTTCAAAATAGAGCTTGCGTTCAGATTCCAGTTTGTCTGCCGGGATCGGGCGCACCGGCCGTGCTAAAATCTCATTTCTTTTTGATACAATATCCTGATATTCCATAAAATAGTGACCTCCTGTATTAGTGATTCCGGCTATGTTTGCAGCGAACACAACCCCGGTGCCTGCTTATTTAACCGTGTACATGCCTTTTTTTGAGTTTTGTAATGATTTATAAACTCCGCGAATACTTGATCGTATATTTTTCGATTGTCCGGATTGGGAGTATATTCCGCCTTTATTTTTATGTATTGCGGAATGTCTTCTAAGGTAATGTATTTAAGTGCCATTGAGGCAAGGAATGCCGCTCCACGGGCGTTGGAGTAGATCGGATCCTTGACCTGGCGGATTTTCCTGTCGAGCACATCGGCAATTATTTGCGACCAGACATCTGAATTGGCACCGCCGCCGATAAAGTTGAGGTGTGAGAAAGGCCTGCCCATTAATTTTTCAATAGGTTCGAGCAGCCACTTGGAGTTGAAGGCTACGCCTTCAAAAACAGCCCGCAGAATGTCTTCCCGTGTATTTTGCAGCGAGAGGTTGAACAGGGAAGAGCGGATATTGCAATCGTCCACAGGCGATCGTTCTCCGTAAAGCCAGGGAGTGAAAATAACGTTGTTGGATCCTGGAGGGACTCGCGTTACAATTTTATCGAGCACCTTGAAAATATCCGGAGCATTTTCCTCCATCATCAGTTCATCTTTGTGATACAGGACATTGTCTCTTACCCAGGTCAGGCATTTGCCGGCGCATTCCTGTTCGCAAAGGATAAGGTAGCGGCCGGGGATCGGGCTGGGGAAGCACCCCATGTTGTGGAAGATATCTGTCTTCTTGAAAGGAACATGGGCGGAAATCCAGGAGGAAGTTCCGATGTAAAGGTGGCCTTCGTAGTCTCTGACCGCGCCTGAACCAACCCCCGCGGAAGGTACATCCGGTGTGCCGCCGATGACGGGTGTATCGGGGTTTAAACCCAGTTGGGCAGCCACTTCTTTTTTCAACGGGCCCAGTATGTCCATGGCCTGGATCAGGTCAGGCAGTTTATCGCGGTCGATACCGGCCATTTTCAATAGTTTATCAGAATAGACAACGCGGGACGGATTGCGGTTATCGGTCACCCAGTGCAACAGGATCGAATCATAAGTGGCGGCGAATTTTCCAGTAAGTCGTAAGTTTAGATAATCTTTAGGCTCTAGAAATTTATAGGTTTTGCGATACAAGTCCGGGAAGTTTTTTTTCAGCCAAAGAATGTGGCATATCGGATCCTTGCCGGATTGTGCCGGAGCGCCTCCTGTCAGTTTCATCCAGGACAAAAATTTAAGCAGTGGGTAGCCTTCGATTTTAAAAAGGCCCTGGAGTATTTCCTTTACTGCTTCGGCGCCTCTGGAATCCATCCAGATGATGGCGTTCATCAAATGGTTACCATCCCGATCCACAGGCACGGTGCCGGACCATTGGGATGTTACACTCACCGCCACAATATCTTCAGGCGGAACAAGATTTTTGCCAAGCAATTTTTGGGAGGTGGAGATAATGGCATTCCACCAGCCTTCCGGATCCTGTTCCGCTCCACAGCCGGGAAGCAGAATGACGGGAGTATCCTGAAACTCGCTTGCCACAACTTCTCCATAAACTGAGATTAAAGCGGTCTTGGGGCCTGATGTCCCCAGATCAATTGCCAGAATATACTTGCCTTTATTTTCCATGACCAACCTCCTTAGCTTAATTATCCGGTGATCGAACGCATTATGCTACTTACGATATTTTTCAGAACGATTTCCTGGTCATCAGCAATTTGACACAGAACGCCGCTATTATGCAGTGAAATTATTCCATGCAGCGCGCTGATGCTTTGAATTGTTAGCGATTTCGCATCGTCAGAATTTAAGTCCGTCCTCGTTTCAATATAATTTCGAATTACTTTGTCGGCAAAAGCCAGTGTTTTAATTGAGTTGCGAAATTCATCGGTGGACAGTTCTTCCAGGGGAGTGCCGACGTAATCACTGTATTGTTTTATTCGCCGATTAAACATAACATCATAAATATTGATGTTAGAGGTGCCGAATTCCACAAAAGCGTTGGTCATATTCCAAAATCGCTGCAATGGAGTATCTGCTGCTTCCACAGCATTACTCATCTTATCGTACAGCATGGTAAAAGTCTTTTTATGTATCGCGATAAGGAGTTCATCCTTGCTTGCGTAGTAGTTATAGATATTTGCCGCGGTCATGTTCATTTTGGAACCAAGCTTAGCCATAGACAGGCTTTCATAACCGTTTTTTACGAGGATTTTAAGCGCACAATCGAGTATTCGTTCACGGACAGCGTCAACTTCTTCAACGCTTCTGGTTATTTTGGGCATAAATAAAAATCTCATCTCAACGTTAATTTAACGGCATTAATTTAATAGAGTTAAACTATAAAGTCAAGATATTTTTTAAATGTCATCAGTTTTGACAAGCCTTGACTCCTTGAGTTTTAAGCTGAATAAAACGTTAATGATCATGAGTACAATAAAGACGATCATGGCAGGCGTTTTTGAGGCGCCATCCGCTGACGCTATGTCCATGCCAAAGACGAAAATGATTCCCGAAATCTGCCCCACAAGCATAAGCAATCCCTGCGAGGTGGCTTCCGGTGCCGGATAGCATATTTCCGCGCTGTATTGGAAACCGATGGGACCTGCGGCCATGAGGAAAAAACCGAAGGCGAAGCTTGATGCAATAAGTAGATTGTAACTGCCGGCGAAAGTCATTCCGAGAAGTCCCGGGACGGCGAACAGTATTGTGATGACCAGAAATGGTTTTCTTTTACGCAACTTATCCGAAAGCATCGGCAGAAGGGCAGCACCGACAATGCCTCCGACCATCATCAGGGCGCCGATGATTCCTGCCTCCATTATAGTAAAGCCGCGCGGTTTGATAATCTGCTCAACCCAGGTTGTGACCGCGTTGAAGATTCCCAGTGCGATGAAGAATATGAAGAGCAGGTAGATCATATCTCTTTGCTTAAAGATGTGTTTCATCCCTGCAAAGACGCTAATGCGTTCATCATGGCCGGCAGGGCAGGGCGGTGTGGGTGGATTTTCTTTGTTGAACAGGATAAAAATCACAGCGCCGGCAAGTGTTGCGATTCCGTATATCATCAGCATCTTTTCCATGCCGTACATTTTGAAAAGAGCAGGTGTAAGTACCATCGCGATAATGATACCCAAAAACTGCGCCAGAACACTGATGCCCGCCTGGGTTGCCCTCTCATGCAGAGGAAACCAGCGGACACCCACTTTGGTAATAGAATTAAGAACAAAGGGCTGCCCAATAGCAATGCCTACTTGAGCGATGACAACCATATTGTAGCTGTTCCCGTAAAATCCCTTCATAAATCCGAAGACACCCATCAGCACGGCACCGATTCCAATGCCGATCCGGATGCCCCATGTGTCGATGATATAGGATGCCGGAAATGATACGAAAAGATAGACAATCATAAAGATCAGGGAAAGGAGGTCAATTTGTAAAGCTGGTACCTTGTAAAACGCTACCGCCTCACTGGTAATGGGTGCAAAGGTTATCCACTGCGCTTGCATCAAAACGTTAATGAGAAAGTAAACAAGAAGCACAACCCATCTGTACCCGTAAACCTTAATGCCTGATTGCTCCATTTTATTGATCCTCCTAGTTAATTTAAGGGCATTAACCTTAGTATATTAAATTATAAAGTCAATAAAAAGTTTTGTATGGATAATATCCATTGACAAGCAAAAAGCGCTTCCCTATACTTTTGTATAATTGCACAATCATAATAGTGAGGGGGTTGAGATATAGCTTCGCTCAAGCAAAAGTAAAGGGGGGATTGAAATGAAAGATTTCAAGGACAAATTAGTGTACATAACCGGTGGTTCTTCCGGTATAGGCCTGGCAACAGCCAAATTAATGGCAACCAGCGGAGCCAGTGTAATTATCTTCAGCAGGCGGCAGCAGGTTTTGGACGAAGCCTTAAAACAAATACAGTCCTGCGGCGTATCTGCAAAACAGAAGTTTGCCGGCAGATCTCTGGATGTTTCTAAAAGAGATAGCGTCGAGGCCGTGCTTTCATCGGCAATGGCCGAATTCGGGGTGCCTGATGTGTTGATAAACTGCGCCGGAAGAGCTTATCCGCACTATTTCGAGGATATCTCTTTTGAGCAGTTCGATGACACCATGAAGACAAACCTCTACGGTATATGGAATGCATGTTCGGTTCTTGTTCCGCACATGAAGACTAAAGGCGGTGTGATCGTCAACGTTTCGTCCATGGTAGGCTTTCTGGGTGTTTTCGGTTACTGTGATTATGCGGCTTCAAAATTCGCCATTGTGGGATTTTCGGAAAGCCTCAGAAGCGAGCTTAAAAAACACAACATCTGCGTTTCTGTGCTTTGCCCGCCCGATACTGATACACCGGGATTTGCCACTGAAAACCTCACCAAACCTGCCGAAACCAGGGCCATCTCTGCAAGTGCCAAGGCCATGAGCAGCGATGCTGTTGCAAAAGAGCTTATTTGTGGCATCAGGAAAAACACCTTTATGATAATTCCGGGATTTGACGGCAAGCTGACCTATTTCTTGAAGAGGTATATACCTTTTATAATTGATATGGTCATGGATTCGGCCATAAAAAAAACGCAAAAAAGTTAGGGCGAGGCGCTTTCGGATTGGCACTTTATTGGAAGATGAAGTAAAACCCCGATACCTGTTTTGACTTACTATGCTTGATTAGATACATTCTGATACAGGAAAGGTAAAGGCTCTTAAACAGGCACGGGGGTGCTCGACTTTTAATTTTCTGATAAGATCATAAATATGCTGAATCTCTTCATCATGGACAGCGATATATAACGTATTGTTCTTACCCGGCCAGCAATGAGTACCGAGCTTTGGTTCGGATTCTTCGCCTTCACCTGTTGCACCCTGTATTTTAGTATAAGATTTGAAACCGGCGCTCTTAAACGCTTCAATTATGCTCTCATCAGAAGCCTCAGCGTAAATGACCAGAAACATTTTCATAATTACGACCCCCTTTTCACACTTACTACTGTCTTTTTTTTCTTTCTTAAATGTTTCCAAAGAACTTTTACTGTTTTTGTTATTATTCCATAAATATTTTTCAGTAACGATACCAAATCGGTTAGCACTTTTTTTGATGTACTCCTCTTGAAGTACTCCATGCACTTCTTTACTAGCTGAATGATTTCCTTATAAACATTTTTTAACATCAAGACTAAATCACCCAGTATTTCTTTGGATGTTTTCCTTTTGAAATATTCCTTCCAATCGTCAAACACATCGTAGGCTGCCGGCACCACCACCAGTGTGAGGAATAAGGAAGTAATCAAACCACCGATGACGGCAATACCCATCGGGGCGCGCGTTTCCGAACCTTCGCCAACACCAATAGCTATGGGCAACATACCAAATATCATGGCAAAAGTAGTCATTAAAATCGGTCGCATCCGGACAGGTCCGGCGTGTAATATCGCTTCGCGCCTGGACATGCCACGTTCGCGCGAAACGTTGGTATAGTCAACAAGCAAAATCGCGTTTTTCTTGACCAGACCCATAAGTAGAATTAAACCAATCATGCTATATATGTTCATCGTCTTGCCGGTAATGAACAATGCGCCAAAGGCGCCGACAAAGGAAAGTGGCATGGAAAGTAAAACTATTACAGGATGGAGAAAGCTTTCAAATTGCGCAGCCAATATCATATAGGCCATAACAATCCCTAAAAACAGGGCAAACATTAGATAGCCAAACGATTCTTTCATGGTATCGGCCATTCCCTGGTATTTGGGCGTATAATCGGGTGGAAGAATCCGGCCGGCTATATCGTTTAGTTCCTGCATGGCATCACCCAATGGCTTACCCTCCAGACTCGCAAAGACAGTTACAGCCCGTTGCCGGTCAACACGATTAATCACACTTGGACCGCTGCCTTCCTCTATCTTTACAATATTGGAAAGTTCGACTAATTTCCCGTCACGGGCACGAACATAAATTCGCTGCAAACCGCTGCTGCTTTCCCGATCCTGGGGATTTAGTCTTACACGAACATCATAGCGTTTACCGCGTGCTTCGTCTTTATATCTGGCAATATCCAACTCTCCACTAACTAATAAATTAATCGCTTCGGCAACAGTGGCCACATCCACACCCAGATCAGCGGCGCGGTCGCGATTAACGTAAACTTTATATTCCGGTTTCCCTATTTCCTGCGAAGTATCTACATCCACTACTCCGGGCAACTTGGAAAATTCAGCAGATATTTGCTTGGCATAATTTTGTGAAGCAGACAAATCCAAACCGCGGATACTATACTGGATAGGGACCTGCCTTGTCCCGCCGCCGACAACCGAGAGATCTTCGGCAGAAACTTTAAGCCCCGGTATTTGCCGCAGTTTAGCACGAACTTCCTTTTTAATATCTTCCTGGCTTTTATTGCGTTTGGCCTTTTTCGTCAATCCAACAATCATTACAGCCCGGTTGGCATAGCCGCCATATCCCTGAAAATAATAAAGCGAATTAATTTCTTTTATTTCTCTGACCAGATCTTCCGGCTTTTTGAAGTACGCCTCTACTGAATCCACAGAATAATCAATAGGAGCTTCCAGACGGATAAGAAAATTGCCCTGATCTTCCGGCGGAACAAATTCCTGCTTTAAACCGTATTTTACCAAAAGAATACTCAGAAAAAATACAACCAGAGCCCCAATGAGCATTAGTCTTCTGTACTTCAAAGAAAACTCCAGAACAACACGGTAAAGGCTTTCCAGTTTTTTATAATATTTTTCCAGAAAATCTCCGGCTTGATTCCAAAATGCTAAGCGGACGATAAAATTCCCTTTGGCAGCAGGAACCAAAGGCTTCTTGGATGAATCTTTTTTTGATTTTAGAAAAATAGAGGCCATCATTGGCGTCAATGTAAAAGAAACAAGCAGAGACACGAGCACGGCAAAAACAACGGTCAAGGCAAATTGGAGGAAAAACCTGCCGATGATGCCTTTCATGAAGGCGACAGGCAAGAATATGCCGACAATAGCAAAGGTTGTCGCCATAACAGCCAGACCAATTTCCGATGTGGCGAATGTTGCTGCTTCACGTGGTTCCATCCCTTCTTCGACATGCCGGTAAATATTTTCAATGACAATAATGGCGTCGTCAATCAACAAACCGACAGAAAGCGAAAGAGCCAGCATTGTCATGTTGTTAAAGGTAAATCCGAAAGCATTGATGAGGGCGAACGTGGAAATAACGGATACCGGCAGGGCTACGGCACTGATCAAAGTAGTCCTCATATTTTTGAGAAAAATAAACACTGCCAGAATCGCAAAGATACTGCCGATGATCAGGTGAAACTGCACCTCGTTAATAGAGCGAAGAATAAATAAGGATTGATCCATAGCAATATTTATCTTCATTCCTGGAGGAAGATTTGTATTGATTTTTGTAATTTCAGCTTTTACCCGGTTGGCAACTTCCACGGTGTTTGTGCCCGATTGTTTTTGAATACTCATGCCGACAGCGGTAACTCCGTTATAGCGGGCAACGGTTCGTTTTTCTTCCATGCCGTCTTCAGCTTTGCCAATTTGTTTTATTCTCACCGGCGCGCCCTTGTAATAGCTGATAATCAAATCGTTGAAATCAGGTATTTTGGCAAACTCGCCTTTGATCCGGACAGTGTATTCCTTTGTTTGTGTTTCAATTCGGCCACCAGGTAATTCAATATTTTCCCGTTGGAGGGCGCGAACAACATCAGATGGAGCAACCTGGTAGGCCTGCATTTTTGCGGCATCGAGCCAAATACGCACTTGCCGCAATCTTAAACCGCTAAAACCTACATCGCCCACACCATTTATTCTTTGGAATTGTTCCTTTAAAATTTCATCAGCGTAAGTGGATAGTTCTCGAACAGTTTTATTTCCGGAAAGATTAATATATAAAATAGGAGAAGCATCCGGATCTACTTTGGCAATTCTGGGCTCATCAATATCAGTTGGTAATTTGGAGCGAATCAGGGATACCTTTTCACGTACATCCTGAACAGCTTGATCAATGTTTCTTTCCAGAACAAATTCTATGGTAACGCGGGAAACGCTCTCGGCGCTGGTCGAGTTGATGCTTTTCACACCGTTGATCGTGTTTACCGATCCCTCGATCATATCAGTTACATCTACATCCATTACTTCAGGACTGGCGCCTTTGAGCGTAGTTGTAATGGTGACAATAGGAAAATCAACTTTGGGCAGAAGATCAACGCCAATACTGGGATAACTGACGATGCCCACGACCACCAGAGCCATAATAACCATGGTGGCGAAAACGGGACGTTTAACCGATGTATCAGCGAGCCACATTTACTTTTACCCCTTCTGCTAAATTGTTCTGGCCAATAACGACAATCTCTTCTTTTTCTTTCAATCCTTCCACAACTTCTACAAATTCTCCATATTTCCCGCCTATTTTAACAACCCTTTCACGGGCTTTATCACCATCGACAACAAAAATACGAATTACAGCGCTGTCATAAAGTAGCGCTGTAATCGGGGCGAGGACGACGTCGCGTGGCGCCGATGTATAGATAAGAGTCCTTGCAAAAAACCCCGGTTTTAATAAGTGATCGGCATTGGGCACCATGGCTTCTGCCTGCAGGGTTCGCGTTTTTTCTTCCACATTCGGGTAAAGTAAGTTTACTCTGCCTTTGAATTGTTTATCGCCATAGGAATCAACATTGAAGGCAACTTCCTGCCCTATTTTGATGCTTGCCGCGTCTTTTTCACTAATTGTAAAATTAAGTTTCAGGGGGTTAATTTTAATTAACTGCAATAGAGGCGTCCCGTTGCGCACATAATCGCCGACAGAAATTCTCTTCTCCTTCACCGCACCGGTTAAAGGTGAATATATTTTTGTCCGCGCAAGCTTTTCTTTGGAAATTGCTAAAGTGGCTTTTGCTCTATCAAACTCGGCTTCCGCCAAAGCAATTTTTGTAGTTACATCGTCAAACTGCTGTCGGGTAATCAGCTCTTCCTGATACAAAGTGTTTTTTCGCTTGTACTCGGCTTTAGCATTCGTCAAATTAGCTTCTGCCTGCTTTAAGGCTGCCTCCGATCTTTTCCAATCCAGCATATAATCGATCTCATTTATTTCTAGCAGAAGAGTTCCATTGTTTACAGGTGATCCTTCATTTACCTTAATCTGCCTGACGATACCATCCACCTCAGAACTTACCGTCACCTCTTCAGCCGCTTTCAGAGTACCTGTTGTTTCCAGATAAGGTTGAATTTCCTTTTTTTCCGCCGTAGCTGTTCGCACATTGACTGCTTTTTCCGGCTGAGCTTTCTTTTCTTGCGAACAACTAAGCAGCATAAAACTTACCATTGCTAAAATTAGAATTAAGCTGATCGATTGCGCAACACGATATCCTGAAATCACATACTTTCCCGGATTCGCAAATTTTCTAAAATTCATTAAATAATCCTCCCATGGATCAGCCCAATATGGCTTATCTTATTGGTTACTGCTAATGACAAACTGTAGTAATGTTCCATTTGATCTTTTAACTCTTAAGTAAGCAAGCTGATAGTTATAATATGATTCCGCTACATTTCTTTCCGCGGAAAGAAGCAGCGAATTTGCGTCCATGACATCAAGATTCGTAGCAAGCCCATTATCAAACAGTCGAACTACCGCGCCGTAATTATCCTGAGCAAAGGTCAACTGGTCTTCCGAGAACTGGAGTGCTCCTTTCTGGGTTTGCAAATCAAGATAAGCCCCTTGTAATTCTATATCCACGTTCTTTTTAAAATCATCATAAGCTAATTTTGCCTGCCTCTCTTTTGCCCTTGCTTCCCTATACTCTGCCACCCTCAAACCGCCTTCAAAGAAAGGAAATGTTAATGATACACCGGCCATCATGGTTTCTCTGTTCAAACTTTGAGTGGCGGCAGACGCGGAGGCAGGATACTGATCAACTCCGTTGTAGATAGCAAATAGATTTAAGCTGGGCCAAAAGGCACCGCGGGAAAACGAGACATACCCCTCGGCTATTTGCGCCTGCATATTATAACTTTTTAAATCAGACCGTTTATCAAAAGCGACACTGCGTAGATTAGTCAAAGGGATATTATCCTGCTCGGGAAGTGCTGTTTCCTTCAAACGGAATTCATCTTCAATACCGGTTATGCGTACCAGAGCAAAGCGCGCGAGTTGAAATGCGTTGGTCGCCCGAAGATAGTCCGCGCGAGCTCCAGAGAGCTCGCCTTCCGACCGCAGTAATGCCGTTTTTGTAAGCTCTCCTACCATTACTCTTTTTTCCACGGAATTTCGATATTGAGTTAAGCGTTCCATATTGGCAGCAGTAATTTCCAGTGCTTTTTTTGCTTTCATTACATCGTAATAGGCAGAAGCAACGATCAGAACAAAATCAGATTTTGTCGCATCCAGATCAAACTCGTTTTTAGTGATGGTCTGGCCGGCTACTTTGAGGGCGGTAAGCTCACGCACACTCAAAGAAAAAGATTGATCCGCGCGGACACCCCAGTTACCCGATTCGAGAGGTTGAATAAGGACAGTGCGAGCAGGAGTGCTATACTTATCTTCAGAAAAACGGTTGTAAGTGCCAAAAGCAGTAACTCTGGGAATCAAGACCGCCCAGGCTTTGTCTTTTCCGTATTGAGCAATGTAAAGATTTTCCTGCGCCATTTTCATTTTTTCGGAATTTTTTAGTGCCTGTTGGTATAAGCCACTCAATGTATATTCCTGCGCAGGTGCCGCCGTAACAAGAACAGATGCACAGGCCAATATGATTGTTGCGTATAATAGTTTTTTCATGAATTAACCCTTTCGTAGGTATGCACCACGCTGCAGACTATGGCCAGATTGTTCCCATGGCTCTTTGCAGTTTGGCATAATTTATATTGTAATCGCCCAGAGCATTGGCATATTCGGATTTTGCTTTGGTAAGCAAAGTCTGGGCTTCTAAAACTTCGGTAGAAGTGGCTACCCTTTCTTTGTATCTCTCTTCGGAAATACGGAAATTTTCTTCCGCCTGTTCGATCACTTTTTGAGAAACGACAATTTGCTTTTCCGCTTCCTGTAAAATCAAGGAGGCGTATTTAATTTCCAGGGCGACTTGATCGTTCAATTCTCTTTGTGCCCCAAGCGCTTGATTTTCTTTGGCACTGCTGGCATCAACCCGGAATTTCGTCTTGCCCCATTCCCATAAATTCCAACTGGCCACACCCATCACATACCAGCTTTCCGCGTCTTTAAAATCACTGCCTGCGACAGAAGGATTATCACCAAAGCGTCCGTAGTTGGCCACAATGCCCAGTGTCGGGAAATATTCGCTTCGGGCGGCGTTAACCAACTTTCCTGCCTGTTTTGCTCTTAACGATGCAATCTTTAATTCCGGGCGATTTTTTAAAGCTATATTCAAACACTCTTCAATTGGTTTATCAAATGGCTGATACTTAAGCACATCAAGTATCTCCACAGGAGCAAATATCTTTCGTTTTAAAATAGTATTGAAACGGGCCTTGGTTAACTCGACCGCGTTCTGAGCCTTAACCAGCGCCTGTTTTCCGTTGGCCAGTTCCACCTCGGCATGCAGCAAATCGTTTTTGGGAATCATTCCAACTTTAAAATAATTCTCAGCGACATCGCGATGAGCGGTGAGCATCTCCACCGATTGGCTTGCAGTCTCCAGAATCTTTTGTGCGCGCAAAATATCATAATAAGCAATCTTCACATCCTGCACTACATCCTGTTTCTTGGCTATCTCCTCAATCTGCGCGGCATCCTCTCCCATACTGCTTGCCTGATAATTGGCAATCAATCCACCACCGGTAAAGAGAGGCTGTCTGGCTTCTATTGTCCAGTTATAATTATTCTGTGTCCCTCCGGGAATTTCCGTTCCATTCATGCCAGAAAACGCTCCCGTAAGGCCCTGAAATTTGGAAAAAGGTGCTTCATTTAAGCGCGTGTAGCTATAGGAAGTATTAACCTTTGGCAAAAAGCCTGTAGTGGCTTCTCTTTTTTGAGCAGTTGCCATGTTGACGCCTTCTTTGGCTATGTCTAAAACGATACTATTTTTTAATGCCATTTCAATACTTGATTCCAGCGTCAAAGGCCCTTCGGCAAAAACCTGATATGGAAGTAAAGTAAAAACTAAAAGAGACAGACACAATGCTTTGCTATTCATGTTTTTTTGCTCCATGTAAAAAGATATCTAAAATAAATGTCTTCTTCGAACTCAGTGGTTCTTTTGAAGGCACTAACAACCAATCGACTGATGCCGCTCTGATCAAATGAGACAGTGCCCCCGCCAATTCCCGTGGCGGCAGGGAACGCAATAGGCCACTCCTTATACCGCTTTTTAATATTTTTTCAATGAAAGATAGGTGCTGGTAATAATCATCGATCAGCTTTTGGCGTATGGAAGTCATCATTTCTGATAAAACTTCGTTTTCTCCGCGCAAAAATATGCGGCAAAAATCGGCGTTATTCTCTACGAATTGCAATGAAGCGTCAATCAGCGTGGTAATTTTATCGGCAATACTATTTGTCGATATAACTTCCTGATGAATTTTGTCGTACATCAGATCAATCTTCTCGCTGATCATCGTTGAATAAAGATGATCTTTACCCTTAAAATACTGATAAAGCGACCCGATGGAAAAACCTGAAGCACTGGCAATTTCGGCCATCGTGACATCATGAAATCCTTTGACGGCAAATATCTTTTCTGCCTGGTTCAGAATTTCCGCCCGTCGAATGTTGAATTCGCGCTCTTTTCGTTCAGATCTGACCATTGATTAATTCTCTTTTTGAACAGTTATTCGTAATATGAATGATAATTCACATTATGAAGATAATGATGTTTTGTCAAGAATAATATTCAGAACAATATTAAGCCTCAACGAAAATGCAGCATTACAATCCAAAGCATTGTTTTGTTTTTTTCAGCGGTTATGATATGGGTGCACAGTTTTATGAGAAAGTTGCTTGCGAAGGGGTTTAGAACAATATGATTCATTTCAGTGGCATTAGCAAACAGCATGGTCCGCAAATCCTGTTTCGGGATGCCAGTTTTCAGATACTCCCCGGCAGCCGCAACGGTCTGGTCGGGCCAAACGGTGCTGGCAAAACAAGCATCTTTCGCCTGATTATGGGCGAGGAAGAGTTTGATGCCGGAGAAATCACTAAAGCGCGCAATGTCGTTTGCGGCTATTTTTCTCAGGATGTCGGCGCAATGTCTGGACGTTCCGCGCTGCAGGAGGTTATCTCCGCCTCCGGGGCCGTAAGCCAGCTTGGCTTGCAAATTTCGGAAATGGAAGCAGCCATGGGCGAACCGATGAATGAAAATGAAATGGCAAATCTGCTTGCGCGTTATGGCAACATTCAATCAGAATTCGAGCATCGCGGAGGCTACGATCTGGAAAGCCGGGCGCAAATTATTTTAACAGGCCTGGGTATCGGGCCGGATGATTATTCTCACCCGGTGGAAACCTTCAGCGGCGGCTGGAAAATGCGCATTGCTCTGGCCAAAATTCTCTCCATTAATCCCGATGTGCTCTTGCTTGATGAACCCACAAACCATCTGGATGTGGAATCGATCATCTGGCTGGAAGAATGGCTATCCACTTCATTTAAGGGCGCGCTTTTAATGACCAGCCATGATCGCGAATTTCTGAACCGGGTGGTGACCCGCATTGTTGAGGTGGCTAACCGTGCGATCACAACTTATAGCGGCAACTACGATTTTTACCTGCGGGAACGCGAAATTCGTCGTGATCAACTTCTGGCCAGCCACCGCCGTCAGCAGGAAATGTTATCCAAAGAAGAAGACTTCATTGCCCGATTCGCGGCACGCGCATCCCATGCATCTCAGGTGCAGTCCCGCATCAAGAAGATTGATAAGATTGAACGCATCGAAATACCGGCAGAGCAGCGTAATATTAAATTTGAGTTTGCCGAACCGCCGCGCAGTGGTGATGATGTGATCAAGCTCGATTGCCTTGGCAAAGTCTGGCCCCGTCCGGACGGGGGTGTAAAATCAGTTTTCGGCGGAGTGACAGGTATCATTCGCCGTCAGGAAAAGATTGCCGTGGTTGGTGTCAACGGCGCCGGCAAATCCACATTTTTAAAGGTTCTGGCAGGTCAGGCTACCCCAACAACTGGCAGCATGAATCTGGGAGCAAACGTTTATCCAGGCTATTTCAGTCAGCATGCCATGGACATTCTCCAACCGCGAAAGACAGTGCTGGAGACTGTGCAGGATGCCATGCCGCAGGCTCACCTGGGCACGTTGCGTAATCTCTGCGCCGCTTTTCTGTTTCAGGGGGATGATATTTACAAACGGATTGACAAATTATCCGGCGGTGAAAAAAGCCGGGTGGTTCTGGCGACAATGCTGGTGCAGCCGATCAACTTGCTGATACTTGATGAACCGACAAACCATCTCGACATCCAGTCACGCGAAACACTGCTTGCCGCACTACAAAACTTTACCGGTACGGTAGTTCTTGTCAGCCATGACCGCCACTTCCTGCGCTGCCTCATCAACCGTGTCTTTGAAATTGATCATGGCGAGATGCGGATTTACAATGGTAATTACGAATACTACCTGGAGAAATCCGGCCGGGAGCATCGTGCGGCTTGATACAGCAAGGGCTATCCTAATTTTAGTACTAGCCATGAAACGCTTCGGCATGTAACTTCAAGCCCAGTGCATTCACAACCTTGAGGATCGTATCAAAACCGGGACTACGCTCACCGGAGAGTGCCTTATAAAGACTTTCTCTGGACAGACCAGCATCTCGTGCCACCTGTGTCATGCCCTTGGCGCGGGCTATATCGCCCAGTGCTTTTGCAATAAACGCGGCATCGCCGCCTGCTTCCTCAAGACACGCTTCAAGATAAGCAGCCATTTCCTCCGGGGTTCGGAGGTGCTCTGCGACATCGTAGCGAGTGGTAGTTGTTTTTTTCATCGTTTGCTCCTATAAGTTGCGTGCGAGGCGTAATGCGATTTTAGTATCGGTAGCCTGTGTGCGTTTTACGCCACCAGCCAGCAAAATCACAACTGTTCGTCCGCACATTGTAAAATAAACCCGATAACCTGGCCCGTAATCGATTCGTAATTCAGAGACACCCTCCCCAACTGGTTTAACATCACCCGGATTCCCTGCTGCAAGGCGTTCAATCCTGGTCATCACGCGCGCACGCGCACGAATGTCATGTAGTTCGTCAAGCCACCGGGCATACGCCTCAGTCTTTCGAATCTCAATCATGGCTTATTGTAGCCTGCTGGATACACAATGTCAATGTTTTTTTATGCGCCAAGGCGGAAACCGCGTCTTTGAAATTGATCACGGCGAGATGCGCATTTACAATGGTAATTACGAATACTACTTGGAGAAGTCCGGTCGGGAACATCGCGCGACGTGATAAAACAATGGCTAACATTTTTTGGATTATCATCTTTTGAAAAAGATGATAAATACTTACGTAATTACAAAAAAAACAAATACTTTCAGTGGTTCAGTTTGCCGCATTTTCGACAGCTCTTTATATATCCCGGCATTTGATTCTCAGTTATTTGAATCGCCAAGAGACTTGTTGTAAATTTCTTAACAGTTTCAGGAGTATTGTTTTTTTATTTTCTAATTCATTTACTTCATGCTGATTTTCAGACGATGTTGTTTTTGCAATAGCTCTACCTAAGATATTGCCTATTATTGCACCCAAAAATGGGCTCAAAAAAAATAAAAGGGAAAAGGGTAGATCGATTTTTACAATCCCTTGTTTTAAAAATGTCGCGACTAGAACTAATAACAAGAAACCCATTACCCCCCCCATAACTGTACCTCTATGGCTATAATTTTTAATGTTATTAAGCAATTGTCTATTAGCATTTTTAACAATACTTGAACTCTCATCACTTAGTTCATCTATTATTTTTCTGTAAGAATTTTCAATAATATTAACGCATTTCTTACACTTATCAGAAACTTGTTGAAGACTTGCTTGAGCATCCAGTCCGTCAAAAAAGCTTCTTCTCTCCATTCTCTTTTTAACGTCAGATAGTTCCGCAGAGAAATTATTGACATTAAGTTTATCAATACCACCCCCAACTCGCCCTGATTGAGCAACAATCTCATTGATCTTGTCGATCGCGGGGGCAATTGATTTATAGCCATCTTCAGCCTTGGCCACAGCCTCGTCTCGCAGACGCTCAAATAAAGCATTGACCTCATGCCGCACAGGGTTAAACATTTCATCGCGATCTGCCTTGAGGCAATAGTTCCGGTCAATATTTATAGCCTTCTCCAAATTGGGTATGCACTTCTGGTGATTTTTTAACTGGGCATTGAACTGCGAATTCTGATAAAGCGCCTCGGCAAAATCAGGAGACAAATCTACCGCTTCGGCGGTTAGTCTTTCTGCTTCATCGATTTTGTTTTCATCGCGTTTAATCAGCGCGGCATGTAGAAGGGCAAAACTCGCATGATAGGCGGATTTTGGCCTAGCATATTTTGCTGCCTTTTCAAAATACTCTAGGGCATTGCCTCTATCCACAAGTTGAAAGAGGTAGATCATGCCAATACTGATATGGACAGAAAAATCATATTTGTTTTTCTTTTCCGACTCAGTAAAATCATCCAGAGCATCCTCAAACCAGCCATTGGCATAGGCATCTTCAGCCCTTTTTCTCAACTCCTTAGCCTGCGTATCGAGCGGTGCCATGAGCACTTCCAGTATGCTCTTTAAAATGGTGCGATTTTGTTCAATCTGCCAGACAACCTCGGATATGCCAAACTCAAATGCCGCCTTAAGCCCGTATATTCCTTCCCGGACTTCATCAATGCCGTAGGCAAGATCTTCTATACCTTCGCGAATTCTTTCCTGACTCGTTATAATAGCGTTAGTCGATGCGGCCTGAGCGGTAAGCATCGCCCTTGTCGCGTTGCTTAATACTTGGGTCTGCGTCCGCACATCTTTTCCTAGCTGGATTGTATTATAATACTCCTGCCTTCTTTCCCACGATGTTAAATCAGTTATGCCCATTTATTCCACCTCCCGGTCAAATTGCTCAAAATTGATCATTGAAAGTAGCACATTTTTAATCGCCGGCTGCACTATGCAAGGTTTTTAAAATTTAAATCCAGATTTTAAAAAGGCCTCAGACCTTATCTATTTCAATGTTCGCTTCAGGTAAATCGGTTGTTTGGGAACTCCTATTTGCTCGAATTAATATATTCAGTAATTTTGGATGCGATGGTTTTTACTACATGTTCAAATTCATCAACGTCCTTATCCAAGAGCGTCATGCGGAAACCCAGCAAAGGCGTGAAAAACGATGTCAGCGGTACTACGCAAATTCCGGTGGCAGCTAGCAGATAGTACACAAAACGCTTGTCGTATTCAATGGTGCCTTTTGTCAGCTCTTCCACATATTTTTTGATCTCCGGCTGTTCAATCGGCAGAAATTGCCGGTCATTGAGCACCGATTCATTGAAGATCACGGTGTTGTAAAACGCGCCGTTGGTTTTGTTAGCAATGAGAAATGGAACATCTTTTAAGATGCCATAGGCAATGGCGGAAAGCTTTTCATAGTGCTGCGTGCGCTGACGCAAATAATTTTTATATTCCGGATGCGTCATGATGCGCGGTATCGCCATTTGCGGCAGCGTGGTAGAACACACTTCCGACATCTTCTGATGCAGAATTGTATTGATGAAGCGGGCAAAAATCGGGTCTTTATCCGCATTATACACTTCCATCCAGCCGCAGCGCGCACCGGGCCAAGGGGCTTCTTTGGATATGCTCTTCATGGCGATAGCGGGAACATCTCCGATAATATCGCCAATCGGAATGGTCGTTTTGCCGTTATAAACTATATTGATATAGGTCTCGTCGGAAATCACAAAAAGATCATTTTCTTTGGCAATTCGGACGATATTCTGGAGCGCCTCGGCAGGATACACAAAACCGGTGGGATTATCGGGATTGATAATCAGGACGCCGACAATCGCCTTATGACTTTTGACTTTCTGCTCCAGTTCCCGCAGATCCGGATGCCAGTTATTGTAAGGATTCATCCGGTAAGTATTAGACGGAAAAGAAGCGTGCAGAACTTCCGCCATAAAATGGGTGGAGTATGTCGGCTCCGGCATGATCATGCGGGCATCCACCTGGATGGAGCTGTAGGCACGGGCAATGGCATCACCCAGGCCGTTAAAGAAAATGACATCTTCAGGGGTAATCTGAATTTTGCCGCGGGCATTGACATTGTCGGCAATAAAAGTACGCGTGGCATCCATTCCTTTTGTGGGCGAATAAGCGTAAGAGGCGTCTTCCCTAATAATGTCAACCAGGACTTCTTTCATCCAATCCGGAATATTTTCACCCTTTTGGATCGGATCGCCGATATTTTCCCAGATGATCTTCACGCCGTATTCCTGAAGCTTTTTGGCGATGAGCACGATATTACGGATTTCATAAGTCAGCCCGCTACCGCCACGAGCAATTTCAAAGCGCATAAGTCATTTAACTCCTTATATATTCTTAATTTGTTCATAGTACATTTTTATCTAGTTTTCCAGATATTTTTTAAAATTAAATGGATAATTTATCCCGTTTCGCTATGCTTACGGGATAATTCGACTTACAAATTCCAGTTCACTTCGTTTCTGAAATTTGAGTCTCATTAACTTTCTGAAAGACAAATTATTTTTTTCGTGTTATCAAGAGATAAGGCATCGTAAAAAGTCGAAAAACATCTGCTTTGTCATTCCGGACTTGATCCGGAATCCAGTACTTTCAGGGGGTTCTGGATATAACCTTAAGGGTACTTCGCCGGCCTTCGCAACCTCATCACCTGAAGGTGACGCGAGGTCACCTGTGGCTGGTATCACGATATTTGGACTTTTTGCGAGTTTATTAAAATTAAAAGGACATATATATGGAAGAAA
>Ga0114951_10002746_pt1 | contig 19394 bp, 18 predicted proteins | sample AM7aDNAmetaG_FD_88677 | JGI IMG/M metagenome (GOLD analysis project Ga0114951, IMG submission 88677) | Freshwater microbial communities from Finland to study Microbial Dark Matter (Phase II) - AM7a DNA metaG | ecosystem: Environmental > Aquatic > Freshwater > Lake | place: Finland: Lake Alinen...
ACGACTAACGCTTCGTTCAACGTTCCCCATTCCTCGCGGCTTGTGTCCCAGCCACCGCTCCGCTAGCCCAGGCCCAGGCTAGGTTGTAGCCACCGCGGCGGCCCTGCACATCGAGCACTTCCCCGGCAAAATAAAGACCCTTTTGAAGCTTGGACTCCAGCGTCAAGGGATTCACTTCTTCTGCCAAAATCCCTCCCGCCGTAAACTCCGCCTCATTCCAACCGCGAGTACCGATCACCTTAAATTCCTTGTTCTTCAGGAGATGCGCGATCGATGAGGCATCGGCATTCTGGACCTCGCCGCGGAAGGCGAGGAAGAATTTATGCGTCAGGAGACCTTCCAACAAATTCGCATGCGTCACGCCCTTTTCGAAACGGCGGGAGAGTTCTTCCGCAAGAGCGGGCTCGCTCATAAAAGGAACCAGGTCGACTATCACGGAAACATTTTTAATATGTTTACGATTCATGGCGATCGAGATCTCGTCGCTCACATCCAGGATCGCGGTCCCGGAAAGGCCGTACTGGGTAAAAAGAAGTTCCCCGGAGACGGTCCGGATCCTTTTTCCTTCGATGCAACTCGTAGCCTCCGCACGCACCTTCTGGCCTTGCAGAAAATGGCAACAAGGGTCTTTCGCCAACAAAGCCACCGTGCTCGGCACGGGCTCAAGAAGCTTGTGCCCGAACGCAGCCGCAAGCGCATAACCATTCCCGTCCGCGCCGAGCGCCGGATAGGACTTCCCTCCCGCACACAAAACAACCTTGCAGCACGTTTCTTTTTCTCCGGTTTTAGCGCAAACTTCAAATCCATTCTTCACCACATGGATATTTTTTATTTCACAGCCCAGATCGATCGTCACCTTGAGCCTCTCAAGCTCCATCTCAAGCACTTTAAGCACAGAAGCCGCTTGATTGGTCACCGGAAAAATCCGGCCCGTTTCATCCGCATAAGTCGCAAGCCCCAGCTCTTTGAAAAACCCAAGGATATCTTCTTTCCCGAATTGGCTCAGGATCGAATGAACGAGTGCTTGGCTTCCGGGATTATAAAAGGAAGCGTCAAGGGTCTCGTTCAAAAGATTGCAACGCCCGGCGCCCGTAATAAGTAGCTTTTTCCCGATCTTTGGCATTTTTTCGCATACGAGAACGGATGCGCCTCGGTGTTTTGCAGTAATCGCTGCCATGATCCCTGCGGCGCCCCCTCCAACCACGATCACATCATAATGAGTCATATTATCTCCTCGGGAAACGGTTAGCGGGAAACGTAGAACGTCTTTGCTCCTTCGCTTGCCGTTCCCCGATCGGCGTTTCCCGTCTTTTAGGTTGAACCAATTCTCGTTGAAACTGACGTTCCTTATAAGTTTTAGCGGTCGTAACCGGCTCACCGGTCATCGGATGCTTGCCTGTGTAATACATGCAGGTGGAAATTGTCATGGGAAGCGGCATAAAATCTTGCACCTGTTCCGGATGCATACGATTTGCGGACAAATATGAAGCTAGCTGCTTGGCATCTCCGTCCATGCACCCCGGATGAGCACTGATGAAATAATTCACGAGATATTGGTTTTTTCCGGCTTTCTGGTTCATGGCCTTAAATCGCTCGGCAAATCGCTTATAGACCTCAAAGGGTGGTTTATTCATCCTCTTGAGTGCGGCATCCGAGGCATGCTCCGGAGCGACCTTGAGCTGACCGCTGACGTGGTCTTTGCAAAGGGCCTCGAGATACGCGTCCGATTCCTTTTCCACAAGCAAGTCATGCCGCAGGCCGCTTTGAATAAAAAGGTGTTTCACCTTCGGAACGGCCAGAACCTCTTTCCAAAGCTCTATGGATTTTTCGTACCCAAGATTCAGATTTTTACATTTCAATGGCATCATGCATTGTTTTGTGCGGCAAGCGCCCGAATGATCCCATTGCTCACAGGTGGCCCCGTAGAGGTTCGCCGTCGGACCGCCAATATCGGTAATAGTTCCCTTGAATTCTTTCAAAGCAGTGATGGTTCGTACTTCTTTCAGAATGGATTCTTTGCTCCGGCTCTGGATCATCCGCCCCTGATGGGCCGAGAGAGAACAGAAATTACATTCTCCTGCACACCCTCGATGCGCCGTGATCGAAAACCGTACGGTCTCAAATCCAGGAACTCCCCCCATCTTCTCGTAAATTGGATGCCAAGCGCGAGCAAAAGGCAGGTTATAGTAATGATCAAACTCGGCAGTCGTAAGCGGTAACGCGGGTGGCTCCTGGATCACGAACCGCGTTCCGTGCTTCTGGATCAGCGGCTTCCCTCGCACCGGATCCCCTTCAAGGTACGCCAGTTTGAACGCCTCGTTGAATTTATCCTTCTCGGTGCTTACTTCTTCATAAGAAGGCAGCGAAACTGCATGTTCGAAACCTTCGTTGCTGTTTCGGAGGATCACCGTGCCTCGGATATCTTTGAGTTTCTTAATATCCTCCCCGTCGCGGAGGCGTCTGGCGATCTCAAGAACTTGGCTCTCGCCCATGCCATAAACCAGAATATCCGCTTTCGCGTCCACCAAGATCGATCGGCGTACGCTCTCTTCCCAATAGTCAAAATGGGCGAGACGCCGGAGACTCGCCTCGACGCCGCCCAGTATCACAGGTACGCCTGGAAAAAGCCCTTTGACCTTGCTGGTGTAAACGATCGAGGCCCGGTTCGGACGAAAACCGGATCTCCCTCCCGGCGCATAATCATCCGTGCGCCGCGGTTTCTTGCTCGCGGTGTAATTGCTCACCATGGAATCGAGATTACCAGCCGTGATCCCGAAAAAAAGGTTAGGACGGCCCAGCGCGAGAAAATCCTCGGAAGTTTTCCAATCGGGCTGCGCAATGATCCCGACCTTGTACCCCGCATTCTCCAAGACCCGTCCGATGATCGCCGCTCCATAGGAAGGATGGTCCACGTAGGCATCGCCCGTGATAAGAATAATGTCGCACGCATCCCGCCTGAGAATCGGCGAGGCTCGTCCGTCTTCGGAGGCAGCCCAGCCGCGCTCCGCAAGGTCTTGTTTGGATATAGGAAGGAATTTTTTTCGGTCAGTTTTGAACATGGGCCCTGGCTTTCATTTAATATTATATAAGGAAGTCAGGACAATCATGATATCCCGATTCCTTAATGAAAATCATGATGGCAAGATTATAACCTCCTCAGTGCCAAAGCCCAAAGTCTAAAGGTTCTGCAGCACGGCGTACATTTTACTGTCGGACAACTCATGGTATAATGGCGTATCTGAAATCATGTCATAGGACTGCGGGGTAGGTAAAGACTCGCCTCGAATCCTTTAACCCAACGAAGAAAGGAATACGTCATGCCATTCACTCTCCCTGAACTTCCTTATGCCTTGGACGCCCTTGCACCGCAGATCAGCAAGGAAACGCTCGAATATCATTATGGCAAGCATCACCAGGCCTATGTCACAAACCTCAATAAACTGACCGATGGAAAACCGGAAGCGGGCAGGTCCCTTGAGGACCTCATCAAGACCACCAAAGGTCCTGTCTTCAATAACGCCGCGCAGGTCTGGAACCATACGTTCTATTGGAACTGCCTGAAGCCCCAGGGTGGCGGACTTCCAACGGGCGCTTTACTTGAAGCGATCAATGCTTCCTTTGGAAGCTTTGAGGAATTCAAAACGCTTTTTACGAACATGGCGGTCGGGCTTTTTGGATCTGGTTGGGCCTGGCTGGTCAAAGATGAGGACGGAACGATCGGGATCGAATCCATGTCGAATGCCGGCAACCCCCTTGTGAACGGCCAAACACCGCTTCTTACGTGCGATGTGTGGGAGCATGCTTACTATATCGATTACCGGAACGCCCGCGCGAAATATGTGGAAACGTTCTGGAATCTCGTAAATTGGGAGTTTGTCTCGAAAAATTTACAAGGCTAAATTTTTTCGGGAAACGCGGAACGGCGAACGCTTGCATTTCCCATTAGCCGTTCCCAGATGCGTTAATTCAGCATCGACTCCATGCGCCGAATGGCCTTCTCGGCAAGAGAGTATTCAGGATTTTTCTCGAGAGCATGACGATAGGCTTCAAGCGCTTGGGTCCAATCCCCTTGATGCTCCCAAACGCGTCCTAGGTTGTACCAGGCGTAAAATCTCCCGTCATAGCGTTCGGCCACGGTCGCGCGTTCAAGCCATACGATCGCATCTTCCCAGCGTCCCGTCTCGATCATGTACGCCCCGATATCGTTGTAGGGATTCCCATATTCTGGGTCCAATCGGACAGCCTTCTCACATTCCCGGATCGCATCTCCGTACCGCCCCTTGACGCTGTAAGCCCACCCTAGACAGGTGTGCGCCTCAGCCGTGGGCTGGGACGCCAAGGACTTGAGATAAAGCTCGATGGCCTGATCGACCTTCCCGGCCATTTGATTTTCATAGGCCTCGGAAAGATATCGTTGAGCTTCTTCCTCTTTATTCAAATTAAATTCATTCATTATTATGCCCAACTGTTAGGGGAACGGGAAATGGTGAACGGGTAACGGAAAAGTGGTATCACGCCCCGTTAGCCATCCCCGCTGTTATTAGAATTTCATAAAAGGATTCGTACGCCGCTCACGTTCGATCGTGGAAGAATCCGCGTCGCCGTAAGCATGCCCGGGAAAAACCTGGAGCGATCCGTCCAAGGAAGCAAGACGCTTCAGGCTTTGCATGATCTTCTTCTCATCACCCCCCGGAAGATCGCAGCGGCCGCAGGCCCCCACAAAAAGCGTGTCGCCCGTCACGAGTTTATCGCCGACGAGGATGCACTGCGCGCCTTCCGTGTGGCCCGGCGTGTGAAGAAAGGTCATTTCCACATCCCCGATCTGAAACTTGGAACCCTCCCGGGTTTCCACGAGATGGTCTTTGAATTCTTTCAGGAATTTTGACTCGTTCTCATGGACATAGACCTTCACCCCTGTCTTTTGGATCAGTCCTTCCACACCATTCGAATGGTCAAAGTGCGTATGCGTAAGAATCCCCGCCACGATTTTCATACCGTCTTTCTCTGTTCGTTTGAGGACCGCATCCACATCCCAGGCCGGGTCCACCATCGCACATTCTTTTTTCTTTTTGTCGCCAATGAGATAGATGAAATTCCCCATATACCCCACGGGGACCTGTTTGAAGTAAAGGTTCTTACTATCCACAGCAACAGCAGCCCTTTTTCTTCGTGTTCTCATAATAGATCACTTCAAGCGTCGGATCGTCTTGAATTTTGAGCCGCTTTTTTTCTATGAAAGACGGCGGGATCTCGGGGTAAAGGACATCGCCATCGTAATCGGCGTGAATGCGGGTGAGGTAAATCGCGTCGACTCGGTCGATCGTGGTCCGGTAAAGCTCGGCCCCTCCGATAATAAAAGCGTGCTCGGTCTTGACGTTCTTCAAGGCCTCATCCAGGGAAGCAAAGAATGTCTGCCCGGGATAAGGCGTTGCGCCACTCCGGTCCAGGATAATGTTCGTCCGGCCTGGTAAAGACTTGCAGCCCAGGCTTTCAAACGTCTTAAGGCCCATGATCACGGTCTGTCCGAGGGTCGTCGCCTTAAAATGTTGGAGGTCTTTTGAAAAATGCCACGGGAGCTGATTTCCTTTCCCGATCACGCGATTATTAGCGACTGCAACAATGTGGTAGAGCATGCGTACTCCTTTTTAAAAAGAAACAGAGAGGCAAGACGCAAAGAAACAAAGAGGGAAATCCTTCTCTGCGTCTTTTCATCTTTTAATCTTGCTTCTGGGTTTTCAAACGGCCACCGGCGCTTTGATCGCCGGATGCGGATCATAATTTTCGAGCGTAAAATCTTCGTACTTGAAATCAAAAATACTTTTGACCGCGGGATTCAGAACCATGTTCGGCAGAGGACGCGGCTCGCGAGAAAGCTGGAGCTTCACCTGCTCCCTATGATTCAAGTAAATGTGGACATCCCCAAAGGTATGGATGAACTCCCCTGGCTGAAGGCCTGTGACCTGTGCCATCATCATTGTAAGCAGTGCGTACGACGCGATATTGAACGGAACTCCAAGAAAAACATCGGCACTGCGTTGAAAAAGCTGGCAGGAAAGCTTTCCCCTCGACACATAGAACTGAAAGAAGGCGTGGCAAGGCGGCAAGGCCATCTTTTCGATCTCTCCGACATTCCAAGCGCTCACGATGAGCCGGCGGCTGTCCGGAGTTTTCTTGATCATTTCCACTGCCTGCGCGATTTGATCCACGGGAGCACCCTCCGGGCGCTTCCACGCACGCCATTGAGCGCCGTAGACCGGCCCAAGGTCCCCGTTGGCGTCTGCCCACTCATCCCAGATCGTCACACCGTTGTCTTTCAGGAACTTGATATTCGTATCGCCCTGGAGCAACCAGAGAAGCTCGTAGATCACCGCCTTGGTGTAGACCTTCTTGGTGGTGAGAAGCGGAAATCCTTGCGCCAGATCAAAACGCATTTGATAGCCAAACGTGCTGATCGTGCCGATGCCAGTGCGATCCTTCTTCTCCGCACCCTGATCGAGAATGTGTTTTAAAAGATCCAGATATTGTTTCATACCGCTTGGCCCTGTTCGTCCGCCAGGCCGGCACCCGCGGTTTCGGATGCGACTTGCTTCTGCTCTTCCAACATGCCAGAAGAAATGCTCCCCGAAGAACTTTTCTTGGGTTCCGTGGCGGGTGGAATATCTTTTAAAAAATGCGTGTCATCGACATTGAGATCGTTAAAAAAAGAAGCCTGGAGACCGAAGATCGTTGGATCTCCCGAACGCTTCACATAAACAAGTCCCCCCTTTTCGTCCACAGGACCCGCATTGAGAAGCACCTTCTTACCTTCTTCGGTCACGGCTAATTGCCAAACAGGTTTCTCTATGCCATATCCTTTCCCACCCGGTTCCACGACCTTATCGGCCCGGACGCTGTTCATCACGGCAATAAATTTGAGGACTTTGTCGGAGTTAGGCAAAGCGGTCATATCTTTACGAAGAAATTTCCAGAAGCTTTTGAGCGGATCCTTGGGATCGGTCAAGCGTTCCAATCCTGCGATCATCGTTTTTTCCTCACCCTTGAGCAGATAGACGGTGATCTTGTTCACTTTCTCAGGATCTAGAGCGAAAAGACTAAGATCTGCCCAGAAAAGGCCTGGCGGCGCGGCTTCATTCGAAGCGCCATGGATCCCCAAAAGCTCTGCAATGTTCACTCCCACAAGATAGACGTCTTCACTGACGGCCCTGCGAATGAAATAGTCGGCCTCACCGGCCTGTTTCGTCCCAACCCGAAGGTCTTGGAGCAAAACATTCCCTGTTCCAAAAAGCTTGATCGAAAAAGCCTCCGTGTCTTGAATGCCAAAATCCGCTAAGAGCTTCTTCCCGGAACCGCGCAGTTCGCCTTGAGCGGAGCGAAGCTTCTGAATAAGATTTTCCACCTTCACGGAATCCGCGTTGGCATCCCAAAGGCTCTTCACTTTCCAAATACCGTTCTCTTTCGCGAGCTCCACCGCCGCTGATTGAGTGCCGCGACCGAGCAGGATCCTTTCAAGTTTGATTGGACCGAATTCCGCCAAAGCGACGCGTCCTCCGAGAGCAGATCCTGCGTTGTCGCCCGCCGAACGGGCCCAGGACTTCAAAAGGATCCCCAAGGCGAGGATCCCGAGAATGACGCTTAAGACAATGATTTGTTTTGGTTTCATAGAATCTTACCGTTCCAGGACCGGGTTTTGTTCAGGCGGTTAGGCTTTTCAGGTAGAGTTGCTTGGTCCGGCGACGCATGTACGCCCGGCCGAAACCCAGCAGAGAGATAAGGACCGGCACTAAGAACATCACGAAAAGCCGCCATGCCACTTTTGCGGGGGCTGAGACCTTAGGAAGCGCGCGGCCCAGCATCCCTTTTGATCGGATGCCAATCAGCGCATCTCCCAGCGTTAAAACATCCATAGCGTTCAGGAAAAAGTTCAAGTGCCCGCCGTTCCGCATAAGTTGTTTTTGGAAGGGCGTCGCAGCCCCGATCAACAAAAGTTTTCCGGGTTTGGTCTGGAGAGGTTCTGGCGTTTTCTCTTTTTTTACTTCCGTCGCAGGAGGAGGTGCTGCCGCATCGCCAGCAGGCCCTGCCGGCCATTCGGGTATTTTTTTACCCACGAACGCATCCGCGAACTGCCCCTCGGCTAGCACCGCTAACGGGAACGGTCCTGGAACGCTTGTTGCGGCGCGCTCGAACGCTTGGGGCATCATGTCTCCTGACTTGAACGGCACGGTCCAGGAGTGTTTGCTCGAGTGAAATAACGTCTGCACTTTCAAATTTTGATCTTTAATTTTTGAACTATCAATTTTCAACGCGCTTCCCCAGAGATAAAAGAATGCCGAGAGCCGTGCCGTGATCGAGGTCTTAGTATTCATCTCGGAGTCCGTCAAAAGAATCTGGATCGGTAATTTGACGGGAAAGGAAAGGCCCGAGGGACCGCCGCTTGAAAGCGTGATCGCCTCGCTCTGCTCATCCGCCAGAACACTTGTTTCCACCTGGAACCCCCAAGCCGAAAGCAGATCGTTCACGATTGGATTTTTTTCGCTTGTTACAAGCTTGACGGCGCCTGATTCCTGGGGCGTGTAATTGAATTCGTAATTCTGAATCGCCATAAAGACAGAACCGCCCTGGCAAAGGAACCGATCGATCTCGTATTTCTGCCGCTCGCTTAAGCTGCCAGGTTCAACCACCGCAAGCGTCTTCGTCCCTTTCGGGATGCCAGATTTCTCATTCAAAGAAATGCGTGTCACGGGATAACCTTCGCCCTCAAGCCCCAGCTGCAGATATTCGTAAGGATCATCCCGGTAGCTTGGTGGCACTTGCCCTCCGAGCTGCTGAAGCAACATCATAAGATTCGGATCGACCGAACGATCGGTGTAAGGTGCCACGAGCGCCACCTTCGGAATTTCAGGAAGGGTCATGCGGTAAAGCTTGGACATAATGGCATATTCCAGGTCGTCGAGATTTCCGGGATGGATCTGGGGCAGAATCTCCTCGGGTTTTTCCTTGTAGGAGATTGTGAGCCCGGAATAAATAAGGCGGACCCCTACTTCATCGGACTGGATGGACTCAATACGGAAAGGCTGGACGCCTTTCTTGGAAAGCTGCTCTTCCAATGTATCCGCTTTTTTAGTCCCCTCGACCGCGGTTGCATCATCCATGTGGAAAACTTGATACTGAAAATGGCCGTCGGAGGCGACGCGTAATTCTTCAAGCTTGTCGCGCGCGTCCTGCTCAAGTGTTTTCATGGAGGTTGGCATTTTGTCCGCAGAAGAAATGTAGTACTTTACGATCACGGGTGTGGGAAGGCTCCTTAGAATCTTTCGTGTTGCTAAAGAGATCGTGTAGGACCCGCCTTCACTCATATCGAAACGGCCGAGAGGAACCCCGGCGACAAGCCAATTGCTCAAGAGAAAGATCCCGACCGAGATTACGGCTGCGGTTGTGAAAATCGAAGCAGCTTTCGGCCGCATCCGACCGTCGATCCAAAATCCATTCAGCACAAGCGCGACCGCACTGCCAACCCCAAAATAAAGCACATCGCGGGTATCGATCACGCCCTTTGCGAACGTGCTGTAATGGTCCGCCGCACCGAGGAAGTGCCGCAAGAAAGTCCCGAATCCTGCGATCCATCCATCAATGGACGAGGCCACGAATTCCGTACCCATTAGGTAAAGTCCGAAGCAGATCATCATGGAGAGGATGAACGCGACGATCTGGTCCCGGAAAAAACCCGACACAAGTATTCCGATCGCGAGAAAAAATCCGCCCAGGAGCGCCGCGCCGATATAACCGCTCAGGATCGCGCCGATATCCGGACGCCCGAGGACCACCAACATCACCGGGATCGGGAACGTACATGCGAGCGCGATCAGGTAGAAAAGGAAGCTTGCGAAGAATTTTCCGAGCACCAGCTCATGCGCTTGCATAGGAAAGGTCAGCAGCAACTCCTGCGTGTTCCCGCGCTTCTCTTCGGCCCAAAGGCGCATGGAAATCGCCGGCAAAAAGACCGAGAGAAAGAACGGCAACGTAAAGAAGAAGGCGCGCATATCCACGCGCCCGACTAAGAAGAATTGCGTCATGAAAAGCCCACCGTTCAAGAGCGTGAAGATTACCAAGAAAATGTAGGCGATGGGAGAATTAAAATAAGCCGCAAACTCCCTATTTAAAATAATAAGCAGATTGGAGCTCTTTTTCATGCAGCCACCGATTTTTGCGGCAAAAGCAGCTGGATAAAGATCTCTTCCAGGCTCAGGTCCCGCGCCGCTTTCCCGGAGTTTTGGACTTTCTCCGCCAGCTCTTGCTTCGTTCCCTGCGCCACAAGCTTTCCTTCATTGATGATCACGATGCGATCGGCCAAGGCTTCGACCTCTTGGAGGATATGCGTGGAAAAAACTATCGTCTTTTCCTTAGCGAGACTTTTCACAAGAGAACGAATCTCAACGATCTGGATAGGGTCCAAGCCCGAAGTGGGCTCATCCAGGATCAACACTTTGGGATCATGGATCAAGGCCTGCGCAAGTCCCACCCTCTGGCCATACCCCTTGGAAAGTTCGCACAAAAGATGCTTCCACACGCTTTTGAGATGGCAGGTATTTTTGACCCACTCGAGGCGTTCCGTCAGTTTGCCGCCTTCAAGCGCGCGCGCTTTGCCCACAAAGGTCAGGTATTCGTCCACCCGCATATCGCTGTAAAGCGGAACCGTCTCTGGCAAATAGCCGATGCGCTTACGGACTTCGATTGGATTTTCAAGAATATCAAACCCGTCCACTTTCGCGGTACCGGAGGAGGGAAAAAGATAGGTCGTGAGAATCCTCATGGCGGTCGTCTTTCCCGCGCCGTTGGGTCCAAGAAGCCCCAGAACCTCGCCCGGGTTCGCCTGAAAGGAGACATGGTCCAGCGCGATCGCCGGGCCGTAATGCATGGTGAGTTCTTTAACTTCAATCATGGGTATTTATTTCAAATTTGAAATGCGTTACCGGCGCCGCCCGCCGAAGAGCTGCAGCAAAAAAAAGAACATGTTGATGAAATCCAGATAGAGCATGAGAGCGCCCACGATCGCAAGCTGTTCCGGCGCATTCTCCATGCCTTGATGGATGGCCTTGAGCCGCTGGGTGTCATACGCGGTCAGGCCGATAAAGACCGCGACGCCGCAATAAGAAACGATCCAGGTAAAAACGGGCGAGTGAAAGAATATATTCACGACGCTCGCGACGATCACTCCGATAAGCGCCATGAAACAAAAGCTGCCGACGGAGGTCAGGTCCTGCTTCGTCACCCAGCCGTAGACGCTCACGCCCGCAAACGTCATGGCTGTGATAAAAAACGTGGAAGCAATGGAAGCCTGCGTATAACGGATAAAGATCCAGGACATCGTCAGCCCGTTCAGCGCGGAAAAAACGAGAAAACCAATCACCGCGGTTGACGCGGATATCTTGTTGAGACTCCTTGTCAACCAGATCACGATCCCCAATTCAGCGATCGCAAGCACCAGACCGCCCCCGGACATGGTAAACCGAAGCATCCCGGCATTGCTGGCCGTCCAAAAGGCAAGAATACCTGTGAGCGCGAGCCCCATGCCCATCCACTGGTAGACTCGCTGCATAAAACTTGAAAAAACGGCTTCCCCGGAATGTGAAAAAGGCTGATTCTTCGGATCGTCCATCGCAGTCCTCCTTTGAGAGTGTCGTGCTTGAGCTATTGTAGCTAAAAACCCCCTGCCGAGCAACCCTGACCCTTGCGTCCCGAGGCGATTAAAGCACCTCAGTCACTGTATGATTTTAAACTCGGTTTGGATCGAAGCCCGTGACTTTCGGATGACCCCCAAAGCGACCGGCACGGCTGGATATGAAATCACCGAGACTCTCTGGTGATGACAAAAGGTTTATTTTTTTCAGAATACCGCGCCAGCTGATCCGAAAAATCCGGATAAATTTTATCGCAAATCTTTGACCCGCACCACATGGGATGGAAATTTTTAATCCTTGGATCAAAAGTCAAGACAAGCGGATCGGTTCCAATATTAATAACATTCCCTTTGGGATTATCATTAAAATATTGTTCGATTTGCCTATAAGCCGAAAAATAAGTGGCGGCTTCATCTTTAGTAAAAATCATATGTTTTAAAGCCGCAGGCTCGTCCAGGACAAAACGATATGCGATTATCTTAAGAACCCCTTCATTGATCCGCCAGCACACATTAGGAAGAAAAAAGATGAGAAATAGGCAAATAGAAAAGAATTCGATGAATTTTTGGGATATCCTTCGGTGATTATTGAAAAGCCCCTGCGTAACCTGGTAAGTGAATAAAGCGAAAAGACCGAGCATGGGCGTACCTCCCCAGTAGAAATGGCGAATGCAGGGTACCGGATAGTATTGAAGCCACGAGGCAAGCCCAATAAATACAAGAAGGCTAATCACCTTATTTTCAAAATTTCTAATGAACGCGCACATGGCAGCGTAAGGCAACATAGCCCAAATTAGTAATTTTGGTGCGAATGCGTGACTGCCCGGGAAAAGACAGCCCAAAAGATGATTCGTCCCTATGCCAAAAGTATCTTTCGACCAAACAAATTGCAGAAGAACGTTCTGCTTCCACCAGTCGCTAAAAGCATGATTCATCACGATCCATGTAAAAAAGAGATCGTGGATCAGTGCGCTACCAATCAAGAAATAAAAAAGATTTTTTTTGAGATCTTTCGAGTTGCTTTGTTTTAAAAAAAATAAGTAGAAAAAAAATACGACGACCGCCAAAAACATGGCTGCTCCGACGGTCTGACGACACCAAAAGGTAAGTGCCGCGCTAACCCCGCTAAAAAAAACAAGCTTGTTTGATTTCCTTTCAAATGACTCGATCAACAACCAGGTCCCCAGCAATTGAAAAAAGAGCGCGTAGACAGAACTCCACGGCAAAAATGTGTAGTGGTAATAGGGCGCTAAAAAAATCCAGACGCCTAGAGAAACAAAAGCCACGCTTCGGGGAAGAATTCTTTTTAGGATCAGCCAGAGAAGGATGGAGATTAAACCGTAAAAGAAGACTGTTGTGAATTTGATAACAATAAGATATTTACCAAAAATATTTAAACTCGCTGCCTGGATCAAGATGGCAAGCGCACCGTACCCTGTAAACGTGTCTCTGAAAAGCATCGCTCCGTTTGCAACATCCATGGCCGGCTTGAACATTGTTCCGTCATGCCTTGCATCTGCTCCGAGAGTTGAAAAATATCCGGCGATAAGAATGGTTGCCAGAAAAATACTCAGCGAGAGGAGCAGATCGAGACATTTGGACAAACCCCAAGCGGGCTTCAAGATTAAACCATTTCCGTTAGAACTGCTCATGGGCAAAGCGCCTCCTGCGAGCGCTTGAAAGCAAAAGGATGCGAGCCGATGATCCTTTCCGCTGTCAAGACCCACACATGCTTAGGGTTTCCCCTGCCTTTAAAGGCGGGATAATTTTTGTATTTTTTCCACACACTAAAAACATTTCGTTGGTTGGTATTTCAACCGCCCAATTCGGGCATCGCTTTTTCAATAAATTCCCTACCCGCCCAAAAAACGACAGGGAAAAGAAATCTTTAAGCCTGAAAAACAAGTCGTACAGGGAATAGACATACCGATTCGTTCTGACTAAAAGAGTCTTATATCCGCTTTGTTCGAGTAATAATTCGATATTTGACCGGTTGAAATAAAACGTGTGTTCCGGCGGTTTTAGCATGTAAAGAGGGAGATACCCTCTTGTGTCAATCGTGGTGATAACCATGATTCCGTCTTGCTTGATCAAATGCTGGCAAGTTTCCAACAATTTCCTGGGCTCAAACAGATGTTCGATAACTCCGGTAAGAAAGATTGCATCAAAGGTGCCGATATCGGCGGGGCAATCTTCCAAATTACAGTTATGAACATTTAAATGGAGCTTTTCAATCGCGTAGTTCCGCGCATAGTCGCTTAACTCTATCCCGACCACTTCGCAACCACGTTGCTTCCGCGCTTCATCCAGAAGAAATCCGTGAGCACATCCGATGTCGAGAATCCGCTTATTCTGAACCTTCCTGACCTTATCGGTAATACGAAATATCCATCGGGCGCTTTTCCGGTGATTTTTTTCCTGAGCTTCATAATTTTTGTAACCAAAATTGTTCTGGCTGTTAAAATACTCCTCCTGATAGAATTCCTTCGCGCTAACCGTATGATCCTGCTCCCTCACCCAAAGCAATCCGCACTGCTTGCATCTAAAAATCGGGAGATTATTGACCGTCCTGAACAAATTCACTTTCTCGGATCGGCACACATAGCAGCTTGTTTTTCCGCTCATATTTTCATCCCAATCTTTTCCCGGGCATCGGGGACCGGCTTTTTCAATCAAATTCACTTTTTTTCCCTATCACGAGCCATTTTAACATAAGAATGATTTTTGAAATCGACAGCATAACAGGGCTGCCCACAAAATATTTCCCGTCGCGTTGAATAATTTGCGCATTGTTAATGAGCCGCACCATCCGGATGTCGATCACTTCCGCCGCGGAATACCTCGAGAGCAGCTGGACCTCCGTTAATCCTTCGGGCGCATCATAAAGCTCACGAAGCAGTCGTATCCTTCGGGCAGTTTCTCCCAGGTTGATATAGGTAAAATAACCAAAGGATAGGCAGAGATAAATAATCAAATTGGCAAAAGCCCGCCAAAACCATTCCCCAGGACTGGCTGCGGCAGAAACGAGTTCGAGCATTATCAGAAAAAAAAGCGCGCAGCCAAAACCAAAATACTCTGAGCGGAGCAATCTTCGTTTTAAAATAAATTTATAGGCAAAAATCTGGAGCGTGATATTTAAGAGCAAACAAAAAAACGGCCTGAGAGCGTCTATAGGAGACATTTAGAAATTACCCACCCTTCCCCAATCCTAGAAATTTCCGATAAAGCATAAAGGGCCACACAAAACAGCGACCCTTTTTGTTGATTGCATAGGTGCTGTCTCGGAGATCCACAAGATCCGCGGCGACCAAATCCTCTAAACGCGGCAGAACCAGCAGGTCGTTTGTCAGGGAGTCTTTGAGAGCCTGACAGGGCAATCCGCTAGCACCGGCTTCCGCGATCCTTAAAAGGATCACTAAAGAAGGACTGTCGGCCTCTATGGCAGAATAGATGAGCAAATAAGTCAGGAACATCGAAAAGTAAAGAAAGACAAAATGTAAAAGTTTGGGAAAGGTGTCTGAGCCAAAATGAAATAGGAAAAGAAAGCCCAACAAACCTGCAACGCAAAAGAGAATAACAAGCGTTTTGATTGGGACCTTTGGCATACGCAACCGCCAAATCGCCCAATGCACACAAAAAGCGAATGTAAAACAGGAAATGCCCCAGAGAGAAACGTTCATGAAACAGGAGTTCGCTTTCTTTCTGCGGTTGAAGAATCAGAGGAAAACACTGCGCTGGGCTTGATTTGCTTTGCGAAGTAGAAATCCCTGACGAGCCGAAGGTACCCCTTCACGACGTTAATAAGGGAGGGAAATGTAAGCGCTTTGGAGGAGCCCTGCCTGCGCACCCCAAGACGAAATGGCACCTCGGCGAAAAGATATCCTTTCTTTACCGTTCTAATAAGAATATCCGTTTGAAAAAAGAACCCCATGCTTCTAAATGGAATCTCCTTCAATATCGATGTCCTGTACAAAACAGTCCCGTTCGTATAATTAAAATAAACAGCAAAAGTGCTGTTAATGATAAAACGATAAACAAATGAAAGCCCGTTTCGGAAAAGCGACCTTACCTCCTTATTAAAAACAAATGGGATGATAATATCCACATGTTCCAGTAATTTAAAATATCGAAAGATTTCCGCGGGACTGTTTTCATTGTCGCCTGGCAGCAGGACAACGGCGCCCCCTCTTGCATGGTCCACCCCATCCCAAAAAGAAGCTCCTATCCCTCTAGGGGTGTCATGGTGGATAAGGCGCACTTGTTTATTTGTTTGCATGAAATCGATCACCATCTTTTCTGTCCCATCGGTGCTGCCATCATTGACGACAATGATTTCTCCGGATAGACCAAGCTCCCTAAAAGAATTTAAAACATTCTCAACCGCACGCATTATATTTTTTTCTTCATTGAGCGCCGGCATAATCACGGATACTTCTATCTGCGTCTCTGTCATCGCTATCTCACTTTCTTGAAAAAGAGAATTTTCTTAAAAAAACGATCTTGTAAAAATTTAATAGTTCCACAAAAATCAACGGGCTTTTAAAGATAACGCTGAGGATTTCCGGAAAAAAAATTAAGGGTTTCTGCAAAGCAAACTTAAGGAAAAATCTTCGCATTTGCTCACCTACGAACTTTTGTAATTCTTCGGCCGACCACAAGGGTGTTGATAAAACGGGTGTTTTAAAATCAAAATCGAGCTCACCTCGCCAATCATAGGTTTGCCCCGGAGCCAGCTTTGCGGTCTCGAATTTGATGTAGGCATCATAGATCGGCGTATTGGGAATAGGTACGACATAATTAAAATGCGCTTTCAGGATCCCGAGATTGAAAACATAATCAAAAGTCTGACGAATCTCCTCAAGCGTCTCCTGGGGCATTCCAACCAATAGAAAGGCTTGAACCTCGATGTGGTTTCGGCGGAGATGCTTGACCAACTCCGGTATTTTTGCAAAAGGGATCGGCTTATGAATCAACTCTTTCGCAACGCGGGGGCTACCTGTTTCTAAAGCCAGGAAAGCCAGGTAACAACCGCTTTTCCTCATCAGCTTGATAAGCGACTCGTCCAGCGTGTAAACAGCCAAACCATTGGGCGCGCACCATGAAAGTCCAAAATTATTATCGATCATACCCTGGAAAATTTCTTGTGCCCGGCTCCGGTCCGAAGTCAAATTATCATCTAAAAATTGAACTTCTTCTACCCCGTATTTTTGCTTAAGGAGAGCCAGTTCTTGGATGACCATATCCGCGCGATAAGGTCTAAAGGGACCCCACAAGCGTGCGGAGGAGCAAAAGCTACATTTCATCTGACAGCCCCGCGACGTTATCATCTCCAATACCCGTTTCCGTCGCGTGATCACGTTATGCGGTCGTCGAAATTGAATGTAGCGTTCAACAGGCAGAAAATCTCGGTCGGGAATAAAAAATTCTTCGGGAGACATAAAGCTTTTTTTGGGATTAATTTGAACCCGCTTGAACGGGTCACGGTAAACCAGGCTGTCCAACACGCGTAATTTCTCGGGGTCAGGCCCTTCCGACAAACATTCAAGTAATTGGGCGAACGCTTTTTCTCCCTCGCCCATAATAATATAGTCGATAAAATCAGAGACCATGAGGCGCTCCGGGACAACAGAGGCATAACTCCCCCCCAAAACAACCCGGGGAACACGGCACTGCTCTTTCGCGAGTTTGGCGATGTCTATCGAGGAATAAAACTGTGTGTAAAAATTACAGGAAATCCCGAGCACATCCGGGGCATAATCTGAAATGCATTTTGCGATCTTCTCCGGAGCCATGCCGATACGAACCTGATTTTTTCTTCCCCCCGGCCGTTTCGTCAAGTCTTCGAAATAAGCGTCGATCACCTTCAATTCATAACCTTTTTTTCGAAGGAAGGTAGCGATATAACAAAGCCCTAGGGGGAAAGAGGCTCGTGATATTTTATGGCTGTAAGTATCTGCCGGAGGATTTAGCAACAAGATACGACGCAAAGGGGGCATTTTAATCCTTCCGAGACCGCGATAGAAACTTAGACAAAATTAACATGTTGCGGCGGGTTCTTAAGGTCCCAAAGGAACTTATTAATATAATCTTGCCGGCAACCTACCGTGCAGTCGCAATGAACGTCGACCTGATTCACGATATCCTCGTGTACCTTCCAGTACCTGTCGCCTTTGACAATATCATAGTAGGACTGCTCATGAATATCGCCCATAGAGAAACGTTCTTTCCCAAAAAAAGGCCCGCAAGGATAAACCTTCCCATCGCCACTGATCTGGCCCAGAAACGGCGTTCCATAACAAATATCATATTTTCGGAAACCTTCTTTATAGATATCCGTTTCATTCGTAATTTGAATTTTGTTCCACTTCACCTTTACTTTGTAGGTCTCGCTGTTGAACTGCTCTGCCTTTTTCAAATCCGCTTCCACTTCATGGTAGGCCTTATAATCGACGCCGATCTCTTTATATTCCGTATCCGAGCATTGCTTGATCTGCAAATAGTCGACGCCAAGATCCGCGCCCAGTTGTGTTAAAGCAATGATCTGATCGAAATTCTCAGGGATCAAAACCATTTGCAGCCCTAGGGTGCAGGCATAGTTGTTTTCTTTTTTTATTTTGACAAGAGCTCTGATTTTTTCCACAAGTTTCTCAAAGTTTTCCCCTTTCACTTGATGGATTTTAAGAAAACTTTTCGGACTAGCGGCGCTCAAGTTGATCCGGATGAAAGTCGCATCCCTGAGCATTTCGTGGGCGCGGTCCATGTCCAGAAGCAACCCATTGGTTGCAACCCCCACATCTATCTTTCTTTTTTTCGCCTCCACAATGGCATCGTACATGGCAGGATTCAGCGTCGGCTCCCCATCCCCAATGAAACCTAAGCTGCGAACACCCAAACGACCGCAGTCATTGATAAATCTCATAAGTGCATCGGGGCGGATCATCACCCCTTTGTGCATGATCTGAGTAACACCAATACAATAAATGCAACCCATGTTGCAGAATTTTGTCAGCCCCATATCGATGTGCACGGGAGCAATTCTCTTCCCTTCTTGCCACGCGCGGACCCGATCCAGGTGGTAAAGAAGTTTATGCCCATCGAGCCGGTATTTTTCCACCTTATTTTTATAAGTGTGTCCGCTATATCTGTTCGGTTTCTTTTCCCCCTCAAGCTCTTGGATCTGACAACCGCTCAGCTTAGACCGATCCACAACCGTCCGGCCGGTCCGGATCTGGTGACCGCCATGTTTGTTTGTACAGATGGAGTCCGAAATTGTTTGTTTTTTCGGATGCTTTTGTGAGATTAGCTTCTTATTATTTTTCATGCTCATGGCCTATAAGGAAAGTTTTCCGGCAGTCCAGATTTGGAACTGACGCTGTTTCCATTTTTCCGACCAGGTTTTTTCGCCTGAAGCGGTCTTGATCACTCGTCCCAACAATTCTTCTCCTAAAGAATCCAGACTATGCCTATCATGCAGTAATCGACTTGCGTCGAAATCTATGTCCCGGGGAAGTTTGAGAAAAGTACGCTCGTTGGAAGCGATCTTAATCACGGGGCAGATCGCAGAACCTGTGATAGCGCCTTTTCCCGTAGAAAAACAAATGACCGTGGCCCCAGAAGCCACAAGACCTGTAACGGATTCGGGATCATTGCCAGGCCCCTGCATGAGGCTCAGCCCTTTCTTCGTTATCGGTTCCGCATAGTCCACCACATCTTCAATGGG
>Ga0114951_10002747_pt1 | contig 19392 bp, 17 predicted proteins | sample AM7aDNAmetaG_FD_88677 | JGI IMG/M metagenome (GOLD analysis project Ga0114951, IMG submission 88677) | Freshwater microbial communities from Finland to study Microbial Dark Matter (Phase II) - AM7a DNA metaG | ecosystem: Environmental > Aquatic > Freshwater > Lake | place: Finland: Lake Alinen...
CGCGGAAGCGCAGATGCGCAGTAAGACAAAACATGAAAACATTGCCGCGCATCCGCACATCTGCGCGTCCGAGCATCTAAAACAAGGAGTTATTATGTTGAAAGCGCGGTACGATGTATGCGTGATAGGCGGAGCCGGGCATGTGGGGCTGCCTCTTTCCATTGCTTTTGCAAATAAAGGCAAGAGGGTTATTATCTATGATATTAACGAGAAAGCCATTGAGGATATTAACTCCGGAAAGATGCCGTTTCTTGAGGAAAACGCCGAGCCGATACTGCGTAAAGTTATTGGCAAGAAACTTTTTACTACAAATTCGCCTGAGGCAATAATTTCCTCGAAGTTCGTAGTAGTTATAATTGGCACTCCGGTTGATGAACATCTTAATCCGAGATTCCACGACATGAAGGTCTTTTTTGAGCAGATAATGCCGTATCTGAGGAACGGTCAGATTGTAATCCTTAGGAGCACGCTTTTCCCGGGGATAACCGGCAAATTGAATGTTTTCCTTAAAAAAGCGCATCCAAAACTGGAAGTGGTTTTCTGCCCGGAGAGAATTCTTGAAGGAAAAGCCATGGAAGAATTATACGGATTGCCGCAGATAATCTCCGGTTTCAACAAGAAAGCTGTCGCTGAAACAAAAAAGCTTTTCAGCGCTCTGACTGCAGAAATGATTGAGGTTCCGCCGCTTGAAGCGGAGCTGGCAAAGCTTTTCACTAATTCGTGGAGATATGTTCAATTTGCAATAGCCAATCAATTTTTTATGATAGCCCAGGAATATGGCGCGGATTTCTTCAAGATTTACAATGCCATGACAAAGAATTATCCGCGGACAAAGAATTTTCCTAAGCCCGGGTTTGCCGCCGGGCCCTGTCTCTTTAAAGATACTATGCAGATTTCTGCTTTTACAAATAACAGGTTTTTCCTTGGGCATTCGGCGATGCTTGTTAATGAAGGATTGCCGGATTTCCTGATAGAGCAGCTGAAGAAAAAATTTGATTTATCGAAAATGAAGGTGGGTATACTCGGAATGGCTTTTAAAGCCGAAAGCGACGACAAGAGAGAATCTCTTTCATATAAGCTCAAAAAAATTGCCGAGGTGGAAGCGAAAGAGGTCTATTGCTCCGATGAATACATAAAGGAATCCGGTTTTTTGCGTGCCGAAGAACTCATTAGGAGATCCGATATTGTGATAATAGGGGCGCCGCATAAAAGGTACAAAACACTGAAGTTTGGGAAGAAAGTGCTGGTGGATGTGTGGAATCACATTAAGTTCACGAAGATATAAAAATCAAAGCTGTTTGTAACGTTAATAACGTTCGTAACGTAAACCAAAAAGAAAAAGGATGGGAAAATGAAGATATTAGTGACGGGAGCGAAGGGTTTTATTGCCGGATATGTGATTCAGGAGTTTCTGGATCACGGCTGGGAAGTTGTCGGGCTGGACAATTTTTCCAAGTACGGCGATGTAGATAAAAGCTACGACAAAAACCCGAAGTATAGGTTCGTCAAAGGCGATGCCAAAGATGTTAAGCTGTTGAAAGACATCCTTGGTGACTGCGAGCATTTCATGGCCGGAGCTGCAATGATAGGCGGAATTTCATATTTTCATGAGTTCGCGTATGACCTGATTGCCGAGAATGAAAGGATAACTGCGGCGGCTTTTGACGCGGCAATCTGGGCGCATAAAGCCGCGAAACTTAAAAAGATAACAGTTATGTCTTCTTCCATGGTTTACGAGAACGCGGTCAAATATCCGACCCCTGAAGGCCACCAGCTTGAATGCCCTCCGCCCTTTTCCACCTATGGTTTCCAGAAGCTTGCCACCGAGTATTTTGTAAAAGGCGCTTTTGAACAGTATAAACTGCCATACACGCTTGTCCGTCCCTTCAACTGCATTGGTATAGGAGAGAAGCGGGCGGTTACGGATGTTGAAATAAAATCAGGCAATGTTTCTCTTGCGCTCAGCCATGTTGTTCCCGATATCTGCCAGAAAATCCTGAAGGGACAGGACCCTCTACACCTGCTTGGCAACGGAAAACAGGTCAGGCATTATACTTACGGCGGCGACCTCGCGAAAGGTATCAGATATTGCGTTGAAAAACCGGAGGCTTTGAATCAGGACTTCAATATATCAACTGCGAAGTCGACCACGGTCCTGGAACTTGCGGAACTCATTTGGAAGAAGATCAATAAAGACAAGCCTTTTAGATATGTTTCAGACAAACCATTTTCTCACGATGTCCAGTTAAGGGTTCCGGATGTCGCTAAAGCAAAAGTGCTGCTGGGCTATGAAGCGAACACAAGTCTTGAGAAAGCGGTTGACGAGATTATCCCGTGGATTAAAGAACAGATTAAGCTTGGGGGAATATAAAGTAGAGGGTTGGAGGGTTAAAGACCAGCAGGGAATTTAGCACGGTTTGCTCAATAATTCGTTAGTTTTAATTATCAATTAGTAATCAGTAATTAGCAATCCGGCGGAGCCGGCAGACAGAAGACTGAGGATGGAAGACCGAATGAAGATTGATATAGTGATACCTGTATATAATGAAGCGGAGAATATCGGGGAAACCCTAAGGGCTATAGACAGAAACACAAGGAAAATAACAGACGCGGAGTTTCAGGTGAATATTGTTTTCGATTTTCCTGAGGACACTACCGTACCCGCCGCGCGAAATGTTGCGCCGGAACTTATGCTCCCAATAAAATTCTCTCTGAACCCCGTGAGAGGCGTTGTCAACGCCATTAAAACAGGTTTTAGAACCTCTGCCGCGGATTTTGTTCTGATTACCATGGCTGATATGTCTGATGATTATTCTATACTTGATGAAATGGTCGGGCTTGCAAACAAGGGTTATGACATAGTGTGTCCTTCGCGGTACATGAAGGGAGGGAAACTTATCGGAGGGCCGCCGGTCAAGCAGTTCCTTTCACGCTTGGCAGGCCTTTCAATGCACTGGTTGTCAGGAATACCGACTCACGATACAACCAACAGTTATAAACTTTACAGGCTTTCGGTAATAAAGCCATTGAAAGTAGAGAGTGAAGGTGGTTTTGAGATTGGAACTGAGATTACTGCAAAAGTATTCAAAAACGGCGGCAGAATAACAGAGCTGCCAACTACATGGTACGACAGGGAAAAAGGCAAATCGCGGTTTAAATTGCTTAAATGGATACCTAAATACATGAAGTGGTATTTTTACCTAATAAAAGGCAAACGCGATAAATAAGCGCCAAATACCAAGCACCAAATTGCAAAACGACTAAAAGTGCTTTTCTTTGTTTGGTTTTTGACGTTTATTTGGTGCTTGGTGCTTGTGATTTGGTGCTTGCGTTCTCAAGGAGATTTATGCGCTTTCTCGACTTCACCTGGTATTTCTTTGACTTTGACGGAACTCTTGTTGACAGCGCCGGAGATATCATTGATAACCTGCAGAGGGCCTATAACACAATCCCGCGTTTCATGGGCGTTAATGCCGCCTCAGTAAAAATCGGACCTCCGCTGGCGACTATGTTGAAAGTGTTGACCCCGGACGTGACCGAATCTGAGATAAAAACCCTGACAGAAGAGTTCATGAAGATGTACCTCGTCAAGGATTTCAAGAAGACAGCGTTTTTTCCGGGAGCGAAAGAGCTGATAGACCTGCTGGCCTCAAAAGAAAAAAAACTAGGTCTGGTCACTAACAAACCGACCAGAAATCTTGGTTTCCTCTTCGAGAAACTTGGGAGTTTTGGCCTGTTTTCGAAAGTAATGACCCCCGATATGCACGCAGGAAGAAAGATTGACAAGTTAGGGATGTTCAAAGAACTGATAGACGGCGGAGTAAAACCGCAATCAGCTGTAATGATCGGGGATGCCGGGACTGATATTAGTTCGGCACAGGCCTACGGAGTAAAAACTATCGGTATCTTGGAAGGGTATTCTTCTGAAGACGAAATCAAAGGAGCTAAACCGGATGCTTGTGTTCGCAACATGAGAGAACTGCTTGCGCATTCAGGAGATATAATACTTTAGACTCAGGTTTGGCGGATCCCTTTTAGGCTCTTATGCCAAAACCCGCCCGGCCATTTATTGCAGTATGCCAGCCAGGCCGCAAAGCTGCCGGCGAGGCTAATGCCGGTTGACTTAGCAGGGTAAATATAGGATAATGAAGACCGCAAAACGCCTCAAAAAGTGAACAAAAATAGGCAAACAGATACTAATATATCAACCCGAAAGGGTATACAGTTAGGGGGTATTGTATGAGAAAATATCTATTCTTGCTTCCTGTTTTGCTCTTCGTATTCAGCCCTGTCCAGGGATATTATGATGACTTCACAGGTTATGAATCTTTTTATAAGGTTATTGATCCTTGCAACAATGTAACTACTTCCTCGACCGTAGTTTCCGCTGCCGGAACGGACACTTCCAATATCACTGTTGACGCGGTTCAGTTCAGGGATGGCGGAACGTCAATTAGGTGGGATAAAACCGGGGGCACAAATTCGACTACTCAGGTTATCAGATCCGGTATAGCTTCAATTAACATGTCATTGCTGACAACGGGTTCACTTCAGTTCTGGTATTACCTGCCTTCATTCGGCGCGTTATGGAACAGAGCAACTGCAAATATCAGTTCTGACTCAACTTTTAGCATTGGCGGCAACAATACTACAGTTTCTACATCGGTTCCGGTAGGTTCGAGCCTTGCCACAAATACTTGGAATTATTTCAAAGTAAGCCTGCTTTCTTGGCCGCTTAGTGTCGATTCGACGGCAATATCGGCCTGGAGCGTGGAGTTTTTTACGCCGACCGGAGGGGCAACCTGTACTGCTATCAGAATTGACGACCTGAGGGTAGTTAGCGCCAGCAATACTACGAATGGCGTATGGAATGAAGACAGCGGTGTCTGGTCTATCTACAACAACGGCGGCACAAAAGTTTACAGACAGAACGGCAACTGTGATATAGCCAAACCTCAACTTTTGTTGAATAAATTCTATAGGGATTTTATTGCGACCGTAGATGTGAATGTGCAGTCGGCAAACGCGCAGTACGCAGGACTGGTTGTTAATCAAAGCGTGGTGGATTCAAGTTATTACCTCTATAACTTTAACGCGCAAACCAGGGGTTTTGAAATTAAAAAGTATAATGGTTCGGCGCTGGTAAACGCGACCTCAACTGCTGCCGCTACAACCACTACCTCGGCAACAAATTTTACTTACTCCCTGAAAGTTGTTTCAAAAAGCGGGGTACTGTCATGCTATCATTCTATTGACGGCGGCGCTACCTGGAGTTCGGCGGACTACAGCTTTCAGGAAACGGGTTCTATCGCGGGCAGGATAGGTTTTCTGGCCGGTTCTGCTACTGCAGATGCCACGGTGTATTTCACGAATCTTATTGTTAAACCGCTCCCGTATTCAATCGTTGCTACTGCCGGAGACGGGCGTATGGATATCTCGTTTAACTCAGACGCAAAAACAGGGGAAGTAGCATCCTATAATATTTACAGGGGAACTTCTTCAAAAACTTACGGGACTGCGTTAACAACAACAGTTTCCCAGAATTTTGCGGACATCTCAGTCACCAACGGAGTGATTTACTACTATACGGTTACGGCAAATGTTTATACATCTGCAAGCACATTAACGGAGACCCCGTTAGTTTTGGCTGATGAAGTTTCCGGTGCTCCCCATTCCGGAATAAAAATATCCAACAATCCTTTTACACCAACCGGAGGAGCTTCCTATTCCAAGGCGTCTTTCTCGGTTTTCAACCAAATAAATGAGGACGTCTCAATGCTTATTTATAAACCTAACGGCACGCTTGTGGCGAATTTGAATGCCGGGAATACATCTGTAGTTTGGAATTCCGGCGCCTTGAGCAGTACTATAACCTGGGACGGCAAGAACAATTCGGGCAAGGTTGTTGATGGAGGGGTTTATGTCTGGCAGATAAAAGTGGGCAGCACGGTTGCAGGTAAAGGAACCGTAGTCCTGGCGAAATAGTCTAATACGGAGGAGTTTTTATGAAAAAATTAGTCTTAGCGGCAATGCTTCTGGTATCGGCTGTTGCGCATGCGGCCTTTTTTGACTCTGGCCAGGGCGCAAGGCCTACAGGGCTTGGCGAAGCTTTTGTTGCCATATCCGATGACGCAAACGCCATGTATTATAATCCTGCCGGTATGATTCAAATAAAGGTTATCTCTTCAACTGCTACTTACACGGGGTATATGGAAGGGCTCAGCGAAAGCTTTGCGGCCATTGTTGTGCCTATCCCCGGTAACGGAGTTATAGGTGTAAGCTGGTTAGGCCTTTCTGCGGCGTCCGCATATTCGGAAAGCACGCTGAAGGTCGGCTATGCCTATCCAATTACCAAACAGTACACTGTTGGAGTGGCGCTAAAACTGCTTTCAAAATCATACACCCTTGACTCTATAGCGGCAGGGAATCCTTTTTTCTCATCGACTTCCGCCGCGGGTTTGGGATTAGACGCATCTTTCTTCGGGAAACTTACAGAGGAAATAGCTGTAGGCGCCTCGATTGAAAACTTAAATGTTCCTGATATTAACGTTGGGAGTTCCGATCCTGTCCCAATGAACCTAAGGATTGGCGGCAGGTACAAGATAGACAAGAGCCTTATTGTCTCTCTTGAAGGAGACTTGAACGGCGACGACGCAAAGATTAAAGGCGGCGGTGAATACTGGCTGGATTCAGGCCTGCTAAAGGAACTCGGCGCAGGCAATTCAGAGCTGGGGTTTAGAGGCGGTGTTGGATACGGAAATAACAGTTACCTAAACGTTGGCCTAGGTTTCAGTTTCTATTTGCCCTCAAAAATATTGGATGCAAGGTTTGATTACTCGTTCACTATGCCGCTTATGTATATAGAAGGCGCAGGCACGCATAGGTTCTCAATATGCATTACAGAGCCAAGGCCTGCCTTCAACCTATAGTTGAGGCGTTTTTTTAAGGCCCCGGTAAACGGGGCCTTTATTTTATACAAGGCAGCTTAAAAAGAATTGTCATTTTGGATCAATCCTGTCAGAGCTTATCTCATAACCCCTTTACTCAAACACCTGTTTGTGCTAAAATTGTTTTATGAAACCAAGAGTTGTGGTTGTTATGCCGGCCTATAACGCGGCAAAAACACTTGAAATAACATATAATGACATACCTAAAGACGCTGTTGACGGTATAATACTCGTTGACGACGCGTCTCATGATGAAACGGTCAAAAAAGCAAGAGAACTAGGGATTTTAGTATTTGTGCATCCGGAAAACAGAGGTTATGGCGGCAACCAGAAGACTTGTTATACTGAAGCGCTTAAGAACAATGCTGATATTGTGGTAATGCTTCATCCCGATTATCAATATGACCCCAAGCTAATACCCGAGATAGTAAGGCCGATAGCAGAAGGGCAGGCTGATCTTGTGCTGGCTTCAAGGCTGCTTTCAGGAACTGCTCTTTCCGGAGGTATGCCTTTCTACAAATACATCAGCAACAGGTTTCTGACAATAACAGAAAATATTTTTCTGGGACTAAAGCTCTCGGAATTTCATACCGGCTACAGGGCCTATAGCAGGCGTTTACTTGAAAATATACCATTTATGAATAACTCCGAGAACTTTGTTTTTGACACTGAGGTAATAGTCCAGACAGTTTTTTACGGGATGAAGATAAAAGAGATACCTTGCCCGACAAAATACCTGAAGGATTCTTCCTCAATTAGCTTCAAAAATAGCGTGGTTTACGGGCTTCAGACCCTCTGGAGCTTGCTGCGTTATCTTCTCCAAAAGTCGCGGCTTGGCAGGTTTCGCATCTTTTCGGCTAAGAGGTAAACTTGAAGTTCCACACTTCTATAATCAGGGCTAAATACAGACACGCCCTGGCTAAAACAGCGGCATTCATCATTAAGGCCGTTGGAACGCATTCCAAACCCGCGCCAACCTCTACGGATGCAGCTAAGAAATTCCTCATTATAAGGCTTGACCGTGTTGGAGATATGCTCCTTTCTACTCCTGTCTTTGAGAGTATAAAAAAAAATATACCCGGTTCCAGCGTGACTGTGCTTCTAAACAGGTACAGCCGGGGGGTTCTAAAGAACAACCCGTATATAGACAATGTAATAGAATACGGGAGCAAAGATTACGCTAAATCGGTTTCTTCCGGGTATGACGCGGCTGTAGTATTAACCTATGATTTTGATCTTTCAAGCGCTCTTGCATGTTACAAATCAGGGGCCGCTATACGGGCCGGTTTCAAAGATAAATACACTGACGCTTTCTACAATATTGAGGTTGAGAAGGACCCGCAAGGGAAATACGAAGCGCGCAGGAATATAGAACTTTTGGAAAAAGCAGGTTTTAAGTCTTCATATTCAAAACCATCACTTTTTATCTCCGCTGATGAAGCGGCGGAGGCGGGGAAGTTTTACGCGCGGCATGGCCTGGAAATTAAGGATTTGGTTGTGGGACTGCATCCGGGCTCCAAGAGAAAACCAAGACGCTGGCCTTTGGACTCTTTTTCGTCGGCGGCCTCCATCTTGCGCGAAAAACACGGCGCTAAGCTTGTGATAAGCGAAGGGCCAGGAGAAAGCGGGTTATCGAGCAGGCTTAATTCTTCGCTCGGCGGGAATGTGCCTGTATTAAAACCTTCCTCTATCACAGGTTGGGCTGCAATTTATAAAAGAATGAATCTGTTTATTTGCGGCGACACAGGGCCGGTACATATCGCCATGGCTGCCGGAACGCCAGTTGTGGGAATCTACGGGAAAAGCGATTACAGCAGGTGGGCGCCCGGCGATAATCCCAAGTTGGAGATCTTAAGCGGAAGAAAATGCGCTGATACTGGGGTTGTTGAAGTTGTTGCGGCGGCGGAAAAATTGCTCGCGGAGCAAAAATATAAATGAAAACCGGAATAACCGCCATAATTAATCAAAACGGAGATGAAGAAGGCCTGGCGCGGACGGTTAACAGCGTTGCCGGCTGGACCTCGGAAATTGTTGTGGTAAAGCAAGGCCGTGGAACTTCCGGACGCAAAATTTCAGGCTGGTTTCTGGGGCTGAATTCCGGCGAAGAAGTCTCAATTCCGCTAAAACGCGAAATACGGACATTGTTTGAGGAATTGAAAAAAGTTCCCGGCAGGAATAATCCGGACGCTTACCTGATTCCTATTATAAGAAACACCGGAGATACCTGGAAGCTTGTCTGTAAGGGCAGCGCAAGGTTGTTTTTTGCGGGAGGAAAAGGCATAACCGGAACGCTTGCTAATCCAATACGCGATTACCTGACCCACAAGAGCTTTCCCGATATACGCGCTTCAGTCAGGATAAGGAGGATTCTTGTTGTAAAGCTCAGAGGTATAGGAGATACAGTACTTCTGACTCCGCTTTTTAAGGCGCTCAAGAAGTCATTTAAAGGCGTTTTAATTGATGCAGTAGTTAGAAAAGAGAGCGCCAGTCTGCTTTCGGGACATACGAATATATCAACTGCAATAGCTTACGAAGGTTTCTTTAGGACGCTGCTTAAGCTCAGAAGAAATAAATACGACATAGCGCTGGTTTCACAGGCAAGTTTCAGATCGGCTTTGCTTGCCAGGCTTTCCGGCGCAAAACTGCTCTCTGTGAACAATCATAACGGAAGAAATTACTTTTCTTCGGTGCGCGTAAAGAAACCTCAAGAATACGAGAATGCAGCTGAAAGGGATTTGGACTGTCTCAGGGCATTTGGTTTAAAGGCGCAATTTTCACAGCCTAAAATATCGGTTTCTGCTGACGAGCAGAAAAAAGCGCGGGCGCTTCTAATAAAATATGGCGCAAGGAAAAACACTAAAGTCATTATAATTAATCCATCGGCCAGCAAGCGAAATAAGATCTGGCCGGAAAAGTCTTTTTCGCTTTTAGTTGATAAAATATCATCCGAAAAGAACGTGAAGGTGCTGCTCTTGGCAGACCCCGCAAACTCGGTCTCGTCTGCCATCACGGCTTCGCTGGCAAAAAGTGAACCTGTCTTACTGCCGCTGTTGGGCTTGAGGGAAGTTTTAGGGCTGCTTTCAGTCGCAGCCCTATACATAGGAAATGATTCCGGCCTTTCGCACGCGGCTGCGGCACTCGGTACTGCAACAATAACCATTGTCGGGCCGGATGAGCCCGTAATATTTCATCCTTACAAAGAAGGACAGGGGCATTACCTGGTTTCAAAGGACAGGTTTTGCAAGCCCTGCTGGAAAGAGAATTGTGAAGGGCGTGAATGCCTTGAAATCATAAAGCCGGCGGATGTATACAAGGAATACCTGAAATGGAAAAAATAAGCGTTGTAGTGATAACCAAGAACGAGGAGCGGAATCTTGATGACTGCCTGCGTTCCGTTTCTTTCGCCGATGAAATAATAATTGTGGATGCCGGCAGTACGGATAACACCGTGAAGATTGCCAAGAAATTTACGAAGAAGGTGTTTACGCGCAAATGGGATAACTTTGCTAACCAAAAGAATTATGGAATTGACAGGGCAAAGAATGATTGGGTACTCAGTCTTGATGCCGATGAAAGAGTCTCCTTTGCTTTGAGGGCGGAACTTAAGAGCCTGCGTTTAGCGGGTGAAGGCTATGCTATCCCCATCCGTAACTTTTTCCTGGGAAAGTGGCTTAAGTACGGAGGTCAGTACCCGGACTATCACCTTCGCCTTTTTAACAGGAGAAAAGGGCGCTTCATGTTCAACGTGAGACAGGTGCATGAGGGGATTTACCTTAAAGGCGGGGCGGTTGAGAAACGGCTTGAGAATTGCTTGGAACATTATTCGTATCAGAGCCTCTACGGCTATCTCAGAAAATTCAACAACTACACCTATTTAGACGCAAAGGGCAGAAAGGAGAATGGTTTAGAGCCGAGCGTTTATGGCTTGTTTTTCCGGCCGGCGAGCAGGTTCTTTAAATGGTATTTCCTGAAGTTAGGCGCGCTTGACGGGCTGCATGGTCTTATTTTTCATACGCTTTCCGCTTTTTATTACTTTACTTGCGAGCTTAAGTTGTTAGAGCTTTGTGGTTATGAGACAAAGGGGCTAAAATGGCGCACTTAAAAGATATCCCTATTCTGATGTATCATCATATAGCGGCCGGCGACGCTGTCTTGCCGGAAGACAATTCTTTCCTGAGCCTGAATGTTTTTGTGGCGCAAACAACGGCGCTTTCTGCTGCAGGTTATACCACCATCGATTTCAAACAATTGGCGGATATTTATGACGAAAAAGTCAAGCCGCCGGAAAAGCCGGTTATCATTACTATAGACGACGGCTATGCGGAAACCCTGAAAAATGTTATGCCGGTGCTGCAAAAGAACGGACAAAAGGCGGTTGTAGGACTGGTTACCGGTTGTATCGGCAGTTTTGATGACTGGCAGAAAGCTCGCAAGGAGTATTACAAGATAATTGATGCCGGGCTGGTAAGGGAATACTCGAAGAGTTGTTTCTCATTTGTTTCTCATTCCGAAACGCACAGCTTCCTTTCTGCATTGGAAGGGCACGAACTTGAAAAAGAAGTGACTTTTTCAAAGCAGGATATTGAAAAACTGACAGGTCAGCCGGTCAACACATTAATCTATCCGTATGGTGACAGGAATGCCCGTGTTAAAGAGGCGCTCAGAGCAGCCGGTTACAGGTTTGGCGTTTCAATATCGGCAGAGACGAAATATGTTTTGGAAGATCCGTTTGACTTGCGAAGGGTTTATGTAAAGAAAGATGACAGCATAAGAACATTTATGAGGAAAATATCCCCCTGGTACCTGTGGTACAGGGGTTTTAGAAGGAGATAAATGCGTCAAAGAGTGTCAGAGATAAGTCTTAAGGCGACAGAGTATTCACTCTATGGGTTTGCATTCTGCGCTTTTTGGGCCTGGAGTCCGATGCAGGTCTTTTTCGCGCTGGCGCTTGCCGGTTTACTTGTGCAAGTCATCTCGAAAGGAAGAAAGTTCTTTCGTCCTGAACGATACAATCTCTTTGATGCCGCGTTTCTTGCATTGCTTTTGGGCAGTTTTATTTCCTGCTTCTTCGGCATTGATACCGCAAAGAGTTTAGGCCAGCACGCTTTTGTAAAGACGGCCGGCTGGATGTTAATGTATGTCGTTGCCAGGGAAAGTTTCGGAGAGGAGAAAAAGCTAAAACGGACAGCCTGGTTACTGGTTTGGTCTGCGCTTATCGGGGCTCTTTATGCTGTAATAAGAGGAGTCCTCAGGGGAGAAGCCCGGTTCGGCGGCGGGCTCGGTCATCCGATACATCTTGGTATCGGAATGAACTTCGCTATTGCCCTTATAGGTGTTATCATACTTTTTGCTGTCTCGTCCGAAGCGAGAATGGGATTCATGTCTGCCGGAAAATGGATCTTGTCTGTAATAGCTTTAGAGGCCTGTTTTGCCGCGCTAATTGGGGCGCATGCAAGTTCAGGCCTGATAGCGCTCTTGGCGCTTGTAATATTCATTGCATTTCTCTCGCGCAAATGGATTGCTTACGCCCTGGTGGCAGTGGTTTTGGTGATATTTGCGGCCGGTATATTTTTCATGCCTGCAAGCGGTCTCGGGAAAAGCATAAGCAAAATAGCGGATCTGCAACATCAATCGGTTCATGAACGTCTCTGTATGTGGAAAAGTTCGCTTAGTATAATTAGGGATCATCCTATGGGTGTAGGCATAGACAACCTCGGTTTGGTCTATGAAAAGTATATGCTCCCTGAAGCCGCAGAGAGAGACGCAAAAGCGCACGTGCATAATAATTTTTTGCAAATAGCAGCAGAGCGCGGGCTCCCTGTGCTGGCGCTATTTATCTATTTTATTGCAGTTTATTATTATGTTTTTCTAAAGGGGCTCGGAAGATTCCGCGAAGGGTTTGCGAAACACCTATTCATTGGATCAGGCGGCGTCTTCACCGTCCTGATTGTCACTGGACTTTTTGAGTATTCCTGGGGAGCCTCCCAAGTCATGCTTGACTTCTGGTTTCTGACAGGGTTGGGAATGGCCGCGCTTTCAAATAGCCTTTCGCGCGGCAAGCCGGCTGTTTTTCTTGACCGCGACGGGACTATTAATGTTGAAAAAGAGTATCTTTCTGACCCGGAAGCTCTGTTCCTTGTAGAAGGCGCCGCGGAAGGAATCAAGAAATTAAATGACGCCGGATTTGCCGTTATAATAACTACTAACCAGTCCGGCATTGGCAGAGGGCTGTTCACCGAAATGACTTTGCGCGCTATTCACAAGAAACTGGACAGGCTGATAAAAGAAAAAAGCGGGGGTCGCGTTGACGCTACATATTTCTGCAAGCATGCTCCTGGGGAAAATTGTGACTGCAGGAAACCTTTACCGGGGATGATAAAGCAGGCGGAAAGAGAGTTTGGTCTTGACCTAAGCCGGTCCTATGTTGTTGGAGATAAAAAGGCTGACGTTGAGTTCGGACGGAACAGCGGAACGAAGTCGATACTGGTCCTGACCGGATACGGCGCTGAGGAGAAAAGAAAGTTGGGTCTTGCTCAGCCGGATTTTATAGCAGATGACCTTCTCGACGCTGCCGGCTATATCTTAAGGCAAGAGAGTTAATGAAAACGCGAGAACTTCAAATAGACCCTAAAGGGATTAAGAAACTGCTAATAATCCGTCCGAGATTTATAGGTGACGTTCTGCTCTCGACCCCTTTGGTGCGCGCTTTAAAGGCCGGACTTCCTGGCACCAAGATATCGTACCTTGCGGAAAAGGCTTCCCTGGAAGTGTTAAAGAATAACCCATATTTAGACGAGTTGATTACTCTTGAGCGCGGAAATCTGGCAGATAACCTGTTAATGATTAAAAATATAAGGAAGAGGCGATTTGACGCGGTTATTGACACATTCGGCAATCCGAGAAGCGCATTGCTCACATTATTAAGCGGAGCTAAAGTCAGGATTGGTTGGGAGCACCGCGGAAGGAAATACGCGTATACTCATTTTGTGAACAGCGACGGGAAACCGGGAGACGCAATAGATACCTATAATCGTGTCGGCAGGCTCTTCGGAATCATTAATTATGAAAAAACCACAGTGCTTAAGCTATCAATCAATGAGAGAAAAAGTGCGGATAAATTTATGAAACTTAGCATGTTTGATTCTGGAAAGCCGGTAATAGGCATACATCCCGGCGCGAGCTGGCCGGCAAAGATGTGGCCTGCGGAAAAATTTGCGGCTTTGGCTGATAAGCTTATTGCGGAAGGACGGCAGGTAATAATATTTTCAGGTCCGAAAGACCGTGTAATCGGAGCGAAGGTGCTGATGCTTATGGAAAAAAAGGCTGTTTTCGCGGATAACCTTCCTTTGCGTCTTTTTTCAGCGGTTGTGTCGCGACTTGACGGATTTATATCCAATGACAACGGAGCTATGCATATAGCCGGTGCTTTCAATATACCATTGGTGGGAATTTTCGGTCCGGGAGATCCGGATGTATGGTTTCCGTATGAGACGAAAGCCGTCTGGCTAAAGAAGATCATGCCTTGCTGGCCTTGCAGAAAAGACAGCTGCAATGACCTCAAGTGCATGAAAGCGCTTGGCGTAAAAGAAGTCTACAGCGCCTTTATCCGGATTACCGGCGGGAAAGGTAAATGATAATTCAAAAAGAAAAAGTGAAAAAAATACTGATTATAAAATTTAGGGCTCTTGGAGACATTTTACTCTCTATTCCCGCCATGAAAGCATTGAAGGAGGGATACCCCGGGGCAAAACTGAGTGTTCTGGTAAATAAGGGAGGAGAAGAGCTGCTTGAAGCCGAGAGTTTTGTACACGAACTCCTGGTTTTTGATAAAAAGAGCGGCCGGAATTATGTACGCGACCTAAACTTGATTCTATCGGTTAAAGGAAAGAAGTTTGACCTGGTGGTTGATATGTACGGAAACATGCGCAGCGCAATGCTTACATATCTCAGCGGAGCAAAATACAGGGTTGGTTTGGCAAGCGGCAGCAGGAACATTTTCTACAACAAAGTAGTCCCGGGTTCGACTGAAATTATTTATAATCCTGAGGTTTGGCTTAGGGTTGCCGCAGCCTCCGGCGCAGTTGGCTCAGGAGGCAGGCCGGAAATTAAACTTGGGACGGAAGCGGAAAACTATATCAGTTCATTCCTGAAAGCGGAGGGACTGAAGGAAGGGAAGTATGCGGTTCTGAACCCTTTCGCCAGCGCGCGCACACGCGAGTGGCCAAGGACTAAGTATGCAGAACTGGCAGTCAAACTTGGAATAGGCGGTACGCCTGTGGTTATAGCGTGGGGACCGGGGCAGTACGAATCCGCAAAGAGCGTCACGGCTGCATCTGGAGCGCGGGCTTTCCTCGCTCCGCAAACCGGCATCAAACAACTTGGCTGGCTTCTTAAGAAGAGCGCTGCAGTCGTTACAGGCACTACCTTCGTCCAGCATTTGGCCGTAGCTGTCGGAGCGAATGTCGTTAGTATTTTCGGAGCAACAGACAGCAGGGCCTGGGTGGACCCGGATTACAGGAAACAAACAGTTTTGCAGGCAAAACTTGAATGTATGCCGTGTGAGAAGACAGAATGTTCTGATCTCAGGTGTATGAACGAAATCAGTGTATCTAAAGTTGAAGAGGCTGTAAAGCTGAATATTAAGGCATAAGGTATTGTTAAGGCGTCTTGACAGGCGCCTTATTTGTGTTATAATGGAAACTGAGGAAACCAATATAGTTTCCAGGGTGTTAAATGACTAATATAGAAGAAACCAGACTAAATATACTTGAAAGATCAAGAAAACTCTTTCTTTCAAACGGCTTTTCTAAAGTTACGACCGATGACATTGCCAGGTCTATAGGCGTCAGCAAGAAAACATTGTATAAGCATTTTATTTCTAAAGAAGAGCTGCTTGAAGCGGCCATATTTCAAATGCTGCGGGACGCAGGCTCAAAAATTGAAAAAGCCGTAAATGACAGTTCTCTAGAGTTTCCTGAAAAACTGCTTTTGGTGCGCAGAACCGCTCTTGAAACCGTTGCCTCGTTAAAGCCAGAATTCTTGAGAGACATCAGGAAAAACGCCCGTTCTCTTTGGCAGAAGATAGAGGTGTTCAGAAGGGAGAAGCTCTCAGCAAATATTTCAACTTTAATAAAACACGGCAAATCGCGAGGATACATAACGAACGATTTCAATGAAGGGATTTTTCTTGTTATTTTCTTAAATCTTCTTGACGGGACAATAAACCCTGATTCCCTTTCAGAATCGAGCTACTCAGCCGCTGACCTTATAGAAGGCATCTTCAAATTGATGTTTGAAGGAGCTCTAACTGAGAAAGGTAGAAAGGCTTTTCCGGCTGTGCGGATGAGGGAGGTTGTAAAATGAGGCAAAAGCTATTGGTTCTGCTGTTTGGGTGCGCGTTTAGTTTGCCGGCCGCGGGCGCAATTTATGATTTAGAGACGGCTATAACGCTCGGGCTAAAGAACAACACCCAGATTCTTGCCGCGAGTGAAGCGAGGAAGGCTTCTGAAGGCCGGAGCGCGGAAGCAATCAGCTGGGCACTTCCGAAACTTAGCCTATTCGGCGGGTATAACTACATTTCCAGCGTGCCGTCCATCAACATAAGCATTCCAACAGGACCGCTTACAACTATTGAAAAGACTGTAATCGCGGGCGCCTACGATAACTGGTCCTTCAAGGCGCAGCTTACGCAGCAAATATTTGATTGGGGAAAGATACATGGGAATATTTCATCCTCGGAAGCCGCGGCAGACGCCTCCATGCGGGACCTTGACGCTGCAGCAGCTTCTGTCTCTTTTGCCGTAAAACAGGCCTATTTCAGCGTTGTATTTGCCAAAGAGGCGCTTGCTGTGAGCGAAGAATCATTTAACGTTTCCAGGCAACATTTATCCGATGCGGAGAGAAAGTATAAAGAAGGAGCGTCTTCTTCATTCGAAGTGCTTCGGTCACGCGTTCAGGTAAGCAATCTAAAACCGGTAGTATCAAAGGCAAAAAATAATCTTGAAATTGCAAAGCTCAACTTAAAGATAGCGCTTGGTCTGCCTTATAGTGAGAGCATTGATGTATCCGGAAAGCTGGCCGAGCAGAAGATTACAATCCCTGCTTATCAAGAAAAACTCAGAATATCTTTGTCAACCAGGCCGGAGCTGCTTGCGGCAAGATCAAGGTCAAAATGTGCCAGGTCTGCTTTGGACTCCGCAAGCGCGTCGGACAAACCGGTGCTTGCGGGTTATGCTTCGTATAATTATCAAAACCCTTACTTTTTACAGCTTAGCTGGACTCAAAGCTGGAATGCAGGTCTCAACCTGAACATTCCGCTTTTTGACGGAAATTTTACGGCAGCTAAAGTAAAGCAGGCTGAAGCCGAACTAAACGCTGTAGATATCGGGGTAAAGAGGCTTGAAGATTCTACTGCCTCCGAACTAAAACAGCTTATTCTGTCGCTGGCAGAGGCAAAAGAACGAATTGAGGCGCAGAAAGACGCCGTTGCTCAGGCGCAAGAGTATCACAAAATAGCTCAGGTTGGTTTCAAGAGCGGAACCATGACAAATCTTGAGGTTATTGACGCAGAGTTATCTCTGATGAATGCGAAAATTGGATACTTACAGGCTCTTTTCGACAGGGAAGTGATTGAAGCCGGGATTGAGAGGCTTGCGGGGCCGTTTGGCGTTAGAGGGTGATTGGGTAAAGTTAGGAGTCAGGCAAAAGTATTCAAACGGAGGCTTTATGAATAAAAAGATGATAATTCCTGTGGTAATTGTTTTTCTGCTTGCAACCGGTTATCTTGCCTTCAAGTTTTCGGCAAACAGCGGGACCGCGGAGCTGGGCGGGTCCGGAACAATAGAGGTTACTGAAGTGGATATTTCTGGAAAAATTTCAGGCAGGATAGAACAAATAAATGTTGAAGAGGGCGCAGGCGTGAAGACAGGGCAGCTGCTGGCAGTCCTTGCTCACGATGAGTTGAAGGCCCAGCAGGAGTCAGCCGACCAGCAGGCCCAGCAGCTCAAATTGGTAGCAGGCAATGCCGGCGAAAATTATAAAAGGGCCAAGGATCTGTACCGTGCCGGAGGTTATTCGAAGCAGGCGTTCGAGCGCGATGAAACACTGTTTCAGGTTACTTCTCATCAGTATGAGTCTGCTGTGCAGAATTTGAAGCAAATTAAGGCGCAGGCGGATAACGCGTTTCTCTATTCTCCGATAGACGGAGTGGTGCTGCAGAGGAACGCTGAGGCCGGTGAAGTAGCCTCCCCCGGGATGTCTCTGTTGACAATAGGGGATCTATCAAAACCCTGGCTGAAAATTTACATTCCCGAGTACAAAATCGGGAAAGTCAAACTGGGCGCTTCAGCTCGAGTAATGATAGATACTTTTCCCGGGAAAGAAATGCAAGGCACGGTCACCTATATTTCTTCAAAGGCCGAGTTCACGCCGAAAAACGTTCAGACAAAAGAGGACAGGGTGCGGCTTGTTTATGCCGTAAAAATAGCGCTGGATAACAAAGACGGCACATTCAAGCCGGGAATGCCGGCTGACGCGGTGATAAATGTCTCAAATAATTGAGATTGACTCATTGCGTAAAAGCTTCGGCGGCAATGAAGCGCTTAAAGGGATAAGTTTCTCCGTTGAAAAAGGAGAAATATTTGGTCTTGTGGGTCCTGATGGAGCAGGGAAGACAACAACTGTCAGGATAGCCGCCGGTGTTATGAAGATAGACTCCGGGACGGTTATTGTGGGAGGGTTTAATGTAAAGGAACAGCCTGCCGAGAGCAAGAAAATAATTGGCTACATGCCTCAAAAATTCAGCCTTTATCAGGATTTATCAGTCGAAGAAAATATAGACTTCTTCGCTGACTTGTTCGATGTACGCTCAAAACAGCGGGAAATTATGAAGAAAGACCTTTACGCTTTCAGCAGGCTTGAAAAGTTTAAGGGCCGGCCTGCCGGCAAACTTTCCGGCGGAATGCAAAAAAAACTTGCCCTTGCTTGCGCGCTGATAAATATCCCGGAACTGCTTATTCTTGATGAGCCGACTATTGGAGTAGACCCATTATCCCGGCAAGAGCTCTGGGAAATGCTGATTAAGCTCAACAAGGAAAGGCATGTCAGCATACTTGTCACAACCTCTTATATGGATGAAGTCGAAAGATGCGGGCGTGTCGGCCTGCTCTACGAGGGAACGCTCTTAAGGGTAGCCAAACTAGAGGATATTTTGTCAGGCGGTAAGAGGTTTGAAGAAATATTTGTAAATGAGATGGAAAGGCAAAAGAAAATTAAAAGTTTATAAACCGCACTCCGCGCGTCTTGTTCGAGAGAAGTTTGTAACGTTTATCTTTCAGATGCCGGAGAAAACCTCACCATTCATGGCGAAGAGGGATGTCCGCCAAAGGCGGATCCGCCTCCGGCGGAAATCCGGCATGAATAATATTAACACACCTATAAAGAGAAA
>Ga0114951_10002749_pt1 | contig 19377 bp, 10 predicted proteins | sample AM7aDNAmetaG_FD_88677 | JGI IMG/M metagenome (GOLD analysis project Ga0114951, IMG submission 88677) | Freshwater microbial communities from Finland to study Microbial Dark Matter (Phase II) - AM7a DNA metaG | ecosystem: Environmental > Aquatic > Freshwater > Lake | place: Finland: Lake Alinen...
CGGCCGAGTTTGCTGCCCGGCCTGATTCATTCGCTGCGCCACAATGTCAGTCGTAAGAATCCTGACGCGGCGCTGTTTGAAGTCGGCCGCGTGTTCCAGCGTGCTGCCGGCATCCTGCCGGCAGAACAAAACAACAGCCAGACCCGCCAGCAAGATGCTGGCGGCACGGTTAAGGAAGAACGCCGCGTGGCCATCGCTCTCACCGGCCAGCGCGCCCTGCCCTTTTGGAGCGGCGAAGATCGCGAGGCGAAGTTCGACGTTTACGATTTGAAGGGGTTGCTCGAAGAATTTCTGGAGCAGTTCGGCTTGCGCGGAGTCACGTTTACCCGGCGCAGCGAAAGCACGGCATTGTTCCTCGAATCAGCGACCATCGCGCTCGGCGGAAAGCTGGCGCTCGGCGAAGTGGGCCAGTTGCTGCCGGCGCTCGCGAAGAAATACGATCTGCGTGACGGCGTGCTGCTTGCGGAATTGAACCTGGACCTACTGCTCGCGCGGCGGAATCCGGCGAAGTCGTTCAAGGCGCTGCCGCAATTCCCCACCATCCGGCGCGACGTGGCGATGCTGGTGCCGGAAGCCACGACCCACGAAGCTGTGCTGCAGACTGTTCGGCAGACCAAGCCCGCCAATCTTGAAAGCGTGGAGCTGTTCGACGTATTCCGGGGCAAGCATGTGCCCGAAGGCCAGAAGAGCCTCGCCTATGCGTTCACCTATCGCTCGCCGGAAAAAACCCTGACTGATGCGGAAGTGAATGCGGCGCACACGAAAATTGTGGAGGCATTCAAGGCCCAGTTGTCGGCGACATTCCGCGAATAATCACGCCGCTTGCAGAAACGGCGGCATCGGGCAATCGAGCGTATCAGCCACAGCACGAAGCAATTCCGCTTCGCTCTCTTGAATCACGCCGTCGGCGCCGACGACGTGGACGCAGGCATCAATGAGATTCTTTTTGATCTGCGGCACGGCCTGCGCGAGGCGATTGAGCGCGGCGTCAATCTGGTTCAACCCGCATTGGTCGCGCGGCAGCAAAGCCAGATTACCATCCGGTGCGCACAGATACGGCGCCCCGACAGCAAACGCCTTTTCAATCTCGCCGGCGTCACCGCTGCCGACGTGCGCGAGCGTGGAGAGGACGACCACGCAATCCGGCACCAGCGGCTTGATTGTGTAAAACTGGACGACCGGCGGACGCGCCCCGCCGAACTGCGGTGCGAGATGGCGGAGAATGATTTTCTGCAGCACGAATTCAAACAACTCCATTTTGCCATCGCTTTGGATCAGCCACTGCAGGGTTTTGGAAAATTGCGTGAACTGTTCCCGGCTCAACTGCCGTAACGCGCCCAAGGACAAGTTCACCATCGGCAAGCGAGCCGGCACGGCAGCAGAGGAAATATCGGCAAACAACGCCACGGTCCGGCCGTAAATTTCCGGTGATAAATTTTTGGCGAGCGTGGCGAGTTGGGTGGTGCGGGTAGCTTCATTAGGGCTCAACAACAACGAATAAATCAACGCGACTGAATCCAGCGGCTCGCGCACGGCGGCCTTCACACTGTCAGGCAAAGCATCCCGCAACTTCTCGGCGTATTCCAGATGCAGCGGCGTCGGCGTGCCGAGGTTGGGCATCACGGACTGCGACTGGATGACCGGCGGCCTTGCCGCATCGCCAGAGCCAAGGATGACGCCACCCAGCACCGTGCGAAAGGCATCCGGCATCGGTGGCCGCGAAGCATCGTGGCGAATTAGGTTTTCCGGTTTGTCTTCGGAGAGGCGTTTAAATTTTCCATCCCATGTCGCATCAATGGCGCGGATGCGATCTTCGAGCGGCGGATGTGTGGCCAGCGCGCCCAGAAACGGACTGGAAAGCGCATTGCCGAAAAACAGGTGCCCGGCATCGGGAGCGTTGGGCGATTCCATCTTCGAACCGTAGCCGCCGATTTTCTGCAACGCGCCGGACAGCCCGGCGGGATTGCGCGTGAATTGCACCGAGGAAGCGTCGGCCAGAAATTCGCGCTGCCGGCTGATGGCCGCTTGAATCAGTCGGCCGAAAAACACCCCGATGGCACCGATGATCATCAGCGCAATGCCGATGATCGGCAGCGGGTTTTTATCTCGGCTGTTGCCGCTGCGCATATACAGCAGAATCCGGCCGACGGTGGCGAGGCAGAGAATCCCGAACAGCACGCCCATGAGCTGGATGTTGAGGCGCATGTCGCCGTTGAGAATGTGGCTGAACTCGTGGCCGATGACGCCTTGCAGTTCGTCGCGCGACAATTTGGTGATACAACTGTGCGTGACCGCGACGGCCGCATCACCGGTCGTATGTCCGGCGGCGAACGCGTTGATGCCTTCTTCATCGTCGAGCACATAGACTTTCGGCATGGGCACGCCGGACGCGATGGACATCTCCTCGACGACGTTGAGCAGTTTACGCTCGTTCGGGTCGGTGGTGTTTGATTTCACCAAACGTCCGCCCATGGATTCGGCCACGACGCTGCCCCCACCATTGAGCTGGCTGATCTTGAAAGCGCTGCCAACGAAGACAATCGCGAGCGTGATCACGGATGCGCCCAGAAAAATCTGCGGATTCCAAAGCACCAGCGGCGTCGCTTCCTCGTAGCGGTCGCGGCGATGCTGACTCGACTGGGCGCCGGTGAGAACCACCAACCCGACCACATAGTTCAGCGCGATGATGAGGATGACGGCGACGACGAAGTAAAAAACCAGCAGCTTGGTTTTTTTCCGGGCCTGATCCTGTCGCGCGAAGAAGTCCATGTTAAGCATTACTTTCGCCAATTTGTTTTACAAAAACTCCAAACCAACCCTACAGGTGCCAAAAAAAACCCAGCCAGTGACAGATAATGAAAAAGCAGACTAACGTAATAAAGCCAAGGTGGAACCCAAACTGGATTATCTTTTGGATAGTAGAAAATGATGTGAGCGTCAGGTGTATGTTCAGAAAAATATACTGCCGGCAGCATACTTAGAGGGCCACACACAAGAACTAATATAATTCCCAACACAAACAAAAGCACCGGACCACCGCGAACTTCAATGTTCCAAACAAGTTTCACGGCTAAGTTAATTACATCTCAAGTGAAGGAGACCTTCGGCGCGACCTTCTCTTCCGGCTTGTCCACGACGAACAGTTCCGCCGACGTGAAGTTGAACATCCCGGCGATGAGGTTGCTCGGAAACACTTCGCGGTCGGTGTTGTAGGTCATCACGGAATCGTTGTAAGCCTGGCGCGCAAACGAGATCTTGTTTTCCGTGGAGGTCAGCTCCTCGGTGAGCTGCATCATGTTCTGGTTGGCCTTCAGGTCGGGATAGGCTTCGGAAACCATCATCAGCCGGCTCAACGCGCCACCCAGACCGGTTTCGGCGGCGGACAAGCCTTTCAGCGCGCTGGCGTCGCCGGGATTGGCGGCGGCAGCCTTTGAGGCGGCGTAGGCAATGTTGCGCGCGGCGGTGACGGCTTCGAGCGTGCCGCTCTCGTGCTTCAGGTAGCCCTTGGCCGTCTCCACGAGATTCGGGATCAGGTCGTAGCGGCGCTTGAGTTGCACGTCAATCTGCGCGTAGGCGTTTTTGTAGCGGTTGCGCAGCATGACGAGCTTGTTGTAGATACCGGCCACAAAACCGCCGACGATGAGGATAAGAACGACGACAACGGCCAAAAAGATAAGCAATGCGATCATAATTTTTCTTTCGTTAAGTTCGCCCACAGCTTGGCGGAACGGCGGCGCGCGGCAATAATAATTTCCGCCCTAATTTGGAACTGCTGACGCAGGGCCACCATTTGGCTTCACGGCTCAACCCGCACCGGCATGCCGATCCACACCAGCTTCAGCAAATATTCCGCGTCCCAGTTGGCCAACCGGAAGCAGCCGTGGGATTCCGTGCGGCCGACCTGCTCCGGCACCGGCGTGCCGTGCATGCCATAACCCGGTTTGTCCAGGCCGATCCAGGCGACGCCCACGGGATTGTTGGGACCCGGCGGCAGAATCAATTTATGCCCGATGGCCTGCAATTCGGCTGACTCGGGGAAAAGTTCCGGGTTCACCGTGTAATTGGGATTGGGCGCGATGACGATGACCTGCAGCTCGCCCACCGGACGCTTCTCGACTTTCGCCGCGATGCTGCACGGAAAATGCGCCAGCAAATTGGTCTCCGCATCAAACGCCTCCAGGAATCGTTGGGACAAATGAATGACCACCAGCGCCGCCTTGCCGTCCGGCCCAGGATAATTCACGTCGGGAATTTTCAAAACGGTTCCCGCCGCGAGGTTCGACCAGGTTGCGTCAGGATTGAGTTGCCGGACCAAGGCCGGATGCGCATGGCCCTCCTCCGCGACGAGTTCGAGCGCGGTTTCGTAGTCGAGCGCGGTCTGCTCGGATTTTCCCAGCCAGGTTTTGCCGAGCGGTTGCAGGCGCGCGAGATCGTTCGTCGTCACGGTGTAAGTCGTCAGCGCCGGCGCATCGAGCGTGAGGCGGGGCCGGGTGTTCGTGTCGAGCGAACCGGTCGGGGAAAGATTTTGCGCACGCTGAAAGGCTGCGATAGCCGCGCGGGTTTGCGATCCCAGCGCCGTGTCGATCGAACCCGGCGAAATCGCGCGCCGCGCCAGCGCGATCTGCGCCTCCAACATATCGCGCACCGGACGCGGAAAATCCGCCGGCGGCTGGATCACCGGCAATTGAGCGGGAACCAACGGCGGGGCGGGCTTGATTTCAACGGGCTGGACTTTAGGCAGCGGGGCGGGCTTGGCGGCAACGGTTTGAACCTTTGATGGCGCAACTTTTTCCACCACCCGCGCCGGCACGGGGCTTTTCTTATGAACAAATTTTTCGGGATGTTTCGCCTGCCACCACAGCCAGCCCAAGCCGCCCAGCAAACCGATCAGCAGCAGCAAAGCCAGAAAATCGCCGCCCCGCCCCCGGCGCTTGGACGATGCTTTTTTCAGAATTGGCACGGGGCAATTTAACCGGCGCCGCCAGCCAACCCAAGTTTTGAATTCCTACGGGAGCCGCAGCACGGCTTCGCCGATCATCCGGGCGGTGCTTTCAAAGTCGAAGCGGCTGGTGTTGATGACCAGATGATAGTGCAGCGGGTCGTTGATATCGGTCTTGAAATAGGCCTTCATATACCGGGTGCGCGCCGGATCCTCCTCCAGACAGTAGCGCCGCGCCTCCTCCGGCGTTTTGTTATATTCCCGGCAAACGCGCTCGATGCGGTCTTCCAGCCGCGCGACCAAGCGCACGTGCAGGACGCGCGGCAGGCTGGCAGTGACGATATTGGCCCCGCGACCGACAATGATGACATTGCCCAGATCCGCCAGATGGAAAACCGTCTCGGCGATCTGCTTCAACATCTTGTTCTCCGAAGGCAGAACATTGAAGATGTCGGCGAGCAGGTTCTGGACTTGCGACACGCGATCTTCCGGAAGAAATTTCGCCAGATACCCCGGCAGCTTGTGGTCTTCGAGCACTTTGGCCATGAGCTGGCGGTCAAAAACTGTCCACTTCACCCCGGGCGTCGGCGCGTGTTTCTGCAAATAATTCGCCAGTTTTTCCGCGACCATCACCGCCCCGCAGCCGGCTTGACGGGAGATGGTGACCGCGCGACGCAGGCCAACGGGCACTTCCGTCCGCGTGGCCGGAGTATTCTGGCTGTTGATGAAAGAGAGACAACGGTCCAAGCTTGCGTTAATCATAAATCACCTCGTGGTTCTGACCAACCATACGCCCGAATCAGCTCAAAGCACAATAATCAATGTTAGATTTAAAAAGCCCTAATTTTGAAGTTAAGCGGACTCCCGTTTGAGCATCTCATTGTAAGCGCTGGAGATTTGATCCACGAGCGGCGAGGGCGTGACCGCCTCACCGTCGAAGGAGACCACCGGCACGATGCCGGAGGTGCTTTGCGTGACGAACAGGCCCTGGGAATTCCGCAACGCCTCGGGTTTGATGACCCGTTTGTTGGTCTGCAGCCCCAGCACCTGGCAGATCTCCAGCACGATGGCGCGCGTGATGCCGGGCAGCACGCCCCGCCCCGTCGGCACCGTGCAGATTTTATCCTGATACACCCAGAATAGGTTCCCGCTCGCCGCCTCGGCCACCTCGCCGTTCGTGTTGATGAGCAGCGCCTCGTCGGCGCCTTTTTCGGCCGCCTCGGCGCGCGCCATGACGTGGAGAATTTTGCTGGTCGTCTTGAAGGAAGACAGCGCGTCGCTCGCCGGAATCCGGAACGACGACGTGACCAGGTTCCACTCCACGCTCGTTTCCAAGGCCGGCGCGGGGTGCAGGGTCATGACCACGGTCGGCGTGCCGTCGCCGTTGGGCGTGTAACCGCGCGCGCCCGGCCCGCGCGTCAGCGTCACGCGCAGAATCGCGTCGGGCATCTGATTTTTTTCAACCAGCTGCCGGGCGATTTTTTCCAGTTCCTTCGGCGTGAACGGCGGTTTGATCTTCAGAAAATCCGCGCCCCGGGTCATCCGTTCAAGATGCTGGGCCATGCGAAACGGCCGTCCGTTCACGACGCGCAGCGTCTCAAACAGCCCGTCCCCATAGGTGAAACCGCGGTCGTTCACGGGAACAACCGCTTCGGCCTCAGACAGAAATTGCCCGTTGAGAAAAATTACCATGGAAACCCTGATTCCTTATGCCCATTGAAATACCCGAAACGCGGAAAATCTGCGAGCAGAAAATTTACGACCCGATTTGCCGGCACCCATCCTTGGGGATGAAAACAGATTGCCCGGATCAACCAGGCGCCGCAGTTATCGAATCATCGGGATGCCGGCGGCGGCAAACTTGGCTCCAGAAAATCAAGTTTCAGCGCCGCGAAAAATCCGCGCGACTTGGCCAGCGTTTCCTCATATTCAGCCTCGGGCCGGGAATCGGCCACAATCCCCGCGCCGACGCTGAAATGCGCGAGGCCGTCGCGGCAGAGGGCCGTGCGGATGGCGATGCTCAACTGGCTTTCGCGGTTGAAGCCTAAGTAGCCGATGGCACCGCAGTAAGGTCCGCGCGAAATCGGTTCGAGTTCATCAATAATCTCCATCGCGCGGAATTTTGGCGCGCCGGTAATGCTGCCGCCGGGAAAACATGATGCGAACGCGGCAAAATGGGTCACCCCCTTGCGCAACCGGCCTTCGACCGTGGAAACCAGATGCTGCACCTGCGCGAATTTTTCCAGCTTGGCCAGCTCCGGCACCTGCACGGAACCGTATTCGCAGACTTTGCCCAGATCATTCCGCAGCAGGTCGGTGATCATCACCAGTTCGGCGAGTTCCTTGGCGCTGGTCTGCAATTCGTAGGCGAGCTGCGCGTCGCGGGTGGGGTCGGCATCGCGCGGGCGCGTGCCCTTGATCGGACGCGTTTGGATGTGCGAACCGCTCAGGCGCAGAAACTGTTCCGGCGAGGACGACGCGATTTGAAACCGGCAGTGCCGGCTCCCATCATCACAATCCAGAAAAGCGGCGAACGGCGCGGGAGAAACGGCGCTCAATTTTTCAAACAATTCCCAGCCAGACAGCCGGCATTGCGCCGTCAACCGCTGGGACAAGTTCACCTGGTAAATATCGCCCGCCCGGATGTAACGCTGGGCGCATTCGACGGCCGTGAGAAAATCGGCTTTGGAAATATTTGAGACGACGTCCGCCCTCACCCCGGCCCTCTCCCCCAGGAGAGGGGGAAACTGTTCCTGCGTCTTCCGTAAATCGGTGACCTTCAAATTTGCGCGGCGCGGGACCGAATTCTCCCTCGCCCTTTCGGAAAGGGAGAGGGCCGGTGTGAGGGTTGGCGTTGAACCATCCGCAAGTTTGGCGAGCCAGAATTCATTCTGCTTTTGCGCTCGTGCCTCACTGCGCGAACCATCAGCATTCAGGCCGGTGGAAACAATGCAGACTTTGACGAGGCGATGATCGAAGACCACCAGGCTGTCATAGAAGCCGACGTGGCAGTCAGGCAGTTCCAGATCGTTGATGGCGCGACGCGGGAGCTTGGGCTCGGTGAAATTTTTCAGATCATAGCCCCAGTAGCCAAAGCAACCGCCGAGCGGAAATGGCAGATCAATCTCGTCGAGCAATTCAAAGCGCGCCATGAGCGCGTCGAGGATGTGCCAGGGGTTACCGAATTGAAGTTGAGAGTTGAGAGTTGAGAGTTGAGAACCGGAAGCGATTTCACAGCTCGAGCCAAAGGAGCGAAAGGTGAGAAAGGGATTGGCCGCGACAAAGGAGTAGCGCGCCTGTGGCGAATCGAACAAATTGCTGCGGAGCAGAACGATTCCGCTTTCATCCCGCAATTGCGCGACGAGGGATTCCGGCGTGTGCGCAGTTTGGATTTCCTGGATCAGCGGGCGCATGGCAAAGGATATTTGGACGAATGGATAAATGGATTGATGAAGGAAAGGGCGCGCGCGAAGAGCATTTCGGCCACTAATCCATGAATCCAGTCTTGGCGTTACGCAAACGCCGTGGGCGTGATCGTGGGCGGGCCGACACGGCGTTCGTAATCACGGATGATTTCGATGACTTCGTTCACGTCGTCGGTGACTTTGACGAGGTCCAGGTCGCCGGGGCTGATGTAGCCTTCTTTTTCCACGCGTGTCTTCATCCAGGCGAGCAGGCCTTTCCAGTGTTCGCTTCCAAAGAGGATGAGCGGGAATTCCGGGATGCGCTGGGTCTGCACGAGGGTGAGGACTTCGAACAATTCGTCGAGCGTGCCGAAGCCGCCGGGCATGTAAACGAAGCCGAGGCTGTATTTCACGAAGCAGACCTTGCGCGTGAAAAAGTAATGAAAGTGAACCGGGATGTTCGCGTAGCGATTGCCCTTTTGTTCGCTTGGCAATTCAATGTTCAGACCGACGGATTTCCCGCCGTGCTGCATCGCGCCCTTGTTCGCCGCTTCCATGATGCCCGGCCCGCCGCCGGTGATGACGGTGATCTGATGTTTGGCGAGGCCCTTGGCGATGTCGTGCGCGGCGCGATAATATTTGTCGGCCGGCTTCATCCGCGCAGAACCGAAAATCGTCACGGCCGGGCGGACCTGGGAGAGGGTCTCAAAGGAATCCACGAACTCGGCCATGATGCGGAAGATGCGCCAGGGATCTTCGCGGGTGAAGGAAGTGCTATCGCTCATGGCCACAACATAATCCCGCCGCCGGAAGGAGACAAGCGCGGGGAAGAAATGAAACCGGCCGGAGAATCGAAATCCTCCGGCCGGTTTTTGTTTCGGTTCCTCAAGAACAACCGAGGCTTTCGCCGCAGTTCAGACATTTGTAACAGGCGCCGTTGCGCACGGCCACATGACCGCAGGTTGGGCAAGTCGGGGCGTCGCCCTGGTTTTGAAACGAACTCGTCAGGGTGAGTTTGCGGCTGCCGGTTTTAGGGCCGTTGCCATTTTCCGAGTTCACATCCAGCACGTCGGTGTCCTCGGAAATGGGCAGCTCAGGCACCGGCCGGTTTACTTTTTTTTTAATCTCCTCGAGCAGGCCGGGCATCGCCAGTTCGGGCTGCGTGCGGGCGACGTTGAGGCTCTCGCGATAGCCGGGGATGAATTGCAGCGCCAGCCAGCGGAACACGTAATCGGTAATGGACGAGGCGTTGCGGATCTCTGGGTTCTTCGTGAAGCCGCTCGGCTCGAAACGCTGATGGGCAAACTTGCGGGCCAGCGCATCCAGCGGCACGCCGTATTGGAACGCCATGCTGGACAGGGTGCCGATGCTGTCCATGAGTCCGCCGATGGTCGAACCCTCCTTGGCCATGGTGATGAACAATTCGCCCGGCTGGCCGTCCTCAAACAAACCGACGGTGAGGTAACCCTCGTGGCCGGCGATGTCGAATTTGTGCGTGAGCGCCTGGCGCGTGTCGGTCAGACGGCGGCGCAATGGCTTGCCCGAATCGGCCCGCAGCAAAGCCAGTTCGCTTTCCAGTTCCTTGATGCGTCTTTCGAGCGGGGCCACATCCGCCGCGGAGGCGGGCGCGGCCTTGTCGCCGCCTTCATTGGTCTTCTTCGTGTTGAGCGGCTGGGAACGCTTCGAACCGTCGCGATAGATGGCGACGCACTTGAGTCCCATTTTCCACGCCTCGATGTAGGTGTTGCGGATGTCCTCGACGGTGCAGGCGCTCGGCATGTTCACGGTCTTGGAGATCGCGCCGCTGATGAACGGCTGCGCGGCGCCCATCATTTTCAGATGCGCGAGATAACCGATGCTGCGCTGGCCTTTGTGGGCTTTGAACGCACAATCAAACACCGGCAGATGTTCCGGTTTGAGACCGCTCGGAATGATTTTCCCGTTCTCTTCCACGTCCTCGATGGTGTCGTGCTTCTCAATGTGCGCGATGATGGCTTCGTTTTGCTTGGCACTGTAACCAAGACGGCGCAGGGCATCCGGCACGCCGCGGTTGACGATTTTCAACATGCCGCCGCCGGCGAGCAGTTTGTATTTCACCAGCGCGATGTCGGGTTCGACGCCGGTCGTGTCGCAGTCCATAAGGAACGCGATCGTGCCGGTCGGCGCGAGCACGGTGACCTGCGCGTTGCGGTAGCCGTGCTGACGGCCCTTGGCAATCGCGCTGTCCCAGGTCTTGCGCGCCTCGTCCTTGAGATAATTGAATTCCGCGCTCGGCTGGATTTGTTCGACGGCTTCGCGATGAAGCTTGATGACACCGAGCATGGATTCGACGTTGTCCTTGGCAACCGTTTTGGCGACACCGGCGCAATGTGAATCGCGGTAGCCGGCGAACGGCCCCACATTGGCGGCGATCTCCGCGCTTTGCTCGTAGGAATGACCGGTCATGATGGCGGTGATGGCACCGGCCAGCGCGCGGCCTTCATCGGAATCGTAGGGCAAACCGTAGCTCATGCAGAGTGAGCCGAGGTTCGCAAAGCCGAGGCCGAGCGTCCGGAAGATGTGGGAATTTTCCGCGATGTCCTTGGTCGGATAGCTCGCATTGTCCACGAGGATTTCCTGAGCGGTGATGAAGATGCGCACGGCGGCCTTGAAACGTTCGATGTCGAAGATGCCGTCTTCGCGCTTGAACTTCATCAGGTTCAGCGACGCCAGATTGCACGCGGTGTTGTTGAGGAAAACGTATTCACTGCACGGATTCGTGGAGTGGATCGGCTCGGTGCCCTTGCAGGTGTGCCATTTCTGGATCGCGCCGTCGTATTGCATGCCCGGGTCGCCGCAGATGTGCGTGCCTTCGGCGATTTTGTAGAGCAGCGTCGCCGCGTCTTTCTTCTGCAGGGGCAAACCCTTCACGGTCTTGGTCTGCCATTCCTTGCCGGAGAGCGCGGCCTGCATGAACTCGTCGCTGGCGCGCACGGAAAGATTTTCGTTCTGATACATCACGCTGCCGTAAGCATCGCCGTTGTAGGAACCGTCATAACCCTGTTCGATGAGCGCCCAGGCCTTCTTCTCTTCCTTCTGCTTGGCGTCAATGAACTCCTCGATGTCGCCATGCCAGTCGCGAAGCGTATTCATCTTGGCCGCGCGGCGCGTCTTGCCGCCGGACTTCACGACGTTGGCGACCTGATCGTAAACTTTCAGGAAACTCATCGGGCCGCTGGGACGGCCGCCGCCGCTCAATTTTTCGCGGCTGGAACGGATCGGCGTCAGGTCGGTGCCCGTGCCGGAACCGTATTTGAACAGCATCGCCTCGCTGTAGGCGAGGTGCATGATGTTTTCCATGTTGTCCTCGACGGACTGGATGAAGCATGCGCTGCCCTGCGGGTATTCGTATTGGGTCTTGGCGCGCTCCGCCACCTTGGTCTCGCGGTTGAAGAACCAGTTGCCCTTGCCGGAATTTTTCCCGATGCCGTATTGATTGAACAACCCGACGTTGAACCACACCGGCGAATTGAACGCGCCGTATTGGTTCACGCACAGCCAGGTCAGTTCGTCGAAAAAGATTTCGCCGTCCGCCTTGGTGAAATAACCGTCCGCCACGCCCCAGTCCGCCATCGTCCGCGCGATGCGGTGGATGAGCTGGCGCACGGAAGTTTCGCGCTCGGGCGTGTTCTGTTCGCCGTAAAAATATTTCGAGACCACAACCTTCGTGGCGAGGACTGACCACGACTTCGGCACTTCGACGTTCTCCTGCTTGAAGATCACTTTGCCGCTGTCGTCGGTGATTTCGGCGGTGCGTTGATCCCATTCGATCTGGTCGAACGGCTTGACTTTGGCGTCGCTGAAAACGCGCTGCACGGGCAGCGATTTTTTGGCGGCCGCCTTGGTGTTTTTCACGGTGCGCGACGCAGAAACTTTTCTGGCGCGATGATGGGTGGCTTTGGGGGCCGACGACGAAACTTCCTCACGGGCATCAATCATGGTTTACTCCAATTTGACTATTAATTTGTTTAGCGGCTTCAAGAGAGAGACAGAAGCCGGCCACGGTTCAAAAAACGACGAATTTCCCATACAAAAAGCGGGAAACCCTCAAAATCGCACTAAAATCAATTTCCCCAACTAATTGGGGAGCGGCGGCCATCATGCTACCACTGGTAGTATCTTTCAAGAAAATTTCACAGAAAAGTTACGCGAACGATATTCCCAAATGAATTCAAGGAAATTTCCACGGCGGGCGGGGAAAACCGGCACCGGATTTGCCACCGGAAATGAAACTTTGGCGGATTTTTGGGAATGACCTTGCCCGGTTTACCTGACGGCAGCATTAAATCCAATCCGGGTGCTTTCTGTAGATTTAAAGCAAGAAAACCCGTTCTTAACAGACCTTGGCCACGATGGTGATCGCCCGATTGATCCGGGCAAGCAAAGCGGCCTTTGTTGCCGAAGGCCGCCTGACATGATTGAAACGATGCCCATTGGTCCAGTTCAATGGACCAAGACCGCCGCCTTGGCCTTGATTATTATCCGCCCGACTTCCGCTTCGGTTTGCGGGAATATCTTTCGCGCCGCGCCGCCCGATACGCGTCCATCCGGCCCGCCAAATTCTGGTCCAGCGGCTTTGGTTTCCGCATGGATTCAACCGTTTTCGGCCGCGCCTTCGGCACGAAGGTGATGGGACAGCCTTCGTAACCGAACGCCGTGCGCATTTCGTTCGCCAGATATTTTTTGTAGGGATCGGAAAACAGCTCGTCGCGGTTGACGAACAGCAGGAACGCCGGCGGCGACTGCCGCACCTGCGTGGCGTAATAAAATTTAAGCCGGTGCCCAGCGGCACTCACCGGCTGGCGTTTCTCGACGGCGTCATGCAGCGTGCGGTTCAGGATCGCCGTCGGGACTTTCTGCTGCAATTGCGCGGCCACGTAGCGGATCGCCTCGAGCAGCCGGTCCAGATGAAAGCCGGATTTGGCGGACGTGAAAATCACCGGCGCATAATCGAGGAAGAACAATTTCTTCTGCACCCATTCGCCGAATTCGCCCAGCGTGGTCATCTTCTTGGGCGCGGAACGGTTTTCCTTGTTCTCGCGCGAGATGATCTCCTCTTTGCGCTTCTCGCGGATGTCCTTGTCGAACAAATCCCATTTGTTCACGACCAGGATGCAGGCGCGACGGTTCTCGACAATTCGGTCGGCGATTTTTTTATCCTGTTCCAGAATGCCGCCCTCGGCGTCCAACACGAGGATCGCGATGTCGCAACGCGCGATGGATTCCTCCGATCGCTGCACACTGAAGAACTCCACGGAATCATCAATACTGCGCGTCTTGCGGATGCCCGCCGTGTCCACGAGCACATATTTTTCGCGCACGCCCTCGGTCTCGACCTCGAACGGCACGTCCACCGAATCGCGCGTCGTGCCGGGAATCGGACTGACGATGACGCGGTCGGAGTTGGTGAGCGCGTTGATGATGGACGATTTGCCGACGTTCGGCCGGCCGACAATCGCCAGCCGCAGCGGGCCCTTTTTGCGCCGCACGGGTGCCACTTCTTCGCCTTCGACCGGCGCGGGAACTTCCGTATCCACCACGACCGCTTCTTCGTCCGTCCGCGGCGGCAAGTATGCCGTCGCCGCATCCATTAAATTTGTGATGCCCTCGCCATGGATCGCGCTGACGGGAAACATTTTCTCGAAGCCGAGCCGGGCGAATTCGTCCATGTTTTTTTCCGCGAGGCTCGTGTCCACCTTGTTGATCGCGACCAAAATGGGTTTACCGCTGGCCCGCAATTTTTGCGCGACCTCGCGATCGAGCGGCGTCACACCTTCCTGAACGTTGACCACGAGAATGATGGCGCACGCGGCGTCGATGGCGATTTCCACCTGCTCGAGCGCGGCCTTGGTGATGACGTCCTCGGATTTCTCACGGCGCAGCAGGCCGATGCCGCCGGTGTCCACGAGCGTGTAGATGCGCCCCTGCCATTCGGCCTCGACGCTCACACGGTCGCGCGTGACGCCAGGCTGATCATGGACGATGGCGATGCGCCGCTTGACAATACGGTTGAACAGCGCGGATTTCCCGACGTTTGGGCGGCCTACGATGGCAATAAGATTCGACACTCCGATACTATGCGGTAAAACGCCCCGCCACGAAAGGCAAAAGCAGCTTGGTTATAATTTCCGCAGCAAAGCCTTTGCACGCCCGATCCACATCCGGTCGCGCTTGCGCTGGAATGCGGGCGCGTGGACATCGTCGCTCACCACGTCTTTGAGCTGGGCGCGGGCGAGGTCGTTCTGCTGCTTCGCGAGGTAAAGCTCCGCCAGTTGGACCTTGGCGCGCGGATAGGAATGGTTCTGCGTGACGTGCTGCCAGTAAAGCAGGGCGTTGTCGGTTTCACCCAGGGACGTCAAGGTTTCGGCCAGCGCCATCATCGTGTGGCCGTAATCGTGCTCCGGCTTTTCGTTCATGACGCCTTCCAGCAGCGGGCGCGCTTCGGCGGGACGTTTCAGGCGCAGCAGGCATTGGCCCAGGTGGGCGCGGGTGTCCACGTCCTGCGGGTCGCGTTCCAGCGCGGCGCGATAACATTTCTCCGCCTCCACCAGCTTGCCCTGTTGAAAATAAATGTCGCCGAGCTGCGAATGATGGTGCGGCTTGTCGAGATGATAGATCTGCGCCTGGAGTTCCTTGATGCGTTTGCGGTTGTGCGCGCCCGGCAGTTCAAACCCGCTGGTCGAGGACGGCGCCGCGCGATAAACCAGGAAATAATAAAGCACGGCGGACAATCCCGAGCCGATGAAAATGAACACCGCCCAGAGCCACTCCCGATTGCGGATCGCATGCACCAGCATCCAGATCTGGAAGGCCGTTATCAGCAACCAGACCGGACTGGTGATGAAGTAGTGCAAACCTTCCCACCCTTGCGTCAAAACAGTGAACATTGCCGCCATGCTAATCAGAGCCGGTGAATCCGGGCAACCTGCTTTTTAGCGTCGTTTTGGGATTTGCATTGAACGGCGGTTTGAGGGAAACTTTTTCCAGCCAATCCAACAATCAGAGACCGCCCAAACAAGGCTCCAATCTGCCATGAAAAATCTGCGGACCGTTTTTCTACTGTTGTCGTTTATCTTTCTGTTTACCGCCACCACCCGCGCTGTCGTCTTCACTAGCAACACCGCTATCAGCGCCGTTGATGCCAGCTACGACGGCGCGGACATCGTCGTCAGCAACTGCACCGTCACGGTGGACGGCGCGCATTCTTTCGCCAGCCTGCAAGTCGCGAACGGCGGCGTGCTGACTCATTCATTTTATCCCAACGCCAGCACTTCATTTTTTGTCAGCGCGGTGGACGAGGCGCAGGTTTTAAGCAGCACCAATCCCACCACGCTGTTGCACACGAATGTTTCGCTGCCGGTCACGGTCACGGATCTGAGCCACACCACCACCTACACCAACGACGTGGACTATGTGGCCGTGCCGCAGCCTGACGGCACGACCCAGCTCATGTGGACGAACACGTCCGCCATCACGGACGGCGCGACCGTGCTGGTGAGCTACACCTGGTCCTACAGCGTGAAGGCCGGATTGAACCTGACCGTCACCAACGATGTCGCGGTCGCGAGCGGCGGCACCATCAGCGCCAACGGCATCGGCTACGCCTCAAATTTCGGCACTGGTCGCGGCTTCACCTCCACCGGCAGTTTTCAGGACGGCTCTGGCGCGGGCTACGGCGGCAACGGCGGCTCGAGTTCCAGTAATGCCATTGGCGGCATTTGCTACGGATCGGTTTCACTGCCTGCCAATCCCGGCAGCGGCGGCGGCTCAAGCTACGCGGGCAGCGGCGGCAACGGCGGCGGATTGGTGCAAATCGTCGCCGGCGGAAGCATCAATATTGACGGCCTGATTTCAGTGAATGGCGCGGACGCCACCAACAGCCGCGCGGGCGGCGGCGCAGGCGGCGGCGTCTGGCTTTCCGCCGCGAGCGTGAGCGGTGCGGGCAGCATTGCGGCCAACGGCGGTGCGGGCGAACCGGTTCACGGCGGCGGCGGCGGCGGCGGACGCATCGCCATCCAGTGCAACACGAATAATTTTTCCGGCAGCCTGATCGCCATCGGTGGCAACGGCTGGAAGATCGGCGGCGCGGGCACGATTTACACGAAGGTCAACGGGCAAAACGGATTCTTGCTCGTGGACAACGGCGGACGCGCCGGAACCAATTCCACCATCACGTTGCCATCGAATACCGATGTTCTGATCCGCAGCAACGCGAGAGTGATTCCCTCCGGCACTTGGACTGCCGGCAACGTGACCATCGCCACGGGCGGCAAACTCGTGGCGCTCTCCCAAACGATCATGACGCTCAATGTGACCGGCACGCTGGCGGTTCAATCCGGCGGCGCGATTACGGCGGACGGCATGGGCTACGCGGCAGGCAGTGGCACGGGGCCGGGCCATGCTTATTCCGCCGGTCCTTATTATCCGTGCAGCGGCGCGGGTCACGGCGGCACCGGCGCGCTGGGTTCGCCGACCAACAGCAGCGCAACCGCGGGCGGCACTTACGGTTCGCAAACCAGTCCCAACAGTTCGGATTTTGGCAGCGGCGGCGGAACGTATTCCACGTTCTCGTTTGGCGGCAGCGGCGGCGGCGTGTTGAGCATCACCGTGAACGGCACATTGCAGGTGGATGGAACGATTTCCGCCAATGGCAGCAATGGTTCCGGCACCGGCGGCGGCGGCGGTTCCGGTGGCGGCATTGCCCTCACGGCCACGACCATCACCGGTAACGGCGCGATTTTGGCGAACGGCGGCAGCGGCGCGGGCACAGCCGGTGGTGGCGGTGGTGGCGGGCGCATCGCGATCAATTCCAGTGTGAATAATTTTTCCGGAACGGTGAACGCCGCCGGCGGCGGCGGCGCGAACTACGGCGGCGCGGGAACTTATTACAACCATCAAACGGTTGGAAATGTCTATCAACTGATATTGGACAACGCCGGCCACGCGGGGACAAATACTCCCCTGCAATCCATTTCGCAGGCCAGCTTGATCGTCCGCAACGGCGCGATCGGCTCGGCCAGTTCCTCGGTGAATTTTTCAAGCCTCAATATTTTTTCCAACGGCTGGCTGGCTGCCATTGGGGCGACTGCGCCCAGCAGTCTGGTGCTCACCATCAGCGGCGATGCCACGATTGAACCCGGCGGGGGCATCACGGGTGATTTGCTGGGTTACGCCGCGAACAACGGTATTGGTGGAGGCACGGCTGGCTCTTCCTACAATCCTCCGTATTCAGGCAACGGTGGTGGGCACGGCGGCGCAGGTGGCAGAGGAACCTATGACTACTCGCTGGGAAATCCGGGGGCGGTCAATGACAGTGTGCCCTCGCCCAGTTATGCGGGCAGCGGCGGCGGCGGAAACAACACCGCTTCCCTCGGCGGGCGCGGCGGCGGCATCATTCAACTCACCGTCAATGGCAAGTTACAAGTGGACGGAGTAATTTCCGCCAATGCTGGCAATGGTTCGGGTAGCGGAGGTGGCGGCGGTTCCGGCGGTGCCATCAATCTTTCCGTTGGCACACTCATTGGCAGCGGCGCCATCCGGGCGAACGGCGGCAACGGCGTGGACGCCATCGGCGGCGGCGGCGGCGGCGGTTGCATCGCGATTTATTTCAGCACAAATAATTTTTCCGGCGGCCTCACCGCTTACGGCGGCAGCGGTTACAATTACGGCGGCGCGGGGACGATTTATTTGAAAACCAATTCCGTGAACCGTGCATCGCTCATCGTGGACAACGGCGGCCATGCGGGCGCAAATTCGGCCATGCTCTCGTCCCCAACCACCGACACCACTTTGCAAAACGGCGCACTCGCCTTCGCCAATAATTCTTTGTTCGTCGGAAATCTTCTGATCAGTTCAAACTCGTGGATCATCATCACCAATGGCACACAAGTGGCAACTTGGACTCTGAATGCCTCTGGTAATGTCACTGTTCAATCTGGCGGCGGCATCAGCGCCGATGCGCTTGGCTACCGCCAGGGTCAAGGCAGCGGTGCGGGCGGAAATTATGCCAGCGCTCCGTATTATCCCAGCGGCGGCGGCGGCCATGCGGGTTACGGCAGCAATCCCTCCACTTATGTGACATCCATCGGCGGCATTGCCGGCTACGACTCACTCTCGGCTCCAACGCTCGCCGGCGGCGCCGGCGGCGGATACAACACATATTCTTACGGTGGCAATGGCGGCGGCGTGATTCAGATGACCATCACCGGCAACCTGCAAGTGGATGGAACACTTTCCGCCAATGGCGGCAATGGTTCCGGCACGGGCGGCGGTGGCGGCGCGGGCGGCAGCATCAATTTGACCAGCGGTAATCTGCTCGGTTCCGGGATGATTTCCGTCAATGGCGGCAATGGCGTTATTGGTGTGGGCGGCGGTGGCGGCGGTGGCAACATCGCCTGCTCGTTCACCTCGAATTTATTTTTGGGAACCTTTTCCGCATCCGGCGGCGGCACCACGAATTACGGCGGTGCCGGCTTGATTTATTTGCGGACCAACTCCACCAACCAGTCCGTTATCATCGCGGACAACGCCGGTCATCGCGGCGCCAACACGCCGGTTTCCAGCGCCGCCAGCAGCAGCGGACTTATCATCCGTAACGGCGCCATCGTCACGCCATCATCTTCATCCTTGCAGGTCATTGCGAATCTGCTCATCAATTCCAACGGCTGGTTCATGCCGGCTAACAACAGCGGCGGCAGCCTCCAACTCACGGTTAATGGCAACGCAACGCTCCAGTCCGGCGGCGGCATTCTCGCCGATGCCGTGGGCAGCACATCCGGCCTCGGCAGCGGACATGGAAATTACAGTGGAGTTTCACCGTTCTATCAAAGCAGCGGCGCAGGCCATGGCGGCTACGGCGGTAACGGAATTTCAAATTCCATCACTCCTATCGGCGGCATCACCTATGACTCCACTACTTCGCCGACCTCGACGGGCAGCGGCGGCGGTGGCAATGGCACATATTCTTTTGGCGGCAGCGGCGGCGGCTACGTCAAC
>Ga0114951_10002750_pt1 | contig 19346 bp, 15 predicted proteins | sample AM7aDNAmetaG_FD_88677 | JGI IMG/M metagenome (GOLD analysis project Ga0114951, IMG submission 88677) | Freshwater microbial communities from Finland to study Microbial Dark Matter (Phase II) - AM7a DNA metaG | ecosystem: Environmental > Aquatic > Freshwater > Lake | place: Finland: Lake Alinen...
AAGAGGAGGATATCGTCCCCATTTGTGAGATCCAGTCGTTCGACTGGAGGTGCCTCTATGAACTTCAGAATCTGGATCATAATGTAAAAACCGCTTACCTGACTGAATGGGATAATGAACCGGGTACGCCCAACAGTTTCTTTGATCCCGACCCGGTGAAGGCAGGATTATGGACAGGCGGTGTCCTCGTTAAAGATCATAAGAATTCAATTCCCCAAATGGTCAAAGATATGGGAGGGACATGCTGGGAGCCTGAAGATGTTGAGCTTACGAAGAGTGCACTGGATGAGGCCCACAAACTCGGGCTTAAAGTTGTCGTGTGGACCTGGCCTGAACACAGCCATACTGTATTTAATGTTGACCTCGTGTCAAAACTGATCAGCTGGGGGGTGGATGGCATCATAACCGATGACCCGGGAATGCTGATTTCGATGCTGGCAGCCCGAAACTACCAGTTGCCTGTAAGATATTGATCGGTAACTAAACCACTTTCAGGTTAACAATAAACCATCGCGTGCACGACAGTATCTTTAAATGAATAATTTTCTTCCGTTTCAGGATCAGTATTATTTTTTCAAACCTTTTTTTAAACAATACTTTTTGAAGTTTAATGCACCATTCTCATTCCCTTTTTCCTGTGCAACTTTAAAATCGTTGCAGGCTGCATCCATTTTCCCGAGTCTAAGCCAATTTACACCTCTCAGATTTAATAACTCCATATCCTGCATACCTAATTTAAATGTCTCATCGATGTCTTGAATACTTTTAATGTATTTGCCTGTCATGTGATAACAAATTGCCCGTTTAGAATATGCTTCAGCAAACATTGGTTTTTTTTCGATAAAAGAATTCAGCAAACAGATTGCATCATTGTACTTCTCAGCTTTTACTTTATCTGTTATCTGTGAGTATAAGTCTTCATAAGGTGATATTTTTATATTTTTTTGCATCGCTAGCCGCTTTTGAATGATAACAGGATCGTTCGGCATATACTTAACGGCCGAGTCAAGCATGATCAAGGCTTTTTCGTGTTGTCCTGAAGTCCACAATTGGTTTGCAGCAAGGGTCCATATTTCTGAATCAGTTTTAACCTGTTTCAAATATGTCGACAGGATTTGTTCTGATGCGCGGTACTTTCCTTTATTAAACAACCAAATGCTCAACGCCCTGACCACATTAACATCGAATGGTTTTAAACGATAAGCCTTTTGTCCCCAAACTATTGCACTATCGGTATTGCCCGATAAATTATAAGCCTTCGTAATATAATATTCCCTCCTGCTGTCATAAGGACTTGAAGCATCTGCCTTCAGCAGTTTGATTGCCTCCTGATATCTATTCTCGAAAATAAAGTATTTTGCTTTTTCAACAGCAATGGGTTCCCCAAAACTGGAGACAGTTGGGATAAAAGGAAAACCTTCCACAACATAAGAAGCTGTAAGTTTATGAGTTGTCGACAAGACATCATTATTTACCAATCTTTGATAATACAGGGATTTGACATTCAGAGAGAGAATCCAGGCAGAAATAATTAATAAGATAACTGCAAGGATAAGTGTGAATTGATAAATATATTTATGCCAAATCTTTCCCGGGGCAGTTTTATTATCAATAGCATGCCTGATCGGCATATCCATCCCTGAGAAGGCAACACCCAGGGCAACATAAACAGCAAACAGGGATTGTATTTCAGGCCGATCGGCCGGAAAGTTGAAAAATGCATCCACACTGTACGCTATCATTCCAAATGCCGGAATGAAAAGCAGTTGCCTGCGGTCATTAAGAGTGTCGGGATGGATCGAAGCTCTTAAAAAACTAATCCAGATCAGAATAAATATTGCTATAAAAGTTATACCGCCCAACAAACCCGTTTCGGCAGTTATCTCTAAAAAGTCATTATGATTTTTATACCCGAAAATATAATTTGTTGATTTTTTATTTTCAAATTTAAGTTCCACAAGTTTCCAGTTTCCGGTTCCTACTCCAAGCGTTGGATGCTCACGTATCATTTGAATCGACCATTTCCATAAAGTAAGCCGGGCATTGGTTGAGGATTCACCGGCTTTGATTGATGAAAGCCGCGATACAATTCCTGTATTCCAGATTGTATCGGTGTTTTTAGGAAAGATAAACCTTTGAGCCGCTGTATAAAGAAGAACGGCTAAAACAAAAACACCAGACCAGATAGCAATCATACGTAAAAAACCTTTGTTGCCGGCAACTATTTGCCTTAGCAGGGCATAGAGGAAGAGGGCTATAAGAAGCAGTACCAGCCCAATGTAAAATGCACGGGTACTAAGCATCAGGGTTGCCAGAATGGCGCATAATCCCGCGATATAACCAAGTCTTTTTTTCCATCCATCAGAGAAAAAAATAAGATATAATGCAACAGGAAGCTTGACAAATATTGCAGAGGCGAGAATGTTCTTATGAGAATAGACCGATTTAATATCCATTATTGATGTAACTTCCCTCGATACATACAGGATCATATTGTAAAAGACAGAAAGGCTGTCGAATAGCAGTAAAATCGTCAGGGCTGTTGCAAGGTGAATCAGGTATCTTCGATCAGAGCTGAAAATTACGTACAAACTACATGCAGAAACAAAGACCGTAAAGACTTTGACCATGTTTAACACCGACTCAACCAGGTTAATTGCACTGAAAAATGAGAGCAATGAAATAAGCAGGAACAAGGTATACGCGAAGCCAATAATTGATCTGAAAAACCGCGTTTGACCTTCCAACGGTTTTGTTTTTTTAAAATCGACAAAAATGACAATAAAGGCTGTAAGGTTTATAATGGCAAGAGCCAGGAATTTGGGCCCGTTTGAATCAAACGTGTTGAAGTTCGGTACAAAAACAGGTACAAAGGCATACGCCATCATTAAAAGATAAAATGAAGGTTTTAGCTTATCCTGGATCTTTTGTTTTGAAGGGATTTTTTTTAGGGGCTTGTTGATTTTCATAAAATGGATGAACATGAACCGACTCAAAGATAATCATAATGGAATTAATTAATAATATTGCACTCAGGTTGAAATACTGATAACAAAGACAAGGTGAGAATAGGAATACTTGGCAGCCGTGGAATTCCAAATAACTACGGAGGGTTTGAGCAATTTGCCGAACATCTTTCTTTTGGCCTGGTTCAGCTTGGCCATGAAGTATCGGTATATAATTCCCACAATCATCCTTATAAAGAAAGATTATGGAGGGGGGTGAACCTGATACATTGTCACGACCCGGAGAATTACCTCGGCATTGCCGGTCAGTTTGTATATGATTTAATCTGCATACTTGATAGTCGTAAACGTAGTTTTGATATTCTCTTACAACTGGGTTATACCAGCAGTTCGATTTGGCGCAGGTTTTTACCCGGTAATTCAAAAATTGTAACCAACATGGATGGGTTGGAATGGAAGCGCAGCAAATACCATAAACCAGTCCGGACATTTTTGAAATACGCTGAGAATCTAGCTGTTAAAAGCAGCAGCCTGCTGATTTCCGATTCAGAAGTGATGCGGGAATACCTGATCAGGATGTACCAGGTCAAACCGGTATATATTCCTTATGGAGCTTATGTTTCTGAAACTCAAAATGCAGCCGGGCTAATCCCATTTCATGTTAGGCCCCAAAATTATTTCTTGCTGATTTCACGAATTCAGTCCGATAATCATGTCGAAGAGATTATCAAAGGGGTATTACAGTCAGGCAGCAGTATGCCGCTGCTGATCATCGGTAATATAAAGAACCGGTACGGGAAACGCCTCGAGAAGCATTACAGTTCGGAAAAAATCAGATTTTTGGGTCCTTGTTTTGAGAAAAAAACATTAGATCTGTTACGGTTTTTCTCAAAGCTTTATTTTCATGGTCATTCATCTGGTGGGACTAACCCATCGCTGCTTGAAGCGATGGCCGCTTCAGCTCCGATTTGCGCCCACGATAATCCTTTCAACCATGAAGTTCTTGGACAGGATGCATTCTACTTTACCGATTCGGGGCAGATATCAGAAATGATATGTGGTTTTATCGACCCTCAGGTCACCAAATCGTTTATCCTTAACAATATACAAAAGATTCAAACAAGATACAGATGGAACGCAGTTATTTCTGCATATAATCATGTTTTCGAAGAATTGATAAAAATAACCGGCCCTAATCAATCTTTTAATCTGAACAATCACGGAAATAAACAAAATAATCGTTTTTATTTATAGCTTTGAAGGTATAATACCTTAAACAAATCTCCCTTGCCTGCCACCTATTCACGATATATTCCAATCATTTCAATCATAGGTGACTTTTTACTGTTAAACATCTTGTTTATTTTTGGTTTCTGGTATTTCATGGATGAAGGACAGTGCTTTGCTCCTAAATACCTCCTTTTTTACAGTTACCTGAATTTAATATGGTTTATTCTGGTTTTCGTATTCGGATCCCATAAGATTGACCGGAATACGAGTAAAAAATCATTGTTTTTTACATATCTGAAAATTATTGTTTTTTTCTTTTTTCTTTTTTTGATCTATTTCCAGATTGTGCCGCTCTCATATTATCCCAGACGATATATTAAATATATTTTCCCGCTGTTTTTTGCACTTCTTCTGGCGTGGAAATTTGTATTGTATTATTTTTTTTATCTCTACCGGCAGAGGGGTTTCAATTACAAAAATGTGATTATTCTCGGATATACACCCGTTACTGTCAAGCTGCAACAATACTTTAACACGAATAAATGGCATGGGTACAGATTGCTTGGTTTTTTTGATGATCAGTGTAATGACAAGAATCAATTTATCGGCCCATCAAAGTCTCTGAAGAACTACCTCGATTCGAACCATGTTGATGAAATTTACCTTGCCCTTAATGCAATACCTAAAGACATGATATCTGAAATTACTGATATTATTTCAGGCTATCCGGTCAAAATCAGAATTGTACCGGATCTGGGTACTTTTTCATTTAAGAGTGCGGAACTGATTACATATGGATCAATTCCGGTTTTACAGATCCATCCCGGGCCCCTCAGTTATTGGTACAATAAAAGTATTAAAAGGACTTTTGACATCTTACTTTCATTGGTAATGATCATTTTCATTTTATCATGGATGACCGGATTACTAGCTATTGCATCCTGGCTGGGATCCCGTGAAGGAGTATTTTTCAGGCAACGCAGGACCTGCATTGACGGCAGGGCATTTACCTGTATCAAGTTCAGAACGATGAAGAAAAACACCGACGCCGATCACAAACAGGTTACCCGGGATGATGAAAGGATTACTGTGGTCGGGAGGGTTTTACGTAAGTACAGCCTGGATGAACTTCCCCAGTTCCTCAATGTTTTAGTGGGGGACATGTCGGTTGTGGGACCCCGGCCGCATATGCTTGCGCATACTGAGGAATACCGTAAGCTAATTGACCGGTTTATGCTTCGGCATACCATAAAACCTGGCATCACTGGGCTTGCCCAGGTGAATGGCTTCCGGGGGGAGATTAAAAACCTTTCCGACCTTAGTAACAGAGTTGCTCATGATGTGCAATACATTGAAGCATGGTCATTTAATCTCGACATTAAAATTATTCTGCTCACAATTTGGGTTATAATTCGTGGGCAAATAAAAGCCTATTGATCTCCGGGTTCAGGTTCCATGTAAATTTATGTAATTTAGCTTTACTTTTTTATGCATCCGAAATGCCTTTGTTGCTCATTTTAGTTGGGACTGACGAGGCGGAGCTTTATAAATTATTCATTTGAGTAGTCCATTAAAATCCCTTGAAAATATGGTAACAACAATCGGTTTAGTTGGCTGTGGAGCTTGGGGAAAAAATATTTTAAGGGACTTGCTAAACCTTGGTTGTCAGGTTTACGTGGCAGATCATCATCCCCCAAATAGACTTATAGCATTGGAGATGGGGGCTGCACAGGTTTTTATAAATTCCGATGACTTTCCAGTATGTGATGGATATATCGTTGCAGTTCCAATTCCTGATATTGCTCCGGTTTGCGCCAGGTTATTAAAGTACAGGAAACCAATATTTGCAGAAAAAACCTTGTGCTTAACATTGGAAATGGCAGATGAATTAGAAAGTCTGGGGGGAAATGAATATCTTTTTGCCATGCATAAATGGCATTATCACCCTGGTATTGAAGCGCTTAGAATTGTTGCCCAATCCGGGCGTATTGGCCAGTTGAGAGAATTGTTTTCAATACGACATGGCTGGAATACCAGTTTTCAAGGCGGCGATATTTTCTGGGGATGGGCCATTCATGATCTTACCATAGTCAAACATATTTTTGGATATATCCCGGATAATGTGTCCAGTGCTAATATTATACGGGACCCAAATGGTTTGCCAATCAGTCTGACTGCAATACTTGGACAAGGCCCCATTGCCAACCTTCTTGTCAACGGAAGGCATGCTGAGAAGATTACATCTGTGAGCATTCATGGAGAGAAAGGAACTGCATTGCTCCATGATGCGTATGATCCATTTATCCTGGTGAAAGATGAAATCGGCCAGGAGAAAATTCCAATTGATGTAACCTTTCCGCTTTATCTCGAACTAAAAGAATTCGTTGAATACCTGGGAGGTGGGCCGCAACCTCGTTGCGGTCTTAAGGAAGCAAAGGAAATGACGCGTATAATACTGAAATTAAAGCAAAAAGCAATTACTATCTGATAGATTACCCCTGAAACAAATTAAATGACGAATGATTCACCCAGTATATTTGCCTCATCAAAAATAATCGCTCACCAGGAACGGATAGATGCATATCTTAAAGGGAAAAATATCTATCCAATCACGGTCGAACTTGACCTGACCCAATGCTGTACCCGTAGTTGCCATTCCTGCCCCTACTCTGTGGCAAGGGCACAGGGCAAAACCCTGCAATTGCCTTTCCTCGAAAAATTGTTTGCCATCCTGGGCCCAAATACACCGGGATTAGTATTATCGGGGGGAGAGGCTACATTTGCTCCTCATTTTCCTGAAACAGTTAAACTCGCGAGGGAAAAAGGGTTTAAGGAGATCGCGGTAATCTCAAACGGGACAAGGCTCGATATAACAGAAGTTCAGAACGCGCTCCTGGAATTTGTAACATCAGTACGCATATCAATTTACGACTGGCAGGAAGGTGATTCGGAATCCTTTATCGCTACTCTTCGAAGGATTGAACGACTGCGAAAAAGGATTGAACAGGAGGGAAGTTCCCTTGAAATCGGAGCGGCCATGCTAACCCGAACAGATTGGATTTCCCGACTAAAGCCCGTCGGGCTGCAGGTGCTTCAGGCAGGAGTTGATTGGCTTTACTTTCATCCGTTTTGCGTTGATTGGGAAACATATCGACCGGTTCAGGCAAATCAGTCTGGTGTACTTGAAGCGATTGAGGATTTGAAGAAGGTGGCCCCAGCTGGATCCAATATCCAGGTGCCTGTCGAGCGCTATTTACTTAGACCATTGTATTTCGAAAACCTTCATGGATCGCATTTCCTTATACAGGTAGGAGCCGATGGAATTAATTATGCCGGCCCTGAATGCAAGTATCATCCTGAGTATGCTTTACTCGACCTGAATGAATATCTTGAGCAGGATTTTTTATGGCAGGAAAAACGGCTTTGCCGGCTCAGGGAAATTAACAGCGACAATTATCGTGTTATTGGGACCAAACACAGGCCACCTGTATTCAGTGACTTTATTGAGCGCTTGATTCAGGCAAAAAAATGGTCAGTGGAAAATACACCAGCCATAGTGCATACCAATTTTCTTTATCCTGATATTGTATGAACTGGTTCAGAAAAAAGCCATCCTTGCGGGCCACAGTGATCTTTCCCACATTCGGAGACGCTCCTTTTGCACGCTGGCCGCTGGAAAGTATTCTGAAACAGTCCGTGAAGGAGATCGAGATCTTTATCATTTGTGATGGATCGCCACCAAATATGGTGACATTTTTTAATGATTTTGCAAAAGACGATCGAAGAATCAGCGTCTTTGAATTTCCAAAATCTCCAAGAACTGGTGAAGTCTATCGTGACCAATTGATCAGAACAAAGGCAAAAGGAAAAAACATATTTTACTGCTGTCATGATGACCTCTGGTTTCCCGATCATATTGCAGAATTAGAGATTCAATTAAGGGAACATCCTTTTGTAAATTCAATTCATGTTGCAGTCAATGAATCTGCCAATGGCTCGATGGCTGATTTAATCCATGATGTTATTCCCTCAAATATTCATGACGCATCATGTCGGGAAAAACTTTTACAGGATAAATTATTAACAAATTTTTTTGGACTTACTTCTACAGCACATACACGAAAAGCATATTTCTGGCTTAAAGACGGCTGGACAAACACACCTCAAGGAATTTGGACTGATTTATATATGTGGAGAAAATTCCTGTTTAAATATGGACAATCCTGTAAAACTTTGCAAAAAGCCACATCATTACACTTTCATACCGGTGTGAGAGCCACATGGACTAAGCAACAAAGATCCGAAGAACTTAAGCTGGTTTATCGATGGATTCAAGACCCTGTATCGATGGAGAAAATTGAAAATTCTATTAATTCCATAATAAATCATATGATTCTTAATTCCTCTTACCATTGATTAGTAAAATGATTTCAATGAAACTTACCCGGTTATTTTATAAATATTATTTTATTAATAAACATCAACCTGTAATAATCACGGGAGTTTCAGGTTCCGGAAAAACTACTGTATGCAGAGAATTGATTAGGCTTGGCTACAATGCAATTGATCTGGATGATATTGACGGTTTGTATTTTATAAGACATATTTCATCCGGAAAAATCGTTTCCGGACCACTTATATTGACTCTTGAATTTGTCAAACAGCACATTATGCTTTGCAATGACCGGGAAATGAAAAAGATTATACTTGAAAACTCGGATAATTTGGTATTTTATTGCGGAAACTTGTTTGAAGCAGATCATGTTTATGCAATGTTTAAAAGAATATATTTATTGAAAGTCAGCGATAAATTACAAATAGATCGGTTAGAAATAAGACCAGATAATTTTTGGAAGAATTTGGAGGTCCAAAAATGGTTGTTGCAATGTAAAAAAAAGCTGGAAGATATTATTTGTCAGCAAAACCCGATATTAATAAATGCCGACAAAAACATTGAAGAAATTATGGAAGACATTTTTCAGACCATATAATTAATATATGAATAAACTTGAAGAATATTTTTATACGCATCGTAAGAATATTGTCCACAAATGGACACACTATTTTGAAATTTACGATACTCATTTTAACAGGTACATTGATAAAGAATGTGTTATATTGGAGATCGGTGTTGCAATGGGAGGAAGCCTTCAGATGTGGAGGCATTATTTTGGGAACAAAGCAAAAATCTTTGGCATAGATATAAATATTAATTGTAAAAATTTTAAAGAAGAAAATATAGAAATATTTATCGGATCTCAATCAGATAAACAGTTTCTGAGAGATATAAAATTAAAAATTCCGAAAATCGATATTTTGATTGATGATGGTGGACATACAATGGATCAACAAAAAACCTGTTTAGAAGAGTTTTTTGATCACATAAACGATGACGGGATATATTTATGCGAAGATACTCATACATCTTACTGGCCTGAATTCGGAGGAGGTTTGAATAAAAAAGATTCTTTTATTGAGCTTACGAAAACCTTAATTGATAAACTGAACGCATGGCATATCAGGAACGGTGAACTGCATCCGGATCAATATACCAGGTTGGTAGGATCCTTACATTTTTATGATAGTATTTTTGTATTGGAGAAGAAAAAGAGGTTGCCCCCCTGGCATGAACGACGTGGTATTCGAAATAACAAATATGTTAAACAGATTAAGCAACCGAATATTGATCTTTTCGCTTTAAAACTAGAACTGCTGGGTATCCCAGTACCGGACAGAGAAGAAATTGAAGCTGAATCGATGGGTTCAACTATAGTTGAAACCATGTATCCGGATTTATTTGAAGGAAAAATATGGCCTCAGTTCGGTGAAACTATGATTGGATTTAAACGACTCAGCAATATTGAGTTTTGCATAAACGAAACAATAAAAAATAATATAGCAGGCGACCTTATTGAAACCGGGATTTGGAGGGGCGGAGCTTGTATTTTTATGCGAGCTGTTCTCAGCTCCCATGGAATCATTGATAAAAAAGTCTGGGCTGCCGATTCCTTTGAAGGACTTCCAAAACCGAATGCATCGGAATATCCTGACGATTATGGTGATCCCCATTTTAGCTATAAGGAATTGGCGGTTTCATTGGATGAAGTTAAAGACAATTTTCAGAAATATTTATTATTGGACGATCAGGTAATATTTCTTCAAGGCTGGTTCAAAAATACTTTACCTACAGCACCCATTGAATCTCTATCCATTTTAAGACTTGACGGAGATATGTATGAATCCACGATTGATGCACTTTTCTACCTTTATCCTAAACTAAGTGTTGGTGGATATTGTATTATTGATGATTGGGGTGCTATTCCATCCTGTAAAAAGGCCGTTGAAGATTATCGCCGGGTTTATAACATTACTGAAAATATGGAGATGATAGATTGGACTGGTGTGTATTGGAAAAAAGAAAGGAATATTCCCTTTGATCTCAGGTATCATTTTAACCTTATGCTTTCTAATAAAATACCATGAAAGAATGGTGGCTTTAAATAATATCATATTCGAAAACCCCAGGTTTAATGCCAAATTCACCTCCTGGGTAGAGCACATTCCTTTTGCTTTTTTTCTTATTGAGAAATTAAGACCGAAGGTATTTGTCGAATTGGGAACCCATCATGGAAATTCATATTTTGCATTTTGCCAGGCCATTCAGAACCTGCAAATACAAACTAAAGCATATGCTGTAGATCTGTGGACAGGGGATGAACACGCAGGTTATTATGGCCCCGAGGTCTTCGAATATGCCAGCAGGATTAATTCGCAGAACTTCTCACATTTTTCGAATCTACTGAAAATAACTTTTGATGAAGCAAGCATATATTTTAATGATGGTACAATTGATTTACTTCACATTGATGGTATGCATAGCTACGAGGCGGTTAAACATGATTTTGAAGTTTGGCTGCCTAAAATGAGTATTAACGGAGTTGTAATTTTACATGATACGAATATACTAGATAAAGGTTTTGGTGTTTGGAAACTTATAAAGGAGTTAAGAGGAAAATTTCCAACATTGGAATTTGATCACGGGCATGGATTGGGGATCGTTTGTACGGGGAGCAAGGTTGATTTTGAATTTCTGAAATTCATAGATGAGTCAAAAAAAGATCCATACATTCATAATTTATTTGCAATTCTCGGGAACCGCTTATATGCAAACCAACAATCTGCCTTAAAGGATCATGAATTGATGGTTCTGAAAGATTTAATTACCGATCAAAGAAATCAATTAAATAATCTCAATCAGTTATTAAAGGCAAAAGAACTCGTCATTTCAAAGCTTATTAATGATCTGAATTTAATTAAAAAGAGACTGGCATACTCTGATGTGGTTATTTCTATATTCACCAGCTCCTTATATGCTAGGATAACAAGGTCATTCAGAAATTTGAAAAAAACAAGACTTATTTCATCTTATTTATATTTAAAAAGCAGGAATAAAATTATTGAAAGCGGATTCTTCGATGAGATATATTATTTGAAGAAAAATATTGATGTTAAGGATGCCGCGATTAATCCGATTAAACACTATCTTATTTATGGTGGATTTGAAAACCGGAATCCAAGCCAATTATTTGACAGTACCTTTTATTTGGATAATTATCCGGATGTAAAAGTTTCCGGAATAAATCCACTGCTGCATTATGTTATTTATGGAAGTAAAGAAGGCCGACTAAGAAAAGACCCTGGAAAAATGAATGATTAATTCATCGTATATAAAATTCTTTTTATACAAAAATGAGGTCATTTAAATACTTTGAAATAGTCAGAAGCAGATGTTTTATTTATTATCTCCGGTTTATTAAACGTAATGAACCTTTATTCGATAAATGCTTTTATTTAGAGAATAACTCTGATGTATTAAAATCTGGAATAAACCCTGTAAAACATTATCTGAAGTTTGGCGGTTTTGAAGGTAGAATGCCCAGTTCTGGTTTTGACAGCCAGTATTACCTGGATAAGTACAAAGACGTTTCCATATCCGGTATGAATCCTTTATTGCATTATTTATTATATGGAAAAAAGGAAGGGAGATTCACTCAAAAAAAAGACGAAGAAGAATCAAACTTGTTGAAAAACAAATCCTATCATAATTGGATAGCTGAATATGACACCTTGTCGGACAATGAATTAAAAACAATGATGAAATCGATTGGCGATTTCGTACATAAGCCATTGATTTCTATTATAATGCCAGTATACAATTCTAATTCTGCATGGCTCACAGAAGCTATTGAATCTGTCATCAACCAGATATATCCATATTGGGAATTATGTATCGCAGATGATTGTTCAACGGATCCTGAAGTCATAAAAATATTAGAAAACTATAAAGAAACGAATTCACAAATAAAAGTTGTTTTTCGAAATTCAAATGGACACATCCCGGCTGCATCAAACAGCGCCATTGAACTTGCTGAAGGTGAGTTTATAGCCCTCCTTGATCATGATGATCTTTTACCGACCCATGCACTTTTTTGGGTGGTAAAAGCGATTAACCAAAATCCAAATGTAAAACTACTTTATTCTGACGAAGATAAAATCAACTGTGAATTTAAACGCTCTGAACCCTATTTTAAGTGTAATTGGAATCCCGAGTTATTTTATTCACAGAACTTCATAAGTCACCTGGGGGTTTATAATACGGAGATAGTAAAAAAAATAGGTGGGTTCAGATCAGGGTTTGAAGGTTCGCAGGATTATGATCTGGCTTTGAGATTCACTGAGATTATTGATAAAGAAGATATATTTCACATTCCTAAAGTATTGTACCATTGGAGAATACATGAAAACAGTACTTCCAGTGTACAGAACATTAAACAATATGCTTTTACATCCGGACAAAAAGCGATTGGTGAACATTTTAGGCGAGCAGAAATAAATGCTGATGTTCAAATAATGAGCCCAGGACTTTACAGGATTAAATATGCTTTACCTGATCCTTTACCGTTGGTTACATTAATAATCCCGACGAAAAATAAATCCGAACTCTTGAGCAAATGTGTCAGTAGCATTTTGTCGAAGACTACATATCCAAATTATGACATTCTCATTATCGATAACAATTCTGACGAACAAGAAACGATAGAATATCTGGCAAAGATTCAATTTGATAAGAAAGTGAAATGCATTAGGGATGAGAGGCCATTTAATTTTTCGTCTATTTGCAATAATGCAGTCCAATTGGCTGAGGGTGAATACATTGGACTTTTAAATAATGATACTGAAGTAATTACACCTGAGTGGATTGAAGAGATGCTTGCAATTGCCGCCCGGGAAGGTATCGGAGCAGTTGGAGCCAAATTGTTATATCCTGACAATACGATTCAGCATGGTGGTATTGTACTTGGAATCGGCGGAGTGGCCAGTCATGCTCATAAACATCAACCGGGTTCCAGTTATGGATATTTTGGCAGAGCAGTATTAACACAGGAATTTTCAGCAGTGACAGCGGCATGCTGCCTTATCAGGAAGTCAACCTATTTGTCAATAGGTGGATTGGATGAGAAAAATCTAGCTATCGCATTTAATGATGTGGACTTTTGCTTAAGACTCAAACATGCTGGCTATCGTAATATTTGGACGCCTTTTGCACAGTTGTATCATCACGAATCTGTTTCAAGAGGGAATGAAGACACACAGGAAAAGGAGAAACGATTTAACAGGGAAAAGGATTTTTTAATCAATAATTGGGGAGATTTGTTTGAAAATGATCCGGCATATAATCCAAACCTGACTTTACAAAATGAAAATTTTGAATTAGCCTGGCCACCCCGAAATATTTTGAGGCAATAATATGATTAATTACCGAAAGAATTTATGCATGAATTAATTTTCGATGAAGCTGAGTACCTTGCAGCCAACCCTGATGTTGCCCTTGCGATAAAAGAAGGTGTGTTTCGAAACGGGTTTGAACATTATAAAAAATATGGCAAAAAAGAGGGGCGGTTGTTAAAGCCCATTGCTATTGACATCGAGAGGGAGCAAAAGATCTTCCATCTCATTAATAAAAACGGACAGGGGCTTGAAATAGGCCCCAGTTATAGCCCGATAGCACCCAAAAAAAAAGGATTTAACGTTCAGGTACTTGATATCGCTACAGCAGATCAACTGCGCAGTAAGTATCTTGATCATGAAACATATGGCGTAAAAATTGAAAATATTGAAAAGGTAGATTTTGTATGGCATGGTGAATCACTTTGCGAACTGATAGGGAAAACGGAATGTTATGACTGGATTATTTCAAGTCATGTTGTTGAACATATTCCCGACTTAATTTCGCATTTTCAACAATGCCAGTCATTACTAAAACCCACAGGGATTTTATCTTTGGTAATTCCGGATAAGAGATTTTGTTTTGATTATCACTCTCCAATTACCTCGACAGGAAATTTACTTGATGCTTATATTGCAAAACGGAAAAGACCCACTCCGGGGCAAACTTTTGATTACATTGCAAATTCAATAAAGAGAAATGGCAGGATTGCATGGTCTTCGGATCAGGCAGGCGGAACGGATTCCTTAATACATACGAGCGAGCAGGCAAAGGATTATTTTTATAAAGCACTTGACTCTGAAGAATATATTGATATACATTGTTGGCGTTTTACACCTTCCTCTTTCCGTCTTTTAATTTCGGATTTGATCAACTTGGGTTTGATAAGTATAGAGATAAAAGCGGATTTTGGCACTTCAGGATGCGAATTTTATGTTTCTCTTGGCAAGACAAAGGATACTCACCTTAACGTGGACCGACTTGCTAATCTGCAGAAAATATTAGATGAAAATGTATTATCCGAGGGGGAATGATTTTGTTATCTAGCATTAATAACCTCTTCACGTTTAATAAAAATTATTAAGCCTTAATGAAAATTTATTTCCATATTGGCCAGTATAAGACAGGCACCAGCGCAATTCAGAGTTTTTTAAATTTGAACCGTGAAATGCTTGTCTCAAAATATAAAATACTATATCCTAATTTAAATTCCATAAATCCCGGGGGAGGGTTGATGCATAATCACGCGGTCTTCTTTAATGCTTTATATGAAGATAAGAGTGATGTATCGTTTTCCAAGATAAAGAAATGCCTCGAATATTGCGAAAACAAAGACATTCAAAATATAATTTTCAGCGCGGAGCAGTTTGAATTTGAATGGTTGCCAAAACTTATCTCTCAGATCGTCGAAACTTTTAAGACGGATTATGCAATTATTCTTTATTTGAGGCGGCAAGACAATTATCTTGAGGCAACATGGAAACAATGGGGGCATAAACATAATTCTGTTAGTACAGTACAGGAATTTGCTTCTATATTGCATTTGAATTGGTATCAGACAGTCATGAATTGGCTGAATTTTTTCAACCCTGATAAGTTTATTGTTCGACCTTACGAAAAGTCGGTTATTGGGGAAAATGTAATAATTGATTTTATGTCAATCTTTGGGATACATGATTTTAATGATTTTGTTGAACCACCTGATACTAATTGTAATAAAAACCATGGCTTGAATTTAGATGTTATTGAGATCCTGAGGTTATGTAAGAATATGGCAAAGGATTTATTTAATCATCCTCTGATTGACTTCATGTACAATTCTTTACCAGAACATTATAAAAAAGCCCCCATGGTCAGTTATGGAATTCTATCACCGGAGGAAAGGTTATATATCATTGAACAATATTCCGATTCGAATAAAAAAGTGGCCAAAATATTTTTTGGCGATAATTCTGAACTTTTTAAAGATCCCTTACCTGATATTAATGAACCCTGGGAACAGTACAAGGGTTTGACGCTTGAATCTTTTATCCCAATTTTAATGGAAATTGTCTTCAAACAATATAATGACATTCAGGGATTACAAAAAGCATTATATGGAGATAATCTACTTATCAGTCTTTCAAACAAAGATCTTTTTAATATGTCTGTTTATAATGACCAGATTGAACATATTATGTTGCATGATAATGGCGTTCATTTTAAATCTGTAAAGGATGACCCATTTATAATTCTGCCAAAACTGAAATTTCCCCAGGCTTCAATCACAATGAAACTTGATATATCTGTTCCCTCAAACTCATTTATTCAATTATTTTTTAAAACGTCTTTTTACAAATCGTATAGTGAGGAAAAATCAGTAAGACAATATGTGAACAAAGGAAGGCAGACTGTATTGATTAGAATTCCGGCAATATCAATAAAAGGCAGGTTAAGGCTCGATCCTGGGAATATTCCCGGGAACTATATAATTCATAAAATCGAATTCTACTGTTAAACAGGTTCCCGAAATATGCTTTTTACTTCAATTACATTTGGTCTTTTTTTTCTTGCGTTGTTTATTCTTTACTGGTTTATTTTCTATAAGGATATAAATATTCAGAATGCCTTTTTACTGATTGCCAGTTACATTTTTTATGGGTGGTTTGATTGGTATTTTCTACTTCTGTTATTTTCAGTATCCCTTGCAAATTATTCCATAGCTCTTTTAATACAAAAGTCACGTCATGGACTGTTTCGGAAAGTAATTTATTTTTCTGGCTTGGCAATAAATTTGGGAACATTGGTTATATTTAAATATTTCAATTTTTTTATTGACAATCTGAACAGAATTTTTTCATTTATCGGGTTTCATCATGAATTATATGTTGAAAACCTGCTTCTCCCGATTGGGATAAGTTTTTATATTTTTCTTTCGCTGAGCTATATAATCGATGTTTATCACCGCAGGATCAATGCCGTAAACAATGTTATCGAAGTACTACTGGCGATTGCCTTTTTCCCGATTATCCTTGCTGGCCCCATCCACAGACCAATAAACCTGTTACCCCAAATTAAACACAAAAGAATATTCACTGCTGCTCATGCGACAGATGGTCTAAAGCAAATTCTTTGGGGAGTGTTTATGAAAGTTGCAGTTGCTGATAATTGCGCGCTCCAAACAACGGGGATATTTAATAATCTTCCTTCATACCATGGAAGTACTTTGTTGTTGGGTATTTTCCTTTTTAGCATTCAAATTTATGCTGATTTTGCGGGGTACTCCAATATAGCAATTGGAATTGGTAAATTACTTGGTTTCAATATTATGAAGAATTTTTCGTATCCCTATTTTTCGCGAGATATAAAAACATTCTGGAGAAGTTGGAACATTTCTCTCACAGGCTGGTTCAGAGATTATATTTTCCTGCCAATTGCTTATTTCATTTCAGGAAAGGTCAAATCGGAACGGCTGTTCTATATTAAAACAGAATATTTTGTTTATATAATTGGCATTAGCATTACCTGGGTATTAACCGGACTTTGGCATGGAGCAAACTATACATTTATTATCTGGGGACTTTTTCAGGGCTTATTGCTCATTATTTATCAAATTTTCTCAAAACCCCGTAGGAAGCTATTAAGAAATATGCAAATTAATAGTAACAATAAAATTCTCATTATTATTGAAACCGGATTTACATTTTTTCTTATAATGTTTTCATGGATTTTATTCAGAGCCGATAATTTATCACAGGCACTGAGTTATATCTACCGGATATGTTCTGATTCATTATTTTCTTTACCTCAATTATCTGGCTTAACAGGTATTTTGAACACGTTCTTTTTAATTTCCATCTTTCTATTTATTGAATGGACTGGAAAGAACCAGGATTATGCAATCGCTTCATTAGGTTGCAAATGGCCAAAATCGATCAGGTGGTCAATGTATTATGCAATCATCCTGATGATATTTTGGTTTTCAGGTGAAAGCTATCAATTTATTTACTTTCAGTTTTAGCTGATTTGAACGAATTTCAAAAATTTTTCATTAAGATCACACGGGGCTTAATCTGGCTGTTTATAGTATTCTCTCCTGTTTTCTTCTTCAATTTTGCTATTGATCCTTATGGGATCTTTTTGGATTTGAATAAAAAATCTGAAATGGAACCCAATAAAAGGTACTTGAAATTATGTTATATACTTAAGAATCCTGACAAATACGATTCATTTATTTTCGGTTCATCCAGAGCTAATTTTATTGATCCGGTAAAGATACCTGGTGGAAAATATTTTAATATGGCTCTTGCGAACGGGGTTCCCAGGTATCATTTGGAGGATATAAAATTAATGGTTCGAAAAGGGATAAAAATTAAGAACCTGTTGATTGGAATTGATTTTCTGTCGCTTCTTATAAATCCGGAAATTCAGGAAAATGATTTGTCTAGAAAACATTACCCCGTATCTTTAGTTGAAAAATTTGACTTTTATAAGAGGTATCTTTTCTTCAGACCTGACTGGAAAACTGTCAAACTTTCACTATCTACGAATGGATTTGACAGAGCAACCCTATTATCCAACGGAATAAGAGTATATAATAACTTTGATTCATCGATTGAATTAAATCCTGAAGCTCATGTTAAAGCAGAAAAATTTCAAACGCCACGTGCAAGATATTCAATTAGTTCTGATATAAACGGAGCATTAGACCAAGTCAAAAAGCTTGTACAATTTGCTAAAGAGCATCAGATAAATTTGATTTTCTATATCAATCCGACACATCACATCACATACCTTAATCTCAATCTGGATAATTATTATGAGGCTTTAAAGAAACTTGCAGATTTGACGAATTTTTATGATTTCAGTGGATTAAATTCAGTTGCAATTGATAACATGAGTTTTCTTGAGAATTCTCATTTTCGGTTAAAGACAGGCGACATGATAATTGCAAGAATTTTTCATAAAGACAATATAAGCCTTCCGGATGATTTTGGACGTTATATCACCAGGTTGAACGTTGATGATGAAATTTCCTTTCACAGGGCCCTGCTTTTAAATTATATGAAAGCAACCAGTTTGAAGGAGGATACTAATTCTTGTCTGAACTTCTATTCACTTAAAAAAACCCGGAAAAAACTAAACTGTACACTTGACAGGATAAATGGAATTCAAATAAAAAATCCGAATAAACCATTACTTATTACCACACCCTGGATTAAAATAAAAGGATATGATATTGCCCCGGCATTAAAAATCCCGTAACTAATCAGTCCTATTTATAATGAGCGATTACATTGAGGGCTTGCAGCACATCTTGTTTGTTTTTGATGGCTGTTTCGATAATGGATCTCAGGATGGCAAAGTTTTCGGCAGCAAACATA
>Ga0114951_10002751_pt1 | contig 19337 bp, 18 predicted proteins | sample AM7aDNAmetaG_FD_88677 | JGI IMG/M metagenome (GOLD analysis project Ga0114951, IMG submission 88677) | Freshwater microbial communities from Finland to study Microbial Dark Matter (Phase II) - AM7a DNA metaG | ecosystem: Environmental > Aquatic > Freshwater > Lake | place: Finland: Lake Alinen...
GTTTCGGGCACATAGCGCAGCAACTGCCCTTCCAGATGATCTATATGGCCAACCAGAATGGGCTGCTGCTTCTGCTGTCCTGATGCAGGGGCAGCCGCAGTAAACAGTAAAGCAATAACCAGGCACAATATCCATCGCATTGTTTTCATCGTCTCACTCCTTGTGTTGTAATTAGTACATGTATTGATCTATACACACAAGCCGTGCCATATGTAAGCTCAAACTACTAACCTACTATAATAGCATGTTATTTTTGCAATCAGCGTAAAAAGCTAAAAAAAGGTGTCCAAATTATCAAACACCTCATAGCCAATAAGATAGAAAAATCAGATAGTTAATCAATGGGTGGAACAGGATGAGAGTCTTTTTTTTCAGACAGTGGTCTTTCGGTCTCAGCATCGTAGGCTATATCTCTGTTGCGCAGTGCATAGGCCTGAGCAAGTAGCTCTTCTTTTTGTCTGGGCTGTTCGAAAAGGCCTGGCTGATAGCGATGCAGGCCGTATTTTTCCAGAAGCTGTTGTTCAAGTGCATGCTGCGGCAGGATGATCTCGCGGGATATGATGTGGCTGACCAGCACACCGCACGCGGCAAGCTCGCGGGCCACAAGCACAAAGCGGTGGCAGTCAAGGGGGTTTTTTTCGGCGCACATAATGGCGAGGCACATACCTTTTTTAATGCCCCTGATGACACGGTCAATACCTGTCTGAAATGCGGGCATGAGGCGCACGCGGCTGAAATCGACTTTGCCATCCGGAGTGAGCACCGAGGGCCTGCTGTGGCGGGCGCCGAGACTGTCCCCGAGATAGAGGTACTGTATGTCGGCAAGCTGCAGGTCGGTTCTTATGCTTTCGCGGTTGAACTGCGGATGGCGGCGGCTGTAGGGCGCGCTGCGCACATCGACCACGCAGGTGACGCCATTGGCTGCAAGCAGACCGGTGAAGTCGCCGATGCTGCGGTTTGAATGACCTATGCTGAAGCATGAAAGCTCTTTCACGGTTGCTCTTGTTCTGTGGTTGTGTATAATCGGCAGTGGGAGTTTTATACCTGTAATCATGATTTTTACAAAGAACTTTTTGCAAGGAGCAAGTCCCATGCCCGGCTTTGTCGTACAGAAGCATCATGCCAGCACCCTGCATTATGATTTCAGGCTCGAGAAAGACGGCGTGCTCAAGAGCTGGGCCGTCCCCAAAGGCATAGCGCCTGCCAAAGGTGTAAAGCGGCTTGCTGTGGAGGTTGAAGACCACGACCTTGAGTATGCGGGTTTCGAGGGTGAGATCCCCGAGGGGCAGTATGGTGCAGGCAAGGTTGAAATATGGGATTGCGGCGTTTATGAAGAAGAGCAGTGGCAGCCCGGCAAGATTGTTTTTGCCCTGCACGGCAAGCGTCTTAATGGCCGTTTCTGCCTCATCCGTTTCGCAAAGGCCGGAGAGAAGAACTGGCTGCTATTTGCATTATGAAAGGTGTGCCGGCAGGCTGGAGATTTTTCATGCTTATCGATACCCACTGCCATTTAAACGACCCTTCATTTACTGATACCCTGCCTGATGTGATAGCGCGGGCGCGGGCAGCAGGTGTATGCGCATGCATAGTCCCGGCCTATGACCGGGCATCTCTTGCCCGAACAGCGGCCCTTGCGCGGCAATATCCGGATTTTATTTTTCCGGCCTACGGCCTGCATCCCTGGTTTGTCGGCCATGGGCTGGACATCGATGAACTCAGAGGGTATCTTGCACAGCCCGGCACAGTAGCAGTAGGTGAGATAGGTCTTGATTTTTCGCCCGAATGCCCTCCGCCTGAAGCGCAGCTTGGGCCTTTCAAGCTTCAGCTTGATCTTGCAGCAGAGCTGCACCTGCCCGTACTGGTGCACTGCCGCAAAGCCCATGGCCAGCTGCTGAAAATCATAGAAGCCTATAAGGGGGAATTGCGCGGCGTGCTGCATTCATTTTCCGGCGGCAGGGATTTTGCGCTGCAGTTTATAAAGCTCGGTTTTTATATTGCATTCTCAGGCTCGCTCACGAGAACAACGGCGAAAAAATATCACAAAACCGCGGCGGGCATTCCCCTTGAGAGCATTCTTCTTGAGACAGACGCGCCATCCATTGCCACGGAAACAACGCCTGCCTCGCAGGTTGAGCCGCGGCATACCCTTGAGGTGGCCCGAAAAATCGTTGACCTTCGCAGCAGCACCTTTGAAGAGATAGCCCGGGCAACGAGCGATAATGCAAGGAGGCTGTTAGCCCTTAAGACAGTTGCCGTTGATGGCCGGCCCTTTGCTTGAATTGTTGATTTGCCGATGTAGGGGAGGGAGTTATCCCCTCCCGCAGGCGGGCGTAAAGCCCGCCACTACGTCGAAAAAAAATGATACGTCATCGTAATCTAATATTTTATTGTTGCCAATAACCATGGATCCACAGAAAGACCCGTTCATCAGAAATAAAATGCTTTTTGGCCTTGAGGGCTTTCAAAAACTGCAGGAGAGTTTCGTGGCCGTGGTGGGCCTTGGCGGTGTGGGCTCCTATGCCGCAGAGGCACTTGCACGTGCCGGGGTTGGAAGGCTTCGCATCATTGATTGCGATACGGTAAAACCATCAGACATCAACCGCCAGCTCATTGCGCTTTCCACAACTGTCGGGATGACAAAGACGCAGGCTGCGGCCGAGCGGCTGCTGGCGATCAATCCGCAGCTTCGGCTTGAGCCGGTGCAGGCTTTTTTCCATTTTGACACCGCCGACGAGCTTATTTCGGGCGACATCGATTTTGTCATCGACGCCATCGACAGCCTGAACCCCAAGGGCCAGCTTATCCGCCACTGCATGGAAAAAGGCATACCCATGATTTCCGCCCTGGGAGCTTCCAGCAGAACAGATCCTTTTCAATTGCAGCTTACCACTCTGAACAAAACGGTCAACTGCCCTCTTGCACGTGCATTGCGCCGTCACCTGCGTTTAAAAGGCATCAGGGACGATGGCACGGTCATCTATTCTCCCGAGCCGCCCCGCGACTCGCTTCTGCCGGTGCCCGAGCCAATGGTCGAATCAACGGATGCCTATATCCGCGGCAGACGACGCAGGTCGCTGCCGAGCATGCCGACCATTCCCGGTATCGTGGGGCTCATGGCGGCAAATTACGCAATTTTCGAGCTGCAGAAAAAAGGATAGCCCGACGCTCTGGCGCAATGGTTTTTTCTGTGATAGTATTTTTTTTCTGATATGAGACTTCTCAAAGGAGATGCACTGTGAATGATTCTGTGTTTGCTGCCGACACCTATATAACGCCGCCGGGCAGGGAAAAGTTGATGCACAGGCTGCTTTTTCGCTGCCGGATTTATTATGTTTTGCGCTTTATCGGCGTGGTTTTGCGATACTGGAACATCGCCCGCAAGGATTTAGACCATAAAACATGGAGCCGGGCATCCAGGGACATTTTTGAAGTCATCGAAGACTGCGGGGGCAGGTTTCATATTACCGGCCTTGACAATTTGCGCAAAGTCAAAGGCCCGGTCGTATTAGTGGGCAATCACATGAGCATGCTTGAGACACAGGTGCCGATAGGGATTATTTTCCCCTGCAAAAAGGTTGTGTATGTCATCAAAGAACAGCTGCAGACAGTGCCGTTTTTTGGTGCTTATGTAAAAAAATGCATCAGTGTCTCACGCAAAAGCCCGGCGGAAGACTTAAGGCAGGTGCTCATGCAGGGCTCGGAGAAAATCGCTTCGGGCCTCTCCGTCATTATATTTCCGCAGGCAACGCGCAGCGTGGAGTTCATGCCCGAGAAATTTAACAGTCTCGGGATCAAGCTTGCCAAACGCGCTGGCGTACCGGTTATACCAATGGCTTTAAAGACGGACTTCTGGGGCAATGGCACGCTTATAAAAGACTTCGGGCCCCTAAACCTTGGCAAGACGATACATTTTGAGTTCGGCGAGCCCATTGAGATTAAAGGCCAGGGCAAGCAAGAGCATGAGCACATCATGGAATTCATCCAGACCCGTCTTGCACAGTGGTGCGCTGAGGAGAAACAATCTTAAAGGAGAGCACTGCATGAAACTTATGGCAATCATCGGCAGCCCCCGCAGGGGCGGCAATACTGAAACTCTGGTCGATAAGGTTATTGAGGGGTATCTTAGCAAAACGCCGGCAGAGGTTGAGAAGATTTTTGTGACGGAAAAGAAGATTGGCTACTGCACAGGCTGCCTTTCCTGCACGTTTCCGCCGCCCGGCACAAAAAAATGCGTCATCAAGGACGACATGGCCGACATCATCGTGCAGCTGTCTTCGGCGGACGCCTTTATTTTCGGTACACCCAACCATATGCGCACAGTGAGCGCTCCGCTTTTGATTTTTCTGTCGCGCATGCTGCCGATTATGCAGTTTCTGCCTGACAAGGATGCAGAGGGCCGAATCATCGGCGGCGGCTTCACCTCGGCGCTCAAAGATAAAAAGGCAGCTATGGTCATCAGCCAGGGCGACCCTATTTTCTCATCATCGCTTGTGCATGCAGTGCTTGAACGCAACTTTATCGACTTTGGCCTGCGTCGCGTGGGCGATGTGATCAGCTCTGGCAATATGCTGCCCGGCGATGCAGCTAAAAAACAGGCAGACCTTGAGAAGGCGTTTCAACTGGGTGCGGCTCTGTACACCATGGCGGGGATGTGGTGAATTGAACAGTAACAGAGACAACCCGTCAATAAGTTGACGATGAGTGCAATTGATCCCATGCAATAGCAGGGGCGATTCACGAAGCGGCTCTACGGGGGAAAACACAGTTGCCGTGCGGCTGTTTTTTTTCAGTTTTGTAATAAATAACGGAGGATTGTCTAATGAAAAAGCATATTGATCCTGCTTCAGTTCTTTGCATGGGCGCGTTTTTTGTTGTGGTGCTGCTGCTTGCGCAGGTGGCAGGAGCCCAAACACAGAAAGCATCATCAATGGAGGCACAGAAGATGGAAAGCACAAACATTGGCATGAAGTTCCCGAATGTAACGGCAGACTCGCTTGCGGGAACCAAAGAGTCGATACCTGAATCGTGCCGCGGCAAGGTGACGCTTGTAGCGGTGGCTTTTCTGCGTGAAAGCCAGGGCCAGCTCGACTCCTGGCTTAACCCGTTCTACGAAAAGTTTGGCAAACGCGACGGGTTCATGTTTTATGAAATACCCATGATTTCTTCGGGCTACAAATTCATGAAGTTCGTCATCGACGGCGGCATGCGCGGGGGCATTCCCCAATTCAAGCATAAGCATGTAGTCACCATGTATGGCGATGTGGAGAAATATCTCACCGCCCTGAACCTCGACCCCCGCTACGGGTATGCCTTTCTGCTCGACCGCGAGGGCAGTATTGCCTTTCAGGCGCAGGGTGCAGCAACCGGGCAGTCGCTGCAGGAGCTTTTCATCAAGGCCGAAGCGCTTGCAAAATGACGCTGTGTTGGCGAAATGTGCCGCGCCTGTCATGGAGAACCATAGGGAAATGTTCGGGTAAATATAGTCCCCGTCAATAAGCAGTATCACTATTAATCAGCAAGGGAGAGAGGATGACACACATGAATCAAAAGAGATTTTTTGGTCTGTTACTGAGCTTCATGATAGCAGCGGGTTTTTTTGCGGGCGCCGGCTGCAAGCCTGCCCCGCAAGATAACTGCACCATTGCCGACAATGCGACAACACCTGCCCCTGCCTACGCCACCATTGAAAGCTTTACAACCATGTTCGGCAGGAATAATGACATGGTGGATATGTATTATCCCGCCGGCTTGGACAATGCAACAAAGCTGCCCATGGCGCTGCTGCTGCAGGGCGGAAGATGTGACAAGCAGTATTATTCAATGTTTGCAACCGTGGTTGCAAAGTACGGCTTCATCGTGGCTGTGCCCAATCATTATCATGCATTCAAGTTGGGGCCTATGGACACGGACGGCCTTTTCCCCGAAGGCACTCAGATGTATGACTATATCGATTACATGAAGGCGCAGAACGACAACAGCTCATCGCCTTTCTATAAAAAAGTTGATACGGCTAAACTCATGATGCTCGGGCACTCCTATGGCGCAGCCTGCACTATCTACGCCCTGCAGAACAACTGCGAGTACCCCTTCTGCACCGAGGCCGAGGCCGCTACGTTTAAGCGGCCCGATGAACTTAAGGCCGCAGCCCTCTGCGGCATCAACAGCAAGCCTCACGGCAAGCCTTTTGATTACAGAATTTATCCGACATACAATGATGGCTTGCCTTTGGCCTTCGTCAACGGCATCCTTGACAACAATGCCAAAGCCTCGGTCACCAAAAAATCTTATGCCAAGATCGCTGATCCGCCCAAAATGCTGGTCTTGATCAACGGCGCAAACCACTATGCCTCTCTTAATATAAATAATCCGCCGGCGCCGGGCGAAGGACTCGGGAAGGGCCCGGGAGAAGATCCCAATGTGCCCATTCTAACACAGGAGGTTTCCTCTGAGATTGCGGCGCGCTGGTGCGCCCTGTTTCTGCGGGCCTACGGACTGGATGATCCTCTGGCCAAGCTTTATGTGGAGCAAACCGGTAAATGCCTTGACGATCAGGTTGAGGTAATGATCGAAGCAGTACAGCCATAACCGTTTCTGCTGCTTGAATCGTTTGAGCCCTCCCCATCTCGTGATGGAGAGGGCTTTTTTTAAGCCGGTAAGGGTGAAAAACAGGCTCCCACGCCACTTGTGGGAGAGGGTTGGGGTGAGGGGCCTACAAAATCAAATATGAAGACGCACTTGGCTTGTTTGAAAGATGAGGTGGTTTATGCTACGTACAATATAGAATCAGGATCAAATTTGACTTGTTAATGCACATAGGGACTGTGGTATTCATATGAACTGTAAAAACCTGCTTATAGTGCTCCTGATTCTTTTGTGCTCCACACCCCTGCATGCAGCAGATCCCGCACGCAGCACTTCGGCGCCATTTTCAGCTCTCAATCACAAGTATGTTCTTATCGGTCTTGGCGACAGCCTGACCCAGGGCACCATGGACGGCGCTGATAACAGCCTCAATACGCAAAACGCCTATCTTCAGAAAATTTATGAATCATTATCGCAGGTGCAGGACACCGGTTTTATGCAGCCGCTGCTGAACCTGCGCGAGAAGCGCTTATATCCTTTCACCCTGCCCACCAATCTCGGCATTGATGGCTCCGATGTATTTCATATCGAAGGGCTCACCTACTACAAACGGGAAGGAGCCATGCAGACCACACGCAGCAGAGATTACCTCTGCAACGGGCTCCTGCCCTGGGTGCTGCACGACATCTATGATAATTCGCTCTATCCATACAATTTACTTACAGGTAATCCGGCATCGCAGATCGACAGCGCCATCTGGCTGCTCAACTGCCTGCATCGCCGTGAAGCTGCACGTGCAATCTTTATACTGTGGATCGGCAATAATGATTCCTCAAGTGCTGCTCTCGGCTATGGCACGAACAATCCTGTATTTGTGCCGCTGCCGTTTGCGCTCATTGAAAATTTACTCAAACCGGGCATAGCCGCACTGCTTGGCTGGGCGCAGGAAAACGGCAAAGTTTCATTTGAACCCTATACTCAGGCTTCAATCGAGCGCAATCTCACGGAGCTTGCTGATTTTGCAACCCAGTATGAGCATGCCTTAATGCGGCTTGAGACCAGTGTCGAGGGCCTGTATGAAACAACCGATGTGTTCCTCTGCACACTGCCCTATTACAGCTCGGTGGGGTATTTGTTTGATTCCGATGATCTTGAATTCTATCTGCGCAAAATTGCTCCGCAGTACAGCGTGCCTTCTTCCTTTGCCCGCGTGGCGGAGCCGGGAGAACCTGTCACGGATTTTACCCGCGGTGACCGCATCAACCTTATAACCTTTATGTGCATGTATGCCATGCTCAGTACCGGGGCTGATGTGAAAACGGTGAATCGGGTTCTTGAGACCGACGGCGTGCAGAATGACGGGCTGGTGCTGTCGCAATACGAGCAGGGGCTCATACGCACGCGCATTGACGGCTTCAATGATGCCATCAGGCAGGCTGCTCAGAAGCGGGCGGGAAACGTTCACCTGATTGATCTCGGCCCGTGGCTCAATGATATTCTTACCGGCAGTACGCCTTTTGAAGTTCAGGGCAGACGGATCACCCGAAAGTGGATTCGTGGAGGCTGTTTCTCTATTGACGGCGTGCATCCGGGGTATACGGGGCAGGCGATAATGGCTAACCGCATCATTGAAAATATAAATACAGCCCTTGGCCTGCAGGCCCCTCTGCTCGATACGGGTTCGATTATGGCGAGTGATCCATATATCGATAACGACGGCGACGGATGGGCTCCCGGGCCGGATTATGAAAGATCGGGATTGACCGGTATGCTTTTTCTTTTCAAGGATCCCGATGATACCGACCCTGCTGCGCAGCCCGCACTTCCCGCTGATATTTGGATTAAGCTTTCAGAGGCGATACTGAGGCTGATGTAGAGTGTTTTTTATAGCCGATAGAATATACATTAAAGGAAGCTGATCCTGTAGCGCAGTTTTTGCAGCATGCGTTGCTTTATTCCAGGAGCAAAATCCCGGCGTTTACCCCTCGTGTTTACTCAACTGTTTTACCAACGTTGCCTAATGCCCCCATGTCTATCCCCGGGCAGATAAGTTTTGATTTGTTTTTTGCAGGCCGTCTATATTAAAATAAGCTATAATTACGGTCGTATTTCAAAAGAAAGCATCTGGTCATGTTAAAGCAAAAAATAAGAACCAAAAGTATATTGATCGTAGAAACAGGCATGTTCTGTGTCATTCTTATGACCATCTGGCTGGATGAATTTCTCGACCTGCCGCAACGCCTGCTTGGTGCGCCGGCTACGCCATATAGAATTGAGGAATATCTTCTTGAAACGGGCCTGATCGCTATCGTTGCTATTATTGTTATTGTAATAACTTTTGTAACGCTTAAAAAGATAGAACGCCTCGAAGGTTATCTGCGCGTCTGCGCCTGGTGCAAAAATGTCTGGCTGGACGGACGATGGGTGAAATTTGAGCAGTACATGGAAGCCCAGCATGCGCTTCAGTCAACTCATGGCATCTGCGAGAAATGCCATGAAAAGCTTATGCAGGAAACCCATGGGCATGCCGCAGTGAAGGAAAAACCCTAAAATCAAGCGGATCTTTTCCGGTGCTGAGTCCCCCAAGAAGGACCGCTGTTTTTAACCAGTAAAGCATGGGGGAAACAAGTTTGAAACATGTATCTGCAAATATCTGCGCCGGCCACCTTCTTTTTTTTATGTGCGCAGGCTATAGTTGTACATGATCCTGAATTGAAGCGTATCAGGGTGTCACATTTAAAGGAGATGCCATGCCATTTATAATCGACCAAAATCAGTGTGTTCAATGCGGCTCCTGCATCGGTAACTGCCCGAACCGCGCCATTGTTCGCAGGGGCGCTGAAGTAATTATTACGGATATGTGCTGCGACTGCGGAACCTGCATACCGTACTGCGGGGTAAGTGCCATTGCCAGGGGAAAAGAAAAAGTCGAGTTCGGCAACACACAGCTTGATGCGGCATTAAAGAAAAAACTTTCATTAAACCGCGACATTGTTGCAATGAAATTTGCCGATAAAGCTCCCGAAGGGGTTTCGTCGGAAGACGGGCTTAATTTTTGGTGCCATATTTGCGGCGATGTGTTTGAAGGAAGCGGAATACCGCTCTTTTTCACCGCAAAGAACAGCATGTGCGGCGGATCAATCGCGCTGGGGCTTGGCGCACGAAGCGTCAGCCGGGAGGATGTTTTAACCGTGATGCAGGTCGTTGCCGGTGATGGCGGGTACTTTGCAAACAATGAATTGTTTACTCAGGCCAGATCTCAGTTCCCGAAATATCCCAGGATGTATGGAGGCATTATTATTGGTTCTCTTGCACAGATGAAAATGCCGGATATGATTCTCATCCCGCTCAATGGAAAACAGATGTGCATGGTTTCAACCGCATACAGCTTTGAGACCGGTGAGATTATCACCGGCAATGCGGGCGGCGGCACGTGTCTGGGCACCGTAACGTTGCCCTTCCTTGCAAATAAGCCGGTTTTTACCTGCGGAGATCACGGGGGCAGATTGCATATGCGCCTCAGAGACGAGGAAATCCTTGCCTGCATTCCGTATCGCCTTGTTCCCGGGCTGGTGAAAAATCTCGATAAGACAATTTATAATCAGGAATAAACGCCTCTGACTGCAGATAAATCAATAGCAATTACGATTTTTCGCAGCGGCGAACTTCTGCAGCAGCTTCTGCGGGTTTTTGTTTACCCGTCACTTCACCAGCGCATTATGAATGGAGAGCAGGGCTTTGTCGGCATCCTGGTCATCGATGACGCAGGAGATGTTTATCTCTGATGCGCCCTGCGAGATCATTTCAATATTGATATTCTCACCTGCCAGCACTGAAAACATTTTACCTGCAAGCCCTACGCAGTGGCGCTGGCCTCGTCCGACAAGACTCAAAATAGCCAGATCGTTTTTAACGGATACGCTGCCGAGCAGCTCCAGATCGGCAATGGCGATCTGCAGACGCCCGCTATTCTCAACGGTTATGGAAACGTTGACCTCGGAGGTCGAGATCAGGTCGATCACGATGCCGTGCTTTTCAAAAATATTGAAAACCTTGGCCATGAACCCATAGGCCATGAGCATGCGGTTGGAGTTGATGTTTACGACCGTGATGCCGCGCTTGGCAGTTACTGCAGTGGCGGGCTTGGCCGGGGCAAGGCTGTCTGCGTTCGGATCAACGATGGTGCCGGGCAGTTCGGGCTTGAAGGTGTTTTTGATGTGTATCGGTATGCCCGCCCGCACGACCTGCTCCATGGTGAACGGATGAATGACCTCTGATCCGTAGTAGGTGAGCTCTGCTGCCTCTTCGGGCGTTATGGCCGGCAGCACCACAGCCTCCGGCACCTTGCGCGGATCTGCAGAGAAAACGCCGTCGACCTCTTTCCATATCTGCAGCTCCCGGGCGCCGATGCCGGCGGCGGCAAGGGCCGCAGTCAGGTCGGTATATCCCCGGCCGATGCTGTTTATAATGCCACCGGGCACAAAGCCGAAATAGCCCGTCAACACAGGTACTTTGCGGCCGCAGGCCTCGATGCGGCTGCGCAGCTGCGCCTGCGTATAGGCGTAGAACTCCTGGTTTGCCTCCTTGAACTCTTTTTCGATGATCAGGGAGAGGTCAACGAACTCGGCATCGATGCCCATGCTGTTGAGAAGGCCCGCGAAGATACAGGCCGAGAGCTTTTCTCCCATGCCGATGATGACATCCTGCGAGCGTGTCGACATTTCGCCGATGACGCTGATGGCGCCGAGAAACGATTTAAGCCCCCGCAGCTCCTCTTTGATTTGCTCGCTGACCTGCTCATGCAGCTCTCCGTTCATGAGCTCGTTTATGGTTTCCAGATGGTGCTCTTCGATGAAGTCGATGATGCCATGAAAGTCTTTTTTTGCAAGGGCGGCGTCTGCTGCCTCGATGAGCTTGCTTGTAGTGCCCTCGGATTTTACATAGCTGCTCATGGCCGACAGGGCCAGCACGACCCGGTCGCTTTTCAGGCTGTTTTTAACAATCCCGGCAACCCCGCGCATGCGGTCGGCTTTACCAAGGCTGGTTCCTCCGAATTTCTGAACAATGTACTTCATGCTGATCTCTCCCAACGGTTTTAAAAATAGCTTTAACTGTATAAGTTTACTCGGCTTTTTTTGCAAGTTAAATCTTAGAGCACCGCGCGCAGTTCAGGCGCTGAGCCCCTGGCGCGGATGTCTTCTGTTGACATGGCGGCAGGGTTGGTTTAATAGTGGCTTAATAATTGATTCTCCGGAAAACCCTAACTTTAGAGGAGCCGCCATGATAGGAATTTTGATTTTTTTAGCCATCGTAGCCGGTAGCATTTTTTATATTATTTCTCTTTATAACGGCCTTGTCACCAGCCGCAACCGCTACAAGAACGCGTTTTCACAGATCGATGTGCAGCTCAAGCGGCGCTACGACCTCATCCCCAACCTTGTGGAAACGGTCAAGGGCTACCTCAAGCACGAGCGCGAAACCCTTGAGGCCGTTATTTCCGCGCGCAACACCGCCCTTGCCGCAAGCAAGCAGGCCGCCGGCAACCCCGGCGACCCAAAGCTCATGCAGGCTCTGGGCGGCGCCGAAGGAATGCTCACGGGGGCATTGGGCAGGCTCTTTGCCGTTGCCGAAAGCTATCCCGACCTTAAGGCCAATCAGAACATGGCGCAGCTGCAGGAAGAGCTGGCCTCGACAGAGAACCGGGTCTCGTTTGCGCGTCAGGCCTATAATGACGACGTAACGCTCTACAACACGGATCGCGAAAAATTTCCCGCCACTATCATCGCAGGCATGTTCAACTTTACTGCTGCCGAACTTCTGGAGTCGACCGAGTCGCCCGAGGAGCGTAAAGCTCCGAAGGTTTCCTTTACCTAACGGCCACGCGGGCGCAGGGCAGTGGCCGGAATGAATTTTTTTGAGCAGCAGGACAGGGCTCGTAAAGCCACACGCAGGCTGGTGGTGCTGTTTGCCATTGCCGTGGCCGTTGTCGTGTTCAGCGTTTATTTTGCCGTTAGAACCGTAAGCTACAGCTATAACGGCAAGACGTCACTGCGTTCCTACCCGGCGGCAAGGGCTCCCTTTGTCTGGTTTCATCCTGAAACTTTCTGTTGGGTGGCGGGTATCACGGTGCTCGTTATCGGCCTCGGGGCGCTGTCAAAGATGCGGGCGCTGAGGCAGGGCGGCGGCTATGTGGCAGAGCAGCTCGGCGGCAGGCTCGTATCCCCCGACACCACCGACAGGCGCGAGCGGCGGCTGCTCAATGTGGTGCAGGAGATGGCAATCGCTTCGGGCGTGCCGGTGCCGCTTGTATATGTGATGGACAATGAGGAGGGCATCAACGCTTTTGCTGCCGGCTATGACCCTGCAAGCGCTGTGGTGGCCGTGACCAGGGGCTGCCTTACCATGCTCAGCCGTGACGAGCTTCAGGGGGTGATAGCCCATGAATTCAGCCATGTTTTAAGCGGCGACATGCGCTTGAATATTCGCCTTATCGGCCTGCTTGGCGGCATCATGGTAATTGCCGTTATCGGTAAAAATATATTGATCCGCAGCCGCATCAGCAGCAGGGATTCTGTGCCTGTTTTTTTTGCCGCCATGTGCTTCACGATAATCGGCTACGGCGGCGTCTTTGTGGGCCGCATCATACAGTGCGCCGTGTCGCGGCAGCGCGAGTATCTGGCCGACGGAGCTGCTGTGCAGTTTACCCGCAACCCCCTCGGACTTGCCGGCGCTCTCAAGAAGATCGGCGGCTTTGCAGACGGCTCGCACATCGGCTCACCCGACGCAGTAGAAATGTGCCATATGTTTTTCGCAAACGCCATGGCCTCGCTTTTTTCAACCCACCCGCCCCTTGAAAAGCGCATCAGCCTGATCGAGCCGGGATTTACCGGCCGGTTCAAGGCAGTGATGCAGGCCGATGCGGCAGCTGATATTCCTGATGAGGCGCCCCTGGCGCAGGCAGCGCCGGTGTCACGGGTTGCCGCCTCGGCAGGAGCTGCTGTGGCCAGCATTGGTACGCTTACCCCTGAACTGGTGAAGCAGGGCAAACAGATGCTCTCCGGTATACCCGAAAAGTTCAAGGCTGCCCTGGAGCACCCGCTGGGCGCCTCTGCAGCTGTGTGCTGCCTGCTGTTTGATGCGGACCCCGAGAAGCGGGGTGTGCAGATTCGCGAGCTTCGAACGGCTGCTTCGCAACTGCTGGCCGGGGAAGTCATGCGACTTGCGCCGGCTGCCGCGGAGCTGGACGTGAACATGCGGCTGCCCGCTCTGGACCTTGCTGTGCCGGCGCTGCGGCAGCTTTCTGCCCAGCAGCGCGAAAACCTTATGGCCTGCGTGAAGCTGCTCATCGAGTCTGACCGCAAGATAAGCCTCTTTGAATTTTGCCTGCATACAGTCCTTTCCCGCAGGATTGCCTCTGCCGAGGCGCCTTCGCGCAAACAGGGCGTAAAGCCGGGGACGCAGGAGTTTTATGGCCATGCCGCCACGCTGCTCTCAGCCCTTGCCTATGCAGGCCAGTCTGATAAGAGCCCTGCGGGCAAGGCTTTTGATGCCGGCGCCGCCAGCATGAAAGGCGCGCCAGAGGTTTTGCGCATACTGCCTGCTGCGGAGCTGAAATTCCCCGCCCTGGGGTTGGCGCTCAAGCGGTGCGCGGACGCCGATCCCGGTCTCAAGCAGCCACTGTTTGAAGCCTTTGCCCATTGTGTGCTGCATGACGAGGAAGTCTCTGTTACAGAAGCCGAGCTTTTGCGGGCTTTTGCCTATTGCCTTGACCTGCCACTGCCTCCGTTTCTTCCCGTGGCTTGAGACCGAAGGGTGCGCATCTCACTCCAATCTTGATGAAATCGTACAAAGCCGTCACCCCGATGAACACCGGGGTCCGGAAAAGCTTTAACTGGTTTAAAAAACCTGATGCCGGCTTGGGCCAATATGACGATAAAGCGGCATTTTTATATTGCTTGCGAGGTTGGAAGCTTAACCCCTTGATTTTGCTTTGGTCTAATATCTATGCCTGTAGTTGAGATGACAGAACAGTTAGTCCTCTTATAGTAAAAAAATGCCGTGATGCCAGCCGTAACGGAAAAGTTTTAGTGGTGAAAAGTTAGTTTTCTAACATTTTTGATTTTTTGGCAATCGTGTGTTAGACTTAACATAATAAAAATATTAATTGAGGAGATGCCTTATGAGACTTAAAGGTAAAACAGCACTTATAACAGGGGCGGCAGGTTGTATCGGTTTTGCAACGGCACAGCGTTTTGCCGGGGAAGGAGCCACGGTCATCCTCAGTGATATAAACCGGGACGCCTGTGCCGGGCGTGTGAAGCAGATAGCAGTTGCCGGCGGCATAGCCGATATGGCCATTGCCGACTTGGGCAAGGAGGCACAGGTTGTGGCCATGTTTGAAGATATAAAGAAAAACCATAAGCGCCTCGATATTCTTGTGAACATTGCCGGCGGCGACTATGAGCCCATGACCGGCCTTGAGGACATCACCGATGAGGGTATCAACCGCAACATCGACGCAAATCTCAAATCCTGCATTTTTTGTTGCCGCGAGGCTTCGAAAATGATGATGGAGCAGGAGTACGGCAAGATCGTCAACATGTCATCTATCATGTATCGCGGGGCCACCTCGCCCATGCAGTTCACCTATTCAGCCTCCAAGGGCGCGGTTTTTTCTTTTACCCGCGGACTTGCCATGAACCTTGGCATGTTCAATATTAATGTAAACGCCATTGCTCCGGCCTTGATTGAGGTGGAGGCGCTGAAGCAGGGCATGGGGCAGGAAATGTGGGATGCCGTAGCCGAGGACTGCAAGACGCGCTATCCGATCGGACGTGTCGGCCAACCTCTGGATGTGGCAAACCTTGCGCTTTTCCTGGTTTCTGAGGAATCATCCTTTATTACCGGGCAGGTGATCGAACTCTCTGGCGGCATACGCCTGTAAAAAATTAATCATTGAAGGAGGAATTGAGATGAATCATAAGGACAAAGTCGCAATTATCACAGGATCAAGCAAGGGTATAGGGAAGGCAATGGCATCTATTCTCGCTGATGAGGGTTGTCATATCGTATGCGCTGCGCGCTCTGTAGATAAGCTTGAGCAGGTGGTAGCCGGTATTCGCGCCAAGGGGCGCAAAGCCCTGGCCGTGGGCACTGATGTGAGCGACCGGCAGTCGGTGCAGAGCATGGTTGGCGCAGCAATGGCGGAGTTCGGCCGGATTGATATTCTCATAAATAATGCCGGCGGACCTCTTGCCGGCATTCCCGGCATGGCGCGGCCCGTGAACGACTCAAATGAGTTTTTTGATGTGATGGAGAAAATGACGTTCGCCAATATTGACGATAAAGACTGGGACGCGATTTTTAATATAAACTTTTACGGTGCGGTATATGCCTCAAAGGCGGTTCTGCCCATCATGATGAAGCAGGGGGCGGGGCATATTATCAATATAAGTTCAAAGGCGGGAAAGATAAAAGCCGACATCGTGCCCGGCATGATAGCCTATGCGACTGCAAAAGGCGCACTGTCCCGTTTTACGGAAGCCCTTGCGTATGAGCTGATGTGCGAAGTCTCTCCGATACGGGTCAACGCCATCAGCCCCGGCAATGTGGCGGTGACGATGCATGAGAACCTGTCACCTGAAGAGCTTGAGGGATATCGCAAGCCCGAAGATATAAAAGATGTCCTCCTGTTCGTCCTTGATACGGAGAAATCGGTGAGCGGTGATATCTACGGCTCAGAGACCATGAAATCGTGGTATGAGGAAATCAGGGAAGGCATATAGGGCCGCATATTTTGCATGAGAATTTTTCAGGTTCCAAACTGGCGCCTGCCGGTTTTAGATGTTACTAATAAGAATGAGAGCCTGAATATAGCAGCCATGCGCAGGAGAGGCGATCCGTATCAGTGACCGCCTTTTTTGTACTGTGCGGCTGCGTTTTGCATGCAAAATACTGTTTTGAAATTGTGGAAAATGCATGAGTGAATTTTTAAACTACCAGATATCTTCACGCGGCGCCCCCCTGAAAAGAGAGGATATACGCAGGCCCGGGGGTATTGCCATTGTTGCACCCGAAAGGAGCCCCGGCGGGATCGAAAAAGGACCCAACGGTTATAAAGAGGCTGTTGCAGCCTCGATAGCAGGCCCGGCAATTATACAAGGCTTATTGCAGGCTTCTTTTGACCCCGTTTACGTGCTTGATCCATATGGCCGGCTGCTTGATGTAAATGAGGCTGCATGCCGCAGGCATGGCAGGAAAAGCAGTGAACTGCTTGGCTGCTTTCTGTGGGATGTTGCGCTTGAGGTTGTACCGCGGAGCTGGCAGGCCCGGATCGGGAGCGTTTTGACATCGGGCAAGGGCGCGCACTTTGAGGACGAGCGGGACGGCTGCTTTACCGAAAGCTCAGTTACCCCCGTTTGCGGCGATGATGGCCTGCCTTCAAGCCTCATTGTCGTCTCTCGCACAATAACCGATGCCGGGCAGCTGGAACGGCAGCTCCGCAGGTGCGAAAAAATCTTTGCCAATGCACAGCGCATGGCAAAGGTGGGCAGCTGGGATGTTGATATGAATTCCTTGAAAACGCAATGGTCCGATGAGTTGTACCGGATTCTGGGATATTCACCAGGTGAAATCGAGCCATCGGTCGACTTTTTCACGGGCCATATCCATCCCGATGATCGTGAGCAGTTCCTTAATCGCAGCACAAAGCATGGCGTGGGCGATTACAACCTGCTGGGCACGCACGCGGAATACCGTCTTTTTGCACGCGATGGCTTGCTGAAATGGGTGCTCGGCAACACCGAGGCTGAATATGATGATGCGGGCAACATATGCCGCATCTCCGGTACGGTTCAGGATATAACTGAGCGAAGGCAGATGGAAGAGGCGCTGCGGGGCAGCGAGGAGAAATTCCGCAGCTTGTTTATGGGCTCAGGCGATGGTATAATTCTCTACGATCACAGCTGGAGGATTATAGGCTGGAACAAAGCAATGGAGCGCATCACCGGACGGGCTGAACAGGATTTTATCGACAAATATGCCTGGGACATGGCGTATGAGTTTCTTCCCGCAGACAAAAAAAAGCCTCCTGTGCTTGACATGCTTAAGGCCCAGCATGCCGCATCTTTATTGCAGCAGGAATCTGCTGCCGGCGAATTTACGATGTTTTTGCTTGACGGGGTGTCCCGGATAATTTCCTACAATACGTTTAAAATACCGGCAGGCGCTCAAGTAATGTATGGCAGCATTTTGCGGGATGTAACCGGCCAGAAGATTGTAGAAATTGAGCAAAAGAAGCTGATCGCAGAGCTGACCGATGCCCTTGCTCAGATTAAGACCTTAAAAGGCCTGCTGCCGATCTGCTCATCATGCAAGAAAATCAGGGATGATATGGGGTATTGGAATACGCTCGAAAAATATATCATGGAGCATTCCGAGGCCGAGTTCACGCATGGCATATGCCCTGACTGCATCAGGAAGTATTTTCCGGAAGCGTTTGAAGACGAGCCATGAAACGATGATGTGCAGGCTGTGTTGAACTAGACTGAATAATGGCTGTTTGATCATAGGTGTCAGGGGGAAAAGATAATGCGAAAAATTACAGTATTCATGGCATGCGCTGCTTTTGTTTTTTGCATCGTATCCTGCCGCAAGCCCCCGAGCCCGCCTGTTCAGGCTGATACGGGCTATGGCTCAACAGAGCGCTACATAAGTGATAATTTTACCCTTTTAAGCGTGGGTAGTGATACCGACGGTACACAGGCATGGTATTTTGTGCCCGATAAGCTCAAAAACGGCGCTTCCGCACCGGGGGTCATTTTCCTGCACGGGTACACAGCCATAGATTTTGAAACTTATTACGGTCATATAGTTCATCTGGTAAAACAGGGCTATATCGTTATCTATCCCGAATATCAGCGCTCCGATGATAAAGCATCAACGGAAGATCTCAATCAGAGCGTTATGCTTTCCCGGGCAGTGGATTCGGTTGATGCAGCCCTTGCAAAGCTTGGCGACACGGTCGAGATGGATAACCTTACCGCTTACGGCCATTCCCTGGGCGGCCTGTTTGCTTTTTGCTGGCAGGGCGCAGGCGGCGCACCGGTTCGGCGGATTGTCATGTCGCATGCCAACATGGACCCGTCGACAGGCATACCGTCATTTGTTATCGGTCTCGTGACGCTCATCGAGTACAAAGACCCGGTCTATGGCCCGGCCGTTAAGGTGCCGGTCATCATGTTGTGGGGAAACAGCGATACCGACATTGCGCCGTTTTCCCAGCAGCAGGAAGCATATAAGCTAATGGAGAATGCGCCGTCAAAGGTGCTGTATGCAGCACAGTCCGACGCCCATGGCCTTCCGCACCTGACAGCCAGCCATGCGGCCCCCATATCGATGTTCAATGAGCGCACCGGGCAGTCGCAGCAGGACGCACTTGATTACCGCTTCTATTACGCCGCTCTTGATGCAGCCCTTGACGGGCAGGACAATGTAACCTTTGCTATGGGTAACTGGAGCGACGGCACGCCGGTGAAAAAGGTCGAGCAGCTGCTGCCGGAGTAATGTCGTTTTGCCATTTGTCGATGTCAGTGCCGTAGCGACTGTATTGACAATCAACAGTCTCTACCAGCTTCGAGGGCGGTGTGGCAGAGCAGATAGTACCGTTGCAGTTTGATGAATCATACCAGGGTGAGTAAAGCGATAACCAGCTACCCCCGCCAGCTACGGTCCAGGCCAGAATTTGATAGGTGCTA
>Ga0114951_10002752_pt1 | contig 19333 bp, 22 predicted proteins | sample AM7aDNAmetaG_FD_88677 | JGI IMG/M metagenome (GOLD analysis project Ga0114951, IMG submission 88677) | Freshwater microbial communities from Finland to study Microbial Dark Matter (Phase II) - AM7a DNA metaG | ecosystem: Environmental > Aquatic > Freshwater > Lake | place: Finland: Lake Alinen...
ACATATTCATCTTCCATAAAAGATAAAGAATAGTCTTTAATAGATGTTTAATTATTTAAATTTGAATTAGAAATAATGAATTGTTTATTGATGTACAATAAACAATTCAACAGTTGTAGCCTTCCTATTTTTTCAATTTAAATCAATAAAATTTAAATTAAGCCGAACAACTTTCACAAATGCTTCTCAGATACGGATCTCGTGGACAAACTCCGTCTACCACTCCCGCCTCTTTTAACTTTTCCTTTCGGTCGTCTTTGATCCTTAAAATCGCGGTTGGATCCAACCCAAACTTTACTGCATCTGAAGCAGGTTGTGTCCGCAGGTAATACATTCCCGTTTTTAATCCATTTTTCCAGCTGTAAAAATGGCTGCTATTCAATAAATTGAAATCTGGTTTTGACATGAATAAGTTCATGCTTTGCATATGGTCAACAAATGGAGCCCTTTCAACTGCTTGTTTCAACATATCTGTCATTTTTAGTTCAAATGCTGTTTTGTAAACTTGTTTGATATGTTCTGGGACGCTATTAATTTTTTGGACACTCCCATTGTCATACAAAATCTCCTCGTAGACTTTCTGGTTCCAAATTCCCAGTTCAATTAAATCTTGAATCAAATGACGATTGACAACCGTGAATTCGCCCGCTAAAGTCTTGCGTAGGTAAATGTTGCTCGTGTACGGTTCAAAACATTCATTGTTACACATGATTTGGCTCGTAGACGCGGTGGGCATCAGCGCGGTCAATAAACTGTTGCGGATACCGTATTTTTTCATATATTCTTTTAGACTCTTCCAATCCATTTTCAAGTCGGAATCGCACATATCAAATTGCAACATTCCTTGTGAATGAGGGGAGTCTTTGTAAGTTAGGTAAGGACCGTCCTTTTTCGCCAATAGAATGCTCATCTTGACCGATCCGTAATAAATGGTTTCAAAGATGCGCTTATTCAATTCACGTGCTTCGTCGGACCCAAAAGGCAGCGACAACATACAATACACATCCGCCAAACCCTGCACCCCGATCCCAATCGGACGATTTTCCACATTCGTTTTCTTTGTTTCCGGTGTCGGGTAAAAATTGACGTCAATTACATTGTTTAAATTGCGGCAGATGATTCCAGACACGTATTCCAATTTCTCGAAATCAAATTTCTTGTCGACTACGAATTTAGGTAAACAGATACTTGCTAGGTTGCATACGGCAATATTGTCTTTATTGGAAACGAGCGCGATTTCATTGCACTGTCCCGTTAAAATGCCGTTGAATACGCCCATACCACGAACTTTCTCTGTGAAACAATACGTATCCGAAATACGTCCGGTGCGAATGATGCCTTTGATACTCACGTATTTCTTTTCACTTTTAGGTAATACAAAGTGCGTTTTTATTCCAAACTCTTTCAATTTTTCCATATCGTTCCAATCCAGGATTAGTTTCATTTCCAATGTATCCAAGAATGGATTGCAGCCGAGTGTTTGCAAGAGATACTTTGTTTTCACCAAAAATTCTTTTTTCTGAGAAATGCACACGCCGTCATTATTGACGTAACCATATTTGTCGAAAATTTCTGTCATCCAATCCACTCGAAATTTAAAATTGCAATTCATGGGTACAGCGTCCGGTAAATCACAATGTTTAAAAGAAATGTCGATTCCATTTCGAATCACTGGAAAATCGCAATCAATCAGTCTATCACCTGCACTTAGTTTGATTGCTTCGCGTTTAACAATCTGGTCGTTTTCAAGAACATAAAATGTATGTTGAGGAGTGCATTCCAACTCTGTACCATTCGAGCATACGACTGTAATCAATTCTTGATTTTCTCCAGTTTTCATTACTTTGGTGCGCGTGAACGATTCTCCGTTCCAGACATCGATATCGGAATCTTTCAGGATGGAGATGGGGAGGTAGCCATACTTTGTCAAAATCCGAGTTTCAGGAGCGACACATAAATTCGAGTTTCGAATGACTCCTAGCTGTTTTTGCATGTTGCGTCTATTGACTGTATCCTTGTAGGAAATGTAGGGCATTCCAGTTTCAATTTGATTTTCAAGGATGTGATTCCACAAATCGCGTGCTTTCACCTTCTTTTTCTGTTTTCCTTGTGATTCGTAGAGGATGTACTTTGCATCAAAATCGTCTCCGTACGAATCAACCAGTCCTTCGCATTCATCGGGACACATTAAACTCCACTCTCCGTCTTCTTGGACCCTTTTCATGAAAAGGTCGGGGACCCATAATGCCAGGAACAAATCGCGTGCGCGTAAATTCTCATCTCCCGTATTTTTGCGCAATTCAATAAACGAATAAATGTCTGCATGCCATGGTTCAATGTAAATGGCGATACTTCCTTGCCTTTTCCCTCCCTGATTAATGTATCGTCCGACCATTTCAAGTGTTTTGCAGAGAGGAATAATTCCTTCGGATTTGCCGTTGGTGCCTCGAATACGACTTCCTTTGGATCGAATATTTGATAGGGAGAGTCCGATTCCACCGGCCCATTTTGATATTTTGGCGATATCCGAAACCGTCTTGAAAATATCCTCCAAATTATCTTCACTTGATAGAAGGAAACATGAACTCAGTTGAGGTTGTTTTGTACCCGAATTGAATAAAGTTGGTGTTGCGTGTGTAAAGTACAGCAGACTGATCAAATCATACGTTTCTTTGATGAGATCGAGCGATCCGGAGTGATAGTGGATTTGGATGGAGACGCGCATCCACATGTGTTGGGGTCGTTCGACGATTTTATCATTGATTTTGAATAGATAGGAACGTTCAAGCGTTTTTATCGAAAAATAGTCGAATAGAGAGTCGCGGTCGTAAACGATCATACTTTGAATTTCTTTTTGGTTTTCAAGAACGAATTTGTGAAATTCGGGTGGGATAACTCCTGCGTTGTGCAGTTTTGATACGACTTCGAGGTAATCTTCGGTTGTGGTTTTTGCGATATTGCTTGATAAAATACGTCCACCGAGTTGATTGTATTCGGGGTGATGGTGTGATTTGGTAGCGCAGATGTCGGCGGATAACATATCAAGTTCTGTTGTCTTGATTCCACTGAAGATTCCGTTGATTGTTTCTTTTGCGATCAAGATTGAGTCGACATTTTTCAGGCCGGTACATAGATCACTGATTCGTTTCGTAATTTTATCGAATGAAACAAGTTCATTCGTTCCGTCTCGTTTAATCACTTGCATATTTATTTTTGTTTAATAAATATTTTGTTTATTTCAATTTTATTTTTTCTCCATCGGCTTCATATCGTGGGATAATTTACGGGGAGATTTCATTTTGCGAACGGGAGACTTCATCAACTTTACTGGAGATTTGTTCATCGATTTCTTCACCGACTTTTTCATCGATTTCTTCACAGATTTGCGGGCTGATTTAGGCATCGATTTCTTCATCGATTTCTTCACAGATTTGCGGGCTGATTTAGGCATCGATTTCTTCACTGACTTCTTCACTGACTTCTTCACCGATTTCTTCACCGACTTCTTCACCGATTTCTTCACCGACTTCTTCACCGATTTCTTCATCGATTTACGGACTGATTTGCGGGCCGATTTCTTCATCGACTTCTTCATCGATTTACGGACTGATTTGCGGGCCGATTTAGGCATCGACTTTTTCATCGATTTTTTCATTGGCTTCATCGATATCATTTTACGAAAAGCGACGACTTCTGGCATTTGGTGTTCTGGCATTTTTTCCATTTTATTATAGCAATAAAAAAAAATATAGTAATAAATGTACGGATCATACGGAATGTATTCAGGAAACAAGTGTAATTTCTCTTCCTCTACAATGTACAAACCAGCTGGAATTGTTAATATCACTTCTGGATACCTAAATCCCTTACAAAATGCTTCAAAATTAAATGGTGTAAATACCAGTGCACCGACTTTTTCAAATACATCCGTGATTTCCGGATTTAAACAAAACAGTCTTCAACAAACGACGGACGTATCCTACTCGGCGCAACACATTGATTACCAACAAAATCCAAGTCCAGTAACTGTCTCTGTTCGCCAGTTAGATTCAGGTAAAACCATTTACCCAGACGTAAGTACTAATCCGTTAACAGGCGCCATACAAGTCAATCTGGGACATTATGTTGAACAGTACACTTTACCTGGAATATCGGTACCAATATCCTCAAACATAACGAATCAAAACACGACAGTTCCGCCACAGACATTCACTAAATAAAATTGAATTTATAATTTCTAAAATAAAAAAATTAAAATGGATATGCAAACCACCACCACTTTTGTCACAAATTTATCTCCTTTTTATTATCAGGAAATGAAAAGTCGGTTCAGTCAGTACAATATTTCCAACGAAGATGAGTTTTGCGAGGCATTGATGGATATCGTTAATTTGTACACCGAAGAAGTATTTGTTGGAAACCCCAACACAGTTCGCTCTTTTCTTTATTTCCAGGATCTTGAGCATGTCATGACTTTAGTCTACAATCGATACGGAAACAATCGATTGACTACAATTTCTCTCGTCTACGAAAGTCTTGTTTTATTGTTGCAAACCTACACCTACGAGATGTATCTAAACGAAGTGAATAACGTAGTAAACGAAGTGAACGTAGTAAACCAGATTTAATTTAAAATTAAATCTACTTAAATAGAAATGAATGTAAACAAATGGCAAGTTCACTTGAGATTGCTTTTGCAAAAAGATTAATTAAAGTAAATGATAATTTGCAGAGTTTAAACGAAAAAATGTGTGAAGAAAAATTAAAAAAATTGTCAGAAATTAGGAAAGAAATAGAAATAATGACAGAAAATTTGCATTCATTGAAAATTATTGAGAATGAATTAGCAAAACAATTAGATTAGCGTTTGAATATATTTGTACGTAATTTTCGAAAGTTTATTATGAAGCGAATTATACTCTTCATCATTCAGAGAATAGTCGTACTTTTTGAATTTTCTTCGACTCTCAAAAAAAGGTATATGTAAATCATCGCACAATTTTTTCAGGATGGAATTACAGTAGGAAGAAAGTTCTTTATTTGTTTGATGTCCGAAAAGTGACAATGCATCATAAAAACCGGACATTTCGCCATATGCGTATCCAAAGTCAATTATGTAAGGATGATTCGTGTCCTTTTCGATTATGATATTTTTAGTGTGTAAATCTTTGTGATAGACATTGTTATCTTCGAGTATACACAGAACTACAAATATATCCGAAATGATTTTCTTGAAAGTTTTCAAAGACATGCTCATTTCTAAATTGTACAATGTGTCTCCAAATATCCTTTTTTGGACAAGATGCACACTTTTTTTAATTTTGCATAGACTTTTCAACTTTTTATTTTTGGTAGGACAAATGAAGATTCCATAAGTTGGGACAAGATAGTTTTCTAAAAAAGGGTATTTCAAAAGTAAAGAATTGATTAAAACAACATTGATGTACACCTCATTGATATTTCGTTCGTCAAATTCAATTGGATGTTTGATAACGATTGGTATGCCTTCAAAAATTCCTGCATCAAAAACTTCTCCGTTTATACCTTTTCCTAATAGTTCTCCGACTTTAAAATCCTTGTAAAAGAAAAATTTGCAGAATAATTGCTTTAATTTATTATCAAACTTACATACTTTTTTTTTGAATTTTAACAAAAAAGTGTCAATCTTTTCAATTAATAGTAATTGCTTTTTTGTGTACATTTATTACTTCCTCTTTTTATTTTTCACTCACAATTTTAATAAAATTATCTTGTTTGGGACTTAATCGCAAACCGCCCCTAAATACACCAGTTGATTTCAAATTTCCAATAATTTCGGGTAATTCAACCGTTTCATTCTTGTTAATGTATTCTTTGATTACATCAGAAGGAATGTAAGGACTGCTATCCAATAATCGATCCATTTCGGCTTTTGATGCACGAAAAAATTCTCCGGCTGGTTTTCGACACATTGCTTCCAATGCCAACTCTGTTTTTAAATGGCGATAAAATTTATGCCAACTTATTGCAATACTTCGATGCGCCTCGCTCAATTGAGCATATTTGAAAAAGTTTTGTAATGTTCCCAAAATTCCCGTGAAAATTCCAATGGATCCGGTCCCAATTTGGCCATATTGAATTAAATTTTGTGGAAATAAACTGTTCATGCCTACATTAATTGTTCCTACAATCGTACTAAGAATTACGATAGGAATTGTAAACATGTAATTAAGTCTTCTGTATTTAATTTCCGAGTGCAAGTTTAGCCACGAATAACTTAATGCATTATCCGCCCAATTGGATATCAAATCTTCCAAATAGGTAGTCCATGATAAAAACTTTAAGTTTTCTTCAACGCTGGAACTAGAACTCGTATCTGTTTCTTTTTGTTCTTCTGACATTTATTTTACCAAATAAAATAAATCTAAAAAGTATTTTTCGTTTGTTTTATTGAGCAAAGCGAATTTTTGCTCATTTGTAAAATTCATCAGGTTTGCAATATTCTCAATTTCAATCTCGTAATTTTCGTATTGTGAGAGTACTATCCTCGAATACGATTCGTGTATCTCTGACCACAAATCGATATCTTGACCCAACGAAATAGAATCCATCAATGCATGGAAAGATAAATTGTATTGCATTATAAAAAATTTGTCCACGTATTCGACATCCATTTTATTACTTTTCATTTTCTTACTTTTCGTATTCATTTTTTAATTCAATTTTATAATTGAATTACCACTTGATCCCTTCAAAAAACTCTTCTGCTGTCGGATTAAAACTACCAGTCGTCTGTTTATGAGCCATGTATGTCGTAAATGTTAAATATTTTTCCGTCCCCGAAACAATCGTAAAATCATCATCGTGTCTCACTTTATTCGTGTCAAAAACAGCTTCAATGTCAATTGTCAATACTTGCACTTGTTTTGCGTACCCGTATCGGATACCACTACGAATTTTATCAATCATATAGTCAATTGAATCACAATGAAATGGGATTTCGTCATAATCACTGCCACGCGCTCCTTCTCCGTGAAGAATTCGTTTAAGTAGCGTTTTCTTGAAATGTTTGATACTCAGTTCTTTATCGAATTCTTCTTGCGTCAAACCTGGAATCGCGATTTCAAAACGACGTAACCGCATTTTTCGGCAACGCCATGCCATTGTCTCGCTTTGTTTCCAAGATAACAAGTTGAATTTATTGGTCTTGATGCAATCCAACCCCCGATCAATTGTAAGAATAGTATCTCCATCGTAGGCCAAACAACAAGGTGCCAAATCAAATCCGCTAAGCAATTGCAAGACGTCGTGGTACAACCGCGTAATCACTTGAAATATGCCTTTTGTAGTTGTAAAAGTCACCGCGTTTTTGGTTCGGGTAATGATAAAGTTTGGCGCGAGTTCACAAACCCATCGGTGAATTTCACGAATCATGGTTCGTGCTTCTTCTTCAGACCGAGTGATCAGAAAAATGTCATCGTCGCTGTTATAATACGCGGTAACTTCTTCCTTGACAATCATGCGAAGAACTCCTCCGCCGGCGCAGACACAGTATCCATTTCCGACATTTGAATGAAAAGGAAAATTCTTGAATTTCTTTTCCAATTTCTTGAGCCCGTTTGAAATCGAATAGGTATTTGGAATAAGTGGCCGCCACCACTTATTTTGGCTAGAAAGAGCTGGATAAGAAAAGTCGTTGACTGTGTGACTTGAAAGCAAGTCGTCAGTCAAGGCAAATAATAGCGATTCGATTGCTAATTCGTTCAACTTTTTAATGATTCGTCCACCTGATTTTTCATTCAATTTATGGTTCATGGAATCAGATTTGTAATGTTCAAGAGTTTCTGCGTGTGCGTCTTTATATGTCATTCCAACATCCATTTTTGTGTAAATTGAAAGAACAAAATTTTCGACTTCACATTGAACAAGAGTTCGCGGAGATAACGCCCATTTTTGGATCAATTGACTGTTTTTGCTCAATACGATAGGTAATTCGATTTCTCCCAGATACTGGCAAGTATCAAAAAACTCTTTTTTATTTTGGACTGGTTTTCCGATTAGATGGTTCAAAATGTGAAGAAAATCTGACACGCACATATCGATTTTGTGTGTATATCCGTCTGAATTGCCCATATTTAACAGGACGTTATTAACAAACAGATTTTTATTGATCGACAATTTTGAGTCTTTCAAAACAATGACGATTTGTTCGGTATTTTCTTCTTGGTCAAGCGACATTTTATTTTCAAAAAGAATGATTTCACAAAATCAATTTTACCAGCATTTTATGTTTAGCATTTTACACAATTCTTCCTTTGTAATGACACGAATTCCTTTTTCTAGCGCTTTTATCGTTTTTTCGGATACGGTATTTTTGTCTTTTGTGACAACAAAAGATACTCTGTTTGAGAAATGATTGACTACGACACCCTTTAAATTGGATGACTGTAATCTTCTCTCCAATTTTTCGTCACGAAAACCGGTAAATAAAATCATTTTATTTTTAATTGGGGAAGGTTTCTTTACGGATTTCTTTACGGATTTCTTTACGGATTTCTTTACGGATTTCTTTACAGATTTGAATCTAAAGTCCATTTTATATCAAGTTAAATTTTTAAAAAATTTAATTCGAAATTCTTAGAAAAAGTTATAGATTACTTGTAGGTTAAAAATAATTTGTCCAGATATCCACCAAAACCGTAATTGTATTTGTACAAGCGATGGTGAACCAAATGATCATTCTCAAAGAAAATTGACTTGTATTTTACATGCGATAGTGTACTGAATAAAGTTGAACTAATAATCAATAAAATAAAAGTGAAGTAATTTGTTCCAATAATCATGATTGGTAAAAAGAAAGATAGCATATTACTTGTCAAATATTCAACCGGATGTGAATAAAAAGTCGCAACGGCAAATGGCTCAACAATTTCATGGTGAACAGAATGGATGTATCGATACAAGAATGGGAGATGCAAAAGTCGGTGAGTTGCATAAAAAAATAAATTTATCAATTGCAAAATGCACGTTGTTTTTAATAGAATAATGCACGAATCTTCGCTTTTTATTGATATCATCAATTGATCTTTTATAAGAAAAAGTAATGGCAAACCAACAAAAAATTGATTGAATAAACTTAGGTAAATTGCATTCCTATATTTTTCCCATGATTCGATATATTTTGAATCTTTCAAATAAAAAAAATAACAGGTTAACCAATACGGTAAGATGTGACAACAAAATGGTATCACCGTATAGTACATTTTATTTAAAAATGTTTTTTTAAATAATCAATGATCTGTTTAATTTTTTTTCTTTTTCTTTTTTTCAGAGTTGGTGGTGTCAGGTTTAACTAAATACGGTTCTAGTGGAACTACCTGCTCTACCGGAACAACTGGTTCTTCTGTAACTACAGGAACAACAGACTCTTCGGGAACAACAGGCTCTTCGGGAACTACCGTCTCTACTGGAACAACAGACTCTTCTGGAACTACCGTCTCTACTGGAACTACCGTCTCTACTGGAACAACAGACTCTTCTGGAACTACCGTCTCTACTGGAACAACAGACTCTTCTGGAACTACCGTCTCTACTGGAACAACAGACTCTTCTGGAACAACTGGCTCTTCTGGAACAACAGACTCTTCGGTAACTACAGGAACAACAGCATCTACCGGAACACCTGGAACAACGGGAACAACGGGAACAACGGGAACAACGGGAACAGGTTCTACAGACTGTTTGGGTGATACAATTTCAATCTGACTTTTATTTTGCTTTGAATGAAAAGCAATTTTTAATTGAGTTCCTAAACTTTGCAACAATGCATACATTTTATAACATGAATAGCAGTTTAAATCATAAATTCAATTATTCAAGACCATGAAATAAATATCTAGACCTCAAATACCCAGCATGTTGATACTTTAAATCCAAATCAGATATCGCTTTATACGTAACATTTTTCATTGTCAACAATTGAGTCAATATCGTTTGATAATTTTCAGTAGTAAGCATACGAAATAACTCCTCTCCTATTGCCACAAAAGAATCCATAATCTGTCTCTCCTCCCTTTTTCTCAAATTTCGTTGATTCAATACAAAAATTTTTTGCTTGAAAATTTTCTCATCATATTCATTCGTCAAATACTTAACTCGATTGTAATTGAGAAGATGCTGATCTTCCAATCTACCCAAATCAATCAACGTCACATTTCGATGATGAACAATCTGCTGATAATAAGCCTCTAATATCTTCTTTTCTTTTAAAGCTACGTTTCTAATAATTGAATGTACTATGTTATATTGTGGTATCGGACCGCATTCTCCTTGTTGTCTATGTCTAGGATCAATTATGTTTCCTTCTCGCAATGCCTGGAAATAATGCGGATTATGAATAACACCCTCTTCAATATTACCCGTTCGCCAAGAGAAAGCAGTATGGCAGCTAATGCAAAACATCTGGTCACACCCATCCGTCTTGTAAATAGGAATCTGGCATTTAGGACAAGGTTTTGTCGTCCTTTTTAATTCCGTAATCGTAGCAACTTCATCTGGATTACACTCATGCATCTCATTCATCTGCGAATGACAATCTTTGCATATTTTCACATTGCACAACCCACATACGTACTTGTCTGATAAAAAGCCACGACAATCATTCATGACACATTTCATAACAAATGTTTTTTCAACCGTGGTTTTTCTATTACGCAAAAGAGCAATTTTTTGATAAACCTTCCCATATTCTGTTTCTAATGCACGATGTATTATTCGCTGGTCACGAACCATTTGATCTTCATTCTGCTGATTTTTTGTAATACGAGTTTGTATTTCAACCTGTTCTTTCTCACACTTTCTTAAAGATAAAATACGCTCGGCTTCACCCTGTAAAGGAGGTAAAAACGTCTTTTCTTCTTCGAACAAAATGGTTTCTCGCATCTTTCTGTATTCTTCTCTCAAAAAAGTTTTTGGAAAATGTTTATTCATCATATCCAAATTCCATTCTTTTCTACAGCTCATGCAATGCGGCTGATGTACAGTTGACAATATGTACGTTTTGGTACACGCCAAACAAACCGTGTAATCGCAAAAGTCACACATTACATTACGACGTGTTGTTTGATTCATCGTATTGCAACATACAGAACATTCCATTTTTATTTTACCAATAAAATAAAAATTGTTTTTCCTAGTCTTTAAGCTTCTATTAATATTTTCATTTTTATAAAAGATTGGAAATTTTATACGCCATTTCTTCTAAAGGATGCTCATTTTTTCCAATCACGTCTTGAATTGATTTCGGTTTACTTGTTCTGTACATGCACCTGTAAGTCTTTCTTTGGTCGCCATAAATCCACCGATCCGTATCCGGATTCGCGCGATCCATTTCACCTTTTCTGTGCATTTTATTGAATCTTGACAAGTACGCGCGCCGATCTTTGGCGTGTTTCTTTTGATAGACGTGGACTTTTTCATGTATCAACGTCTTTCTGTCAATACAATCTCTCTGTAATATAATCACACCATTTCTTGTATGCGGCAACCCGCCTTCGTATACATCTCCTTTGACGCATCCAAATATCCACAACATTTTTGCCGCTTTTTTTCCGTTGAAACAATCGGTATGGAACGTCTTACATTTTTCATCAATTTCAGAAGCAAATGCAATGATTCGTTGTTGTTCTTTTTGTGTAAAAGAAGATGTAGATTGGGGTAAAATCGAGATGTATTCGTCTACAGATGATACTCCCCTAGCATGTAAATCGATATCAGTGAATGTGGAATAATAATTATCAGGATCACTTTTTAAAAAATTTGTCAATTCGGTTTTTGATAAAAAAATCATTTATTATTAATTAAATAAATGTTAAAATTGTTATTCGAAGCATGCATTCTTGGTTTTCTAAATGTAATTCTTGGTTTAATTATAACTTATACCCTAAAACTGAATAAGAATAATGATATCTACACCATTTCATTCACCTTTTTTCTTTCCGGATTCATCATTCACCTCTTCTGTGAATTATTCGGTATCAATAAATCGTATTGCAAGAATGGTAATGCGTGTCAATAAAATTGATTATTTTTTATTTATTTCTGGAATATTTAAAATGGGCAATCATCAAACATACGAACCCGTAAATTACGGTACCATGAATTGTGTCGTATTTGACCTAAAAAATGACACGTACCGAGACGCAGACTATTTCTTGGAAATCGACCAAAATTCATGGGAAATTATCTCCAAAATGATGGACGTGCATATCGCGCAACACTTTTTCGTGAAATCTCCCTACTACATCAAATGCGCGTTTGGCGGAGATCACGCCGAAGGAGCAGTTGACTACTTTTACGATAGGAAAATAAAGATTCCTGACATGGAATTCGAGATGGGGATGTGTTACAATATGCCAGGATACAAATCCAAACTTCCAAAATACGTCATGAAATTTGGAGAGTAGATTAACTCCAAGCATTAAAATTAAAATGAACTCAAAGACTTCATTTTATTCTTTGATACGATCGAGTTTAGATTTGTCGGAGCAGATATCTGGAGTAACTAAACATTTGTCGCATGGCAATTTGTTGGATTGGATCAAACTCACTATACAAATCGTCAAGCCATTTCAAAATATCGACTTTCTTTCGCAATGATGCATGTATGTACATTTTTTGAAACATGTAATCCCACGCAAGTTCTCTTCCAAAATCTGTTTCATCATATTCATTGTATAAATCGTGCAATCCTTCCAAATTTCCTTTATCAATATTGTCTTTGATAACAACTAATAGTTGATCTTCAATGCGCATATTTATCTATCATGCAATAAATCATTTTTATGGTGTCATAAAAATCTTATATTCTTTTCGCATATTTTGATAATCCTAACCCCCCAAACGGAAAGTAAGATTCGTACGCAAATTCGTAACCAAATTCATCTTTGGGAACCATTGATTTGGGAACAAAAGTCATGTCTTCTGATAATAAAAAATAAATTTTGGTTTCTCCTTCCGCTACAGGGTAAGGAACGTCGCTTCTGCCTACAGACGAATAGTATCTGACGATTTTTTCATCGGTTTTGAACTTTACGATTTTGTCCGTGATAACAACATACTCGTTTTCTCCAATCTGTAAAAGTATCGTATTTCCAACAAAATATTTTGCGTCCTCTTTTTTATGATCAGCTCTTTTTAAAGAATCGTCACCCTTACTTTTACCAATGAAATATTTAAGAATCTTGTAGCTTCTTACCAACTTGTATTCTGTTTTATCTCTTTTTAAAATCTCGGCTTTATTTCCGGTTACGCATACTTTGTAAGGTCTATCTCCATTATTATGAATCTCAAAACAACGTTTTCGTGGACTTTTTTGTTTACTTTTCTTTCGACTTGCCATTTATTGGTAAGAAAATTAAAAAATAGAATAAATATTTTCAAACATCTTTTCAAGTTCTTTAACATTACATTCACTTCCAATAAATGGAAAAGAAGTGTAAGAATATATGATGTGACATGGACCGTGTTTTACCAAATCTTCCCAAAACGTATGCAAAATCTCTACAGATCCATCTTTATACACAAACACAGCTTTTTTTGTGATAATGTAAAAAATGAACTTTTCCGGAAAAATCATGTAATAAAATGAAAAAATGTCAGTTTGTTTATCAATAAAATTTCGAAGTTTTTCCAAATCTTCCGCCCTTTTCAAATCTGTAACGAATTTATTCCATGACTTTTCAAGATTGAAATCGTACTCCCATTCCATGTCCAATGTTTCAATGTACTCTTTCTGTTGTCGCACAACATCTTCCAATTCAGATATACGGGAATTTAATTCCAGATCGACTTTACATGTGACTTTCTGTTCTTTTTTTTCTTTTTGAATAAAATCCTTAATTGATTTTTTGATTATGACGGTCGTTTTCGATTTGCTAAAACATGAAAAGAATGAAAACATTTGATTTTTCATTACTGATTTAAATTTGTTTATTCAAAATCGCCAATTCATTTGTAAATTCACAATTATACTTTGTCATATTCGTCCTTCATTATGCACCTTCATTATGCACCTTCATTATGCACCTTCATTATATTGGAAAAAAGTTGAAAATGGTAAAAATGTTGTTGTATATGATTTTGATGGGCCTCGTAATGATGGAAGTGTTACTTGTTTAGAAGTATCTTTAGAGATGTTGCAAGAAAAAATAAATGACACACGCCATCCTTTTGGAAATATTTTTTAACAATACAGTTTAATCTAAAACGTAAAGAACCCTACATGGAAACAATTCGGTCCAAAATCGTGTTTAAACCATCTATATCGTGTGTAATCACAATCACAGTTCTTCCTCTTGTCGTTTCATCAATCATTCTCAATACATTTTTTCTTGTATTTTGATCAATGCTACTAAACGGCTCATCTAGAATAAAAACGTTACAATTTTTCAATAAACCGCGTACCAAAAAAATTATTTTTTGCATTCCAAGGCTTATATTGGTCCCATTCTTTTCAACAATTGTGTTTAAATCGTACTTTAAATCATACTTTTTCAAAAAGTCAATCACGTCTGTATCACTCGAGTCATTTCCGTACCTCATATTATTGAGAATTGTATCATTAAACAACGTAGTTCTTTGATTAATATAGTTGATATTTTTTCTCACGTCATCCGCATCAATCTCATTGACATTCATTCCATCAAGATAAATGTTACCTTTTTCAGGCTTATAAAAATTCAAAATTAATTTCATTAACGTCGTTTTTCCTCTCCCCGTTTCTCCAATTATACCAATTCGGTCGCCTTTTTTGATATCCAATGAAAAATTCTCAAAAATTGGTTTATCCTTGTACTTGAAAGTAATGTCATCAATTTTAATATTTCCTTGAAAAACAGGAAAATGTTGTTCCGTTTTTCGTGTTGTCGTAAAGTCCAAAAATGGTTCAGCGTTCTTGATATTACCCATCGTCATGATGTAGTACGGAATATCCTCGGATAAATTTTCCAATGTTGAAATGTAAAAGGTGAATATGAGCAGAATATTGACAAACTCTTTTTTTGTGATTTCTCTTTTTTTGTAACTATTGTAGACGACATACAGACAAATAAATGCAAAAAAATAATTGATCAATTTAATGTTATTGGTAAACGACATTACTTCACTATTTTGAAGTTTGTACAAATCTTTATAGTCGGTTTCAATTTTTTCATTTTGTAGCAATGTTTGTTGTTGCTGATTATTGATGTAGATGTTGAATAAATTGTTGAAATTTTCATCCAACTTTTTCACCATTTCCATGTAACTCGTTTCACGCTGATTCGATTTTTCAACCAATTTAGGATATTGGTACATTATATAGCTTATAAAGACGGTATTGCACAAAATATTCATGCATCCGAGAGCCGGTATTTTGCACAGGAAATAGCCGTTAATAAAGAACAAGAGTATGAACATTGGAATGATGTATTGTGTCGTCCAATAAAAGATATCTTTCATGTATCTGGTAACTTCAAAAATTCGAGTGATATCTGAAGATACGCTGGATTCATTAAAATCAGTTTTGTTTTTTTCAAGGAAAAGGCGGAGAAGACGTTGGCGAACAAATGAGAGAAATTCAGGAAATAATTGATTTTCTAGTTTGATTTTGACAATGTAAACTACGCCAATGATAAACCACAATACAAAAATTTGTTTAATAATTGATATGAAATTATCGTCTGATAAGTCCATGATATTTGAGTAAATCAATGGCGTTACCAAAATTTTGAGGATGTAAGCAATTGCAGAAATGACAACGAATGAATAAAACAATCCTCTATGTATTTCAATGTATTCTTTACACAATTTATGAAATAACATTTATTAATTAATATTTTATTAATTAAATGGATACAAAATATCTTTTGATCCACAAAAAGATATCCATGAAAAAGGCAAAAAAAAGACAGCCATTGAAAGGATTGAAATTAATTTAGAAAAAATAAAACCATTACTAGCAGAAAATAATGTTCATGTCGAACGTTTTGGCGACTCTTACTTTTTTACTACAGAAGATTTGATAAACTTTATGGAATTGAAATGGTAGAATTGAACTTTTCAGAATAATTTAGATTCAACCGTAATATCATTAAACCCCCCTTCTTTTGTAATCAATTGAACATCTGTAAACTTCATGTCAAACAATTCTCCGTGAAATTTACTCTCTCTGTCTTTTATTAAATCTTCAATTTTCTTTCGTTGTTCACTATCGACTTTTAAAATAAAAATGTCATGGTATTTCTTGTCATACTTTTCTTTACACAAAAAATGAAGTTTACTAGGATCTACAGAAAATCCACACTCTTCTTTCACTTCTCTGATAACAGCATCAATAGATGATTCGTAATTTTCCTTGTCGCCTTTTATGATTGAACGGTAACTTCCCACCCCCTCACGTTTCTTTCTGAAATTTGTAGAAACAATCACTTCATTCTCATTTTCTTTTTCAACCACTTTCAAATTAATGTCATCGTAATGAATTTTGAATTTCAATTTCTTGCTCTCTCTCTTGCAATAATCTGAAAAATAATTGTTAAATACACCCAACGCATTTTTGAACCATCTCAACATATCCACTTCTTTTGCTAAAGAAATTTTCACTTTTTCGTCCTTTTGGAGATACTTGTATCTCTTCTCATCTGTAATCCAGTAACTATTTGAACCTGTCAAAATGTATTTTTTACCATCTTCATAGTAAATGCATACAGCTACCTTTTTCGATTTAGATTCCGATTTTTTGCTCATTTATTATAAAAAAGATTTCAAAACAATTTTTTTTTCCATTCCAATGCCAAACTGTAATAATCCTGTTTCATCGCCCATTCGTACCCCCTTTCTATAATTTCGTCCTTCAATTTCTGATCATCCATTACACGACACAACTCCTCAAATAAATTTTTCTTATCGTACGAAGCCAGTACCCCTCGATCTGCCACAATTTCTTGCAATGCCGCCAAATCAACTGTTGCAACCAGACAACCAGCCGCCATCGCCTCTACCGCGCTAATGCAATACGTCTCCAGGAATTCGGACGGGTACAACCAAACGTCGGATTTTTGCAATTCAGTTGCAAGTTGGTCCTGTGAAACACGCGGTGATACAAATACGTAATCCATAGTTTTCAAGTATGTCATTGTTTCCGTGCTAATTTGGTCAATTTTCCCAAAGATGTAAAAGGTAGACAAGGGATACTTTTCTTTGATGAGCGGAATCATGTCAACGAAATTTCCAAGTCCGCGTATTGGGTCGCTTGTGAAAATGAATCGGTACGGAGTGCGTTCAACATTCTTGTTAAATCTCTTTGGGTAAATTGCATTTCGAGAGACATAAATTGATTTTTCATCGATTCCCGTATGTTTGATAATGTACTCTTTTTGCCATTCGGAAACACAAATGAATCCTTTGAATTTTGTCTGATGAAATTGCATATAATTCAAGTCACCGTGTGGCAAAACATCGTGTACCCACAAATAAACGCTCTTTACATTATCGTAATAAACCAAACAATCAATGAATCTGCTAACAATTAACTGGTCGATGATGTACGTCAAACAAAAATCCGAAAAGTAGGAAGAATCGATGTACTGAATTCCATCAATTGTGCTTTGGTAATTGTTATGTTCATCTTCAAAACAGCCGAAAATAAATACCCTGTACCCTAAATCTCGGAATTCTTTTGCAAGATTCATGGCCATAATCTCCGATCCGGAAATCTTCTGGTTGACATTACTCGGATTCCAACTAAAAGACAATTTTCCGGTATGTATAGCCAACGTTTTAGGAGCAAGACGAGTTCTACCCTTATCCAAATTATCGCATACGGCATATTTCATGTTTAACAATTTTTGGTCGTTGGGATAATGTTCCAACATTTTTTTCAATACGGGTACACCATCTTCAACTTTTCCAAGCTTAAATTTAACTTCTGCGTAAAGATAAGGTATACTGTATTGGTAGATTTCGTACTCCAAATTTGTCATTCCAAGTTGAGGCAAAGGACATCTCATTAAATTGTTGAGAATTTTTTCAATTTGTTTCAGATTTCCATTCTTGTAAAGCGATGCCGCCAACCTAAAACTCGGTTCGGCGCGATCGGTGTACCTCTTTTGGATATCCAACATCTTCAGTTCGTATTTCTGCGTATCATTTGTTTTATGGTAATTGACAATGGCCGTATGGTATTCCGCAAAGAACGTATACTCCTTGTTATTTGTCATTTCAAGCAATTTTTTATTGTATTTTAGTGCTTCATCTACTTTACACATTTTTAAAGCGGTTCGTGCCAGATAAAAAACGATGCGAGGTTCTTTGGGGTAATCTACTTGATCCAGTAATAACAATTCGATATCTTTTTGGAGACGAGCTCCCGTACGTTGTTGATGTTCTTCGACCGAATAATCAATGATATAAAATTTTTTTTCGTCGATAAATTCCGGCTTCGTTTTACTTGGAATATTCAGATGTTCGTGTATACGATACATGTACCTCAAATTGGCTGACGTTTTGCAAATGCGGAACGAATGGTACAAATCCGATAAGATCCCGTTTGTTTGGTACCCTATTTTTAAACTGATTACATCTGCATTGGTTTTTTGGAGATAAGAACGCAATTGTTCGGGATTACCAATTTCATAACTATCATCGAGAACAATCATGTACTTGCATTTTTTCGGAGAAAGGTCGAATGCTTTATTACGAGTTTCTGCGAATGTAGTAAATTCACAAAAATGCAATTGGCCAGGAATACCCTTCATTTCTTCTCTAATAATGTCTGGGGTATTATCAGTTGATCCGGTATCAACGATTGTCCAATAATCAATGTGAGTTCGGTTTTTTTTCAGACAACTACGTAAAATTTCACCTGAATTTTTCACAATCATTACTAATTCTAGTAACATTTTATAACTATTTTTTTATTTAAATAAAGATGTCAGATAAATTATTTTCTAAAAGTCCACTTAAAAAATTTGACAAAAATAAAGTCTACATCTATTTTCAAAACGAAGAACCTTTTGAATGTCGAAAAAGTGAAAATTGTCCTGTAAATTGTATCTGTAAGAAAAATAAATGTTTTATGTTGATTGATCCGGACGAAGACGATTTGACTACGATTACAGGTCGCCAAAAGTACATTAAAAAGTACAGCAAACGTTTTAAATCGCCTGTTCGTGTGAAAACCCCTCCTAGACGTTTAAAATCGCCTAGACGTTTAAAATCGCCTAGACGTTTAAAATCTCCTGCATCTCCTTTTTCACCTCTGTCACCTAATAAATTCAAAAAAGTTGATCGAGTTCCAAAAAAGATTCCAAAGACG